>JACXTT010002539.1_pt1 | contig 28832 bp, 26 predicted proteins | sample 9270951 | NCBI WGS metagenome assembly JACXTT01 (sample SAMN15532306, study PRJNA645909) | rock metagenome | isolation source: weathered quartz diorite | place: Puerto Rico | collected 2017-06-21 | reverse complement strand
TCGTGGTGGCTGTCGCGGCGCATCCTGCGCCCGGTCGACGAGCTGACCCTGGCCGCGCGGCGGCTCGGCACCGGCGACCTCGCCGCGCGCGTCCCGGTGGGGGCCGCCGACGAGATCGGCGACCTGTCGCGCGCCTTCAACCTCATGGCCGAGGAGCTGTCGCGCCAGGAGACGCTACGCCGCAACCTGATGAGCGACGTCGCTCACGAGCTCCGCACCCCGCTCACCAATCTCCGGTGTCAGATCGAGGCGGTCGAGGATGGCCTGCTCGAACCGACGCCCGAGACGGTGCGCTCGTTGCGCGAGGAGGTGCTGCTGCTGTCGCGCTTGGTCGAGGACCTGCAGACCGTGGCGGTCGCGGAAGCTGGGAGGCTGTCACTCGAGCGCGGGCCGGTCCCGCTGCGCGAAATGATCGACGGGGCGCTCGACAGCGTCCGCGCCATGGCGGCCGAGCGCGGTGTCACGCTCGACGCCGCCGTGCCCGAGCTGCCTTTGGTCGACGTCGATCCCACCCGCATCGCCCAGGTGCTGCGCAATCTGCTGGCCAACGCGCTCACCGCCACCGCGCGCGGCGGACGGGTCGTGGTCGCGGCCACGGCCGACAAGCGATTCGCCACCATCACCGTCGCCGACTCGGGTCGCGGCGTCCCGCTGGAGCACCTGCCTCACGTCTTCGAGCGCTTCTACCGCGCCGATCCTTCGCGCGCCCGCGCCACCGGCGGCGCCGGTCTGGGGCTCGCCATCGTCAAAGCCATCGTCGAGGCCCATGGCGGCACGGTGGGCGTCACGAGCGAAACCGGACACGGCGCGTCGTTCTGGTTCACGGTGCCGTTGGCCTAGGCGCCACCCCTTCATCATTTCTTCATCGCCGGCGGATAGGGTGCCGGTCGTCGATGGAGCCCGTTTGCGACCGGATGGAGATCGCCATGAGAAACCGAGACCTGCTGGTGCTGCTCGCTGCGCTGCTCACCGTGCTGGGCGCGGCGCCCGCCGCGTTCCAGTTCCCCGCCACTGACGCCGGTCGCCGCGCGTCGGGGTACCTCGAGGCCTTCAACGGCGGCCGCGACGAGGCCTTGCGCGCGTTCCTCGTGGCCAACGTCGCGCCGGCCGCGCTGGCGCAGCGCTCGGTCGACGACCGCATCGCGATCGCGCGCCAGATCCGCGCAGCGCACGTCCGCCTGGTGCCGCACCGCCTGCTCGACGCCGCCGAGGACCACGTCCATCTCGTCGCCGACGACGCGCACGGCGAGTCGCTGGAGATGACCTTTCTGTGCGAGGCCACGCCGCCTCACCGACTGCTCGGCCTGCGCATCGAGCAAGGCGCCCCGCCCGAGGAAGCGGCCACGCTGCCGGCGATGCCCTTGTCGGACGCGCAAGCCATCCATGCTTGGGGCGGCTACCTCGATTCGCTCACCCGCATCGGCCAATTCTCGGGGGCGGCCCTGCTGGCCAAACAAGGCAAGGTGCTGTTCGAGAGCGCGTATGGCGAAGCGTCGCGCGAGAGGCACGTGCCGAACCGCGTCGACACGAAATTCAATCTGGGCTCGATCAACAAGATCTTCACCAAGCTCGCGGTGGCCCAGCTCGTGGATCAGGGCAAGCTGAGGCTGGACGACACCATCGATAAGTTTCTGCCCGACTATCCCAAGGCCGTGGCGAGCAAGGTCACCGTGCGCCAGCTCCTCGATCATCGGGGCGGGATCGGCGACGTCTTCGGCCCGGCCTACGACCGCGCCGATCGGTCGCAGCTGCGTCGGGTGAGCGACTGGATTCCTCTGTTCCGAGACCAACCACTCGCCTTCGAGCCCGGCGCCCGCCAGCAGTACTCGAACGGCGGCTACGTGCTGTTGGGCGCGATCGTCGAGAAGGTCTCGGGCGAGGACTATTACGACTACGTGCGCCGGCATCTCGACGCGCCGCTCGGCATGCACCACACCGACCACTACTCCCAGGACGACTCGGTCGCGAACCTGGCCGAGGGCTACACCCGCGAAGCCATCCCTGGCTTGAACCCTGACGCCACGGGTCTGGCCAACAACGAGAGGACGCGTCCGATGCGCGGCAGCCCCGCCGGCGGCGGCTACTCGACGCTCGCCGACCTGCTGAAGCTCACCCAGGCGCTGCGCGCGGGCGCGGTGGTGCGACCGCAGGCGCTACGCGACGGCTTCGCGGAGCTCGCGCCCGGACCGGATGGAGTGATGGGGCTCGGGATCGGCGGCGGCGCGCCGGGGATCAACGCCGCGGTCGAGATGAGCGGTGACTACACGATCATCGTGCTCGCCAACCTCGACCCGCCCGCCGCCGAGCGGGCGGCATCGACACTGCGGCGCTGGCTGCCGGGCCGAGACGGCGCGAAGAAGGTCGAGGTCGGCGGCGGCGAAGCCCGCCGCGGAACGAGCGAGCCGGATGGCGCTTTTGATGGCCCCGTCCAGCGGATCGTCCGCGGCCCCGCGCCCCCGGCCCGGACCGTCGTGCCGAGCGGCGGTGTCGAGGTCGACATGTTGCGCAGCGATCATCTCCCGGCGGTGAGCGTGATGATCGATGGACACGGGCCCTACCGCTTCGCGCTCGACACCGGCGGCGGCGGAATGGCCAGCGTGGACTCGGCCGTCGCCGCCGCGCTCGGCCTGCGACCGATCGGACAGGTGCACGCCGGAGATCCGAGCGGACGCAATTCCATGGTGCTCGATCTGGTTCACCTGGAATCGATCTCGATCGGCGGCGCGCGCTTCGAGAGTCTCGACGCCGCGGTGCGCAGCGGCCGTTTGCTACGGATGGGCCAGCCGGTGGACGGCATCCTCGGCTTCGGCCTCTTCCAGGACTGCCTGTTGACGCTCGACTACCCGGGCCATCACCTGCGCATCGATCGCGGCGAGCTGCCCGCGCCGAACGGCCGCGACATCCTCGCGTTCGAGCTGCGCCACGGCGTTCCGTCGGTCCGCCTGCAGATCGATTCGCTGTGGGTGGAGGCCGACGTCGACGCCGGCTCTCCCGGTGGTTTCACGTTCCCCGCCGCGCTCGAGTCGAAGCTCGCCCTTGCCGCGCCGGCCAAGGTGGTCGGACACGGACGCACGATCGGGAACGACTTCGAGATCCGCGAGGCGAGCCTCGAGGGCTCGGTGAGGCTCGGCGGCTTCGAGTACCCTCGCGCGACCGTCGGCTTCCAGCCGGTGTTCCCGATGGCGAACGTCGGGTCACGAGTGCTGCGGGAGTTCCGCGTGACCTTCGATCAGAAGAACGAAAGGATGCGGCTGGCGAAACCGATGTAGCTCGGTCTGCCCCTGGCCGTTGGCTCAGCTCTCCGCCGCGTACCTCGCCATCGCCAGGTCGGCGATCTCGCCGACCGTCTCCACGTAGCTCCGCCCCGACTTCTTGGCCGCCATCGAGAACTCGGCGGTCGGGTGCAGGTAGGGATTGGGATTGACCTCGAGCACGTGCACCGTGCCGTCCTTGGCGAGCCGAAAATCGATACGTCCGTAGTCGTGGAGCTGGAGCGCGGTGAAGGCCTGGATCGCGGTTTCGTGCAGTTTGGCGATGACGTCCTCGGCGAGGTCGTCGGGGAAGAACGGCTTGGTCGCCTTGTAGGCGGCCGTGTCCTCCTCCCATTTCACCTCGGAGCCGGCGATCTTGGGCGTGCCCTCGGGCAGCTTGGAGAGATCCAGCTCGACCACGGGCAGGGCCTCGGGCTTGTCGTTGCCGAGCACGCCGACGTAGAGCTCGCGCCCCTCGATGTACTCCTCGATCAGCGCGGGGCTGTCGAACTCGGCGTGGATGTAATCGATGCGCTCCATCAGCTCCTTGATCGAGTTGCACACCGCGCCGAACTGGATGCCGATCGAGCCGTCCTCGCGCGCGGGTTTCACGATCACCGGGAACTGGATGTCGTGGGAATGCTCGGTGCGCCCGCGATAGACGGTGCTGAAGTAGGGCGTGTGGATGCCGTGGAAGGTGAAGATCTTCTTGGCCAGGTTCTTGTCTTGCGCCAGGTAGAGCCCGCTCGATCCGGCGCCGGTGAAGCGGCGGCCGAGCAGCTCGAGGTAGCCCGCGACGTTGGTGTCGTGGCCGTCGTCGCCGGCGAACGACTCGACCAGGTTGAACAGCAGGTCGGTCTGCGAGCGCGCCAGCTCGATCAGGCTCTCGCGGGTGCCGTCGATGCGAACGAAGACCGGGTTGTGCCCGGCCTTCTTCAGCGCTTCGTAGACGGCCTGGACGTCTTCGTCGGGGGATTTCTTCTTGGGGCGCTCGCCTTCGACTCGCTCCTCGTCCTCGTCCCACCAGTAGTCGTAGAGAACGCCGATCCGCAGTTTGGCCATGGGGCGATCCTCGCCTTCGTTTGGGAGACCGAGTCTCCACCACGGGGCCGCTTCCTTGGCCCCGGCTGCTACTTCAGCACGAACCTCCCGCGCGTGAGGTAGTTCATCGCCAGCGTCGTGCCGTACGCGGTCAGCTCCACCAGATAGGCGGGCTCCCGGCCGACTTCCGCGTACAGCTCGTGCTCACGACAGGTGCGGATGATGCGCTCCACCAGGGCCCGCACCGTGGGCCGCGGCACGCCGGTCCAGTAGGTGATCTTGTCGGTGAGCGTCTTGCGATGCTCCTCGACCATCTCCCACGCCGGGCGGATCCCCTTGCGACGCCGCCCGCGCTCGATGAACAGGGAAGCCAGATCGGACTCGACCGCCACGTTGACGGCCGCGCCGTTCTGCCGGCCGAGACGCCGATAGAAGTCCTCGACCGTCACCTTCATGTCCTCGACCGTGATGTCGAAATCGCCGGTCGAGACCACCGGTTCCTGGTCCCTCGTACGACGGACGACGCCATCAACATAGCGCAGCTTGCGCAATGCCGGCCAGCCCTTGTAGCGGCGTCGCCATTTGGACCCCGGCGTGAGCCACACCGCGAAGGTCTCGGCGAAGTCCTCGTCCGGGTGCTTCTGCGCGTACCAGCCGGCGATGTGACGCACGTATTTCCGGCTGAAGGGAATCGGGCGATAGCGATCGCGGTAGCGCCGGTTGTAGGGCCCGAACAGCCGTCGCCATTCGTTGGTGATGTAGAGCCGGTAGGCATAGTTGAAGGCGTGGCCGGCCTCGTGTCGGAGATACATCATGATCTCGCGCTCGTCCTCGAGGTCGTTCATGGCGCGCTCGAGCCGCGCCAACTGAGGGTCGGCGAGATAGAACGGAATGCCGATCACCGGCTGGCCATCGGGACAGCCCCATTCGTCGGTCAGGTAGCAGACCGGCTTGAAGCGCTTGAGTCCTTTGCGCTCGAGCTCGCGATGGAGCTGCAGGACGAAGCGCTCGACGGGCGAGCCTTCGATTTTCAGCCCCAGCTGGCTGATGGGCTTGCGCAGCAGATCCTGGACTTCAGTCGAGTGTTCGAAGTCGGGCATGGCCTCTCGCTCGGAATTCGGGCCGCGCAGCGTACCCCGTGCAGGAGCCTCCATGCACCCTCTGATTCCGGTCTCGGGCAGAGATGGTAAAGCCCTCGCAAAACTTGGGACCGCCGGTGGGCACCGCGGCCGCGTCGGGCATCGAAGGCCTATCCCCGACGTGCTGTGCCGGGTACAGTGCCCCCCCGAGAAACGTGCCATTCCGATCCTCGAAAGGAGTCCCCTCATGAAGCCAGCCCGCCTCGTCCTGGCGAGCCTGTTGCTCGCCTCCGCGACCGCCCTGGCGGCTCAGGCCGAACCGCTGTCCTATAAGGTCGATCCCAACCACTCGACCGCCAGCTTCACCGTCCGGCACATCTTTTCCAAGGTTCCGGGGCGCTTCGAGGACGTGAACGGAACGATCCTGTACGACGAGCAGAACCTCGCCAATTCGTCCGCGGACATCTCGATCCGCACCGCGAGCATCAAGACCAACAACGACCATCGCGACTCCGATCTGCGCAGCACCAACTTCTTCGCCGCGGACAGCTTCCCGACCATCACCTTCAAGAGCAACAAGCTGATCCCGGGCGACAAGGATCACTTCAAGCTGGTCGGCGACCTCAACATGCACGGCGTCAGCAAGCCGGTCACGCTCGACGTGACGTTCCTCGGCTCGGGCCCGTTCGGCATGGGTGGGCGCGCGATGGGCAAGAAGGCGGGTTGGGAGGCGACCACCACGATCAATCGCCGCGACTGGGGCATCGTCTGGAACCAGACCCTCGATCAGGGCGGCACGTTGCTCGGCGACGACGTCAGCATCACGCTCGGGATCGAGGCCGGCTGGCGGCCCGCGGCCGCCGCCGATGCGAAGCCCGCGGATCCGACCAAGAAGTAGCGGACTCCAAGAACGAGCGGCCCTCCGATCTGGCATCGGAGGGCCGATTTGCTTGGGACCGGAGCCTAGCCAAGCTCCATCGCCTCCTGGGGCAGGCCGCGCACCGTCGTGGGCCAGATCCTCTCCAGCGGGCGCGTGATCGGGTCGAGCTCGCCCGGCAGGTCCAGCTCGATCGGGCTCATCAGACAGAACTCCGGCGTGGGGCCGAGCGTCATCTGCCTCCCCCACAGACCAGTCTCGGCGCGCTCGGCGAGCGGCCTCATCCGCGCGAAGAAATCGCCGTAGCTCATACCCTCGGGCTTGGCGAACCAGTATCCGATTCGCGCGTGACGCACCTCGGCGGCGCCGAGCCGCAAACGATAGAGACCCGCCGTGCCGCCGGCCGCGCTGCGCGCCGCTGAGTCGTGCGGAAGCTGGCAATCGCCGCTCACCGCGCCGTCGTTCAACGGGTCGAGCGCGAAGGATCCGTGGGTCAGGTACCAGTCTTCGTAGGACTCTGCCCCCAGGACCCAGGGCGAAGGGCCGCTCCGAAACGCAGCCGACGATGCGAAGCCCTCGGGCGCCGAGCGGCGCAGCGCCTCGTGGAACGCCGACAGCCTTCCGGCGTAGTAAGCGGCGTCGACGTCCGCCCGCTTCCAGTGCCAGAAGACGTAGGCCAGCACGGCCGCGATCGATCTCGCGTCAGTGATTGCCGGAGGTCGAATCCGCGGGCGTGGAAGACGACGCCGTGGCCGGGGTCTCGGTGGCCGCGGGGATCGCTTCGGGGTGCGCTTTCTCGTAGGTCTGGATCGCCGACATCAGGCGGCTGGCCTCCTCGCTGTCGGTGCTCGACTTCTGGAGCAGCGCCAACTGCTCGTGCGCCTTCTTGTCGTCGCCCTTCTCGAGATAGGCCTCGCCCAGGTACTCGCGCGCCGGCGCGTAGTCCCACTTGATCGCGAGGCATTTGTCGTAGGCCGCGAACGCCTTGTCGTAGTCGCCGAGCTTGCGCGAGCAGTAGCCGACCAGGTTCCAGGCCTCGTGGTACTTCGCGTCGAGATCGGCGGCGTGCTGGGCGTGCTCGAGCGCCTTCTTGAACTGCTTCTTGGCGTTCTTGTCCTTGCCCTTCTCGACCTCGTCCTTGGCCTTGGTCACTTCGTCGTAGGCCTGGGCGTAGCTGCGCTCGGCCTCGGCCCGATTGCCGGAGACTTCCTTGTTGTCGGCGTCGTTGCTCGAGGTCGGCGGGGTGGAAGGCGTGGGCGGAGGCTCGGGCCGGCTGCCGCCCCCGCCGCCGAGACTGGCGTAGGCCCCACCCGCCAAGAAGGTGCTCAACAGCGCGATCGTGAACAGACGCATGATTCGGAACCTCCTGGTAGGGCCGAACGAAGAGCGTGAGGATGAGCTTTGGATGGCCGGGCGGGCAAGGCGATTCGGTCTCAGACCGCGAACGCCTCGGCGTCCCAATGGAGGCCTAGCTCGCTGGGCGGCCCCATGTACCCCAGCATCGCGCTGGCCGCCACCACGCACGGCGAGGCGAGGTAGCCCTCGCCGCCCACGCCCATGCGGTTGGTCCAGTTGCGATTGAAGCTGGTGATGGCGCGCTCGCCCGGCTTCAGCGCGTCGGGGCCTTGGCCGAAACACGGACCGCACCAGCTCTGGCGGATCTTGCCGCCGACCGAGCGGAAGACCTCGGCGATGCTCTCGCCGTCGAGACGCGGATCGGCGTTCTCGATTTGCACCTTCACGCTGCCCGAGCCGGGGAAGATCACAAACTCCTTGGCTGCCGTGCGCGCCCCGTGATCGCGAGCCGCCTTGAGGATCAGCGCCGCCGAGAGCAGGTCGTCGTAGCCGCCGTTGGTGCAGGACCCGATCATCGCCTTGTCGAAGGTGATCTTCTCCTTGGCCACCTCGTCGGCCGGGAACGCGTTCCCAGGGCTGAACGGCTTGGCGATCATCGGCCGCACCTCGGGCAGCTCGAGCGCCTCGTCGATCGCCCACGCCACGTCGGCGCCGGGCGCGATGCGCGGGTAGGGCAAGTCCTTCATGCCCTTGGCCGCGAACCACTCGTACGTGACGTCGTCGGGCGCGAAGATGCCGTTCCAGCTCTCGGCCTCGGCCATCATGTTGCTAATCGTGTTGCGGAAGGCGATCGGCAGCTGGCGGTCGCCGTCGACGAACTCGACGCTCATGCCCTGCGACTGCTTGGCGCCCCAGCGCCGCAGCAGCTCGAGCACGATGTCCTTGCCGGTCACCCACGGCTGCAGCGCGCCGCGGAAGGTGACGCGGCGCGGCTTGGGCACGGTGGCGTAGACGTAGCCGGTGCTCCAGCCGAATCCCAGCGTGGTCGAGCCGACGCCGATGCCGATCGCGCCGTACGCGCCGTAGGCGCGGCTGTGCGAGTCGGCGCCTGGAATCATCATACCCGGCATCACCAGCCCCTGCTCCGGGAAGTAGAAATGGAAGATGCCGTCGCCCGGCGTGGCGTAATAAGGCTTCTCGATCGCGTGTTTGGCGGCAAACTCGCGCCCGATCGAGGTCTGCTTATCGTCGGCCTCGACTCCGGTGAACACGAAATGATCGTTGGCGATCGCGATCTGGCGCGGCCCGATGCGATCGCCGCCGGTGATTTGATTGAAGGTGTGGATCGAGAACGGCGCCGTGCCGTCACTCGCAGGCAGCAGATCGGCGTAGACACGCAGCGTGGCGCCGGGCCGCACCTCGGCGTTCTTGTCGACGCGATGCGCCCACAGGATCTGCTCGGTCGTCGTGAGCTTGCGCGCGGTCGCCGCATCGGGCCATTCGATGCGCGGCTGGGTCTCGACGCTGGCGCGGAACTCGCGGCGCCCGACCGCGAAGATGCCACCGCTCCTCCGGATCTCGTCTTCCTTGGGCGTGAGGGGCACGGGATCGTAGGACTTGCCGCGGGTGACGTTCTGGAGCCGCCGCGAGTCGGGATCGAACGTCAGCTCGTCGCCTTCCTGCGCGTCGGCCACCGCCTCGGGGCTCTGCACGACGTGCAGCCCGAGGTTGAAGGCGTTGCGCCGGAAGATGTCGCCCATGTTGTTCCCGCACACCACCACCATCTCGAGGCCCGCTTCTTCGGCCACGCCCTTCAGGCCGGCCGGGCTCATCTCGCGCGAGCTGCCGATCGCGAAGCGGTCGCCCGCGATCAGGAAGGTCTCGCCGCGGTGCACGCGCGCGCGGAAGTCCGGCATCAGATAGCGGAAGGAGCCCGCCTTCCAGCGCTCGTCGAGCGTTTCCAGGCTCTCCGAGACGCAGTCGGCGGCGGGCGTGATCTGATCGGTGTCGATGGCGTCGAGCTTTTTCCCCGGCACTTTCGGGTCCCAGAAGATGAGCGCCTTGCCGCGGATGAGCTGGGTGCCGAGGGCGGTGTCGTGGCCGGCGTTGATGGGCAGAGCGTCGAGCGATGCGCCGGGCTTGAGGCGCGCGGGCTGGATGGGGTTCATGGAGTTGATGCTAGTCGCTGCGATCGGCAGCTCGCAACGTGGGTCGGGCTCTCTCAGACGCTCACGAACACGCGCCCGAAGAGAATTTACTTGACCGCCGTTCGCGATGACTTCGCGCGAGGAGCGCGAACCGCGGCGTGGACTCACACCAGACCGCACAGAATGGCCGCGCGTGGATGCAATCACGCGAGCACGGCACGCGCGATATCTCTTTGCACGCGATGCGTCGTGCCCTCACGTACCGATGCGCAGAACCCACGTGATACAAAGAGAGCCAACGCGCCCCCGCGCGAGGTTCTCGTGTCACGCTCCTACGCTTTGTCTCATGTCTCGGACCAGGCTCTTCTCCGCGACCTATCCACTCTGATCGACCGCGATCGGCGCACGACCGCAGAGTTGCTGGCTCATCTCGCCGAGGTCGACGCGCGGCGGCTCTACCTCCCGGCGGGGTATCCCTCGATGCACGCCTATTGTGTGGGCGAGCTGAAGCTCTCCGAAGATTCGGCCAACAAGCGCATCCGTGTGGCTCGCCTCGCTCGCGAGTACCCCAGGATCTTGGATGAGATCGCCGAGGGCCGACTGAACCTGAGCGGCGTCGTCGTGCTGGGGGCTGCACTTCGTCCGGGGCGAGCGGACGAGGTGCTGAGCGCCGCGGTCGGAAGGAGCAGATGCGAGATCGAGGAACTCGTGGCTCGACTCCTTCCCCGAACCGAGTCGATGACGATCATCGAGTCGTTGCCTGCGAAGGCGACCAATTCCTTACCGGCCCCGGGGCCAGTTGAGAGTCCCGCGATGCCCGAGCCACGTCCAGCCGTGCCCAGTCGCGAAGCCGCTCGGCGTGTTGTGGCGCCGATCGCTGGCGACCGCTTCTCTTTCCAGATGACGATTGGACGCGAGACGCGAGACAAGCTGCGTCGCGCCCAGGATCTGTTGAGCCACGCTCTCCCTAGTGTAGACGTCGCCGCCGTGCTCGATCGAGCGCTGGATGCGCTCATCGAGAAACTCGAGAAGCGGAAGTTCGGGGCGACGTCGCGGCCCCGAGTCCAGGCACGCCCGAGCAGCGACCGGCGCCACATCCCCGCTCGAGTGAGGCGCGCGGTGCGTGCCCGGGACGGTGATCGGTGCACGTTCGTGAGCGGGAGCGGTCATCGATGCTTCGCCACCAGCCCGCTCGAGTTCGATCACATCGAGCCGGTCGCTCGTGGGGGGCGTTCGACGCTCGAAAACCTGCGACTTCGCTGCCGCGCCCACAACCAGTACGCGGCCGAGCGCGCGTTTGGAGCAGCGTTCATGGAGGCCCGGCGAAATGAAGCGAGAGGGGGCCGCGAGGATCCGCCGGCCCTCGTGGCTCGAAGCGGATGAGAAACCGGCGCAACCGAACGGGGAAGCCCAGTGGATGGCCGCCGCGGGCGCCCACCGCACCTTGCCCGGACCGATGGCATCCAATACCCCGCACGAAGGCTCAAGTGGTTCATCCTTGAACATCGGAAGGACGCCCCAATGCCCGAGCTACGTCTGCTCACCGATTCGACGCCGCCCGAGAGCCCCGACACCTCCCCCACGCCGGCGCTCTCGGACGAGCAGCTACTCGATGCCTACTCGGACGCCGTCACGCACGCGGTCGAGAAGGTCGGCCCCGCCGTGGTCAAGATCGAGGTCGCCCATCGCTCGCGCCGCGATCCGAACGCCGAAGGTCCGGGCGGCAGCGGCTCGGGCTTCCTGTTCACGCCCGACGGGCTCGCCGTCACCAACAGCCACGTCATCCATCGCGCCGCGACCATCGAAGCGGTGCTGCAGGATGGGCGCCGACTGCGGGCGTCGCTGGTCGGCGACGATCCCGACACCGACCTCGCGATCATTCGCGTCTCGGGCGCCGATCTCGCCGTCGCCTCGCTCGGCGATTCCAGCAGGCTCAAGCAAGGGCAGCTGGTGATCGCGATCGGCAATCCCTACGGCTTCCAGACCACCGTCACCGCCGGCGTCGTGAGCGCGCTCGGGCGTTCACTGCGCTCGCGCTCGGGCCGGCTGATGGACGGCATCATCCAGACCGACGCCGCACTCAACCCCGGCAACTCGGGCGGCCCGCTGGTCAACAGCCGCGGCGAAGTGGTGGGCGTCAACACCGCGATGATCCTGCCCGCGCAAGGCCTGTGCTTCGCGATTCCTTCCAGCACCGCGCGCTGGGTGGCGAGCCTGCTGATCCGCGACGGGCGCGTGCGCCGCGCATGGCTCGGCATCGGCGGCCAGCAGGTCACGCTTCAGCGCCGGCTGGCGCGGCACTTCGATCTGGGCTCGGAGAAGGCGCTGATGGTCGTGCACGTCGAGACCGGAAGCCCGGCCGCGCGCGCGGGGCTACGCGAAGGCGACGTGATCGTCGGCTACGACGCGCATCGCGTGACCGGCGTCGACGACATCCATCGCGTGCTGTCGGACGGCGCGATCGGACGCGCGGGCAAGCTGGTGGTCCTGCGCCGGGCCGAGAAGCTCGAGATCGCGGTCACGCCGATCGAGTCGGCCTCACAGGACTGAGCGGCGCGTGAGCCGGAGGGCTCAGCCGCCGCGGACCAGGGCGATGATGCGCACCGGCCAGGCCAGGATCGGGAACAGCACCAAGTCGTAGAAGGCCGCCGTCTTGTCCGCGCTCGGCTGCGCGCTGGCCATGACCTCGACGATGCTCGAGCCGGCGCGCAGGTGGGCCATCCAATTCTCGAGCGCGGCCACGATCAGGCCCGCGAGCAAGTACGCCACCACCAATCTTCCCAGCGTGCGCATGATCACCGCCTCCTGGATAGGCGTGGATCGGGTGCGACCCTCGATCGTTGTTTACAAAGAAATCTAGCTCACGTGCTCGGGGGTCGGCGCGTGTGCCAGTCGGTGGTCGATTGATACGCGTTGCCGATCGCGACCAGCTCGGCCTCGGAGAAGGCCGAGCCCATCAGCGCGACGCCCGTGGGCAGGCCGTTGTCGCCGTAGCCGTTGGGCATCGACAGCGCCGGCAAGCCGCACAGGTTCCCGGCCGGGATCAGCGCGGGCCCGCCGCTGACGCCGGGATAAGCGTCCTCGAAATTCTTGTCCGCCGGCATCGCGACCGTGGCTCGCGCGGGCGAGATCACGGCGTCGTAGTGCGCGAAGATCTGAGCCACCGCGCGTTTCATCGGGCGCCGCAGGCGCATCGCGTGCAGGTAATCGACGGCGGGATACATGAGCGCCGAGTATCCCCCGGTGCGGTCGGAGGGGCAGCTCAGCTCCTTCACGCGGCCCGACTCGATCAGCTCGCGGAAGGCGGAGGCGCCCTCGGCGTTGACGATCGCCGAGACGGCCGGGCCCCACGGCAGGTCCGGCCACGCGACGTCGGTGGTGACGTCGGCGTGGCGCCCGATCACCTGGAGCGCGGCCTCGAAGTTGGCGCGCACCGCGGGCTGCACCTTCTCGGTGACGCCCTTGGGCACCGCGAGGCGCGGGCGGCCGCGCGGGCTCACCCGCGCCGAATAATCGAAGTGCCGATCGACGCTGCTCTCGTCACGCGCGTCGTGCCCCGCGATCGCGGCCAGGATCAGGCCGCAGTCGTCGGCGCTGCGCGCCATCGGGCCCAGCTTGTCCAGAGTCCAGCACAGCGCCATCGCGCCGTGCCGGCTGACGCGCCCGTAGGTCGGCCGGAGCCCGGTGACGCCGCAGTAGGCCGCGGGCGTCAGGATCGAGCCCGAGGTCTCGGAGCCGATCGCGAAGCTCACCAGTCCGGCCGCGACTGCCGCCCCCGGCCCGCTCGAGGAACCGCCGCTCCAGAAGCCGGTGTTCCACGGCGTGAGGCCCGGACCGGTGAACGAGGCATCGGCGCGGTTGTAGCCCATGCCGCCCGCCAGCTCGACCATCGCCAGCTTCGCCACCAGCACCGCGCCCGCCGTGCGCAGCCGCTCGACGACGGTGGCGTCGTAGTCGAAGACCTGGTCTTTGTATGGCGTGGCCCCCCAGGTCGTTGGCACGCCCTTGGTGGCGAGCAGATCCTTCACGCCGTAGGGAATGCCGTGCAGCAGGCTGCGCACGCGCCCCGCGCGCAGGTCGCGCTCCGCTTGCTGCGCCTCGGCCTGCGCGCTCTCGCGCATCAGCGTGACCACTGCGTGGTAGCGCGGGCCGATCTGCTCGAGGCGACCGAGCGCCAGCTCGGTCAGCTCGACCGGCGACAACGCGCGCGCGCGAATGCGCCGCGCCAGCTCGCGGATCGGCTGGAACAAGACGCCGGAGTCGAGGTGCGCTAGAGGCATGCGGTCCGGCGTCGCCCGGAGGTCAGGCCCGGAAGGTCATATCGGGTTCGTCGGCGTTGGCGAGCTTGACCTCGCGCAGGCGCTGGATGCCCTTCAGGTCGCCGTCGATGTCGCGCGCGATCGCTTCGACCTCTTGCGGCGCGATGTGATCGCTGTAGCGCTTCTTGGCCACCTCGGCCAGCGCGCGCGCCTCATCCGAGATCGGCTCCTCGCCCGGCTTCGGCGATGGCGTCGGGCTCGGCGTGGCGGCCGGTCGGCCCGCGGCCTTGGACTTTTGAGCCGCCGCGACCAGCGCGGGGCCCCCTTGCGCAGCCGCCGCCGCTCCGGCCCAGCCCATGAGCTGAACGAAACGACGGCGACCGATCGAAGCGCGGAATCCCGACATGAGTCCCTCCCGGAAAGAGGACGACGTTCGGGGCGATCGCGCGCACCTTACGACCCGAGGGCGGTCGCGGCAATGGAGAATTCGAGCGCGAAAACCGCGGCTCGGCGGCCGATAACGTCGAGGACCTGTTCCGGAGGCCGATCATGCCGCAATGGCTCATCGGATTCATCGTCCTGGACGCCGTGATCATGACGATCGTGATCGCGATGTTCCTGAGCGGGCGCCTGAAGATCAACGTCAAGATCAACAGCACGGTGTCGGGCGTGGACCTTCACGACCTGATGGAGTTCAGCAAGGACAAGCAGACCCGCATCGGCGAGTACGTGCGCGCCAATTGGAGCGGCGATCCCGCGGCGCTGCCCGGCGTGCTCGAGACGCTGCTCGGCGAGCTGGAGCACGACGCGCAGACGCGCGGCCTGACCCTGAGCCGCGACATCCTCAAGTCGATCCTCGCGACCTCCGTACGCCAGCAGCACCTGACGAAGGGGAACGAGCTCAAGCAGGCGATGAAGCAGGTGGCGTAGCGGCTTCATAGACGCGCCGCTACAGCTCAGCGATACCCTCGCTTGAGGCTGCCCCACGATGTGCGCTTCACCGGGGTTGTCGGAACGAGGAAGCGCACGTTGAAACACAGGTCACCACCGTAGGGCGCTGGTCGACTCCGCAGCGGACAATCCGAATCGATCGACCGCGAGTGCAGCCACAAGTTCCCTTCTAGGTAGTCGCCCCGCTTTCCTACATCGAGAATGTCCCAGATCCCATCGCATGGATCGGACTGGACAGCGAACTCATAGGTACCCGGCCTTGGCAAACGGAGGGGAGGGTCAAACACGAACTCGAATGGCGTGGGGTGAACGCCGTCGCCATCAGTGTGGAAGATGCTGGGCCCGGCCAGAATCATGTTGCGGACGTCTGGCTCGCCCAAAGAATCGGTGGGCATGACGAAGATCCTCATGCCATACACATAGTTGGCCTCCCAGGACACTCGCCACACTGTGATCGACTCTATGAGCGTGTCCTGAGCCAGGAATGTCTGCCCTAGCGCCTCGCCGAGGAAGACGCTGCCCGTGTTCGTCGTACTGTCGGGAGGGATGCCGATCTCCACATCGGCGCTATGCGCAGACGTGGGCGCAGCTGCGAGACAGAAAATCAATATGAGCGCAATAAGCCCCTGATCTCGACAGGCTTCGGACGTCCTCAACCTCCGACTCCATTGGCACTCACCGCCAGCGAGCGTCGAATCTGACAAGAGGAACACTGCGAGCGGTCTGTGGCTCGCCAAATGAGGCTGGACGGTCGCTCGCCTCAAGAGGAGATCCGGCCGCATGAAGTACTTCCAGGGTGGAGGCCTTCTTGGCGCGGGCGCGAACACGTCCGTCAACTCGCGGAGATTCTGCTCCGGCCCCGCTTGCGGGACAAGACAAACCGCGAGGTGGCTGCCCTCTGCGCTGCATAACCCGGGAAGGCGCTTCAGCCCCGTGTCGCCGCCTCAATCTCCCGTAGGCACGATCCCCGCGTTCTCGACCATCAGGATCACCGTCTTCTCCGGCGCGCGCGTGCGGTGGACGACCGTCTTCGGCACGACGAAGCCCTGCCCCGACGTCAGCTCGATCGTGCGGTCCTCGAGGTCGATGATGAGCCGGCCCTCGGCCACATAGAAGAACTCGTCATCCTCGTCGTGCTTGTGCCAGTGGTACTCGCCCTGCACCACGCCGAGGCGGACCACCGAGTCGTTCACCTTGCACAGCGTCTGGTTGTACCAGGGGTGCGTGACCTTCCCGACCAGCGCGGGGACATCCACCACCTCGAGGGGGCCTTTGAGGATGTCGAGATGAGTCTCGTACGGGAACGCCTTGATCTCGCTCATGAGCGCCTCGCCAGGCTGCGCAGCACCGTCTGCAGGATGCCGCCGTTCTTGAAGTAGTCGACCTCGACTGGCGTGTCGACGCGCGCGATCGCTGTGAACGTCAGCTTCGAGCCGTCCTCGCGCGCGGCCTCGACCGTGACCTTCTTGCGCGGCGTGAGGCCGCTCTCGAGCCCGCTGATCGTGTACGTCTCGCGCCCGTTGAGCCCGAGCTTCTCCGCGCTCTGCCCGGCGTCGTACTGGAGCGGCAGCACGCCCATGCCGACCAGGTTCGAGCGGTGGATGCGCTCGTAGCTCTCGGCCAGCACGGCGCGCACACCGAGCAACAGGGTGCCCTTGGCCGCCCAGTCGCGTGAGCTCCCGGCGCCGTACTCCTTCCCCGCCAGAACCACGAGCGGCGTGCCGGCCGCGCGGTAGCGCTCGCTGGCGGCGAAGATCGAAGTCGTCTCGCCGCTCGGGAAGTGCACGGTCACGTTGCCTTCGCTGCCCGGCACGAGCTGGTTCTTGAGCCGGATGTTGGCGAATGTGCCGCGCACCATCACCAGATCGTTGCCGCGGCGCGAGCCGTAGGAGTTGAAGTCGCGCTTCTGGAGCCCCCGGCCCTTGAGCCACTGCCCGGCCGGGCTCGCCTCCGCGATGTCGCCGGCAGGCGAGATGTGATCGGTGGTCACCGAGTCGGCGACCATCACCAGCACGCGCGCGCCGTGGACGTCGCGCACCGGCTGAGGCTCCGGCGTGAGCCCCTGGAAGAACGGCGGCTCGTTAATGTAGGTCGAGGCGTCGCTCCACTCGTAACGCTCGCCCCCCGCGACCGGGATCGCGTTCCACTTGAGATTGCCGTCGAAGACGTTGGCGTACTCCTCGCCGAACTGTTCCGGCTTGAGCGCGGCCGCGATGGTCGAGGCGATCTCCTTCTGCGTCGGCCACAGATCGCGCAGGTAGACCGGCTTGCCGTCCTTGCCGGTGCCGAGCGGCTCGCGCTCGAGATCGATGTCGACCGTGCCCGCCAGCGCGTAAGCCACGACCAGCGGCGGCGAGGCCAGGTAGTTGGCGCGCGTGTCCGGGTTTACGCGCCCTTCGAAGTTGCGATTGCCGGAGAGCACCGCGGCTGCGACGAGGTCGGCGCCGTCGATGCCTTTGGCGACCGCTTCGGGGAGCGGACCGGAGTTGCCGATGCAGTTGTGCACCGCGACGGTCCCCGCGATGAACGCCCGCGGACCAGGCACTGAGAGGTCGTAGACCGGCCGGATTCCGGCGTAACGCCGATCGACGACCTGGAGCGCCATGGTCGGCAATCCGAGGGAGTCCTTCTCGATTGCGTACCACTTGCCGTTGCTCCCACTCGGCTTCGCGCGCGGTCCGAACCAACCACGTGCGCGGATCTGGGTGAGGAACTCGTCCGCCGATGGGAACCCGTACGTCTGGCGATGAAGCGGCCGGAAGCGTCGCCCAGCCGGCCTCGCCAGCCGCGTGAAGCGGTCATGGCCTTCGAGCAGCGAGTAGTGCGCATGAATCGGGGTGGCCACTTCCATCAGCTCGGCCGCCGCCGCGCTCCGTGCCTGGGCGAAGGGAGTCTCGGGCCACTCGCGATGGGCTGCCTCCAGCCGAGTCGACATCCAGAGCTGCTGCTCGTCGATCTTGTGGATCGTGCGCCAGTAGGCCGCCGCGGCGCTCGCCTTGAGCGCCTTGTCCACGCAGTAGCGGAACCCGACGCGCTCGACAAATGCGAGCCCTTCGGTGAGCTGGAGTCGCACCTCGGTGCGCGGAATGCCGTCGACCGACGGCGAGTAGGACGAGGCCGCTCGACGCGTCGGGTACTCGTAGATCTTGGCATCGCCGCGCTCGACGCCGCAGCGCTCGAGCAGCCGAAGCAGATCATCCATCAGCCCGCGCAGCTCGGCGACGTGCTCAGGCTTGGCGGTCTGCGAAAAGGCAGGTGCGCTAAAGCTCGCTTCATTCTCGGCGCCGAAAGGCTTGAGCTGTGGCGCCCCGCCGTCGGCCCCGAACATTCCAGCCACGAACTCGCGCACGACCGAAACGGGGCAGCGTGGATCGCGGATGAACGAAGGCAGAGCCGGGGCCTGCTCGATGCGGCGGCCGGTACGCACTCCGGGCAAAGATTCGATCGCGTTCGTGAGGGACTTCGGCAAAACGATGCTCCACTTGCGCTCGTCGTACATGGTGCCGAGTGGGCGCTTCCCGGTGATTTGCTCGAGGTCGTCGAGGACGATTTCGCGATCGACGGCCTGCCCGACGTTCACGCGACCCTGACCGTTGGCGGAGATCGAGCCGTCGCACAGCAGGTGGCCAAGCAGTCGCGCGAAGGCCAAGGTCCGTTGCCGCTCGACCGGCGTCCGGAAACCGAACTCGAGGTCGCCCGCTGCCAGCACGTAGCCAGCCTCATCTCCGCCAGCGACATCGAGCGGCGCCTCGAGTCCGACCATGACACGATCCTGTCCAAGAGCGATCCGATCGGCGCGCACCCAGCGGCCATCGGCGAGCAAGATCTCGTGATCGGGCGTGCACACCAGCTTGCGCCCGTCTTGCAGCACGAGCGAGACGCACTCGCGCGATCCCTGATCCATGCGCTCCGCCTGATTCGCGAGCACCAGCTCGCGGCCCGACGTTGGCCCGAAGATCCGCGTCCCGCCTTCCAGTGGAAGCTCCTCGATTCGCCGCGCAGTGCCGTCCGACAGGAGCACCGACGTCCCCTCCGCGATGCAGCTCGTACAGCCGTAGCCGACGGTGTAGAAGCCGACCGCCTCCAGGTCCTCCATGAGCCCCGCCTCGCGCAGGTAGCGGGTCACGACCTTCGAGCCGGGCGCCATGCTGGTCTTCACATACGCCTTCGGCTTGAGCCCGCGCTCGCGCGCCTTCCGCGCCACCAGCCCGGCACCGACCATCACCGAGGGATTCGAGGTGTTGGTGCACGACGTGATCGCCGCGATCACGACGGCGCCGTGGCCGATCGTGGCGTGGTCGCCGTTGCTCCCCACCTTCGCGGTCGCGCCGATGGCCGCATCGGAGAGACCGTAGCCGCGCTCCTTGACCGGCGCCTGCAGCGTGCGCCGGAAGTTGCTCTTCATGTCGCGCAGCGCGACGCGATCCTGCGGGCGCTTGGGCCCGGCCAGGCTCGGCTCCACGTCGCCGAGATCGAGGGCGAGCGTGTCGGTGAACTTGGGATCGGGCGTATCGTCGCTGCGAAACAGCCTCTGCTCTTTCGCGTAGGCCTCGGTGCGGCGCGCGTCGTCCTTGCGGTTGGTGCGCTCGAGGTAGCGCAGCGTCTCGTCGTCGATCGGGAAGTAGCCGCAGGTCGCCCCGTACTCGGGCGCCATGTTGGCGATGGTGGCGCGGTCGGCGATGGTCATGGCCGACAGCCCCGAGCCGTAGAACTCGACGAACTTGTCGACGACGCCCTTTTTGCGCAGCATCTGCGTGACGGTCAGCACGAGATCGGTCGCGGTGACGCCGTCCTTCAGCCGGCCGGTGAGCTTGAAGCCCACCACCTGCGGCATCACCAGGTAGAGCGGCTGCCCCAGCATCACCGCTTCGGCCTCGATCCCGCCCACGCCCCAGCCCAGCACGCCCAGCCCGTTGATCATGGTGGTGTGCGAGTCGGTGCCGACCAACGTGTCGGGGAAGGCCAGCGTCTCGTCCGCGGCCTTGGTCGTGCGCACCACGCTGGCCAGGTACTCGAGATTGACCTGGTGCACGATGCCGGTGGCGGGCGGCACGACGCGGAAGTTGGAGAAGGCCTGCTGCCCCCAGCGCAGGAACTCGTAGCGCTCGCGATTGCGCTCGAACTCGATCTCGGCGTTGCGCTCGAGCGCGGTGAGGTTGCCGAACACGTCGACCTGGACCGAGTGGTCGATCACCAAATCGACCGGCACCAGCGGGTTGATGCGCTCGGGGTCGCCGCCCAGCCGCTTCATGGCATCGCGCATCGCGGCCAGATCGACGACGCACGGCACGCCGGTGAAGTCCTGCAGGATGACGCGCGCAGGCTTGAACGGGATCTCGACCGGATCGCCGGTCGCGCCGTCCCAGGCCGCGATCCGCTTCACGTCGGCTTCGGTGACCTGGTAGTTGTCGCAGTTGCGCAGCGCCGACTCGAGCAGGATGCGAATCGAGAACGGCAGCCGATCGAGGGCGATGCCGAGGCGCTGGCCGAGTCGGTCGAGGTGGTAGACGCCGAAGGAGCCGGCGGGAGTGTCGAGGGAAGCGAAGGCGCCGAAGAAATCGCGCGGGGCGTTCATGGCTCGTCCTTTCCGGTGACGACGGCACACAGGGCCGTCGGGAGAACGGGGGGACTCACAGGGTCCCCGTGAACGTGTTGGATGATACTGCAATCGGCACCGGTGCGGGTAGACTGCAGCCCATGTACGGAGCCCCGGCGTGACGCTGGACCAGGGGACCTTCACCCCCGTCGACCCCGAATTCGGGGCCCGGGTGCGCGCCAGTTTTGCGCGCCAGGCGGTGATGGGCACATTCGGAGCAGAGCTCACCCGGGTCGAGCCGGGCGCGGTCGAGATCGCCTGGCCGTTCCGGCAAGACCTGACCCAGCAGCACGGCTTCCTGCACGCCGGCATCCTGGCCACCATGCTGGACAGCGCCTGCGGCTACGCGGCGTTCTCGCTGATGCCGGCCGGCGCCGCCGTGCTGGCGGTGGAGTTCAAGATCAATCTCCTGGCGCCGGCGGCCGGCGAGCGGTTCGTGGCGCGGGCCCGGGTGATCCGCGCCGGGCGCACGCTGACGGTGTGTGAGGCGGACGCCTTCGCGCTCGCGGGCGGCTCAGAGAAGCGCGTCGCCCACATGGTAGGCACGATCATGAGCGTGAGGGACAACCCGACCCTGGCGGGCTGAGGCTCGTCCAGGATTCAGACATTCCCTCGCCCAGGCACCCACTCGTGAGGCCGTGCGCTTTTCGCGCTCGATCCGTTCTCCAGTGTGCAGGTACGATGTCGACCCCCGGTCCGACATCGCTCATCATCCCCCTCAGGACCAGCCCCGATGCGACCAAACGCAATCTTATTCCTAATGCTTCCGATCCTGGCTCTCTCTGCTTTCACTTACCAAACTGCGAAAGCGGATCTCGTGACCGGGAAGATCGCTAAGGGGCCCTTTCGCGCACAACTGGATACGTGCTTAGTCATCGCTTCGGATAGCACGATAGTGAAGAGGTTCGTAACCAACAAGAAGAGGGAGTATCAGGTCATTCTAGCACCCGGCACTTATCGAGTGGGATTCAGGGATAAGAATGGCCAGGAGTGGATTGCAATGCTGCGAGCCGAGCTGACGACAGTGAAGGACATTTCCATCGCGTTCAAGAAGGGAAAGTTGATCAAGTAGAATCCGTTGTCGCTCACTTGGAGGTCCCATGGTTGGTGCAGTGCAATCCTTTGGGAGGCAAGTCGCGGTGCTCCTCATCGCCGTGACAACGTTTTGGGTTCCACGCTTGGCAAGCGCCAGCCTAGTCTACGGTGTCCTCTCGGGCGGGGGCTTTCATCACGGGAGGGACACGTTCAAGATCTTGGCGACGAGGAACGACAAAGTCCCGACGAACAACCGCCGGGAATACCAAGTGGTGCTCGACCCGGGGACCTACAGAATCGAATACACCGACGAGCATGGGGCAAAGTGGACCGCGACGATCCGAGCTGAATCAAGTCCGATTCGCCAGAACATCGTGCTGAAAAAGAGCTCCTAGTGCCTCATGCCCGCTGAACCTCGTGGGGCAGAGGTGGCGAAGGTTCATCGCGGCTTTCGCGCGGTGATCTCCGGTCTGGCTCGAAAACTCGTCAAACAACCGAGAAAGGCTTGGCGCGGCCTCGTCCGACAGAAGGACGCGATCGACGCTCTCAACAAGATTATCCTCACAGGCGTCGCAGTGTCTGCACCCTTTCTGGTTCACATTCTCGAAAAGCGGATGGCGGGGACGACGCTCCTCAGCCAGCGGGAGCTGGCCGAGAGCGAGCTCCGCGCGACGATGTTCGGCGACCTCATCACGCCCATCCTAGGCGCCAAGGAGGCTCCTCGCGATCCGGAGAGGGAGGCCCTACTCGTCGAATTGCTCGCTTTGAATTTCCACGAGCACATCGAGATCAAACCGCTGCTCGAGCAGGCCTATGAAGACGCAGCGAGTGGGGATACTGCGAAGGCGACCCGCATTCAAAAGGCCCTGAGATCCGTGGCACGCCGAGTGAAGGAGCGTCAGATCGCGCTGCTGTTCGCGGAGGCGCACGCGGCGCATGTTCCCATCGAAACCTGGGATGTTTTCTTGTCCGACTCGATTGATCGCTCGATCGACCCCGTCAATCGACGAATTCAGGCCGGATTCGGAAACTCCGAACTCATTCGCCTCAACTCTCCCGACGGAGGCCACACCGTCATCTTCTATGGGGACGAGCCCTCCTGGGATGATGATCACATCAATATCCATCTATGGGTCGAGGGCACCTCTCACGAGGCCCATGCAGACTTCACTCTCTCCTCTTTCGATTTCCCGCTGACTGACAACCTGCGCCTCGACGATGGGAACCGTATCTCCTGCATCGACGCCAACGGGAGCGGCGAGCTGCGAGAGAAAAAGACCTTCAGACTCAGCGTGATCTGGTTCCCGAAAGGCTTTTCTACGGCACAAGAGCGCCCGCTCAACCTGCGCGATTATCAAGACCTCGTCGGCCGCAAGCCGAATTAAGGCGGGACGGCGCTACGGCGAGCCGCCCGCGCTCTTGATGTAGCTCGCCACCTGCTGGCGCAGCACGGGCAGCGCCACCGCGCCGTTCCGGAGCACGACGTCGTGGAAGGCCTTGATGTCGAAGCGCGGCCCGAGCTTCTGCTTGGCCTCGTCGCGCAGCCTGAGGATCTCGAGCTGTCCGACCTTGTAGGCCAGCGCCTGGGCGGGCCAGGTGATGTAGCGGTCCACCTCGTTGGCGATGTTGTTCTCGGCCAAGCAGCTGTTCTGGGTCATGTAATCGATCGCCTGCTGCCGCGACCAGCCCATCGAGTGGATGCCGGTGTCGACCACGAGCCGGCACGAGCGCCACGCGTCGTAGGACAGCATGCCGAGGCGGTCGAGGTCGCTGGAGTAGAGGCCCATCTCGTCGGCCAGCCGCTCGGAGTAGAGGCCCCAGCCTTCGACGAACGACGTCACGCCTTGCTGCTTGCGAAAGGCGGGGACGTTGGTCAGCTCCTGCGCCACCGCGATCTGCAGGTGATGCCCGGGCACGGATTCGTGGAAGGCGAGCGCCTCGGCCTCGTAGCGCGGCCGCGTCTCGGGCAGGTAGGTGTTGATCATGTAATGGCCCGGCTGCTTGTTGTCGGGTGACTGCCGGTAGTAGGCGATGGTCGAGTAAGGCGCCTCGTACATTCCCATCACCTTCACCGTGCATGGTGTCTTGGGCTGCGCCAACCCGAACCACTTGGGCACCGCGGCCTGAGCTCGCGCCAGCGTCTCGCGCGCCTTGGTCTCGACCTGCTCGGCTGTGGCGAAGTGCAGAGCGGGATCGGTGCGCAGCTTCTTCTCGATCTCGGCCACGTCCGAAGTGCCGAGCACCTTGGCGCCAAGCTCGCTCAGGTCCTTGCGGAACTTGGCCACCTGCTCGAGTCCGAGCTGATGGAGCTGCTCCGGCGTCATGTCCAGCGAGGTCTGGACCCGGATCAGCTTCTTGTAGGCCTCGACTCCGCCCGGCAGCGCGACCAAGCCGGCCTTTTCCGGCGGCCGCGCCGCGGGCAGCACGTCGCGCTTCAGGAAGTCGCGATAGCGGGTGAGCGCGGGGAGCAACGAATCCGACGCCGCGGCGCGGAGGTCGTGCGCGAAGTGCGCCTGCTGCGCCGCGGTCCAGTCCGGATGCGGCGCCTTGCTCGGCGCCAGCAGCGCCAGACTGTCGAGCGGGTCCTGGACCAGGTGATCGAGCTGATCGATCGTCTTCTCGACCGCGCTCTTGCACGCCGTCTTTCCGGAGGCCAGGCCGCGGCGTAGGTTGGCGACGTGATCGTCGAAGTAGCGGCCCATGTGCCGGCAGCGCGACACGTAGCGCTCGCACTGATCGACCGTGCCGAGCGGGGTGTAGTCGGCCAGGCTCATGAATTCGACTTGCGGCCCACCCAGTGGATCGACCACCCACTCCTCGAGGTGACAGGAAGACTCGGCCAGCTGGCCCTGAACCTCCTCGATCAGCGCCGAGCGCGTGACCTGATCCGCAGCGTCGAGCGCCTTGGGATCGATGGCCTGCGCGCGCGCCAGCACCTCGCGCAGGCGGGCGTCCTCGCGCGCGGTCGCGGCCGGCGTGATGTCGCCGAGGCGGTCGTCGTAGCGAGCATCGCCGACCGAGGTGGCGAAGGTCGGGTTGGCGCGCAGGTAGCCCTGCCAATAGTCGTCGCACAGCTTGGCCAGCTCGCGAGACGGCGCGGCGTGAACGTGGCTCGAAACCAGGATCATGGCGAGAAAGCCGAGCGCGGCGACGCGAAAGCGCGAGAGCATGAGGAACGCTCCATCAGGGCGTGGGCGGTTGGCGGGTGCGAGTGGACGCGGAGCCTAGCACAGCGCGCCCGGCTTCTCGCCCGTTGCGCGTGATCGAGCGCAGGAAGAAGAAGCCGCCCACCAGCATCACCACGGCGATCAGGAACCACTGGATCGCGTAGCCCAGGTGCATGCCGGTGTCGAGCGGCTCGGGGGCGCAGCGCAGGGGCCGGGCGGGCACGCCAGGCCCAGGCAGCTGGCGCACGACGAAGGGCGCGAGCGGGCCAGGCAGGCGCGCCGCGACGGTGTCTGGGTCGAGCGCGCGCGCCGAGAGCACGCTCACCGAGTCGGACTCGAGCGCGTGCATGGCGAAACGGCCGTGCGCCAGCGTCTCGGCCACGCCTAGGACGGTGACCGGGCCCGGCTCCGGGAAGTCCTGAGGCCGCGCGTGCTCGCTGTCTTCGGAAGGCAGCCAGCCACGGTCGATCAACACGCGCGTCCCGCTCTCGAGCACGAGCGGCGTCACCAGCTCGACGCCGGGCGCGCCCTCGTGCTCCTGGAACGCGAGCAGGACATGATGAGCCTGGTCGTAGCGGCCGTGGAGCTCGAGGCGGCGGTCGCGCCAGCCTTCACGCAGGGTGGCCGAGCCGTCCCAGGTGAGCGGCGGCGCGGCGAGCGCGGCGGCGTGCCGGGCGCTGAGCGCGCGCTTGAGCTCGTAGCGGGAGATCTGCCAGAAGCCGAGCCGGACGCAGACCGCGGCGCCGATCACGAAGGCCAGCGCGGCGAGCGCGATCGCGGGGCGCACGGCGCCCTTCTTCAGGAGGCCGGCTTGGGAACCGGAGGCGGCAGGTCGCGCGCCACGACGACCGAGTCGAAGCCGCAGGTCTTGTGGGCGCTGTCGCAGAACGGCTTGGTCTGTGACTGGCCGCAGCGACACAGCGTGACGCGGGTTCGTCCCGCCAGACCGAACGGCTTGCCGTCCTGGTCGACGATCTCGAAGTCTCCCTCGACGCGCAGCGAGCCGTTGTTGTTGACGGTGATGCGGGTGGCCGGCATGCGGGCCACTCTATCAGCCGAGTCGAGGCGCCGCGAGTCGAGCGACGCCTCGGCGCTGGCGGGGCGCCCTACGCGGAGACGGTCGCGCGGGGACGCCCGCGCATCCAGCGCCACAGCAGGAAGGCGAGCAGCGCGAAGGGAACGACGGGGACGAAGAAGATCAGCGCGCCGACGCCGAAGATCACGACGCCGAGCACGGCGAACAGCGCGAGGAAAGGCAGCGCGAGCACGAAGCCCAGCCCCTTGAAGAGAAAGCCGATGAGTCGAAACGGCATCAGCACCACCCACAACACGAGCGAGACCACCGCCGCGCAGAGACCGAAGAGCCCGATCGCCAGGAGCGAAAGGAAGCCCAGTCCGAGCAATCCGAACACGTCCGCACCTCCTCGTGGCGACGGCGGGTGGATGGCCCGCCGGAGCGCCGACGAGCCGTATTACGCCACGCCGGGCGGCGAGGTTGCCCGGTGCTCGAGCCAGGGCCGCAGAGGAGCTCGCCAAGTCCTTGCAGCGCCTCAAGGAGCCACGAAGCGCCAGATCACTCCGACCAGGGCGGCGCCCATCAGGACCGGCAAGGGATGGAGCTTCCAGCGCCTGAGCAGCACCAGCGTGATCAAGGCCAGCGCGGCGCCGGTCCAGTCCTGGATGCCGTGGCGCGCCATCGCGACCGCGGCCGCGAACATCACGCCCACGACCGCCGGCTGGATGCCGTTGAGAAACGCCTGCACCGCCGGGCTGCTGCGCAGCCGTTGCACCGAGCCGCCCACCGCGAGCGCCATCAGCCACGCCGGCGCGAACACCGAGAAGGTGGCGATGAGCGCGCCCACCACGCCCGCCATGCGGGCGCCCACGAAGGTCGCGGTGATCATGACCGGCCCGGGCGTCACCTGGCCGAGCGCCACCGCGTCGGCGAACTCGCTGGGCGTCAGCCAGTGGTGGACGTTGACCAGCTCGCCTTCGAGCAGCGGAATCATCACGAAGCCCCCGCCGAAGGTGACCGCCCCGGCGCGCAGGAACACCGTGGCGAGGGCGCCCAGCGACTGGAGCCGATCGATGGCGGGCAGGAAGGGCGCCACCAGCATCAGCCAGGGTGCGGCGCCGAGCAGATCGTCCTCGCCTGGATCGTGCCAGCGGCGCCACCACGGCCGCTGCAGCGTGCGCGCGCCCAGGCGCGCCGCTTCGGCGACGCGGTGCCGGAACCAGCGCCAGCGGTGCTCGAACACCGTCGAAGGATCCGGCAGCCCGCGCAGCGTGGTGCGCACCACGCCCAGGAGTCCCGCCACCAGCACGACCTCCACCACGCCCAAGCCGGCCCACGCCACCGCGACGCCGGCCGCGACGGCGATGGTGAGGTCCCAGCGCTGGCGCCACAGCGCGGCCCACCCGCGCGGACCCTCGGAGCCGACCTCGAGGCGAGCGCCGAGCCGCACCGCAGTCAGGAACACCACCGCCGCCACCGCCGGATCGAGGCCGCGGAAGATCCCGTCCACGGCGGCGACGTCGCGCAGCAGCGGGTAGAGCAGCGCCGCGATCATCAGCATCAGGAACGAAGGCAGAACGAATCCGGCAGTCCCGGCGATCGCACCCGGGACGCCGCCCAGGTCGAAGCCGATCAAGGCCAGGGCGTTGGCCGCGGCCGCGCCGGGCAGGCCCTGAGCGATGGCCGCCGTCTCGAGGAAACGGTTCAGCGAGATCCAGTGCCGGCGCTCGACGAGGCGCTGCTCGACCTGCGACAGCACGGCCAAGCCGCCGCCGAATCCGGTCAGGCCCAGCACCAGGGATTCGCGGAACAGCACGCGCGGGGTCACGATCCCTGCCTTCTCCGGCCGCGGCTCGGCACTGGGGCCTGGGGCCCGCGGGGCCAGTCGGCGCGCCGCGATCGCCGCGCAGAGGACGACGACCAGGACGAAGGTCCAGGCATAGACCCCGTCCGGCGAGCCCAGGTCGAGCCAGGCGAGCACCAGCGTCGCAGTCGCCAGCAGCGCGAGCGTCCAGCGTCTCCGGGTCGTGTGCATGATCGTGGCAGTTTAGGCAGCGAGCCCGACGCGCGCCACGCGCGCCTCGCGCCTTGCGCGCCGAGCGGTCATGACGCATCTTTCCCGGCTTCGGACCCGCTCGCCCCGTTCAGGAACTCCCCATGCCCGATTTCATCTACACCATGAAGGACCTCCGCAAGGTGGTCCCTCCCAAACGCGAGATCCTGAAGGGCATCTGGCTGTCCTTCTTCGACGGCGCCAAGATCGGCGTCCTGGGATTGAACGGCGCGGGCAAGAGCTCGCTGCTCCGCATCATGGCCGGCGTCGACCAGGACTTCCTCGGCGAAGCGTTCCTGGGCAAGGGCTACACGGTCGGCTTCCTCGAGCAGGAGCCGCGGCTCGACCCGAAGAAGAACGTGCTCCAGAACGTGCAGGAAGGCGTGGCCGACAAGGTGAACGTGGTCAAGCGCTGGAACGACATCAGCGCGCGCTTCGCCGAGCCCATGAGCGACGACGAGATGACGGCGCTGCTCGACGAGCAGGCCAAGGTCCAGGACAAGATGGACGCGGGCAATCTCTGGGAGCTCGACCGCCAGCTCGAGATCGCCATGGATGCGCTGCGCTGCCCGCCTCCCGACGCCGACGTGGCGAAGATCTCGGGCGGCGAGCGGCGCCGCGTGGCGTTGTGCCGGTTGCTGCTCTCAAAGCCCGACTTGCTGTTGCTCGACGAGCCCACCAATCACCTCGACGCCGAGTCGGTGGCGTGGCTCGAGCGCTTCCTCAAGGAGTACGCGGGCACGGTGGTGGCGGTCACCCACGACCGCTACTTCCTCGACAACGTGGCGGGCTGGATCCTGGAGCTCGATCGCGGGGCGGGAATTCCGTGGGAAGGCAATTACACCTCGTGGCTCGATCAGAAGAAGACCCGCCTGGCCCAGGAGGAAAAATCCGAGAGCGCGCGCCAGCGCACACTCGAGCGCGAGCTGGAGTGGGTGCGGATGGCTCCGCGCGCGCGCCAGGCCAAGGGCAAGGCCCGCCTCGCCGCCTACGAGAAGCTGCTGGCTGAGGAAGGGCGCGAGAAGATCGAGAACATCGAGATCTACATTCCCCCCGGGCCGCGGC
>JACXTT010002538.1_pt1 | contig 28833 bp, 22 predicted proteins | sample 9270951 | NCBI WGS metagenome assembly JACXTT01 (sample SAMN15532306, study PRJNA645909) | rock metagenome | isolation source: weathered quartz diorite | place: Puerto Rico | collected 2017-06-21 | reverse complement strand
TCGCGCATCGCGACGGCGGCGGCGCGGTTGAGCTCGATCACCGGCGACGGTGCGGCGCGCATCAGCACGTCGTAGAGCCCGACGATCTGCGTCCAGTCGGTCGCCGCCGCGACCTCCGCCTCCGCGTGCACCGCCGCGATCGCCGCCTGCAGGGTGTACGGGCCGATCCGGCGCGAGCCGAGCGCGCGCTCGACGAGCGAGGCGCCCTCGGCGATCTGCGCGCGATCCCAGAGCGCGCGGTCCTGATCGGCCAGCAGAACGAGTTCGCCGGCGGGCGTGGCGCGCGCCCGGCGCCGCGACTCGTGCAGCAGCCTCAGCCCGAGCAGGCCGAGCGCCTCGGGCTCCGGGCGCAGCCCGACCAGCAACCGTCCCAGGCGAATGGCCTCGCTCGAGAGATCGGCCCGGGTCAGGGACTCGCCCGACGAGGCGGCGTACCCCTCGTTGAAGACCAGATAGATCACGTGCAGGACGGTGTCGAGACGATCGGGCAGCTCGGGCAGCGCCGGCACCTCGTACGGGATGCGCGCGTCGCGGATCTTAGCCTTGGCGCGCACGATGCGCTGGGCGAGCGCGGGCGGCGCGATGAGAAAGGCGCGCGCGATCTCCTCCGTCGTCAGACCGCATACCTCGCGAAGGGTCAGCGCGACCTGCGCGTCCGGCGGCAGCGCTGGGTGGCAGCAGGTGAAGATCAGGCGCAGCCGGTCGTCCGCGATCTCCTCGGCCTCGCCCGGCGCGGCGCGGCTGGCTTCGGCCTCGAGGCGCTCGGCGAGCTCGGCCTGCGAGGCGTCGAACCGCGCGCGCCGGCGCATCGCGTCGATGGCCTTGAAGCGCCCGGTGGAGACGAGCCATGCCCGTGGGTGCGCCGGCGTGCCCTCGCGCGGCCAGCGCTCGACGGCGGCCGCGAACGCTTCGTGTAGCGCCTCCTCGGCGAGATCGAAGCCGCCGAGCAGGCGGATCAGCGTGGCCAGCACACGCCGCGACTCGGCGCGGTACACCGCTTCGACCGCCGCCCGCGCGCCGTCGATCGTCGGCTCGCTCATCGGCGGATCGCCGCGCTCAGGAGTGCGCCAGCTCCTGCACGGGGCGCACCTCGATGATTCCGATGCGCGCCGGCGGGAAGCGCGAGGCGACCGCGCAGGCCTCGTCGATGTCCTTGGCCTCGACCAGGAAGAAGCCGCCGAGCTGCTCCTTCGTCTCGGCGAACGGACCGTCGGTGATGGCGACCCTGCCGCCGCGGACTCGTATCGTGCGCGCGGTGCGCGCGCGCTGGAGCGCGTTCGAGACGACGTAATGGCCGCTCTGCCGTATGGTCTCGTCGTAGTCGAGAGCCGAATCGACCAGTGCCCGCATCTCGCCCTCGGGCAGCGCGTTGAGCACGTTCTCGTCGTGGTAGATCATGAACATGAACTTCATCCTATCCTCCTCGGGGCCGGAGCTCCCTGATCGGTCGTACCTCGATGCTACCGTGCCGGGCCATCGGGATCTTGGTGGCCAACTGGATCGCCTCGTTCAGGTCTCGCGCCTCGATCAGAATGAACCCGCCCAGCTGCTCCTTGGTCTCGGCGAAGGGGCCGTCGGTGGCCGTCGCCTTGCCGCTCCGCACGCGGATCGTCGTCGCGGCCTCGACCGGCTGGAGCGCGTGGCCCGCGACGAGATGACCCGTCTTGCGGAGGGCGTCGTCGTACGCCAGGCTCTCGTCGCGGCAGGCGTCCGCCTCCCGCTGGGTCATCGCGTTCATGTCCCGCTCCACCAGGTAGACCAGGCAGATGTACTTCATGGGCCCTCCCGTCGCGCGCGACCGGCCGCGTACACCACATAGTCGCTCGGGAGAGCCGAAATCGACAGGGCGATCCGGCCGGCGGGGCGGATCGATTCGGCGGGCTCAGGGCATCTCAAATGATGTGCGTCTCATGGCCATCGCCGCGATTCTGCTGCGCCCCGAGGGCACCGCCGGCGGCGCGACCCCGGAGCCCCGGCCGCTCCTGCTCGGCCCGCGTCAGGCGTTCGCGCCCGACGTGTCGGACACCGTGGAGCGCGTCTGGTGCCGCGTCAGAGTCCGTGACGGCGATCGGAAGTTACGCGCCGGCGAGGCGCTGGGACAGGCGCTTGCGCACGAAGAGCCGGGCACGGTGGACGCGCGTCCTCACGGATCCCTCGCCGACGCCGAGCACCTCGGCGATGTCGGCGTCGGCCATGCGCTCGACGTCGTGCAGGACCAGCGCGACGCGATAGTCGGCCGGCAGCGCGTCGAGCGCGTCGGTCAGCGCCCGGCGCAGCTCGCCCTGTGCGCCGCGCGCTTCGACTCGATCCGACCAGTCGAGCATCGGCTCGAAATGGATCCCGCGCTCATCGAGCGCGGGCAGCACGTCGGCGAGCGCGATCGCTTCGGCCCTCCACGGGCGCGTCAGGAGCCTGCGGTACGCCGCGCGCGCCGCAAGCCGGTCGACCCACGCGCCGAAGCTGATTTCGCCGTCGAGCTCGTCGATCGAGCGTACGACCGTCGCCAGCGCGCTCTGCGCAGCCTCTTCCGCGTCGTCGGGCTTACCAGTGATGCGCGCCGCCAGCCGGTAAACCCGCTCGCCGTAGCGCTCGACGAGCTGGACGGCAGCGTCCGCATCGTCCCGGCGCAGCGCGGCGACGAGCTCGGCGTCGACATCAGGCTGTACACCCAGTACCCGAGGCATCCCCTTCCCTCCCGGCATCTTTGAGACACCGAAGCCGGCGCGGCGTGAAATCTCCGGCGCCGGCGTGACGTGCCGGACCGACGAGCGCGGCTTGCGCCGCTATCGCGGGCGCAGCACCGAATCGCCGAAGTAGTCGATGTAGCGGTCGATGTCGCGCGGCCTCGCGCGAAGCGCGGCCGACGCGGAGAGTATCGCCTTCAGCGACGCCACCGGCGCCGTCGCGGCCGATCGCTCCGCCGCCGCGGCGCGCTGCAACTCGCCGAGGCGATCGCGCGCGGCATCTTCGATCAGCAGGTATTCGCTCAAATCCATCCAGCTCATGGTCGTTACCCGCGGCACGGTGTGCAAGAAAGTGACCAACGCGGAAAAAGCGGACCGATCGGCAAATCGGACATGCAACGGCGCCCCGAGCGTTTCATCGCGAAACGCGACGTTTCGTCGTGAAATTCCTGGCCTCTAGAACCCGGTGCGGCACGCGGCGCGCGCCGCGCCGATTCGGGCGTCATGCCCGACACCGTCTGCCCGCGGTCGGGCATCCGGCCTGTGCGATCAGGCCCTGGCGGCGGTGGGATCGATCGCCCGCGGCGACGTGGTCAGGAGCGCGGGCAGGTCGAACGCGAGAAGGTCGCCGATGCGCTCGACGGCGACGTCGGCCGGCGGGTTCGCGGCGAGCTCGCGCGGGTCGTGGGCGTAATGGCCCTGCCGCGGAAAGACCGTGGTGACTCGACGGCTCCAGACGCGCTTCACGGCGCTCAGGATGCGGAGCTTGTCGTCGATCAGCACGTAGTGCTCGGCCGGGTAGCGCTGCTCGACGTCGTCGAGCTCGCGCTCCTTGTGGATGTAGATCAGCACGCGGCCGTCCACCTTGGCCTGAAGACCCGAGCGCTCGACCTTGAGCGGCTGGAACACCGCGTCGCCGTCGGACAGGATCACGGTCGGTCCCCAGCCGCACAGCCGATCGAGCACGTCGAGCGCGCTCGGGTAGAGGCGGTCGGCGAACGGATAGTTCACCATGAACGAAGAGACCGTGAGCACGTGCGGATCGCGCGGATGCTCCACGCGGTAGCGCTGCAGCGCGCCCAGGTAGTCCGCGTAGCCCAGCTCCGTTCGCAGCTCCTCGAAGATGGCCCAGTAGCGTTCCTGCAGCTCGTGGCCGACCTCCTCCTCGAGGTAGCGCTTGAGATCGGCCGCGATGCGATCGTTGTCGAGCAGGGTGTTGTCCACGTCGACCAGGAAGACGACTCGATGACGCGCGCTCATCGGCGCGCGGCCTCGAAGACGTCCACGAGCTCGCGGTAGCGCCGGGCGATCTCCGCCACGGTCGCCTCGCGCGTCGCCTTCTTGGCCCGCCAGGCGGCCAGCGGGTCCCAGAAGACCGTCCGGCCCACGGCGAAGCCGACGAAGCCGTCGACGCCGGCGGCCACGGTCAGCCAGTCGCGCACTTTCTTTTCGTCCTCGCCTCGACCCAGGATGATGCAGCCTACCCGGTCGCGGCCGCTCCGCCGGGCGATGGTGACGATGCGCTCGGCGTCTTCCCTCCGCTCCAGCCCCTCGACCTTCCAGACGTCCGGCTCCACCTCTGCGTCCTGGAGCTCGCGGATGGCCCCCACCATGAGCCCGGGTCGGAGCGTCAGATCGTAGACCTTCTTGTCGCCTCCGAGGCCGTCGAGCTGGCGCTTCTCGGCCGGCACCAAAAGCTCGAACATGAACCCACTCGGGCTGCGCTCGCGCAGATATCGCGAGAGGCGGCTCAGCCGGGCCGCCTGACGCTGGTTCTGGACGCGATCGCCCTCCGGGTTGTAGCGCACGAGCACCTTGCAGAAGGTCGGATGGATGCGCTCGACGTGCTCGGCGAATTCTTCGCCGTACTCGAAGTCGAACTCGTCCTGGCCGCTCTTCTCGGTGGGGCACGCCGTGGCGTGGCCGTGCGTCGAGGCGTCGCGAAGGATCGCGGCGCCGAACTGCTCATCGACCAGGATGGCGGCCCTGGCTTCGGGCACGCCGGCCGCCAGCGCGGCGAGAAAGCCGTCGTAGATCACCCGCTTCGCGGCCGCGATCTCCGCGGTCTGCTCGGCGGTCAGCCGGCCCTCCCAGCCGAACATCCGCGTCTGGAACGAGCCGCGATGGTCGAAGGGCAGCACGTACAGCGGCCGGTCGAAACCGACGGATTTCATGATTGCATCCTCAGCTTCCGCAGCTGTCGAATCAGGTTGTTGGTCGAGGCGTCGTGCGCCGGCCTCGGCTCCGATCGGCTCTCGAGCTCCGGGACGATCCGCTGGGCCAGCACCTTGCCGAGCTCGACCCCCCACTGGTCGAAGGAGTCGATCTGCCAGACCGCGCCCTGGGTGAACACGCTGTGCTCGTAGAGGGCGACGAGTGTGCCGAGCGACTCGGGCGTGAGCCGCTCGATCAGGATCGTGTTCGACGGCCGGTTGCCGTCGAAGACCCGATGGGGCACCAGCCAGTCGGGCGTCCCCTCCGCGGCGACCTCCTCCGCCGTCTTGCCGAACGCCAGCGCCTCGCTCTGCGCCACGACGTTCGCGAGCAGAAGCGCGTGATGCCGGCCGAGCGGATTGAGTGTCTTCGCGAACGCGATGAAATCGCAGGGGATGAGCCGGGTTCCCTGGTGGATCAGCTGATAGAACGAGTGCTGGCCGTTGGTCCCCGGCTCGCCCCAGTAGACCGGGCCCGTGTCGTACGCGACGCGGCTGCCGTCGACGGTGACACTCTTGCCGTTGCTCTCCATCGTCAGCTGCTGCAGGTAGGCCGGGAAGCGCTTCAGGTACTGCTCGTACGGGAGGACCGCCGCCGTCTGAGCGCCGAAGAAGTCCGTGTACCAGATGCCGAGCAGGCCCAGGAGCACCGGCAGATTGCGGTCGAAGGGCGCGGTGCGGAAGTGCTCGTCCATCTGGTGAAAGCCGCTCAGCATGGCCCGAAAGCTCTCCGGGCCGATCGCGAGCATCGTCGAGAGGCCGATCGCCGAATCCAGCGAGTAGCGGCCGCCGACCCAGTCCCAGAAGCCGAACATGTTCGCGAGGTCGATGCCGAAGCGGGCCACCTCCGCGGCGTTCGTGGAGACCGCCACGAAGTGCTTTGCCACCGCGCGCGTGTCGCCGCCGACGCCGGCCAGCAGCCACTCGCGCGCGCTCTGCGCGTTGGTCATCGTCTCGAGCGTCGTGAACGTCTTGGAGGAGATGACGAAGAGCGTCTCGGCCGGGTCGAGATCGCGGACGGCTTCCACGAAGTCGGTGCCGTCGACGTTCGACACGAACCGGAAGGTCATGGCGCGATCGCTGTAGTGGCGCAGGGCCTCGTAGGCCATCACGGGGCCGAGGTCGGAGCCGCCGATGCCGACGTTGACGACGTTGCGCAGCCGCTTGCCGGTGTGGCCCGTCCACTCGCCGCCCCGCACCCGATTCGCGAAGTCGCTCATCGCGTCGAGCACGGCGTGGACCTGCGCGACGACGTTGTCGCCGTCGACGACGATCGACGCGCCCCGCGGCGCGCGCAGCGCGACGTGCAGGACCGCGCGCCGCTCCGTCACGTTGATCTTGTCGCCCCGGAACATGGCGTCGATCCGCTCGCGCAGCCCGGACGCCTCAGCCAGCTGCACCAGGAGCCGGACGGTCTCGTCCGTGATGCGATTCTTCGAGTAGTCGAGCCAGAGGCCGGCCGCCGTCGCGGTCAGGCGCTCGCCGCGCGCGGGATCGTCGGCGAAGAGCCGGCGCAGGTGCAGGTGGCGGACTTGCTCGTGGTGTGCGGCGAGGGCTTTCCAGGCCGGGCCCATACGGCGTCACCTCCCCGACCAGTATCCTCCCGATGGCCAGACGGGGAAACGCGCGCGATGCCGGGCGAGACCGGCCCCGGGTGGGGACTAGACGCCGCGACGGACGCGATAGTCCACGTTGTCCCGCACCCACTTCCAGAAGCGGTCCTGGCCCGCGAGGTCGATGTCCGGCTTCATCTGGGCGCGCCAGCCCTTCATGACGTCGTACTCCACGGCCCAGAAGCGCACGCGGTCACGCTTGACCAGCTTGCGCCAGTTGTCGCCGACCTTCGGGCTCGCGTAGACCAGGCGGACGGTGACGTTCTTCGAGAGGTAGTCGAGCGGGCTCAGATCGATCTGCTGATAGGAGGCGGGCGAGCCCGGCTTGATCGACCCGCTGGGCACGTCGGGGATGCCATCGCTGACCACCATCACGGTGATCGGCGCCAGCACCAGGTTGCGCTCCTTCACGTGGCGCGCGACCTGCTGGAAGAAGACGTTGAAATCGGTGAGCGTGTCCGTGGGCGGGAACCACTTCCGGAGATCGGCGTCGATCTGCTTGACGTCCTTGTTGTTGAACTCGTGGATCGGATGGAACGACTTCGGCTCGTTGTTGTCCTTGCCACCGATCGACGTCACGAAGAGGTCGCGCGGCTTCGAGAGGCCGCCGAGCTCGTGCATGTGGCCGTAGAGATAGTGCGCCACGAACGTGATCGCGTCGTCGTAGGCCGACCGGAACGATCCGCTGGTGTCGACGCCGATGAAGAGGGTCGACCGGGGCCCCTTGGTGTCCTCCGGCTCCGCCGCCGAGACCACGACGGCGGCGCTCAGGAGCGCGGCCAGGGCCAGGCGAGCCGCGAGCGCGAGCCGCCGGCGGCTCATAGCGTGGCCGGCTTTCGCGGCGGCGTGTGCATGTGCAGGGTCTGCAAGATGTGCCAGGTCTGCGTGATCTCCTTCGCCTCCTTGAACGGCAGCGAGAAGACCTGACGCGAGGAGACCAGGACCATCCCGAAGTTGAGCGCCGCCGCCGCGACCTGCAAGAGCGGCAGCACCAGGTAGTCGAGGAGCTCGTCGCTCCGGGCGTGGAGCCATTCGATCTCGCGCTTGAGCTCCTCCACCGGCTGCCGCCACCAGGCCGGCGCCGGCTTGCCGTTGACGGGGCGCGGCGCCTCGTCGTCGACCATCGGCCGCCGCGAGATGAAGGCGAGCAGCGGCGGGGTTCCGAACTGGCCGAACAGGAACCACGTCATGCCGCGGATGCCGATCCAGCCGAACGACGACAGCGCGAGCGTGACGGTGAGGCCGAGCTTCATGCCCGTCTGCTGCGCGATCCACGGCGTGAGCGCGTCGATGAGCTCCCGGTAGAGGAAGATGACCTCGAAGAACATCACGAACAGCTCGACCACGACCATCTGCACGATGTACTTCCACTCCCGCTTCTTCACGGCGTCCATCAACGTCTGCACGCACGCGAAGCTGCCCATGATGAGCAGCAGGAGGAAGAAGTAGAGCAGCGGGCCCGTGTAGTGCGCGGTCGATTCACCGCCGACGAGGTCGGCGAGGAGCTCGGTGACGGTCGGCATCAAGGTGTAGGCGAAGATGGCCGCTTCCAGCGCGCACCAGAAGAGGAGCAGGAGGAACGCGATCCACGGCACCCCCGGGCGGAAGTAAGACTCGGTCATCCGGCCGGTCATCGTGAAGGGCATGAGCGCGATCTGCCGGATCACCTCGAGGATGAGCTTGGCCACGAAGGTGCTGAACGTCACCGCCCATCCGAGCACCACCGCGACGAACCGGAACATCCCCACCCAGTAGAGCCACACGGCGCGCACGGCATCCCACCACGTCAGCATCATCGTCGGGATGAACTGCGCGCGGCCCGAGCGGAACGGCAGCGTATAGATGGAGAGCTGCGTGCACCAGACTGCCGCCACGGCCAGCATCGCCGGGAACACCAGGAAGAGCGAGCGCAAGATCACGAGCCACAGCGGGCCCGGCGAGAAGAAGAAGTCCCATAGCGTGTGCTGCAGGCGCGGGATCCAGGCCAGCGGCGCGATCAGCACGTCCGCCAGCTGACGCCAAGGTTCGGGAATCTGCTGGAACAGCTCAAACATTTACCCCTCCTCGTGTCCGAGCATGGCGGTACCGAAACACCTAACGCTTAGCAACCCTCCGGCCGGACGCGTAAGATGTTGATTCGGCGGAGATCACGACCGCCGGCGGTGGGCTTCTTGGCATCTCACGCGCGAAATTGGCACCGGCGCGACGGGCGGCTCACAGCCGAACGAGGTGCGGCGACCGAACCGATGGCGATCCCGCCCGAAACGCTCGTCGCGGTGGCGCTGGTCATCCTCGTCGGGTACACGGTGTTCGGCGCCACCGGCTTCGGCGCGTCGCCGATCACGATCCCCTTGCTGGCCCACCTGCTCCCGCTGGCCTTCGTGCTCTCCCTGGCCGCCGTCCTCGATCTCAGCTCGGGGCTGGCGCTCGGCTTTCACACGCGCCGTCAGGCGGACACGCGCGAGCTCCTGACGCTCGTGCCGTTCACCTTGGTCGGGCTCACCCTGGGCGTGACCCTGCTCGTCCGGCTGCCGCGCGACGCGACGCTCCTGGCGCTGGGCCTCTTCGTGTGCGCCTACGCGCTCTACGTGGTGCTGGGCCCCCGCGGCGAGCGCCGGTTGAGCCGGCGCTGGGCCGCGCCGGCCGGCGTCCTCGGCGGTGTCGTCGGTGCGCTCTTCGGCATGGGTGGTCCGCCGTACGTCGTGTACTTGACCGGCCGCATCCCGGACCCGGCGGCGCAGCGGGCCACGATCTCGCAGATGGTCATCCTGAACGTCGGCCTGCGCGTGATCGCCTTCGCCTTCGCCGGGCTCCTCTACTCCCGAACGCTCTGGCTGGCGGTGATGATCCTGCTTCCGGTGGCGTGGGCCGGTGTGTGGCTCGGCAATCGAGTACACGGCAGGGTGTCGCCGGCCGCGATGGCGCGCCTGATCGGCGCCGCGCTGTTCCTCAGCGGGGCCTCGCTGATCGTGCGGGCGGTCTAGAAGCTAGCGTCCCGCCCACTTCATCGAGAGCTCCTGCGGCTTGTCGGCGCGCAGCACGGTCACCCGCAGCTCGTCGCCGGGCTTGAGGGTCTCGAGCATCTTGAGGACGTTGACCATTTCGGCGTTGGACCTCACCGGCATCCCCTGCACCGCGAGCAGGATGTCGCCGCCGACGACGATCTGCTGCCCCTCGACGATCCCGATCCGATCGCCGCCGCGCAGTCCCATGCGTGCGGCGATCGAATCCTTCACCACCTGCTTGACCAGGAATCCGCCTTCCTGCGGCACCTTGAGGGCCTGGGCCATGGCACCGGTCACCAGCAGGAGATCGAGCCCGTACCAGCGCCGGTTGCCCTCGACGAGGAGCTTCTTCACCGTGTTCGCCGTCACGACGAACCCGAGCCCTTCGCTCCCGCCCGACTTGGTGATGTTGTGGCTGACGATGCCGATCATCTCGCCCGCGCGGCTGAACATCGGTCCGCCCGAGTTCCCGGTGTTGATGACGGCGTCGGTCTGGAAGAACTCGGCGAGCGGGAAATCGCGGTTGATGCTGTCCGGCTCCCACCGCGCGCTGATGATCCCCGCGCTGAGCGAATGGGCCAGACCGTAGGGCGCCCCGACGATGAAGATGGCGTCGCCGACCCGCACGGGGTCGGAGTCGGCCAGCTTCGCCACCGCGACTTCGGGCGGCACCGACGACACCTGGAGGATCGAGATGTCGGCACGCGGCTCGGAGGCGATCACGCGCGCGGGCACGGGCTCCTCGCCGAGGAACTCGACGGTGATGTCCTCCATCGAGTGCACGACGTGGGCGGCGGTGGCCACCTTGCCGTCGGACGAGATCAGCACGCCCGAGCCGATCTCGCGGAAGCGTTCGATGCCCTCGGTGGTCACCTCCTGCCCCTTCGATCGAATGACCACGACCGCCGGGTTGACGCGCCGGAAGGCTTCGCCGAGGGTCTCGCCGCGCGCGAGCGCGGGCACGGCGATCAGGAACGCGAGCGCCACCGCAACGACACACGTGCGACGGCTCATTGCGGCACTCCGGACGCGCGATGTCTCCCGGCTCAATCCGGCCAGCTGTGCAACAGGTACAACGCTTTGACCAGAGGAGCCGCCGCCGTGTACGGCCCGAACCACCGCTCGTAGATGGGGACGATCCCGCCCGAGCGGTAGAGCGCGGAGAGTGTACGGTTCACCTGCGCCTGAAACGCGTTGTCCCCGCGGCGCATCATCAGCGCGTACGGCTCGTACGAGAAGAGCTCGCCGCTCAGCCGGAGCTTCGACGCATCCTTCGCGTCGGCGAGAAGCCCGGCGAGCAGGAGGTGGTCCGAGGCGTACGCGTCGAGCTTGCCGGCCTCGAGACCCAGCAAGCCCTCCCGATGATCGGAGACGTTGACGATCTGGACCTTGATGGACGCGGCGCCGAGCGCGGCGGCGAGGGCCTTGTCGGTGGTCGTGTTGGCGATCATGCCCACGCGCTTGCCGGCCAGGTCCTTCACGCCAGCGATCCCCGACGACACCGTGGCCAGCAGGCTTCCGCCGTCGACGAAGATCATGTGGCTGAACGCGACCTGCTCCATGCGCCCGAACGTGATCGTGGTCGAGCCACACTCCAGATCGATCGTGCCCTTCACCAGCTTGGACACCCGATCGGCCGGGTTCACCGGTACCCAGGTGATCTTGAGGTCGCCGAGCTTCAGCGACTGCTTGACGGCGGCCGCGACCTGCAAGCACAGATCGACGGAGTAGCCCGCGGGCTTGCCGTCGCTGCCGGCGAACGCGAAGGGCCGCGACGTCTCGCGGTGGCCGAGCTGGATGGCGCCCGTCTCCTTGATTTTGTCGAGCGTCGGCCGGATCTCCTGAGCCGCCGGAGTCCCGACCATGACGAGGAGAAGCGCGAGCGTAGCAAGTGCGTATGTCATGGACGCTCCCCCTGGGACGCTACCACGATTCCGCGGGCTGCGCGTCCTTCCGGGCCGCCCGCGTGGTGCTACAATCCGCCGCGAGTCTTCCTCACGAGTCTTGTCAAAGGAGAGTCTCATGCACAAGGCCCTCGGCCTGATCGCCGCCGCCGTCCTGCTGGCGTCGCCTCTCGTCGCTTCGGTCCCGAACGCTCATGCCGACCTGAACGACGTGGCGAAAGCGCTGGGCGCGCCGACGGCGAAGACGATCCAGTACACCGGGATCGGCGGGGTCAACGCGGTCGGGCAGAGCATCGTGCCGGGGCTGCCGTGGCCGGAGTACAACGTGAAGAGCCACACCCGGTCGGTGAACTACGACACCGCGTCGCTGCGCGACGAGCAGGTGCGGACGCAGGCGCTGGAGCCGGCTCGATCGGGCGGCCTGCAGCCGATTCGCGGCGAGCAGCGCCTGAACTTGATGGTGAGCGGCGACACCGCCTGGAACGTCGTGGGCGATCAGCCGGCGTCGGCGCCCATCGCGCTGGCCGACCGGCAGTTCCAGCTGTGGGCCACGCCGCACGGCGTGGTGAAGGCGGCGATGGCCCGCAACGTCACGATGCAGGGCCGGACGATCGCGTTCTCCGTTCCCGGCCGCTTCAACCTGAAGGCGACCGTCAGCGACGACAATCTGATCGCGCGGGTCGAAGGCCTCGTGCCGAATCCGGTCGTGGGCGAGATTCCCATCGTGATCGACTACTGGGACTATCGCGACTTCGGCGGCATCAAGTTCCCGACGCGGATCCGCGAGACGACCGGCGGGTACCCGACGCTCGACCTGCTCGTCACCGACGTGCGTCCCAACGCGGCGGTCGACATCCAGGCTCCGGATGCCGTGCGCCAGGACCCGAATCCCTACGCGCGCGTGACCACGCAGAAGGCCGCCGACGGCGTGTGGTACCTGACGGGCGGCACCCATCACAGCGTCGTCATCGAGATGAAGGACCACGTCATCGTCGTGGAGGCGCCGCTCAACGAGGAGCGGGCGGCCGCCGTCCTCGCCGAGACGCGCAAGCTCGTGCCGGCGAAGCCGATCCGCTACGTCGTGAACAGCCATCACCACTTCGACCACTCCGGCGGCCTGCGCGCCTTCGTCGCCGAGGGCGTGACCGTGATCACCCAGGACGTGAACCGCGCGTTCCTCGCGCAGGCGCTGGCGGCGCCGGCGACCGTGCGGCCGGACGCCCAGGCGAAGTCGGGCCGGCAGCCGAGCGTCGAAGGCGTCGGCGAGCGCCGCACGCTCAGCGACGGCACACGGATCGTGGAGCTCTATCGCATCCAGGGCATCATGCACCACGACGGGCTGCTGATGGTGTACCTGCCGAAGGAGAAGCTCCTGAGCCAGGCCGACGCCTACACGCCGGTGCCGCCGAACGCGACGCCGCCGATGCCGCCGAGCCCGTTCAACCTGGCACTCGCCGACAACATCGCGCGGCTGAAGCTCGACGTCGGCGACATGCTCCCGCTGCACGGGCGGCTGGTCCCGGTCGCGGAGCTCTATCGCGCGATCGGCAAGACGCCCTAGCGCGCCTGAGCACCGATCACGTCCGCGGCCTTCTCCGCGATCGTGTAGACCGCGCTCACCAGGAACAGGCCGGGGATCCGCGGGAACACCGAGGCGTCGACCACGCGCAGCCCCTGCGTACCGTGGACGCGGAAGTCGCTCGTGAGCACGCCGTCCCGCTCACGGGGGCCGATCGGGCAGGTGCACGAGGCGTGGTGGCCCCACGCGTTGTTGCGGACGAACGTCTTGATCTCGTCTTCGCTGCGCACGCCCTCGCCGGGCACGGCCTCCTCGGCGACGAGCGAGGGCTTGAGCGGCGCCACGATCTCGCGAACGAACTTGACGCCGTCGACGACCGCGTCAAGGTCCTCTTCGTGGCCCGGGTCGCCCTCGTCGAAGTACCGGAAGTTGATGTACGGCGACACGCGCGGGTCCGGCGAGCGAAGCGTCACCTCGCCCGCGCGGTTGTTCGTGTAGCCCTTGAGCACCGCCCACGTCAGATAGTCGCGGCTGTCGGCGACCATTTTCGAGTAGCCCGGGTAGTACCCTTCGAAGCGGGTCAGCATCGCGAAGCAGAACAGGTCCGGAACGCGTCGAGTCCGCAACGAGCGCTTGATCGTCGCCATCACGAAGCCGTTGGTGGCGTACACGCCCTCACGTCGGGTCGCCCACTCCTCGTACTGCGGGTCGCCCTTTCGGAAGCGCGCGCCCGCGAGCACGTCCCACTCGGAGTTCATCCGGTTGACGACGCCGATCTCGTAGCGGTCCTGAAGGTTCTGGCCGACTCCGGGCAGGTCGACGCGCACGCCGATCTTGTGCTGCTCCAGGACCTGCCGCGGCCCGATCCCCGAGAGCATCAGGAGCTGCGGCGTGTTGAAGGCGCCGCCGGCGAGGATGACTTCGCGCGAGGCTCGGATGGTACGTGTCTCGCCGAAGGCTCCGCCGGCGGCGCCCGAAGCGCCATAGAGTCCCTCGCCTTTGAGGTACTCGACGCCCACGGCTCGGTTCCCCTCGCCGAAGAGCACGCGGGTGGCCAGCGCGTTCAGCTCGACGGCGAGGCGATCGGGAAATTTCTTCTCGACCTCGCGCACGCGCTCCCGCGCGCCCCGGCGCTGGTGACGGCACGTGGTCAACGGCGCATAGCACGCGCCCGCGATGTTGTCGCGCACCCGTCGCCAGTCGTTGGGATCGAGCTGGGCCTTGAGCCACCAGCGCGCCTGCTCGACCGGGTGATCGCACCGGCGAAAGGCGTCGAGGGCGGCGTCGAACAGCATCTCCTTCAGCTTCCTGCTCCCGAACATGGCCTTCGGAATCTCCGTCTCGGTCCGCAGCCAGCCGTTCCAGCCGTGCCCGGTGCAGTTGAGTCCGAGCCGGGCGAGCCAGCGATACGGAAAGGCGCGATGGTGGCAGTTCTCGAGATGCTCGAAATACGCATGCATCCGCTTCGGCGCCCACGAGCGATCGCCCGTGAGCTCCGCGATGGCGTCCCAGTCGGCGCTGTGCGGCGCCAGGAGCACGAGCGCGTTGTGGGCCGTGCAGCCGCCCAGGGTGCCCGCGCGCGGATAGAGCACGCCGTCGACTCGCTCGCCGTTCCAGGTCTCGCGGTACTTCGGGTCGTGCTTCTGCCGGTCGGTATCGGCGTAGTGGCGCACGAAGAAATTCCACGCCATCGCCGTGTTCTCGGACGCCTGGGCGTGAAACGCCGGCACGTCGTAGTCGTCGGGCAGGCGCTCGCCGGTGGGATCGACGGGGTCGCCGCCCTGAAGCTGGCGCGGATCGCCCCCCGCCTCGAGGAGCATCACGCGGTGCCCCGCCTCGGCGAGACGGGCCGCCAGGGTGCCGCCGCCGGCACCAGAGCCCACCACCACGAACTCGGGATCGGTTCTCGCCGTCGACACGAATCTCAGCCCGGCGCGCCCGCCGACGGAACGGCAGTCCGCCCGGGCCGGAACTTCTGCAAGGTGATTCCGACGACCACGAGCGACGCGCCGAGGCCGAACAGCGACGCGGCGCGATAGACCCCGTCGAGATGCGGCAGGTCGAACAGGAACGCCTTGACCACGGCCGCCACCAGCAAGGCCAGCGCGGCGCCGCGCGCGGCCGGCCAGCCGATGACGAAGCCGAGTATCAGCAGGCCGGTGGCGATCACCGCCCACGCGAGCGTGTACCAGACGTTCTCCGCCGGCTGCGAGGTGGCGAAATCGAAATTGACGGCGCCGTTCGCCGAGTGAAAGTGGTTCGCGATCGTGATGTTGACGAGGAACCACCATTCGAAGAGCCCGGCCACCGAGAACGCCCGCTGCAGCCGGGGCCCGTCGAGCCGGACGAGATACGCCGCGACGAACATCGCCAGCCCGCAGACGATGTAGACGGGCCAGCCGACGAACAGGTCGGAATCGAAGGCGAGCCGGAGGAAGACCACGAGCGCCACGGCCGCCGCCCACGGTAGCACGACCGCGGCGCGCCACCGGACGAAGATCCAGACCAGCACCGCGACCTCGACCGACCAGAGCATGTCGCGCCACCCGTCCGGCAGCAGCAGGCGTAGAGCCACGTTCAAAAACACCAGGGTCAGCGACGCGAGCAGCGCGAGGCGCGCCTTGCGTGCCGCTTCCCACCCGAGTGCCCTCCACAGGAGCACGGCCATGACCACGCTCTCCGCCAGCGGTACGAGGCCGACGCGCCAGCGGTACGGCGCGTCGAGCGCCGCCCACGTCATCCAGGCGCCGGCCAGCAGCACGGCGCCGGCCAGTCCCGCGGCGATGAATGGCTCGAGCGAGGCTCGAGCCCGCGGACCGAGGGCCAGCGGATAGGCGACGAAGAGCACGTACGGAGCCACGGCGATCGCCAGCGGCGCCCAGGCCGACGTTTGCGCCCACGGCGACGCCGAGGACGCCGTGGCCAGCATGCCCACGTAGAAGGGCACAGCCAGGACGGCGAGCGCGTGAAGCTCCGAGATCCAGGCCACCGTAAAGACCGCGCCGAAGAGGAGCGCGTGCAGCCCGACCAGCGTCCACAGCGGAGGATGCAGGGTCATCAGCGTGACGCACGACGCCGCGAGCGCGAGCGCGGCGACGATCGGCCGGCTCCCGCGGGTCGCGAGCACGACGACGACGGCGAGCATCGGCAGCATCGCCGCGACGACGCCGCCCCACGTCTGCGGCTCGCGCAGCGCGATTCCGACGAACACGCCGAAGAGCAGCCCCGCGAATGGCGTGAGCTTCACCAGGTAGAGAGCGACGAAGAGCGCCAGCCACACGAAGAGCCACGGCCACGACGCGTGGGTATACGAGACGCGAAGCCACACCGCGAACGTGAGCAAGGTCGCTATGCCGCCGGCCGCGTGCAGCCACTTCGGCCCGCCGCGCCAGGCGATCGCCAGGAGACCCGCCGCGACCACGAGCAGCAGCGCGAACAGCACGTTGTACTGTCGACCGTAGTTCACGTGCGCCGCGACGTAGATCGCGAACAGGAGCGGCATGTGCGCGGCCGCGGCGGCGCTCCAGCGGGCCCAGGCCGGTCGGTCGTCCGGGCGTCCGTACCAGAGCGGAGCGGTCCCCACCACCGCGAACACCGCGAAGATCGTGGCGGCGAGCGGGAGCAGGCCGACGGTGATCGCCTGGAGTGTCCAGCCCCACTCGTAGAGCGCGGTCAGCACGACGCCGAGCGCGCTCAGGAGCCACCAGCCCTTGCCGACGGCCAGCCAGGCGATGCCGATGCCGAGGGCCAGGAGGTACGCGAAGACCGCCAGCGGGTAGTTCTCGGCCGACGACAGGAGAAACGCGGTGACGAAACCCCCGAGCACGCCGAGAACCGCGACAAAGATCGAATCGCGGCGCGCGGCGAGAGCGACCGCGGCCACGGTGACGACCAGCATCCCGGCGAACGCGACCGCCAGCGGGAGGAGGCTCCAGCGCGCCGTGGCCGCGTAGAACGTCGCGTAGAGGATGCCGATCCCCGCGGCGTCGAGCGCCTCGGTGGTGATGCGATATTTCCCCGCGAGCCACCGCTCGGCGACGACCAGGAGCGCGACGCCGAGGACCAATCCCGCCGCCGCGCGCAGCCAGGGATGCCCGCCCGAGGCCCGGAACAAGAAAACGACGCCGAGCACCAGCGCGATGCCGGCCGCCCAGGTGAAGCCGTGGACGCCGATCGACGTCCACTCACGCTTCGTCGGCCAGCGGGCCGCGGCCGCGCCGTCGTCGCTCATAGCGTCTTCAGATACTCGAGCAGCGCGTCCTTCTCGCCCTGCGGCAGCTCGACGCCGTACGTGTGTCCCACGTTTCCGTTGGAGCGCCAGCGGACGTCGTACGGGGTGGCGACCGCCTTCACGGCGTCCCACGGCACCTTGAGTCGCCGGGCCTGATCCTCCAGCGAGACGAATCCGACGTCGACCGGATCGTAGACGTCGTAGCCGCGGTAGAAAACCTGCGGCCGCTGCGCCGGCGGCTTGAGCAGATCGCGCAAGGTCGGCACCGAGCCGTTGTGCAGATACGGCGCGCGCAGCCAGATACCGTCGAGAAAGGCCCTGACGTAGCCGGTCGGGTCCTCTTCGACCAGCCCCCGGCGATCGATGCCGAGGCCTCGCACGGTCTCGTTCGACCGGATGGCCGCCTGCTTGTTCCAGCTCTTGAGCCGCTCGTCGTCGGTGCCGACCTCGCCGACCGGCATCACCGTGCCGGTCTTCTCGCTCCAGTGACACCGTGCGCATTGCGCGTCGAAGACGACCTTCCCGGCCGCCGCCCGGGCCTGATCGACGGCGAACGGAAACTTCGGCGCCTGATACTCCTCGAGGTACTTCGTCAGCCACCGGATCTCCTCGAGGAACACCTGATTGTCGGCGGGCCCGGCGCCCAGCAGCCCCAGCGCCGAGTCGATGATCACGGTGTTGGCGTCCCAGCTGTCGCCGGCGAAGTTCATCCGGGTGCCCGGGTTCGTCTTGTACTTCTTGAGATTCCAGATCGACGGCATGTCGGTGGGGCCGAGCGTCTCGTCGAGCGCGGAGGTGGTCAGGAAATACTTCGTCAGGTTCATCGCGTCGTCGCGGCCGCGGCCCCAGTCGGGCCACTTCGGCAGACCGTGGTTATAGATCCAGGCGAACCGCGGCCCGCGCTCGAGCAGGCGCCTGCGGGTCACCGGGATCAGGACGAAGCGGTAGATCATCCGGTCGACCCACGAGAGATCGGCGGCCAGGTTGATCTCGTTCATGAGCGTGCCGGCGTTGAACCGCGGATCGCGCGCGCAGTCGACGAGGAAGCGGAAGAACGCCTCGAGGTTGAACGTGTGGTTCGGTCCGGTGGGGACGAACCTGGGCTTGTCGTCCGGCGAGAGGCGGTAGCTCGCGACGTGACAGCCGGCGCAGTTGTTGGCCACGCGCTCGAAGCCGATCGTCTTCTTCGTGAAGCCGACGGGCCACTCCTTGCCCTCCTCCCACGCGACGCCGAACGAGGCGTAGCCGGTGGGGCCGGGCAGCTTGTCGGGAAAGACGCGCGGCAGGACGTAGAGGATCCAGTACGGGAAGCCGGCGTTGTCCTCGGCCCCGATCGAGCCGTACATGAAGCGCTCGTCCTCGGTGGCGAAGACCGGCTGCGGCACGACGCGGAAGAACTTGTACCAGCCGAACCATCCGACGAACGCGAGGACGATGAAGAGCACCACCAGCGTGATGCACAGCTTGCGTCTTCGCTCAGCCGTCCAGGCGATCATCCAGCGCTCTCCTCAGAACTTCTTCAGGTACTCGACGAGTGCGTCTTTCTCCTTGGGGCTCAGCTCGTTCACGCCGTACATGTGTCCGCGGTTCGATCTGGTCGGCTCCCTGGTGTCGTAGGGGCTGAACGTGCGGCCGTTTTCCTCCGGCACGTCGCTGATGAACCCAACGCGCTCGCGGTCGAGGACGTCGTAGCCGCGGTAGAACGTCGTGCGCCGCACGTGGCTCTTGTCCCGGGCTTCGGGCTCCGGCGGGTCGAGCAGCTCGCGCAGGGTCGGCACCGAGCCGTTGTGCAGGTACGGCCCGCGCAGCCAGATGCCGTCGAGCGGCATGTTGGCGTAGCCGTCGGTCTTGCGGAAGTGCGTGAACCGGTACCGCGTGCCGGCGTAGAGGACGCCCTGGCTGGAGCTGAGCGCGTACGTGTAGGAGTCGTAGTGCTCGCGATCGGTGCCGACCTTGTCGATTGGCGTCGTGTGACCGACCCACGGGCCCGAGAAATCCTGACCGCTCTTGCCGTGGCACGCCGCGCAGTGCGCCTCGTAGAGCGGCCGGCCCGATGCCGCCTTCGCCTGGTCGATCGGAAACGGAAACGGCGGCGGGCCCGCGTCCAGCAGCCAGTTCTCGATGCGCCCGATCGCCGCGTGGTCGACGGTGTGCGGCGTCGCGCCGGTCCCGAAGGCGGCGCTCAGGTTGCGCTCCTCGACCGCGGTGTTGTTGCCGGTCCAGTGAAGCTGCATCGGCTCGCCGTCGTCGCGGTGCTTGCGCTTGCGCTGGTGCCAGATCGACGGGAAATCGACGGCGCCGCGCAGCTCGTCCCGCGGCAGCGCGCTGATGGTGAAGCTGAGCCCGGCCTTGGCGGAGTTCCAGGTGTCGACGCGCCCCGGACCCCACTTCTCGGTTTCCAGCGGCGAGAACCGGTCGCGCAGCATCAAGAGCCGCTCGCGCATGATGGAAATGGCCACCGGATAGAGGATGTACTTGTCGAGCGGCCCGAGCCGGCCGCCCGATTCCTTCTCGACGGCGGGTACCAGAACGTTGGAGTTGAAGCGCTCGTCCACGGCGATATCGCCGAAGAACTTCTCCAGGCGTCCGAGGTCGAGCTGGGTGGCGCCGGTGCCGACGTAGACCCGGCGCTGGGCGTCGGGAGCCAACCGCGCCGTGGTGGAGTGGCAGAGGGCGCAGTTGACGAACACGCGGTCGAAGCCGAGGTTGCGGCGCCGCATCGTGCCGACCGGCAGCTCGCGGCGCCGGCCCTGCGCGTCGTTCTCGTAGATCATGCCGAAGGCCTCGTAGCCGGGGGCGCCGTTCTGGGGCAGCTTGTCGGCAAACACGATCGGCAGGACCTTCCAGATCCAGAGCGGGAAGCCCGCGTTGCGCTCGCCGCCCGTCGAGCCGTACTTGAAGTGCTCCTCGATGTCGGTGTACGTCACGGGCCGGTCGGGCAGGAAGCGCAGGGCCAGCGCGAGCCCGATGATCAGCGGCACGCCCACGACGATCGCGAGCAGGATCCAGAAGCGGCGGCGCCAGACGTCCATCGGTCGGGCCTCCGGTCACGCCTCGAAGTGGAGCGCGAAGTAGAACAGCTTCTTGGTGTCCCAGTACACCGGCCCGAGGTACGTCTTGGGGGCGATCAGCCGGATCTCGTCGCGGATGTGCTTGGCCACCAGCGACGTCTTCGAGTAGTCGAGGACGATGCAGTCCTTCTTGTCGACGAGGCTCGGGCCCACGTACACCTCGGCCAGGATGGCCTTGAGGCCAAACGGCCCGATGTGGTTGACGAGCGTCTTGCTCTTCGCGTCGAAGATCTTGCCCTGCCAGACGAAGTGGTTGATGAGCTTCGCCACCTCCACGGCCCGCGCCGTTCCGGGATCGACGATCGCGGTGCCCTCCGCCTCGCCGTTCGGAATGGGGCCTGGCGGGCTGGCGATGAAGAGCTTCTCGATGTCGGCCTGGGGCATTTTCAGGAGCTTGGAGACGTCGTAAGCCATCGCATTCTCCTCGTGCGGACGGATCTCGCCGCGGTCCTAGAACGTCTTCACGAATTCGATCAGCGCTCGCTTGTCGTCGTCGCTCAGCCCCGGCTCTTCCTTGAAGCGGTCGGTGCCGAAGTAGTGGCCGCGGTTCACCACGAAGTCCGGGCACTTGCTTCGCTCGAGCAGCGGCTTGACCAGGTTCGCGAACACCCGGCTCGCCTCCTGGTCGGTGGCGTGCTCGGGCAGCGCCTTGAGATCGCGCTTGATCCTGAGCAGGAGCTCGACGAGCTCCTTCTTGTCGCGGATCTGCGCCGCCGGATCGGGGTTCTCGGTCTCTAGGTTCAGGTTGGCGAGCAGGTTGATCGGGGTACCCGCGGGGATCGGCCCGATCTTCACGCCCGCGTCGTCGAAGAGCCACGAGAAGCGGCCGCCCGGCTTGAAGAGCCAGGGGAACCAACGCTGCATCGGCCCGAGCCCGTCCCGCACCGCCTCGGGCAGATAGCCGAACGGCACATACACCCAGCTCGGCTCGCTCGTCCGGTCGATGCGGCCCGGAACCTTGTCGGGAAGCAGCCGATCCTTGTCCCGCCTCTCGGGCCAGAGCAGCTGCTCGATGGAGTCGTTGAACGAGCCCATCCGCGCCTTCACCGACGGGCTCGGATCGAACAGGCCCAGCGCGTTGTTCTGGAAGAACGGCGCGGTGGACCAGACGCTGACCAGCGAGGCCGGGCGAGTGTAGCCCCGGCCGCCCGCTGGCATCGGGTACTGGCTCGGCTCGCCCGTGTACGGGTGATGCACGATGATCGTCCCCACCGAGGGCAGCTTCTTGTAGGACTGCGAGGAGAAGTTGTCCCAGATGTTATTGGCGATCGCGTTGGTCGCCAGCGGGCTGCACGCGTTCGTCTCCAAGAGCGTCACCGGCACCCGGAGCTCCATCGACAGGTAGTTACCGTCGAGGAAGTCGTCGGCCTCCACGATGGCGCGCATCTGCTGCTTGTATTCGTCGGTCTTCGTCCCGCTCCAGTAGTGGTTCCAGCAGTCCAGATAGTTGGGGCCGCTACAGCCGCCCGGGTCGACGCCGACCACCGACTCCGGGACCTTGCTCGAGTGACAGCGCGCGCAGCGCTCGGCGAAGACCACCTTCCCGCGCGCGAGCTGCCTTTTGTCCTTCGGCACGTACTCCGCGCTGTCGGGCGCGTCCTTCAGCCGGTGCGGATCGCTCGCCTTGGACAAGAGGAACGTCGCCATGTCGAGGGTCTGGGCCTCGGTCGCCTGCCAGTACACCGAATTCTTCTCGGCGACGGCGATCTCGATCGGGGTGATGGGCTTGCCGCCGGTGAGCGCGTTGAAGTGCCGGAGCCACTCCTCGCTGTAGAGGCCGATGTTGAGGTAGACGCGATTCAGCGCGCCGAGCGCGCCGACCGAGTCGGAGCCGTCCTTCAGGACGCGCGGCGTCCACACCGTGGAAGGCGGCTGGAAGAACTTGGTGAGCGGACCGTCCTTGACGTAGTCGTTGAACTGCTTGTTGTTGAGCTCCCCGCCCCCGAGCGACTCCTGGCCCCACCGCCTGGCGAGGCTCATCCGGGCGCCGAGGTTGTAGATGGCGTTCATGGTGCGGGGATTGTTGATGCTGTCGGTCGAGATCAGCGAGGTGTCGAGCGTGCCCGGCCTCGAGCTGCCGAGGAGCTGGACGACGAAGTTCTTCGTCGAGTACTCCCAGGAGAAGATGCGGTCGATCCAGAAGTACTGGGCGCCCACCGTCGAGCTGAGGTTCTCCCACTTCGGATTGTTGGGATCCGCCGGCGGCCGGGTGGGGCTCGGGCCGACGTGACAGAAGCCGCACGACATGGCCACCCGATAGGGCTTCACGAGGTCGGCGCGGTTGTAGTAGGCCGCCTCCTCGTAGTAGCGCTTCGCGTCCCACTTCTTCGCGGCCGCCTCGTCGAAGTCGGGATTCGGGAAGAGCCGAAGGCCGACGATGCCCGACGCCAGGCCGTAGTACGACCCGACCGGGAGGTTCTTGCCGCGGGCGCCGATCTTCACGCCCGGATACTTCTGCTCGTTCTCGAAGGGATCCGGCGGGCAGTCGGCGCGGCGCTTGTCGAGCCAGAGCCCGAAGCGGGCGGGATCGGGGCCCGTGGCCTTCTCGAAGCACGGCTCGTTGACCAGGCCCAGCCACTTCCAGCGGTTGTCGCGGCTGGCCTTGAGCCCCGGGTACGACGACAACGTCTTGAGAAAATCGAGGGCCCCGAAGCTGATCGAGTTCATCTGGTCCCACAGCCGATCGTCGCCGCCGGTCCACACGATCCACGTGTTGCGGCCCCGAATCTCGGCCTGGCTCAGCGGGATCCCGCCGTCCATGTCGCGGAAGTAGTCCTCGTCGGCCGCCGTGAACGACGCGGCCGTCCGCCCGGCGAGCTTGGCCTCGTCCTGCGACGGGCCGCAGCACGCCAAGAGCAGCGTGCACAGCGGCAGGAGCGCCCAGACTCTGACGGCCGCGACTCTACCCATCGTGCTCTCCTCGACGCCGTCCGCTCTCGGCGGCCTCAGGTGGGGTGACGCGACAACGCGGATCGTCTGGACTTACGCTGGTGGCCATCCGAGCCAAGGTCAAGAGACGGAACGACTGTCCCGTTGTATCCGTCTGCAGCAGTGCCGTCCCAAGCATGCTCGCGGCTCTCCTCTCGCGTACGAGGGCAGCACAGGGACATCGGCAAACACCGTACCAAATGAGAGCGTCGAAAACTCGGGCAGTTCGTCGACAGCAGTCCGGCCGATCGGCTCGAGCCGCTCAATGGTTGAACAGGGTATTGACCAGACGGGACGCCCGGTAGTCGACGAAGGGCGTAGGATGCTCGCGTGAGCTTGGACCCGAGACCCTGGCTGCCCACCACGGCGGACGAGATCCGCGCGCGCGGCTGGGACGCGCCCGACGTCGTGTTCGTGACGGGCGACGCGTACGTCGACCACCCCTCCTTCGCGATGGCCGTGCTCTCGCGGGTGCTCGAGTCGCAGGGCTTCCGGGTCGCGATCCTGCCCCAGCCCGACTGGCGCAGCGCCGCCGCCTGGCGCGCGCTCGGACGGCCCCGGCTCTTCTACGCCGTCTCGGCCGGCAACATGGACTCGATGATCAACCACTACACGGCCAACAAGAAGCGGCGTAACGACGACGCGTACTCGCCGGGCGGCCGGATCGGGCTCAGGCCCGACCGTCCGACACCCGTGTACGCGCAGCGCTGCCGCGAGGCGTTCCCGGGCGTGCCCGTCGTGATCGGCGGCATCGAGGCCTCGCTACGCCGCATCGCGCACTTCGACTACTGGTCGGAGCAGGTGCGGCCGTCGATGCTGGCGACGAGCAAGGCCGACCTGCTCGCGTTCGGCAAGGGCGAGGCGACGATCGTGGCCGTGGCGCGCCGGCTCGCCGCCGGACAGCCGGCGACGGCGCTGCGCGATCTCCGCGGCGTGGCCTACCTGCTCGGTGCCCGCGAAGCGCCGCCGGCCTGGCCCGGCGAGACGCTCGCGCTGCCGTCGCTCGCCGACGCGGCGCGCGATCCGGCGGCCTTCGCGCGGATGACCCGGGCGTTCCACCACGAGACGAACCCGTTCAACGCGCGGCGGCTGACGCCGGCGCACGGCGACCGCACGCTCGTGCTCAACCCGCCGTGCCTGCCGATCGGCGAAGCCGAGATGGACGCGATCTACGACCTGCCGTACACGCGGCGGCCGCACCCGCGCTACGGCGAGCCGATTCCCGCCCACGCGATGATCAAGGACTCCGTGCAGATCATGCGAGGCTGCTTCGGCGGCTGCACGTTCTGCTCGATCACGATGCACGAGGGCCGCGTCATCCAGAGCCGGAGCCCCCGCTCGGTCCTCGCCGAGGTCCGCGCGATCGCCGCCGAGCCCGGCTTCAAGGGAACGATCAGCGACCTCGGCGGGCCGACCGCGAACATGTACCAGATGCGCTGTACGCGGCCCGAGGTCGAGGCGGTCTGCAAGCGCCTGTCGTGCATCCACCCGACGATCTGCAAGCTGCTCGGCACGAGCCACGCGCCGACGATCGAGCTGATGCGCGGCGCCCGCGCCGTGCCCGGCGTCAAGCGCGTCCACATCGCCTCGGGCATCCGCATGGATCTCGCCAACCTCGACGAGGCGTACGTCGACGAGCTGGCGACCCACCACGTGGGCGGCCACCTGAAGGTCGCGCCCGAGCACCAGTCCGACCGGGTGCTCGCCCTCATGAAGAAGCCGAGCCACCGCGAGTTCGAGACGTTCGCCGGCAAGTTCGCGCGCGCCAGCGCGCGGGCGGGCAAAGAGCAGTACCTCGTGCCCTACTTCATCGCGAGCCATCCCGGCTCCCGGGTGGAGGACATGATCGAGCTGGCCGTGTTCTTGAAAGCGCACGGCTACCGGCCGCGCCAGGTCCAGGACTTCATCCCGGCGCCGATGGACATCGCGACGTGCATCTATCACACGGGAATCGACCCGCTGACGATGGCGCGCGTCGACACCGTCAAGAAGCTCCGCGACCGCCAGACGCAGCGCGCGCTGATGCAGTTCTTCGAGCCGCGCAACTGGTTCGTCGTGCACAAGGCGCTCGTCGACGCCGGCCGGCGCGACCTCATCGGCCGCGGCAAGCAATGCCTCATTCCCGCCACGCCCCCGCCCGAGGCCCTCGCCGCCAGGCGCCGCGAAGCGACGGACGCGACCTACGTCCACGCCGAGGACGCCGGGACCCAGCCGACGATCGGCTACCGGCCGGGCCGCAAGGGCGCGAAGCGGCGGTAAACGGAGACGACACATGGCAGACACAAGCGTTCGGATGGGATTTCAGATCCGCTCGACCGTGAAGAAGGAAGGCATCGTGGAGATCTCGGTCGCCAGGGTCGCGACCCCCGAGCCGAAGCCCGACGAGGTCGTCGTGCGCGTCGACGCCGCTCCCATCAATCCCTCCGACCAGGGACTGCTCTTCGCCGGAGCCGACGTGACCACGGCCAAAGCTTCGGGCACGCCCGACAGCCCCGTGGTGACGGCGAGCATCTCGCCGGCCGTGATGAAGTCGATGGCCGGCCGTCTCGAGCAGTCACTGCCGGTCGGAAACGAAGGCGCCGGCGTGGTCGTCGAGGCGGGCGCGTCTCCGGCCGCGCAGGCGCTGATGGGCAAGACGGTGGCGATCCTGGGCGGCGCGATGTACGCGCAGTATCGCTGCATCAAGGCCGCGCAGTGCCTGGTGCTGCCGCCGGGCACCACCCCGGCGCAGGGGGCCGACTGCTTCGTCAATCCCCTCACCGCGCTCGGCATAGTCGAGACCATGCGCCGCGAAGGCCACACGGCGCTCGTGCACACAGCGGCGGCTTCCAACCTGGGGCAGATGCTCAACAAGATCTGTCTCAAGGACCGCGTCGCGCTGGTGAACATCGTGCGCAAGCCCGAGCATGTCGACCTGTTGAAGAAGATCGGCGCCGCCCACGTGTGCGATTCGAGCTCGCCGGGGTTCATGGACCAGCTGACCGAGGCGCTCGTCGCGTCGGGCGCCACGATCGCTTTCGACGCGATCGGCGGCGGGCGGCTGGCCGGGCAGATCCTCACTGCGATGGAGATCGCGGCGAACCGGACGGCGAAGGAATACAGCCGCTACGGATCCACGACGCACAAGCAGGTCTATATATATGGAGGGCTCGACCGCGGGCCGACCGAGTTCAACCGCGCCTTCGGCATGGCGTGGGGCATCGGCGGCTGGCTGCTCACCGCCTTCATGCAGAAGATCGGGCCCGAGGCCGCCCAGAAGCTGCGCGACCGGGTCGCGGCCGAGATCGCGACGACGTTCGCGAGCTCTTACACGAAGGAAGTCTCGCTGGCCGGCGCGCTGCGGATCGACGAGATCGCCGTCTACGCCAAGCAGGCCACGGGGCAGAAGTACCTGATCACGCCGAACAAGGGGCGCTGAGCGGCGGCGGCTAGCGCACGACCGGCCCGGTGTCCGGGCGGTCGCTCTTCAGCGGCGGCAGCACGTCGGCGGGATCGAGCCCGAGCTCGAACATGCCGAGCGTCGACACGCAGAAATCACGCGGCGGGAACTGGACGGGCGCGACGGCGCCGTCGCGAAAGAATCGCTCGAGGGGCGAGGTCTTGAAGAGCGCATGCGCGCCGCCCAGGGTCATCGCCGTCCGCGTGACTCGGGTGACCGCCTCGCCCACGAAGTACTTGGCCCGGTAGAGCGCCGACAGGGTCGCCTGGGTCGGGCCCTCGGTGTCGCTGAGCCAGGCCGCGTGCTGCGTCAGGAGCCTCGCGGCCTCGAGCTCAACGCTCATCTCGCCCACCTGTCGCCGAACGTCTGGATGATAGGCGAGCGGCTGCGTGAAGCCGGGCGGTGTGCGGGCTTTCAGGTTTTCGCAGATCGCGCGATACGCCGCGACGCCGATGCCGAGATAGACCGGCGTGTAGGAGCCCCAGAACCAGTTGGCGCCGTCGCGCCGGAACGGGAGCACGTCGTCCGTCTCCAGCAGCAGCGCCTCGTCCGGCACGAAGCACTCGTCGAGCGTCATGAAGTCGCTGCGGGTGGCGCGCATGCCCAGGGTGTCCCACACCAGGTCGACCCGGCGGCCCGGCGCGTCGGGCGGAACCAGGAGGAACATCGCGGCCGAGCCCGAGGCTGCGTCGTCGGGCCGGGCCAGCACCATCACGCGGTCGGCGACGGCGATCATCGAGGCGAACGCTTTCTTGCCCGTGACGCGGTAACCGCCGGCGACGCGCCGGGCCCGGGTGAGCGGCACCGGCGTGCCGACCAGCCCCGAGGTCGTCGGCTCCGAGAAATTGCCGCCGATGAGCTGGCCCTCGTGCACCACCATCTTCGCGAGGCGCTCCTTGGTGGCGCGCGGCACGAGCGGGCTCTCCATCATCGGCCCGACCACGGAGAGGTGCATGTTGAAGGAGAGCGCCGTCGAGGCGCAGCCCTGCGCCAGCTCTTCGGCGGCGAGCGACCAGCCCAGCAGCCCGACGCCGCCGCCGCCGAGCTCCACCGGGACGTTGAGCCCGTAGAAGCCGGCCTCACGCAGGGCGGCGTAGTTCTCGACGGGGTCGCTGGCCTCGCGATCGTGCTGGGCGGCGCGCGTGGCGAAGTCGGCGGCCAGACACCGGGCGCGATGTCGCAGATCTTCCTGCGCCGGCGTCACGTGAAACTCCATGCGGGCCTCTCCCACTACGCGCGAGCGAGCGTGAACCCCTCGTAACCCCGTGCGGCGACGCCGTCGCAGACCTGCCGGTAGGTGCCGACGCCGCCGATGTAGGGCATGAAGACGCGGGGCTTGCCCGGAATGTTGGCGCCCATGTACCAGGAGTTGGCGCGCGGATAGAGCGTGGCGTGGCCGATCTCGTTGACGTGGGTGACCCACGCCTCCTGCGCGGCGGCGGTGGCCTCGATGGTCTCATGGCCGGCCGCGCGCATGCGGTCGAGGCAGTCGGCGATCCAGTCGACGTGCTGCTCGATCGACACGATCATGTTGCTGAGCACCGACGGGCTGCCCGGGCCCGTGATCGCGAACAGGTTGGGAAACCCGGCCACGGCCAGCCCCAGATAGGTCCGCGGCCCTTCCGCCCACGCGTCCTTCAGGCCAGAGCCGCCGCGCCCGCGGATGTCGATGCTCAGGAGCGCGCCCGTCATCGCGTCGAAGCCCGTGGCGAACACGATGCTGTCGAGCCGGTAGGCGGCCTCGCGCGTTCTCAGACCGTCGGGCGTGATCGCCTCGATCGGCGCGCGGCGAATGTCGAGGAGGGTGACGTTGTCGCGATTGAACGTTTCATAGTAGCCCGTATCGACGCACATGCGCTTGGTGCCGACCGGATAGTCCTTGGGCGCCAGGAGGTCGGCGACCTCGGAGTCGCGGACCGCGGCGCGGATCTTCTCGCGGCAGAAGTCGGCGGCCGTGTCGTTGGCTTCCTGGTTGGTCAAGAGGTCGACATAGGCCGCGCTGAAGCCAAGCCCGCCGCGGCTCCAGCGCCGCTCGTACTCGCGCCGCCGCTCCTCGGGGGGCACCGCGAGCGCCGAGGCGTCGCCGCGCTCGACCACGAATCCGACACGCGACTCGCGCGCCTGGCGCCGGAACTCCGCGTAGCGCGCCTTCACCTGCCGCTCGAATTCGGGGTCGAGCGGCGCGTTGCGGGCCGGCACGCTGAAATTCGGCGTGCGCTGGAAGAC
>JACXTT010002537.1_pt1 | contig 28834 bp, 21 predicted proteins | sample 9270951 | NCBI WGS metagenome assembly JACXTT01 (sample SAMN15532306, study PRJNA645909) | rock metagenome | isolation source: weathered quartz diorite | place: Puerto Rico | collected 2017-06-21 | reverse complement strand
AACCGCACGCCGCTCCCATTTCAAAACGCGCCGCCGCCAACTCCACGATCTCGGCCTCTTCACGAGCCGCATGCATTCCTGTATCCCACCATAGAATCAAAGGTGCGCTGTCCAATTAAGTTCACGCCGATGCGTTGTGTTTTCGATTGCGCGGGCTCACTCACTTCCGGCGCGAGTTCATCTGGTATTGGTGGGTGGTCGCGCCGGATGGATGTAGAACTCGCACGCGTAATACAAGTCATTTGGCAATATGAGTGGGCATGTTAAGATGGGCCTGTTCAACGTGGAACATTGGGAGGATCAGGCAACCCCTTGCGCGGATTTCTCAACCTTCCGACCAGTCTTCGGTGCCGACGCGCTCGAACGACTTGCCGACGCCGAGGCGGTAGCAGAGCTGTTCGAATTGCCCGCGGTAGTTTTGATCGGTGCTGTGGAGATGTTCGCCTTCGGTGATGAGCTTCATCTTGTCGTTGCGCCAGATGCCGTGCTGCTTCATGACGTTTTCGAAGAACTTGAGGTTGGGGGCGTAGACGACCAGCAGCTTGTGCTCGTCGAACTGGACCTCCATCGGGCCTTCGGTTGACATGACGGCGATGCCGGTGCAGCCGTCGTGCATCAGCAACTCTTCGTAATCGAGGCAATGGCTCTTGAGGACTGGCAGGTCCATGGCCTCGCGGAAGAGGTCCTGGTGCTGGTTGCCGCTGGAGTCGTGGCTGGTTTCGAGAACGACATCGACGACCTCGCCGAGCGGATCGAGCAGATCGAGGAAGACCTCGAAGAGCTGTTCACGCGAGACGGAGGCGGCGAGGACCGGGACGGAGAAGTTCGCCTTGTCGTCGCGGTAGGTATCGATGCGGTAGCCCTGGCGCGGCACGATCGGCAGCCCCTGAGCGGGGCGGACGGCATCGGTCAGCCAGAAGTCGCCGTAGCGTTCAACCTGCAGATGATCGGCTATCTTTTTGTCATTCACGTGCATACCCTGCGTTCGGATTCCGGGGGACATGGGGCATTGCCGACCGCGGGGGATTCAGCGGCTAAACAACTATAGTTCGCGTTTCGCTCCGCGGCCAACGAACTGCACCAAATTCTACGCAGCAACTTGAGCGAAAGTCGAAAATCATTTGGAAATGACTGGTTGCGCCGACAGGACGCTTGGCGACAGGCGCTGCCGAAACTTAGGGGATTGGCACCTGCAACGGAAAACTCCGCCGTTTTTGTGGACATTCCGCAATGGTTCGCGTTGCAAAAAATCGGTTCCTTCGCGTAGACTACCCATCTGGTAGGGTGCGTGCAACGCACCGTGGAAAGCTCGATGGAAACCTCGGTGCGTTGCACGCACCCTACGTGATCGGAGTGCCTTCCCATGCGTCCCTGGCTGACCGCGCTTCTGGCCGTCCTCGTTTGCGCCGCCCCAGGTTTCGCCGGCGCGAAGGACGGCAAAGTCATTCTGGACACCTGGGACATCACCTACCTCGGCGAAGGCAAGGCTGGCTACATCCATACCATCGCCAAGCAGGTCGAAGTTGACGGCAAAACCTACGTCAACACCAACATCGAGTTACGCCTCACGGTCCGACGCTTCAAGGACATCATCGAGATGGCCATGGACACCGGCACCATCGAATCGAGCGACGGCACCGTCACCGGCACCTACATGAAGCAGTACCTCGCCAAGACCCAGCGCACCCGCATCGACGGCGTCGTCGTCGGCAATCAGCTCCGCTTGACCCTCAATGGCGATACGCCCCTCAAGCCCGCCCCCTGGAATAAGGACGTCCTCGGCCTGTACAAACAGCAAACGATGTTCAAGGACCGCGATCTCAAGCCGGGCGACAAGTTCACCTATCAAAGCTTCGAGCCGACCATCAACCTCGTCGTCAAGGCCGAGGTCACGGTGAAGGGGTATCGCGAATTGGCCTTGAACGGCAAGGAAAAGCGCAAGCTGCTGCTGGTCGAGATGGTTCCCGAGAAGCTGGACATCAAGCAGGGAGGCGACAAGGTCCAGCTCCCCGCGTCGCTGATCTGGCTCGACGACAAGCTCGAACCGGTCAAAACCGAAGTCGAGGTCCCCCTGTTCGGGCCGCTCACCATTTATCGCACCACCAAGGACAAGGCACTCGCCCCCGGCCCAATCGCCAACGTCGATCTCGGCTACAGCCAGCTCGTCAAGCTGAAGAACCGCATCCTCGATCCCTACGAGACCAGCGCGGCCGTCTATCGCGTCACCATCCGCAACGACGACAATGTCGCCACCGCCTTTTCACGCGACGATCGACAGCAAGTCAAAAAGGTGCAAGGCAATACGTTCGAGCTGCACGTGAAGACCAGCAAGGATACGGGAGGCGCCCCAGCCGAGAAGGAGCCGGCGGAAGAGTATTTGCAGAGCTCCTATTTCATCACCAGCGGCGACGTGAAGGTGAAGGAACACGCGCGCAACGCTGTCGGCAAGGAAACCGACCCGTGGCAGAAGGCCCGGCTGATCGAGAGATGGGTCAACAAGAACATGACGGTGACCTTCTATGAAGCGCTGGCGACCGCGGACCACGTGGCCCGTACCTTGGAAGGGGACTGCACGGAGTTCGCCATGCTGGCCGCCGCCATGTGCCGAGCCGAGGGAGTGCCGAGCCGAACCGCCATCGGCATGATCTATGCGGATGTCAAAGGGGCGCCATGCTTTGCGTTCCACATGTGGACGGAAGTCTGGATCAAGGGCCGCTGGATTCCGATCGATGCGACCCTCGGCAAAGGTTACGTCGGCGCCACCCATCTGAAGATCACCGACCATAGCTGGCACGACGAGCGGACGATGACGCCGATCTTCCCGGTGATCCGTGTGGTGGGCCGGGTGCAGATCGACGTGCTGAGCGCGGAGAATCGGTGAATTGCGCGTCGGAGCCTGGAGCGTAAGCACAGGGCGGGATTTCCGACATGCGAACGAATAAATCAGGAAATGCCGATTTCATGGTAATTTTTCTTGAGATTCACGAAACTCTGCGATACTTTGGTACGGATCGAGCGTCTATTTAGTTGACCTGAACTGCGGGAAAGCGGCGCGCGGAGATATATCAGGGAATTCCTGACATGACGTTTTTATGGCTGTCCGCATAACAGTCATGGAATTAGCGATGAAGTGACGCAGTCGCCTCGAGACGCACCGCTACCGAGGAATCAACGTTTTGTCCTGTTTCGTCAACCAGACCGAAGGACGCAATCCCTCTCTGTCAAGGACAAATCTGGCTCATACGTTCTCGGGCGCCAGTGCGGCGGCCCGGTCGAATCGTCAACCGAGATCAATCAGAACGGAATAAAGCGTAGCCAAGGCGCATCGAATAAGGAACCCGCAGCCAGGGCGCCGCGGCACGCAACAGCAGGGAGTTTCATGCGGATGAAGCGACAACCCATTTGCCGCCAAATCGCTCCGGGGCGGACCGAGGAAGCGCGATGACGGCCCGGACATGGCAAGGCACTGGCTCCGCGACGGCCCCCGTCGCCAACGGCACCGACGCCGGGTCGGACCGGTCGGCCCCGTTCTCCTGGGACGACTGGTTCCGCCACGCCAGCGCCCTGCAGCGCGCCGACGCCCTCGGCCTGGCCCGCCAGCAAGGGTTGCTCTATCCGCATCAGCTTCCCGTCCTTCGCAATGGCATCAAGCCCGCCTCTCCCACCAAGGAAATCGATCCTTCGCCGAGCATCGCCCGTCTTCTCGCTGGCAAAGCCGACGGCCTGCCGCGCCTGTCCATCGATGCACTGACCATTTTCGATGCCGACCTTGATGACCTCCAGCGCCAGGCGGTAGCGCGGGCGGTCGCCACGCCCGACCTGTTCATGCTGCAAGGCCTGCCCGGCGTCGGCAAGTCGCGCGTGCTGGCCGAAATCGTCCTGCAAGCAGCCGTGCGCGGTTGGCGTGTGCTGCTCTTGGCGGGGCAGACCGCGTCGGTCGACGTTATCCTGGAACGCCTCGTGGGCCGGCAGGAGGTCCTCGGCCTCCGCATGCTCGATGCGCTGGAGAAGCCAGCCTCGCTTCCTGGTTGGCTGCGCGGGTTCACGCTGGAAGAGCAGAAACAGGCGTTCGTGGCTCGGACGGTCGCCGCCGCGCGGCGAAACCACGAGCAGACGGAATCGGCGTGCAAGCAGCGCCGCGATCAGGAACCCCACTGGGCCGAGTTGCAAGCTTGTGCTGAGCGTTGCCGCGATCTCGATCAGAAGCTGCAAGCGTTGCAATCGGAGTTCGCGGGCATTGCCGCCACGGTCGAGCGCGAAGCCGAATCGGGTGGACTGGCTGACCTTCGGCATGGATGCGATGAAGCGCTGCGCGAGGTCGATGCGGTTTTGCGCATCCACCAAGACGCCCTGGCCAGGAGCGAACAGGAAGCGACCGATTTGGCCGCCCAGATTGCCGCGCGCGAGTCGGCCTACCTCGCCAAGAAGAACGGCCGATTTTGGACCTTGGCCTACTGGCTCAACCTGTTCAACGGACACATCATTCGGGAAATGGAAACCCTGGTCGAGCAACACGCCAAGTCAGCGTCCGCCCGACAAGAGCTCGCCCGGCAAATCAATGTACTCAACGAACAACGCCATCGCCGCAACGAGCAATTTCAGCACGAACGCGCCGCCCATCTTGCCGGCGAAATCCTGGTTCGACAGCAGAAGTTGCAAACACAGCAACACGCAATTGCTGAGGACCTGCGTCGTCAAGAAACCTTGTGGACCGACACGTGCCGTCGGCTCGACTCTTGTCCGGCCGCCAGGACACCGGAGGCGATCGCGTCGGCGCAGGAAGCCTGGCAACGGAAGAAGCTGCACGACGAGCAACAATGTCAGTTCGCCCAGCAATGGACCAAGTTCGTTCAAGAATCTGGCGCCGACCTGGCGACGAGACTGCCGAGCTTCGCCAACTTGGTGGCGGGATCGATCCAGCGCTGGCATGCCGATGCCAAGACGCGCGACGCAGCCGGTGCGCCGTTCGACCTCTTGATTGTCGAAGACGCGGAATCGTTGACAGAAGCGGACTTGCTCAAGCTGTCCCGGTACGCGCCGCGCTGCGTCCTGGCCGCACAGTCACTGGCGGAACCGACGCCGGCGCCGACCGTGGCGGAGAAGGCGTCGCGCGCCCTCTTGCCAGCCCCGTTAGTGTCGGCGGCGTGCTGGACCAAGGTCTGGCATACTCTCGGCGGCGACGCGGGACGCTGGCCTTGCGTCTGGCATCGTGAGCAGGGCCGGATGGTTTGTCAACTCATGCCCCTGTCCGCCGACGACGCGCAACATCTGGAGAGCGAAGGGTTGGCCGACGCCCCGGACATCGAGCTGCGCATCTTACATCGTCCGCGCACGCAGCCTTGCCTGGCGCAAGTGATTTTCACGCCGCAATGCACGTTTCATGATGCGTTTTCGTTCATGATGCGCGAGGTGCAAGAATTCCCGCTCCAGCCGCTGGGCCGCACCGCTTGGTGGAGCGAGGACGCCGAACGCCACCGTCGGCATCTCGGACCGAATGCGCCGCACCTTGACGCCTGGCTGGAGGTCGAAGCAGGCGTGCGGCTCGGCAGCGCGGCTAACCAGCACCACGACACGCCCCGCATCGCCTGCATCGAATTCGACAAGGCAGCCGGCTGGGACCGTATGAAGGCGGAAGCCTGGCTGCATCGGCATCGCCCCGCCGCCGACCACGAACGGACAGTTTTGTTGCAGATGCCGTATCGCTTTGCCCGTCCTTTGGTCAAACTCGTTCAGGCCGTGGTGCGTGAGGGGGACTGGGTTGCGCCGGGCCCGTCGGAATCCTCCGGGGCTCAAGCGTTCGAGTTCATTGCCGCGCCCCCGTTCAGCAAACCCGAATGGCCGCGCGAGGGGGCAGGGCTGGAGCTGGACCTGTCGGCGACGCGTCATGCCGATCGCTTGCCCGTGGGACTGCGTCCGGGTTTGCCGGCGCGCGGCTTCGTCAACTACCTCGAAGCGCAAGCGTTGATCCGCCGGCTCGAAAGCTGGTCACAGACGGAAGGCGTCGCGTCGAGTCGAGTTGCCGTGCTGGCTTTGTACGAGAGCCAGGTCGAGCTACTGCGCCGGCTGGTCGAGCAGTCCGAGATCTTGCGTGCCCGCAACTTCCCGCTGGAAATCGCGCTGCCAAGCCGCCTGCATCAACGTGAATGCGACGTCGTCTTCCTGAGCTTGACACGCAGCCACGCGCACCGCTGCGTGGCGTTCGGCGAGGACGTGAAGGAATTGCCGCTCGCCTTGACGCGCGCCCGCCTTCGGCTCCTGGTTTTCGGCGATCCGGGCGCCCTCTACAAGCGGACGACCTGGAACGGCCCACTCGAACACCTCGACGCCCCAGCCTCGCAGCAAGATCTGGTTCGCTGCGCCCGCCTGCTCGCGTATCTGCAACAAGACTGCCATTTCCTGCCGCTGTCGAACGGCGTGGCGACGCGCGGGCAGTGACAATGGTTTGCTAAAACCGAAAACAACTACGGATTTCACGGCTGGCACGGATAAGGGGAGAATGCCGGTATTGCCTTTCCCATCCACGCGATCCGTGAAAGCCGTGGTTGATCTCTGTAATCCGCTTCGTTACCCCGACCGATTCCAGCCTTTTGCAGCGCCTTTTCACAAAAAATCGGAAATTCCGGCGCTTCCACCGCTTTTTCTGTTGACCTGGGATTCCCATCGCATTCATAATAACATCACCGAAGGTATCCCCACGGACGGAGGAGGCCGGCGGCCGTTCGCGGAACGGCCCGAATCAGGTCCACGGATGGGAGGTGGTTGTGACGCAATCGAACGGCCCGCGATCTCCTCGCTCGGCTCTCCCCTCGGGAAGACCTGGGATGAATGGGGCGTTTGCTGTGGGAAGTCATCAACCGCCGAAACCTGCACCGAGCAACAAATGATGCTTATGACACTATTGGGTTTCTTGTGGGCAGTGTTGCTTCTGGCCGCGATCGTTCGCTGCGCAGATCCAAGCTGTTGCGAGAAGATGTTTCGACTCGCGCGCCGGCCAATCCTGGTCCCGGTCCAGCGGCCTGCGCGACGATTCCTGTCATCGGTTCTGCCCTGGCGGTTTTATCCGATCATGGCTCCTCCCGGGGCGCCAGAGCCGACTCATTGTCGCCGGTCCTGTCCGTTTCGGCGTTTCTGATTTGATTTCGAATCTCGAGTTTCAGATTGGATTTTTCCAGGCGGATGATTCAATTCGAAATTCCCGCATTGCTAACGCACGCGGGCCGCTCGATAAGGAGTGGCCTTCATGGAACTCTTATATTCAGCCCTGGCCGCCCTGGCTGGCTTGGCTGTTGGGGGGATCGTCTGCTACGTCTGGGTGCGCCGGCTGGAAAGCCAAAATCTCCACGGCGCCGAAGTTCGCGCCAAGGAACTAATCAGTCAGGCGGAGAAGAACGCCGAGAACATTCTCAAGGAATCGGAGTTGAAGGCCAAGGACGAAGCCTTCAAACGCCGCGATGAATTCAATCGCGAAGCCGATAAGACCCGCAATGAGCAGAAGGACGAGCAGCGCCGCCTGGAAAAGCGCCAAGACTCGCTCGACCAGATCAACGAGAATCTGCTCAAGAAAGAAAAGCACCTCCAGCACAGCGAGAAGAAGCTGCACGAGCGCCGCGATCACCTCGAGCAAAAGATCAAGGACGCCGAGACGCTGGTCGATCAACAGAAGCAAAGATTGCACGAGATCACAGGCCTGTCGAAGGATGAGGCGGAAAAACTTCTGCTCGAGCGCGTCGATCACGAACTCGCCGACGAGGTCGCGTCACGAATTCAGAAACACGAAGAGCAAATCAAGGCCGTCAGCGAAGAGAAAGCACGCCGCATCCTCGCCACCGCCATTCACCGCTACGCCGCCGAGCATACCGCCGACACGACCGTCAGCACGGTCGATATCCCCTCCGACGACATGAAAGGCCGCATCATCGGCCGCGAGGGGCGCAACATCCGCACCTTCGAGAAAGCGACCGGCGTCGATGTCATCGTCGATGACACGCCCGGTGTCGTCATCGTCAGCGCTTTCGACAACATTCGCCGCGAGGTCGCCCGCCTGTCGCTGTCCAAGTTGATTCAGGATGGCCGCATCCATCCGACGCGCATCGAGGAAGTCGTCAAGGAAACGCAGGACGAGATGGAGCGCAACATCATGGAGATCGGCAAGGCGGCGGTAATGGAAGCAAACGTCGGCCACCTGCACGAGAAGCTGGTCAACCTGCTCGGCCGGCTCAAGTTCCGCACCAGCTACAGCCAAAACGTGCTCAACCACAGCCTCGAAGTCGCGTATCTGACGGGCCTGATGGCGGACGAGCTGGGCCTTGACGGCCGGTTGGCGCGCCGCTGCGGTTTGCTTCACGACGTCGGCAAGGCGGCAGACCACGAAATGGAAGGCGGCCATCCGAAAATCGGCGCCGAACTCGCCAAACGCTACGGCGAAACTTCGAAGGAGGTCTTGCACGCGATCATCGGCCATCACGATGACGTGACGGTCGATCACATCTACACGGTGCTGGTTGCCTCCGCCGACGCTATCAGCGCCGCCCGCCCCGGCGCCCGCCGCGAGACCCTGGAGAAATATGTCAAGCGTCTCGAAGAGCTGGAGGCGCTGGCGCAAGGCTTCCCCGGCATCGAACACGCCTACGCCATCCAGGCCGGCCGCGAGTTGCGCGTTATCGCCAACGCCAATACGCTGTCGGACAGCGAGGCGCTGAAGACGTGCCGCGAGATCGCCAAATCGATTGAGCAGCAGCTCAACTATCCGGGCGAGATCAAGGTGACGGTGGTGCGCGAGACGCGCTCGGTGGAGTTTGCGCGCTAGTGTCCGTAGGGACAAGCTGCCAGCTTGCCCTTTCAGCGTGCCAGGACAAGCTGGCAGCTTGTCCCTACGGGAGCTCGAAGTCCTCCTATGTCAGCCGCCGATCATCTTCTGGATCGCTTCCTCTCCGCCGGCGACATTCTGCACGTCGCTGCCGACGGGCAAATGCTGTCGCCATCGACCGGCCGCTGTCCCGAGGCACGGGTGCTACTGCCCGGTTCGTTCAACCCGGTGCATCGCGGGCACCTGGAACTGGCGCAGGTTGGTCAACAGATGCTCGGCATCCCGGTCGCTTTCGAACTGAGCGTCGCCAATGTCGATAAGCCGACCCTCACCGCCGCCGAGATTCGCGGACGGCTGGCACAGTTTCACGCTCAGGCGCCGGTTTGGCTGACGCATGCGCCGAAATTCGTGCAGAAGGCCGAATGCTTTCCCGGCGCCGCCTTCATCGTCGGCGCCGATACCGCCCTGCGCATCGTGTTGCCGCGCTACTACGATAATGATGAAACGCATATGGTGGCTGCGCTGCATCGCCTGCGCGAGTTGGCGTGCCGTTTTTTGGTTGCCTGTCGGGTCGATACGCGGGGACAATGTCTGAGCATGAGCGATTTGCCGATCCCGGCGATGTTCCAGGACCTATTCGAGGAGATTCCGTCCGCGCGATTTCGCATGGATATTTCCTCGTCGACATTGCGCGCGCAGACCCCGTAGGGTCAGGCCGCCAGCATTTCCCGTTCGGCCCAAAGGGACAAGCTGGCAGCTTGTCGCTCCGAGGGAGGGTGAGACCTATGTCAGACAAGACACCCTTGAACGGCAAGACCGACGCACTGGCGCGGCAGCTCAAGAGCTCACTGGCCCAGCGTCGGCCTCGGCCGTGGAAGCTGGTGCTGGCGAGCTTGGCGGCGAGCGTATTGCTGCTGGGGTTGCTGGCGTGGTGGATGTACCCGAAGCCGAAACCAGCGCCGCTGCAGGTGATGGCGCTCGACGTAGTCTGCACGCCGGAAGAGACACCGCACGTTCGCGCTCAGCTCCTGAGGCCGCCGGACGAAATGCAACCAAGGCGATTGAGCGGGGCGCAGGTGGTGTTTCGCGAGCCGCTGTTGCCGCAGCCGCCGGGCGTGGAGCCGCGTGAGACCATTGCGAAGAGCGACGAGCACGGTCAGGCGAAGCTCGAATGGCCGTTGCGGAAACCTGAATCGATCGAGTTCTCGGTGCAGCACATCGATCTGGAACAGCAGCAAGCGAGCCCGCACGATGTCGGCCGTATCTTCGTTTGGCCCAAGAACACGCCGCTGCTAATGGTAGATGCGGAGGAAACCCTGGTCGCGGCCAGACTGGATGACAAGGCGTCGGCAACCTTGAAGTCGGCCGACAAGATAGGCTGGCGCATCGTCTACCTCGCCCCCGCCAGCGCGCAGCCGCACGATTTCCGCAAGGTTCGGCGCTGGCTCCACGAAAACCAGGCGAAACTTCCGATCGGCCCGCTGCTCGGCCGCCGACAGCTCGACGCGGAGGAGGGCGTCGCCGACGCCCGCCGGGAGCTGTTGAAGCAATTGCAAGATCGCTTTGTGGGGCCGATGTTCGCGGTGGTCAAGACGCCGGACGCAGCAGAAATCAGCAAAGCTGCCGGCTTGCGCACCGTCCTGATCGGCGTCGGGCCGGCGCCGGCGGAAGTCTTGCGGGCGCCAGGGTGGGAGGACGTGCCCGTCAAGCTGAAGTAAGCCGCTGAATGCATGCCTCCCGCACGGTTCTTAGCCCGTAGCGCAAGCGCGGGAGGGACAACCATCCCGCGCTTGCGCTTCGGGCCAAGGAGGTTCGTCGCCGCGCGGTACTTAGATCCATCCAAACCGCACCGGCAACGCCCCCATCGCGAACAGCAGCTTCTTCCAGCGCGGCACCCGGACGCGCCCGCGGAATACGTCGTAATTGCGCTTTTCGATCTCGTACAACAGACCGCGATAGGTGCGGGCCATCATAAGAAATACCGCCTGACCCGCCGGCGACAGCCGTGGCACCAGCCGCCAGCCGCTCCGGTAGTAGTCGCGCGCCCGCTGTACCTCGAAACGCATCAGTTCGCGGAAGGCCGAGTCGTGAACACCGCGCTGCAGACTCTCGGCCGAATAGCCGAAGCGATTGAGATCCTCCTGCGGCAAATAGACGCGCCCGCGCGCGGCATCCTCGCCGAGGTCGCGCAGGATGTTCGTGAGCTGAAAGGCGATTCCCGCGTCCTCGGCATAGCGCGCCGCGTCGCCGCCGTGAAAGCCCCAGATGTGGATGCACGACAGCCCGACCACTGACGCAACGTGATAACAGTAGTTCCGCAGCTCCGCGAACGTGCGATACGCGACCGGCTCCAGGTCCATCTCGACGCCGTCAATCACCGCCTCCAGGTATCTTGGCGGGATGACATACTTCCTGACCGTGTGGTGCAGGGCGTTGTGCGATGCGTGCTGATACTGCCCTGCGAGCGCTAAACGAAGACCGGCACGCCAGTCGGCCAGCTGCCGGCGCTTGATTTCGAGCGGCGCCTGCTCATCACTCAGATCGTCGGCGATGCGCATGAACGCGTAGAGCGCGCACATCGAGCGCCGCTGCGGCGCGGGCAAGAGCAAGAACGCTGGGTAAAAGTTCCCCGCCTCCCGGCGCGTCAGTTCTTCACACCAGCGATAGGATCGTGCTAGCGCGGCGCTCATGGCGTGTTGGCCCGTCCATTCCAGAATTGTCGCCACCAGTTCCGCCCAAGCACGCGGCCCACCAGCGCGATCTTCTCCCACTTGGGCAGCACCGGCCGCGTCTGCCAGACGTTGTAGCCGGCCGCTTCGATCTTCCGCAGGATGCTCAGCCCGCCTTGGGCGAACAGCTCGATATCGGTCCGCACCTCCTCGGGAACCAGCGACACCAGCGGCATCCCGTCCTCGAACAGCCTGCGCGCGCGGTCGACCTCGAACCGCATCAGCTCCGCGAACGCCGGCGTGAATCGCCTCGCCTCCAGGTCGGCGTCGGTATAGCCGAAGCGCCGGCGGTCCTCGGCGGGCAGATAGACCCGGCCGATATCGAGGTCGCGCGACACGTCTTGCCAGAAATTCGCCAGTTGCAGCCCCGTGCAGATCGCGTCGGACAGCTTCGCGGTGCGCTCGTTGAAACATTCGCACAGATACAGCACCAGATGCCCGACCGGATTCGCCGAAAAGCGGCAATAGCCGAGCACCTGGTCGTAGGTGTCGTAACGCTTGACGACCTGGTCCTGCTCGAAGGCGAGCAGCAACTCCAGGAATGGTGTCGGCGGAATGTGAAATCGCTCGATGGTTTGCCTCAGCGCGATCATCACCGGATGGCGTGGAGTGCCGCCGTAGCAGCGCAGCAGCTCGGCTCGAAACCACTGCAAGAGATCGATAGCCGTCTGCCCGCCGCCAGTCTCGTCGCCGAGGTCGTCCGCCCAGCGGCAGTAGGCGTAGATGTGGTGAAAGTGCGGAATCAGCCGGCGCGGCAACAACAGCGTGGCGACCGAGAAATTCTCGTAATGCGTCCGCGCCAGGCGCGCGCAGTAAGCTCGCGCCTGCCAGCGCGATACCGCGTCGTAATGCGCCTGAGGCCCCCAGCGCGCCAACTCCTGAGCAAAACCGTTGTGCATCTTGCAATTATATGCGGCCACGACTGATGATCGCCTGCGGAGCGGGATTCGTGCCGCCGGCGATTTTTCACTCGACATCTCAGGCATTTTGCCTTAGGATCGCTCTGAAACATTCTGGCGGCCTCTCAACAAGGAGATTGACGATGATTCTGCAAGATAAAAGTTCGCGCACGTTGACCTTCACCGGTCTCGTCGCAGTGGCCGGCGCCGGCCTGCTGCTGCTCCCGATGATCTTTAGCCGATCACAAGACGTGCAAGTAGCCGCCCAACCGGGCGAGAAGAAGATCGAGCGCAAAGACAAGAAAGGGCAACCCGACAAGGGCCAGCCCGACCGCGATGAAGAAATCAAGCGCTTGCAGAACGAGATTCAACAACGGCAACAGGACCTGCAACAGCGCGTGATCGAATTGCAAAAGCTGGTGCAGCGCCTGCAACAACTCGAAAGCGCCGGCCGCGGCGGTCCAGGCGGCTTCCCTGGCGGTCCCGGCGGCTTTCCTCCTCCGGGCGGACCGGGCGGCTTTCCCGGCGGCCCTGGCTTACCACCGATGGGCGGACAACCCGGCGGTAATCTCGAACAGCGCCTCCAGAATGTCGAACAGAAGCTCGACACCCTCTTGAAAGAATTGCGCGGCCTGCGCCAGGAAGTCGGCAAAGGCCCCAAAGGTGCGCCCAACCCGCAGCCCGGTCCCGGCACCGGTCGGCCACCCATGGGGCCAATCAATCCGCCGCAACCGCCCCAGCCACCTCGATTCAACCCCGGCATTCCACCGCAGCCGCCGATTGATCCGGCGCGGTCCAAAGAACTGCAGCCGTGAGGTATCTTGTACCGCCACCTATACTTCTCACGGCGAGGTTTGACGCCCTGACCCTGCCGATCGCCGGATGAGCATCTTAGCCGCGTGATCGCAGGCTTTCTGACAAAGTAAGTAATCTGGGAAGTTTAGTGATGTGCCGCGCGGCACATTGGGAAGTTGGGAAAAAGCCAGAGTTCGTCCCATCGTCCCAAATTGGCTGTGTGTGGGTGGGACGATGGAATGAACTTTGTGTCAATTCACACCGCGCGGAGTATAACTCGTGGTGATTTCTTCGAGAAGCCCAGGGGTGAGGTACGCCGAACCCCTGGGATCGTGAGGCCCTGTCCCAGGGGTTCGGCGTACCTCACCCCTGGGCTTCCATCAGAACACCTGTAACCCATTCATGTGCAACAGCCACAATAGTGGCTCCAGGGTGCCGAACGAGGTCAACGCCCCACGCTCTTCCGACGCCAGTCCTAATTCTTCCTCCTGCAAGCCAAAATTCGTCTGCGGAAAGAACAAGAAGCCGGCCCCGAAATTCCCGCGCAGCTCGCCGAGAAGATTGAACCCCTGAAAGAGTTCGGGCACGATTCGCCGCACCATCTCGGAGCGCTCGCGCAACAGCGCCAGCGTCGGCGCTCGCCCCACGGTCTTCCGCAGCTGGGCAAGCCACGGCAACGCCATTTGATGCAACGGCGTCTGAGCGAGTCGATCGAGCTTCGTGATGCAAACGGCCATCGGTGTCGTCAGCGGCGCGTTCAAGTCGAGCCGGCCCAGCTCGCGCAGGCCCTGATGAAACGCGAGGAGCGATTTGAATTGCGGCTCGATCGGCGCCGTCGGGTCGAGAAAGAAGAGGAAGCCGTTCATCGAGAGGGCCCGATACGACCCGTCCTGCCTTGCCACACTGCGAAAGTGCGCGATCTCGCCTGGAAAGTCGAAAACATTCAGCAGCACATTGGTGGCCGACAGGCGGTCGCCGTCGATCACGTGATAGAGCAGCGGCGCCGGCAGCGCATCAGCAGGGGTGGCGCCCGGCGGTTTCTTCGCCACGAGAATCTGCCGCGCCAATTCGTCGAACGCCGCGTTCGTCTCGGTTCGCACCGGCTTCATGCGGACTGCCAGGGACCGATCGCCGGTGTTGAGGTGATCGTAAACCAGCGCCAGCCAGGTCGTTTTCCCGCTCGCACAGTGACCGTACGTGGGGAAACAAAGCCTCGGCAACTGGTTAAACGGCACGGGGAAAGCGTAGTTGCAATCCTCCCCGCCAATCTTCGCTCCGCACTTCAAGTCGTATACGGGAAGCGCCGCCACCTCGGTGTCCACACGCGGCTGTTTGACCAGCGTCGTCTGCAAACAGCGCGGGCACTGCCGGCTTTGCCGACGCCAGGCGCGCCAGCGACGCAGGCGCGATCCCGCGATGGCCAGCGCGAAGAACCCAAGCGGCGCGCTTACGCTGCCGACGCGCCCCCATATATACCACGGGCCGCGGTCAGCGGCATCCCCCACGAACGTCTCCAGACGCTGCTGCTCGTCTAGGGTTCGCTCGTTGAGATTTTTGGTCTCCTGGGCGATACGCTCCGTGGCATAGGCGATCTGGTAGAGAGCACGCAGCTGGTCGGCGGTGTCCTTCTCGGCCCGTTGCATTTCATTGAGCGGCATGTCCTTGTCCGCAGGAATGAGATTGGTCCAGTCGCGCACGCCTTGCTCGCGCAAGGAATCAAAGCCGGCGCGTGCCCGGCGCAGCGGTTGGTCGAGCAGCAGTAGCCTTTGCTGATTCGCGTTGATGGACTTGACGGCTAGGTCGGTGTGCCGACGTCGCGCATGATCGGGAGAACGCACGTGTAACGTGGCATCGGGCCAGAACGCCAGCCAGGCCAGCCCAATCGCCAGGGCGAGAACGCTGACGACAAGGACCACACGCAGACCGGCAAGCAATGCGGCCCCAGTCGCGCTCTGCCGGCGCAGGAAACGCCGAAGCGCCAGGCGTTCTTCGAATCGCCATGCGAAGACGCCGAGGCAGGAAATTCCCAGGCCAAGCAACAGAGCCCGAGCCATCAAGGGCGGCACCCAGCGCTGATAACCGTCCGCCTGCTCCACCGACTGTTGCAGCTGCCATTCGATGCGGCTGCGCTCTTCGGCTTGCGCATTGGCCGCTTGCAGGGCCGCGCGGTATTGCCGCAGTGCCAGATTTTCTTCCGTGTCGAGCACGTCGATGCTGTGCTTGAAGACGGCGCGCAGGTCCTCGTGAGCTTTGCGCAAGGCGCCGGCGCTTTCGATGGTACGCAAGACGGTCGCGCGGACGCCGACGAGATGAAAGTCATTCGGGGCCAGCGGCGGCGGCGCTCGCCCTTCAAGTCTCTTTTGCAATTCCGCGCTCAAGGCGTTGAGCGCCGCGACTTCCGCCTCGGTCTCGACGACCCGGCGCTCGCTCTCCACCAATCGATCAAGAACCTTCGGCCACGTTTCCTGGGCATGCAGCCAGCCCGGCAGAAGCAATGCCAGCACGACAACGCAGAGCGGCTTGAGCGCAAGTTGATGCCGATAATGTAAACGCTCTCCACGCATCGTCCGTACCCGACCTCGGCATCGGTGCTCGCCCTCTTCTGATTCGCTTGGCGGACGCTGGCATTTTGGAACTTCTGCACGTGCGCCATGAAAGTGCTCAAAAGTCGTTCGGCGGCGCCTGGCGGCGCTGGACCGACACCGCACAGAAAACGCCCAGCGGCACGCCCACGAATGGGCTGAGCATGAGGTGAAACACCCACACCCGCGCTGACGAGAAGCGGTGCCCCCAGAGCGGCAGATAATCCGCCGCCACGCCGAAAACCACCGCCAGCGCGATCGTGCCGATCAACCCGACCAGCAATGCCTGCCAGGCCGACGAACACTGCAACGCTTGATAACCCGCCAGAAAACCGGCGAGCGGCGTCGGGCCGTAGTAACACAACCATGCCAGCAGATGCATCGGGTCCATGAGTCCTCCGCACGTTCACTTCGCCTCGCGCCTGAGCACCAGGAGCACGGTGCTCGAACCATCCGGTGCGGCAAATTCCTTGGGCCGGTCGGTGCCGAAGACCTTGACGCAGATGCGCAGCTCGTCGTCCTTGAGTTCGTAGATGCCCTTCATGGCGGCGTCGGTCTGGCTACCGGCGCTGATGGTGAGGTCCAGGTTCTTGGGCGAGGCGGTCGGGTCGAGCTTGAACTTGACCTTGGAGTATTCGCTGGCCACGCGGTCGTTGCCTTCGATGGTGCCGTCGCTCCCCTTAAAGACGATCCTGAACCTGAGCTTGTGCTCTTTGCCGTCATAGGTGATCTCGTTAAGGGCCCATGGGCCTGCGAGCTTGGCGAATTCTTTTTTCTCCGTGTCGGCTGCGCCGCCGGCGCCGAGCGACAGGGCCACGAGGAACATACAAACGATTTTCGATTTCATGATTTGCCTCTGCGAATGGATGAAACGATCCTTCACCAAATTCTACCTGTTCGGGAGGGTTTCGCAAATTAATTCCGTGCGCTTCTAAATCGGACGAACTTATCAAATGAACGACTAGGCATTGCCCGAGGAATCGATTAGAATTAAGAAATATTCAGGGCAGCAGCAGTCGGCGCAAGGAAGCGGGGTACCGTTGCCGCCGACATGTCGCTGTGGTTTCTCCTGCGCCTTCGCGAGGCGATTCATGATTGCGTTGATCTGCTCGCGCTGTGGACACTCCATCGAAGTGAGTGATTCCCTGCGCGGGCAGAGCGTCCGCTGTGCTCGTTGTGGTCACTCGCTCTCGCCGCAGGAGACTGCCTCGCCGGTCACGGAAATCGGCGGTGCGATCCTGAATCGGCCCGCCGACGCGGCCAGCGAGTCCGGCGACTTCGGCCTTACCGGCCACGTCGGCTCGGATGAAACACCGCTACCGCGCGCGGCGGGCGATCTGAGCTTCCCCTTCCTGTCGCCGCCGCAGGGGCCCGACGAGATCGGCCGGCTGGCGCATTATCGCGTCATGCGCCTGATGGGGCAGGGGGGCATGGGGGTTGTTTTCGAGGCGATCGACACCCATTTGCAGCGCAGCGTGGCCTTGAAAGTGATGAAGCCCGACATCGCCAAGGACGAGGCCGCCCGCCAGCGCTTTTTGCGCGAGGCGCGCGTGACGGCGTCGGTCCAGAGCGATCACATCGTCGTGATTCATCAGGTCGGTCAGATCAATAACGTGCCGTTCCTGGCCATGGAGCTCCTGCGCGGCGAACCGCTCGACAAGTGGCTCGAACAGCACGGCCGGCCTTCACTCATGGAAGCTCTGCGCATCGGCACCGAGATCGCACGCGGGCTGGCGGCGGCGCACCAGCTCGGCCTGATCCATCGCGACATCAAACCGGCCAACATCTGGCTGGAGGCCAGGAGTCAAGGAGTCGGGGATCCGGACTCAGGGATCAGAGGTCAGGATATCAAAGCTGAAGGCGAGGACGGAAAGCGAATTGCCCTGACCCCCGGCAGAGTGAAAATCCTCGATTTCGGCCTGGCCCGCATCGCGCGCGATCCGACCCATCTCACGCACAGCGGGCTCGTCCTCGGCACGCCCGCTTACATGGCCCCGGAGCAAGCCGAGGGGGGGGACGTCGATGCCCGCGGTGATCTGTTCAGCGTCGGCTGCGTCCTGTACGAACTCGCGACCGGCACCAAGGCATTCACCGGCACGACCACCATGGCGGTGCTGATGTCGGTGGCGATGAAGGATCCGCTGCCGCCCCAGGACCTCAATCCCGATCTGCCCCCCGCCCTCTGCGAGCTGATCCTGGGCCTGCTGGCGAAGAAACCGGCCGACCGCCCGGCGTCGGCGCAGCAAGTCGTCGAGGCGCTGTCGGCCATCACCGGCACGCTAGGCGCTTTCGCCCACGTGCAGACGCCGACGCAGGTCCCAACGCATACGCCGACGTCGGGAATCCCGCGCGGCCTGGCGACCATGATCGGACCGCCGCTGGTCCCGCCGCAACGCTCGTCCCGCCTGCTCGTCGGCCTGGCCGCCCTCGGCGGCGTGCTTGTCCTCGGTCTCGCGGCCATCTTCGCTTACGCTCTGCTAGCCCCGCGCGACGACGATATCGTCCTCGGCATGAGCGGTCCGTTCTCCGGTCCCTCCAAGGAACTCGGCCGCGAAATGGAGATTGGCATCCGCATCCAAATCCGCCACATCAACGACTCCGGCGGCGTCCATGGCCGAAAGCTCAAGCTGGTCGCCCTCGACGATGGCTACGAGCCCGACCGCGCTCTCGCCAACATGAAGGAATTGCACGAAGAACGCAAGGTTTTCGCCGTGATCGGCAACATCGGCACGCCGACCGCTCTCGAGACCGTGCCGTACGCCGTTGACAACAAGCTGCTCTTCTTTGGCGCCTTCACCGGCGCCCAGGTGCTGCGCAAGGATCCGCCCGACAAGTACGTCTTCAATTACCGCGCCAGCTATGAGGAGGAAACTGCCAAGATCGTCGAGTACCTCGTGGAAATCGGCAAGGTGCGGCCCGAGCAGATCGCCGTCTTCGACCAGAAGGATGGCTACGGTGACGCCGGCTTTCGCGGCGTCGTCAAGGTCATGCGCAAAAAGTACCAACGCGACGAGAAGGACATCGTCCGCGTCCGCTATGAGCGCAACACCATCCACGTGCAGGACGCCGTGGACAAGATCTTGAAGAAGCCGGACCTAAAGGCCGTCGTCATGGTGGGCGCGTACAGGCCGATCACGGAGTTCATCCGCCGGATCAAGGATGCCGGCCGTGATCTCATCTTCACCAACGTCTCCTTCGTCGGCAGTGAGGCGCTGGCGGACGGCCTAAGGGAGCTTGGCCCGAAATATACCGAGGGCGTCATCGTCACGCAGGTGGTGCCGCCGATCGATGCCAATGCCAGTATTGTCCTCAAGTATAATGAGCTGCGGAAGAAGTACTACCCGAGCGAACACCCCAGCTTCTCGTCGCTGGAAGGCTATGTTAGCACCGCTCTATTCGTAGAGGGCCTGCAACGCGCCGGCGCTAACCCGTCCACGGAGAAAATGATCGAAACCCTCGAATCAATTCGCAGCCTCGACCTCGGCACCGGCGCGACGCTGAGCTTCGGCCCCAGTGAACACCAGGCGTCACATAAGGTGTGGGGCACCATCCTCGACAAGGCGGGAAAATTCAAGCCGCTGGAACTGCCATAAAAATGCCGGCTCAATTCGCATTCAATTGCTTCATGAAGGCGCGCATCCACAGGTGGTTGTCGTGCCAGGTCCGAGCGCAGATGATGTTGCCGTCCACCACGACCGGCTCATCGACATACGTGGCGCCGACGACCTCGGCGTCAAAGCGGCACTTCTTCACGGTCGTCACCTTTTTGCCGCGAATCACGCCCGCAGTCGCCAGAATCTCGATGCCATGACATACCGACGCGACCGGGAAACCCTTCTCAAACAGGTAGCGCACGGTTCGCAACAGGTCCTCGTCATAGCGGATGTACTCCGGCGCCCGGCCCCCGGATAGGACGATACCCGCGTATTCCTGCGGCTTCACGTCGCGGAAGGCAATATCGGACGCCAGATGGTAGCCGGCGGTCTCTTGAGTGATATCCCAGTCGTCGGGCTTTTCGTGCTGAACCATGTGATAGAGCCGCTTTTCCGGGCCGGCGACGACGACCTGGTGGCCCGCCTCCTGAATGCGGAAATACGGATACATCGTGTCGAGCAGTTCAACAGCATCGCCGATGACGAGGAGAATTTTTTTCATGGAGTCATCATATGGGGTCCGCTGCAAGCAATGGTCGAATCGATGGCGAACCGCGACCGTGAGGGAGCGGTGATCTCGGCCGCTCCCCCCGCTCCCTCACGGACGCGGCTCTTTTGCATGCAGGATGCTCTGACGTGGGCGGGTAAACTGAAACTGCCCGATTTGCACAATCGGCAATCATGAGCTAGGTTTGCGCGCGCGGAAGATGCTCCCCGATTCCTGTCGCTCGAAAGGTGTTGCCGTGAACTATCTTGAACAACTCTTGCTGTCGCCACAGATCTATGCATTCCTGCCCATCGCTGCGTTTGTCCTGGTGGCGGTAGGAATTTGGTGCTTTTGGCGGCCTACGCCTCTAGGCACGGAGGCGGTCGGCGTGGCCCAGACGGACCAGCCGAAAGTTCCTGCGAAGCCGAAGGACCAGCGCGGCATGTCGCGCCGGCATGGCAACCCGGTCGAAGTCCACGTCGCGGCGCCCGCCGACAAGAGCCATCCCGGCATCGGCAGCGTCCTCGATCGCTCCATGGGAGGTATGCGGCTCGCCTTGTATCACGAGGTCGAGGCCGGCGCCATCCTGGCGATTCGACCGACGCATGCCGACAACATGGTGCCGTGGGTGGAGCTCGAGGTTCGCAGCTGCAAGGATAGCAAGGAGATGCCTGGCCAGTTCGAGGTCGGCTGCCAGTATGTGAAATCGCCGCCGTATTCGATTCAACTCTTGTTTGGATGAAAATGATGTCATCAGGCGCTGCATCAATCCCGGAAACCAAAGCGGGCGCCGTGCCGTGTCCGCGCTGCGAGAAGCCGCTGTTCGACCCGCACGGCCTGGGCTGGTGCAGTGCGTGCGGCTATTGCCGATCGGTCGCCGAGAGCGAGTCGAAAACCGAGTCGGCGCCCGCGGCGCCGGGAAGGGTGACGGCAACCGGTTCGGCCATTGCGCAGACGCCGATCTGGTTCTGGGTGACGGCACTCGGCATGGCCGTCGTCGCCGGTGCGACCTTCGCGCTTGGCAGTCTGCTGAAGCTGACCCCACTGGAACGCGCCTTGCTGACGACAGTGCAAATCGCCGCGGGCCTAGGCGTGATGTTCGTCGGCCAATTTATCGGCCTCATGAAGATCGCACCGGAGGAGGAAACGCTCAGCTTCAAGGACGCGGTGTTCCCGTTCCGCCTGTACGGATTGATCTGCAAGCGCTTGCCCAGCACCCGCCATACCGTCTACCTGAGCGCCTGGGGCATCGCCGCCATCGTCTCCGCTGCCGTCTTCATCGGCGGGCTCGGACACTGGTTCACCTACTTGCCGAGCAACCAAAAGAATCAAACCCATCACACGAAGAAATGGCTAGACGCTTGTCGGTCCCAGATCTTCGATCACATACCCTTGCGGATAGGACGGATGCCCCATCTCGGTGCGTAAGCGCGGCTTCTTTCGCTGCGGCAGCCAGCCCGACAACCAGCCGCGCAGCTTCAGCGTCCGCTGCACCAGCCAGCGGGTGCTGCGCCACGGCTTCGGAAAACCGAAGGCGCCGATCAGCGGTTCGTCCATGATGGCGTAAATGGCCCGGCGGCCAAGGGGCCGGGTGATGCGCGGGAACCAACTGAGGAATAGATCGCGCGTCGCCGAGCCGACGCGGTGGTTCGCCTCAGTATAGCCGAAGTGGGCGCGCTCGTATTCGACGTTGAACTTCTCGAAGGCGTCCAAGGTGTCCGGCAAATCCTTGATGTTCATGCGCCGGGCCACCTCGCGCCAGAAGTAGAACATGCCGAGCCGTTCTTGCTCGGACATCAGCCGCCAGCCGAAGTTGGCGTTCCAGCGGATCGGCTCGAAGACAAATGTCGACAGGACGTAGAGGAAGTCGTCGTTGCCGATTTCGAATCGGCCATGGATTTGATTCATGCGCCGCAGGGCCCGTTTGCCGCGCTCGCTGTCGTAGCCCCATTCCATGAGTTCGCTGACGATGAGATCGGTATCGTCGTAGCGCTTCTGGGCCCGGTGCGCGAATTCGCCGGTCCGATCGAGCAACGCCGACACGCTCGGCACGCAGTAGGTGCGATAGAGAGCGAACTCGAGGGCACGCGTGGTATCGAAGGGGAACTCGAAGCAGGTGCAAAGATAGACGATGCGCAGATGGTCCTTGAAGGGATCGAGCGCCTTGATCTCGTTCAGGATAGCGTACCCGGCCATGACGACCTCCATGATTTCTTTAAGCGCTCGCAGCGATGGGCCGAAAACGCCGTGCCATCGCAACGATATCGCGATTCCGGCAGTTTCGCGCGAACGCTAAACGGGGACTGGCATTGCCTACTATAATATCCATGCCCGTCCGTCTCATCGAGGTGCACCATGGTCCCGCATGTCCTTGGCCTCGCGCTCTTGCTCGCTCAGCCGCCCAACGATCCGACCGCGCTCATCAATCGCGAGTTGGCCCTGCAATGGGAGACGCAGAACCTCACGCCATCCGACAAGACCGACGATCTGGAGTTCTTGCGCCGCGCGTCGCTCGATCTGATCGGCCGCATTCCGACGCTCCAGGAACAGGAGGCCTACCTGACGGACCAGCCGACGCAGCGGCGCAAGCTGCTCGTCGATCGGCTGCTCGATCATGACGATTACGCCCGGCATTGGGCCAACAACTGGACCAATCGCCTGCTCGGCACCGCTGCCGCTGCCACGGACACTCGCCTCGCCTTCCACGGCTGGCTCGCCAAGCACTTCGCACGCAACGGCTCGCATAAGGAGTTGGCCGAGAAGCTATTGACCGCCACCGGCACGACGCGCGACAACCCGGCTGTCCATTTCTTCGTCGCCCATCGCGGCCAGGCGATACCCGAGAAGGAATGGACCAAGCTCGGCCAGTACGACATGGTCCCGCTGACCGGCCATGTCTTTCGCGTCTTGCATGGCCGGCGGCTGCAATGCGTCCAGTGTCATGGCCACCCGTTTAGCAACGATTTGCACCAGGCGGACTTTCACCAGTTCAATCTCTTCTTCCGCCAAGTTCGCTTCACGCACAAGCCCGCCGGCACAAAGAAGGATGTCCTCGAGATCAGCGATGACCCCGAATTCAACAAGTCCGCGTTGATGCACTTCGAGCGACGTAACGGCGCCATCTCTTTCACAGCTCCGAAATTCTACCAGGGCGACACCTGGAAGCCGGGCATGAAACAGACGCGCCGTGAATTCTTCGCCGAGCGTTTCCTGAAGCATCCGCACTTCGCGCAGGCCTATGTCAACTTCACCTGGACGCAACTGTTCGGCCACGGCCTGACGCAAGGCGCCCACGACGACATGGGCTCCCATAACGACATCCTTCACGAACGGATCATGGATCGGCTCACGATGGAATTCATCAAGAGCGATCACAATCCGAAGGCGTTGTTGCGCTGGATTTGCAACAGCAATGCCTATGGGCTGAAGAGCGTTGCGAACAAGACGAACGCAGGGCCAGAGAATGTGGGCTACTTCGCGCGCATGGAATCTCGCCCGCTATCGCGCCAGCAGCTGGCTGAATCGCTGATCGTGGCGCTGACGACCGAGGATTACCTCAAGCGGCGCGAGGGGCTGCGCCACGAATTGCTCCGCGAGTACCTGCGCGAAGATCTTCTAGGTGAGACTCATCCACTGCGGTCCGCCGATGTTTCGCATTGCGAGGCAATGCCGCTTGACGCGGAAGCAGATTTCTCGATCCGCCATGCGCTGTGGCTCATCAACGGTGCTGCAATCAATCGAGAAATCACCGAGCCGAAGGGAACGGTCGCGAACATCTTAAAGACGCACGGCACGACGGAAAAGGCGCTCCCCTCGGTCATACGGGACTTGTTTCGGATCACGCTGTGCCGCCCACCGACGCCGCAGGAACTGCGGAGGCTGTGCGATCCCAAGTCTTACAAGTTCCGCTCCAAGGAACAGCCGGCGATCCAAGTCGTGCTGACGAATTATTGCCAGGATCTCTTCTGGGCGATGTTGAACACCAATGAATTCACTTTGAATCATTGACGCCGGTTTGCGGCTAATGGGTTCGCGTTCGCATGGCGCCGCGCGAGTGTGAAGCCGCAAGCGGTAATGAATAAATACCTCTTCCGGCGCCACCCAGCGTCACTGTACATCTTTCCAAGAGAATTTTTGAATTTCTTCACGAACGCGAAATGATAATTGACATTAGTCGAGAATTCGCCTAAGCTTGCCATAGTGCATGCAAAGTTGGTTCTTGGTTGCCGAAGTTTGCGCGGTTGCCCATCCTACCTTTTCGCACAAACGCCGGCAGTTCAGTCCTACCTAGTTGAGGGGGGTTAGTCATGTTGAACCTGTTCTCGAATCGCAAGTTTGGGCAGTGCGACGGCAGCACGCGGCGCGACTTCCTTACGGCCGGCGTCCTTGGCATGGGCGGCTTGGCGCTGTCCGATCTGCTCCGCTGCCGCGCCCAGGCGGCCGAAGCCGGCCAGCCGACGCGCAACACCTCGGTCGTGTGGCTTTGGCTTGGCGGCGGCCCGACCCACGTCGAAACCTTCGATCCGAAAATGACCGCGCCCGCGGAATTCCGCAGTGCCGTCGGCGCCGTGCAGTCCAACGTCCCCGGCATCGAACTCGGCGGCGTCTTCCCGAAAATGGCCCGCGTCGCGGACAAGATGGCCTTCGTTCGCTCCTTCGCCCATCGCAACAGCGGTCACGGCGGCGGCACGCACTGGGTCATGACCGGCTACGATTATCCCCCGGCCGATAACGGCATGGGGCAGGTCAAGCCCGGCTTCGGCTCCATCCTCTCCCGACACCGCGGGCCCAACAATCCCCAGACCGGCCTCCCCACCTACGTCCGCATCGGCGGCATCCTCGGCGACGGCCCCAGCTGGCTTGGCAGCGCCTATGCCCCGTTCGACACCGCCGGCAATGCCCGCAACAACATGAACCTCCAAATCCCGATCGAACGCCTCAGCGAACGCCGCCAGCTCCTGCGCGGCTTCGATTCGATGAACCGCGACGCCGACCGTACCGGCCTCATGCAGGGCCTCGACGCCTTCGAGACGCAGGCGTTCGATCTCCTCCAGAGCCGAGCCCGTGAAGTGTTCGACGTGAGCCGTGAAGATCCGCGCACGCTCGACATGTACGGCAATAGCGGCATCGCGCGCCAGCTGCTGATGGCCCGCCGCCTGTGCGAAGCGGGCGTCGGCTTCGTCACCATGCAGTACGGCGGCTGGGACATGCACGGGACCATCGCCCAGAGCATGCGCCAGACCGCGCCGGCCCTCGATCATGCCGTCAGCGCCTTCGTGCAAGACATCAACCAGCGCGGCCTCGACAACGACATTCTGCTCGTCATCACCGGCGAGTTCGGCCGCACGCCGCGTATCAATGGCAGCGCCGGCCGCGACCACTGGGCTCCGCTGTCCACGCTCGCTCTGGCGGGCGGCGGCCTGAAGATGGGCCAGGTTGTCGGCGAATCGAACGCCCGCGCCGAAGTCCCGAAGACGACGCCGATCACCCCGCAAGATCTGATGGCAACCGTCTTCCACGTCCTGGGCATGCCGCAAGGCCTACACTACAACGACCAGACTGGCCGCCCGGTGCCGATGGTCAATGGCGGCCGGACGATTCGCGAACTCGTGTAAGCCGACTGCCCGTTTAGCGCTCGCTTCAGTGCGGCGGTCGCAGTATCAATTAACAGACAAGGGCATTCAGCCGTCCAGGTTGAATGCCCTTTTGCGTTTCGTCTAATTCCGGTTGCGAGCCTTTTCCCTTCCTTGGATTATTCGTAGAAAATCTACCTGGCGCATTTCACCTAATCCAGGGAGGTTTTCAACCGTGGCTGAATTCACCAATGCCAAGCACGTCCTGCGTAACGCCGGCATCACGCCGAGCAGCGTCGGGACCATGCACCGGTATTACCAGTTCTCAAGTCTCGCCAACGCTCAGGCTTCCGCCCAGTACTCGGCCGACGCTTACATGTCCTGGGCGGACATCCAGAAGAAATACGCTGGTCCGACTCGGACGCTGTTCCAAATCGAGGACAAATCTTCCAACACCTTCGGTTTCGGCTTGGTCGATACATCGACCCGCCAGGTTGTCATCAGTTTTCGCGGTACGCAACTGACAAGCATAAGGAACATCTTGCACGACATGGAATTCATTCGCACTCCCATCAAGCCGGGGAGCCCTTACTCGGTCTGCGCCGGGTTCCTGTCCGCGTACCACGCCGTCCAGTCCCAGGTGCGAAACGTCATCGCCCAGGCCGTCGCGGCGGCGCCTCAAGGCCTGGGCGGCGCGGGCAACATCGCGCTACTCACGGTCACCGGGCACAGTCTGGGGGGCGCCCTGGCGAACCTGGCCGCGCTTGACCTTGCCGAGTATCTCAACGAACAGTACAAGACGCTGCTTGGGAACAACTACATCGTCTATACCTTCGCTGCGCCGCCTTTTACCAACTGGGAACTGTCGCTCCAGTTCGTGCGCATGGCGACGACGCTGAATTACTTTCGCTCTTTTCAGATCATCAATCCGTTCGACATCGTTCCCTACGGGCTCAGCGCCACCACCCCCGTGCTCGGGTTTTTCGGCTGCGGGCTGGACATGATTCTTGGGGACTGGTTTTGCGTCAAGCACGGCGCCGTCACGCCGTTGTGTCACGGCATCAGTACGTATCAGTCCCTGCTTGCGGCGATACCGTCGAACGCCACGTGGTCCGACAACTACCAAAAAGACATGCGGCTCGGGAATCGCTGGACGGTGGTCGGCATCACGGCGGTTGATTTCAACCTGCCGTCGGCCTCGATTCATCCCTCGGAGCCGCCGTCGGCCATAGCCTTCAACAACTCTGGCCTCGTCCTCGGCGTCTACACCAGCAACGGCAGCCTGTATGCTCGTGTCGGCGCGGTGAACCAGGACGGCACCCTCAATTGGTATGCCACAGCGGCCAGTACGACGGGGACGGTTACCAACCTCGCCCCGGTGCCGCAGCAAATCGATTACGGAAGCTCGCCGGCGCTCAAGATGAATAATCATGGCACGCTGTTCATGATGTACTACGACGACGGTTCCGTGAGCAAGCGCAAGCCAGGTCTCTATTGGAGCATCGGCACCGTCACCGCTGCCGACGGCGTATCGTGGCAAAACAACCTGAACAACTGGATGGGCACCCTGATTAACCCGTCCGTCTCGATCAACGATGAAGGGGACGTGATCGCCGTCTGTGCCGACAGCCAGAACAACCTTTACTGGTTCGTCGGCAAGATCCAGAACGGCGACATCCAGTGGGCGAAGGGCAGCAACAATATCTTTGTCAGCAAAGCAGGCGCGACCCCGTCGGTTGCCCTCAACAACTACGGCTTCGTCATTGAGACCCACGTCCAGCCCAATACAACCAAGCTCATGTATCAACTCGGCCAAATCGATCAGCACGGCAACTTCCAGTGGAGTGGTAGCCCGCAACAGTTCGACAGCGGCACAGCTCCATCCGTGGCCCTCGACAACAAGGGGAGCGTGGCGGTCGTCCATCAGGGAGCCACGAACTCGGGCACACTCTACTACAACACCGCCTATTACTCCGGACCCAAAGCGATCAAATTCGACAATGCCAATGACGGCGTCAACATCACTCCGGGCCAGTTCCCCAGAGCCAATTTCAACGACGAGGGCTTCCTGCTCATCGGCTACCGGAGCGGCGCCAACGACATGTACATCCTAGGCAAGTCGGTTTTCAATGATTTCCAGCTAGTAGACGTGACGACCTGACAAACAGGGCATTCAACCATCGCGTTGAATGCCCTTTTCGTTGTGCGCCAGGTATGTTTTGAGGCGCGGAGATGCAAGTTCCCTGCGGGCCATGGTGAACGGAACCGCGCGTCTAGGCCTGGGTGTCCGTCGCGAGGCGGAAGCTGAAGGGAGCCGACGCCAAAACTCGGACTCGACGAACAGAAACCGGATATCAGGCCGGCCATGTGGGTAACGCGGCAATGGACGCGGATGCCCGATATTCACTCGGCGAACATGGCAGGGTAAATCCGGCGAGGCCCGAGCGAAAGACTCAACAACTTACCCTGGGAGGTCTGTCGTTCCGCGAAGGCAAGCCTACCAAGGCGAACCTTTGCTACCGACGTGGCAACACGGTGGGAAGGAGCGGCAGAAGTCAGCAGAGGCCGTAGTAGTGGCGGGGTGAGCCCGTCATGAAGGGCTGAATTCGTTGATGTAAGGAGCAGTCGGTAACGACTCGTTGGACGCGGAGAAACCGCAAAGGTGGGCCTTTACCATGAGGAGGGCTTACGCCCCGGCCAGGATGGAGAGGACCGCTTCTCATCTGTCCGGCACGAGGAGTTGCAAACGTCTACGGTGTTGACACCAGCACGAGCATTGGCTGTGGGCCGTCCCCACGGTCGCCACATCAACGGAAACCGCCGGATACGCTGAGTACGTCCGGTGGTGTGGGGGGACGGGAGCGGCAACGCTCCCTCCCACCCGATCCGGAAGACGGCTGGACGCAAAGTGAAGTCCTTCGGCACGTGACTTGCTCCGCTATGAACGGAGGAGAGAAAACCATGCGACCAAACTTCGCAAATCCGACATCAACGATAAAGTTGCGTTGGCGAATTGGAGCGTTCACTTGGGTGATCGCCCTCTACAGTGCCGCGTGTTTCTTGCCGGTCCAGACAGGCCGATTAGTCATCGGTGACCGTGTTGCCATGGGATGGGAAGTCTTCCTGGAAGTTCTGGATGCCTCTTTCGACGCGGCGAGGAACAGCCCAGGTGAATCTTCGACGGTCATCGCTGGTAGAGTTCGACCGCACGACCATCAGGGTCACGCACCACGGTCCGAAAGCCCCACTGAGTTGCCTGCGGCTCAGTGACAACCGGGGTGTCAAGGGCTTTCAGGGCTTCAATGACCTC
>JACXTT010002536.1_pt1 | contig 28837 bp, 18 predicted proteins | sample 9270951 | NCBI WGS metagenome assembly JACXTT01 (sample SAMN15532306, study PRJNA645909) | rock metagenome | isolation source: weathered quartz diorite | place: Puerto Rico | collected 2017-06-21 | reverse complement strand
TGGTGGCCCCAACGGGATTCGAACCCGTGTTTCAGTCACGATCACGTTTTCGCCATATCTGATCACACGTTGCGGTGCGCATTGCCCACAAGAGACCGGCACGATTAAAACACGCTGGGTGCATTGAGTGGCGGCAAACTGGGATTGGAATTTTCAGCCCATTGCCCAGGGACTGTCCACCGACCGGCATCGGTCGTCATCGTTGCGTAGCAGCCAGATGCATCCTGCCCGCGGCCCCTTTCTGACCGTTTCCTGCTGATCGCTCCCGATAGTTCCGGCCAAGTATCGGCAAAGTCGAAAGCACTGGCCGGGCCCAAACAAGACCCGCTGCGTTGCACGGCATCTCCATGGCCAGCGTGCGGATGGTGTTCACGCAGAGGTCGTCCATCGTTTTGGTCATCGTCGGCTACCTCAATCGGACCGCGGCCGAGACCCTTCATCGGCGCTCAAATGTTGTCGGCCTCCGTCGAGTGCCCGCTTGCGGACGCCTCCGCCTGTTGCCCCCACTTCCAGCCCGTGATCTCCGGTATGTCGTCGCCGTACCGCGTAATGTACGCCTTGTGCTCCATAAGCTTGTCGCGGATCGCTTGCTTGGCGTAGGCGGCGCGCGCCCCTAGCTTCGGCACGCGGTCGATCACGTCGCTCACCAGGTGGAAGCGGTCGAGGTCGTTCAGCACACACATGTCGAACGGCGTGGTCGTGGTGCCTTCCTCCTTGTACCCGCGCACGTGGAGGTTGCGGTGGCCGTTTCGCCGGTAGGTCAGCCGATGGATGAGCCACGGGTAGCCGTGGAAGGCGAAGACGATGGGCTTGTCCGTGGTGAACAGCGCGTCGAAGTCCCGGTCCGAGAGGCCATGCGGGTGTTCGCTCGGGGGTTGCAACTTCATGAGATTCACGACGTTGATCACACGCACCTTCAAGTCGGGCGCGTGCTGGCGGAGGAGGTCGACGGCGGCAAGGGTCTCCAGCGTCGGCACATCGCCGCAGCACACCATCACCACATCCGGTTCCCCGCCCCGGTCGGTACTGGCCCACTCCCAGATCCCGAGCCCGGCCGCACAGTGCTTGACCGCCTCGTCCATGCTCAGCCACTGCGGCGCCGGCTGCTTGCCGGCAACGATCACGTTGACGTAGTTCCGGCTGCGCAGGCAGTGGTCGGTGACCGAGAGCAGGCAGTTCGCGTCGGGCGGCAGGTACACGCGGACGACCTCAGCTTTCTTGTTGACGACGTGGTCGATGAAGCCGGGGTCCTGATGGCTGAAGCCGTTGTGGTCCTGCCGCCAGACGTGTGACGACAGGAGATAGTTGAGCGACGCGATGGGGCGACGCCAGGGGATGTGGTGGCAGACTTTCAGCCACTTGGCGTGCTGATTCAGCATCGCATCGATGATGTGAATGAAGGCCTCGTAACAGGAGAAGAAGCCGTGGCGACCGGTCAGCAGATAGCCCTCGAGCCAGCCCTGACACTGGTGCTCGCTGAGCATCTCCATCACCCGGCCGTCAGGGGCCAGGTGATCGTCCCACGGAAAGGTCTCCCCCATCCAGGCGCGGTTGGTGACCTCGAGCACGTCCTGCCAGCGGTTCGAGTTGTTCTCGTCGGGACTGAAGAGACGAAAGTTCCGGGCCTCCATGTTGAGCTTCATCACATCACGGAGGAATGTCCCCATGACCCGAGTCGACTCGGCGGTGACCGCGCCGGGTGCCGTCACCTTCACGGCATAGTCACGGAAATCGGGCAAGCGCAGGTCACGAAGGAGCAGGCCGCCGTTGGTGTGCGGGTTGGCGCTCATGCGGCGGCTGCCTCGAGGGGGAAGCTCGGCCAGCTCGGGCCTGAGCCGACCGGTGTCGCCGAAGAGCTCCTCGGGCTTGTAGCTCTTCATCCACTGCTCGAGGATGTGCACGTGCGCCGGGTTCTCGTGCATCTCGCCCATCGGCACCTGGTGAGAGCGCCAGGAGTCCTCGGTTCGCTTTCCGTCGATCTCCTTGGGACACGTCCAGCCCTTGGGTGTGCGCAGGATGATCATGGGCCAGCGTGGGCGCGCGCTGTCGCCGCTCTGGCGCGCGTTGGCCTTGATCCGCCGGATGTCCTCGATGATCGCGTCGAGCGCCTCCGCCATGAGCTGATGCATCGCCACGGGCTCGTTGCCCTCGACGACATGGGGGGTGTAGCCGTAGCCTCGGAACAGGTCGTTCAACTCCTCGTGGCTGATCCGGGCCAGGACGGTGGGATTGGCGATCTTGTAGCCGTTGAGATGCAAGATCGGCAGGACGACGCCATCCGTCACTGGGTTCAGGAACTTGTTGGAATGCCAACTCGTCGCCAGCGGCCCGGTCTCCGCCTCGCCGTCACCGACGACGCAGGCCACGATGAGGTTGGGGTTGTCGAACGCGGCCCCGTACGCGTGCGAGACCGCATAACCGAGCTCGCCGCCCTCGTGCATCGAACCCGGGGTTTCCGGCGCGACATGGCTGGGAATCCCGCCGGGAAACGAGAACTGGGTGAAGAGACGCTTCATGCCCTCCTCGTCCGGGGACATATTTGGGTAGACCTCGCTGTAGGTCCCTTCGAGATAGGCGTTGGCGACCATGCCGGGCCCGCCGTGCCCCGGACCGGCGATGTACAGCATGTTCAGGTCGTATTTCTTGATCACCCGGTTCAGGTGTACATAGATGAAGTTCAGACCGGGCGTGGTCCCCCAGTGGCCCAGGAGCCGCGGCTTGATGTGTTCCTTGGTCAGTGGCTTCTTGAGAAGCGGGTTGTCATAGAGATAGATCTGGCCGATCGACAGGTAGTTGGCGGCTCGCCAGTACGCATCCATGAGCGCGAGTTCCTTGTCCGAGAGCGGGCTTCCCATGATCGCCTCCTTAGAATTCGAACGGGCTGTTCACGTGCTGCGATCGCCAAGCGACGGGCCCGGCAGATCGTGCGTATCAGTCGTCGTGTACCCATGGCGTTGCGCCGGACTTTCCGGGCTCGCCTCCATTTCCTCGGTGTATCGGCCGAGACTGGCGGCTCCGTTGCACCGGGCCCGGTGCGACAGCGCCTGCTGGGCGGTTTTCAGATTCTCGTCCCGCCCGTGCCACGCCTCCAGCGCGGCATCTTGAAGGGCGCGCCCGTAGGAGAAGCTGAGCTTCCACGGCTTGGGCTCCGGCAGCCGATTGACCGCGTTCAGGTGGGCGGTCGCCAGCCGGTCGCTCTGCCCCCCCGACAGGAACACGATGCCGGGCACCGCCGCCGGCACGTGTCGGCGCAGACAGCGCAGCGTGGCGATCGCGACCCCTTGCACGGACACGGGACGCGAGCTCGCCTTGCCAGGAACGACCATGTTGGGTTTGAGCAGCAGCGCCTCCAGCGAGACCCGCTGCTCGAAGAGGGCCTGGAACACGGCGTGCAGAACCACGCCGGTCGCCTCCTCGCAGCGTTCGATCGAGTGCGGTCCGTCCATCAACACTTCCGGCTCGACGACCGGGACGTGACCCGCTTCCTGACAGAGCGTGGCATATCGCGCAAGCGCCTCGGCGTTGGCGCTCACGCAGGCGCGACTCGGCAGCCCGTCGGCGATGTGGATCACCGCCCGCCATTTCGCGAAGCGGGCACCCAGACCCCGGTACTCCGCGAGACGATCCCGGAGCCCGTCGAGCCCCTCGGTAACGGTCTCGCCCGGTGCGAGCGCCAGGGGTTTCGCGCCCGTATCGACCTTGATCCCAGGCACGATGCCCCTGCTCATGAGCACCTCAGGGACCGGCGTCCCCCTGGAGCTCTTCTGTCTGATCGTCTCGTCCTGCAGGATCACGCCACTGATGAAGGTGGCCGCCTCCGGCGCCGTGAAGAGAATCTCCCGATAGGTGCGCCGGCTCTCTTCGGTGGACCGAATCCCGAGCGCGTCGAACCGCTTGGTCAGCGTGCCCGGGGTCTCGTCGGCGGCCAGAATGCCCTTGCCGTCGGCGATCAACATCCTCGCGGTGTTCTCGGTATCGCGACTCGTCATCAGAATCCTCCTTGCAAGCGGTCCGATATGCTCGTCAGGTCTCGCAGCCATTCAAACGCCCAGCTCGACACCATCTGCTCCGTGCAGCGTCAGCGCCAGTTGCCCTCGGCCCGGCCCGGAACGTTCATTCTGGCTTCGTTACCAAGATTGAGCGCGTCCTGAAGCGGCGCGATCGCCAGCGCGGCCACGGATCCCCACGCCTGGACCCGCTGTCCGCTGGTGCCGAAGATCACGCGTTGATTCGGGGTCCCCCATGTCGCCCCGCGTAGTACTCCCGCTCGAGGCGAGTCAGGTCCACCAGTATCTCCTTCGGGGCCGGCTTACCCGCCAGGGCAGAGATCGTCATGATTGCCCCGATGTCCTCAATCGACCGGGCACGGCCTGGCATCCCAGATCTCGGCCGCGTACTCGGCGATGGTGCGGTCACTGGAGAACTTGCCCGAGGCCGCCACGTTCAGGATCGCGCTGCGCGCCCATCCCTTCGGGTCGGTGTAGAGCTGTTCCAGACGGCGGTCCGCCTCGAGATAGGAGGTGAGGTCCGCCAGGTGCATATAGTGGTCGCCCGCTGTCAGCAACGCATCGCGTAACGGGGCGAAAACGCCGGGCTCGTTGCGACTGAAGTAGTCGGAGAAGATCAGGTCGAGCGCGGCTCGCGTCTCCGCCTCGTGCTCGTAGTGCCAGTGGGGACTGTACGAGCCACGGCTGCCGGCAACCTGATCGGCGCTCAGACCGAACAGGAAGAAGTTTCCCTCGCCGGCTTCCTGGGCCATTTCGATCGTCGCGCCGTCACGCGTGCCGATCGTGAGCGCGCCGTTCATCATGAACTTCATGTTGCTGGTACCGCTGGCTTCGTAGCCGGCTGTCGAGATCTGATTGGAGACGTCGGTGGCGGGGATCAGGCGCTCGGCGAGCGACACACTGTACTCCGGCAGGAACAGAACCTTGAGCCGGCCGCGCACAGCCGGGTCGCCGTCGATCGTCCCGGCCAGGTTGTTGAGGAACTTGATGATGACCTTCGCCAGCCGATAGGCCGGCGCCGCTTTGCCGGCGAAAAAGAACGTCCGCGGCGTCATCGAGAGCCCCGGGTTCTCCCGAAGCCGGTTGTAGAGAACCACGATCCTGAGCCCGTTGAGCAGCTGCCGCTTGTATTCGTGGATGCGCTTGACCTGGCTGTCGAAGATGGTCTCCGGGTCCACCGCCAGCCCGGCCGCCGACCGGAGCCAGTCCGCGAACTGCCTCTTCGCCGCGCGCTTGGCCTCCCGGAAGTCGTCGATGAAGCCGCCGTCGGCGGCGAGCGGTGCCAGGCGCCGGAGCTGACCGAGATCGGTGATCCAGCCGTCCCCGATGCCGTTCGTGATGGTGCGGGCGAGCGCCGGGTTCGCCAGCAGGAGCCAGCGCCGCGGCGTCACGCCGTTCGTCTTGTTGTTGAAGCGCTCGGGGTACAGCTCAGCGAGATCCTTGACCGTCGTCGTGCGCAGCAGCGCGGAGTGGATGGCCGCCACGCCGTTGGTGCTGTGCGAGCCGACGATGGCGAGGTTGGCCATGCGAATCTTGCGCTCGCCACCTTCTTCGACGAGGCTCACGCGTTCGACCCGGCCGTCGTCGCCGGGGAAGCGGGTCCGGACCTCGTCGAGCAGGCGGCGGTTGATCTCGAGGATGATCTCCAGATGACGCGGCAGCAGCATCTCGAACCACGGGAGCGGCCACTTCTCCAGCGCCTCGGGTAGCAGCGTGTGATTCGTGTAGGCGAGCGTCCGTCGGGTGAGATCCCAGGCCTCGTCCCAGCCGAGGTGCGCCTCGTCCAGCAGGATCCGCATGAGCTCGGGGACGGCCAGCGCCGGATGCGTGTCGTTGAGCTGGATGGCTACCTTCCCCGGGAGCGCGTTCCAGTCGGTATTGGTGCGGCGGAAGCGGCGCACCAGATCCGCCAGCGAGCAGGCGACGAGAAAGTACTCTTGGACGAACCGCAGTGCCTGCCCCAGGGACGTGGAGTCGTCGGGATATAGGACCCGGGTCAGCGATTCGGCGGCGAGCTGCTCGGCCAGCGCGCTCACGAACTCACCGTGGCTGAACGCCTGAAAGTCGAAGGACTCGGGCGCCGCAGCCGCCCAAAGGCGCAGCGTGTTGATCGTCTTTCCGCCGTAGCCCACCACCGGCCGATCGAACGGCAGCCCGATCAGGTTCGAGGTTCGGCCGATGACGGGTTGCAAAGTCCCGCCGCGCACCTCGACGGCGCAGTTCATTCTGATCTCCACCTTCTCCTGCGGGCGGGCAACTTCCCACGGGTCCGGCTGGCGCAGCCAGTTGTCCGGCTGCTCGTGCTGCCAACCGTCGTGGATGGTCTGCTTGAAAACCCCGTATTCGTACCGGAGCCCGTAGCCCATGGCCGGCAGTTGCATCGTGGCCATCGAGTCGACGAAGCAGGCCGCCAGCCGCCCCAGCCCGCCGTTCCCCAGCCCTGCGTCGAGCTCCTGCTCGAGCACGCCCAGCCAGTCAAGGCGTGTCTCCGCTACGACGCGCTGCACCTCGTGATCGAGCCGCAGGTTCATGATGTTATTGGCCAGCGAGCGCCCGAGAAAGAACTCCATGGACAGGTAGTAGACGCGCTTGGGATTGACGCTCTCGTACGTGTTCTCTGTGCGCACCCAGCGCTGTGACAGGACATCCCGCACCGAGCGGGCCACGGCCTCGTAGCGCTCCCGCGCGCCCACGGCGGCGGGATCGACGACATTGTCGAAGAGGAGATGCCGCTCGTACAGCGCATCGGCCGTTCCCGTGAACTGAATCGGACCGCACCCGTACTGCTCCAGAAGCTTCTTCGTCTCCGGCGCGCTCGCCGTCCGCACTCCGGCTGCCGTTTTTCGGCTGGTCATGGCGTCGCCCTCCCCACGTGACTCGATGTCGTTGCCATCCAGATCACTTCCGATCCTCGTTGAGCGACTGCAGAACGTAGCCGACGAGTGGCGCATTCCAGGTCTTAATGGCGGGGCCTCCGCGGTAGTGGGCGAGCACGCTCAACGTGCCCGTATCCAGCAGAAAGTGCTGACCGGCGCCCGCGGGCAACCCGAGCCAGCGCGCCACGAGCACGCGCAGCACGTGTCCGTGCGCGAACAGCGCCACGTCGCCCTCGACGACGCGCGCTCGTGCGATTACCCGATCGGCTCGCGCACCGACTTGCTCCGGCGTTTCGCCCTCCGGGCACCCATCCCGAAAGATGAGCCAGCCCGGCGCTTGTTCGTGGATTTGCCCGGGCGTCAGCCTCTCGTACTTCCCGTAGTTCCACTCGACCAGGTCGGGCTCAATCCTCGCACTGGCGGCGACGCCGGCCAGCTCACAGGTTTCGCGCGCCCGCTGCAGCGGGCTGACGAGCACGAGCGGCAACGCGTGCCCGCTCAGGGCCGGCCGCAAGAGCCGCGCGACCTGGCGCCCGTTGTTCGTCAACGGGATGTCCGTGGCACCCGTGTGCCGCCCATTCAGACTCCATTCCGTCTCGCCGTGCCTGACCACGAACACGCTCATCGCTACCTGCACCCCTCCCCCAACCTGCGTCCGGCCAAGAACCTGAGCGTCAAAGAATGCGTGCGTAAAATGGTCAGCAAGAAGTGCGCCACGCCGCTGCGTCGACCCGCAGATGCACGGCTGTGTACCCGCGAGACCGCGGTCAGCAGATACGCGGAAGCTGCTCGCCGGAGAGCCGCTCGACCACCCGGTGGCTGCCCACGCGGGTATGGAGCACGACGCGGCCGGGATCCTCGGTCACCACGCGACAGGTCCGTCGCGGCTCGGCGCCGCCGGCACACCTGCGGAGCGCGCCCACCCCCGGTCGCTTCCCGACTGAGAACCGAGGCACTCGTGGCCCATCGCGGCACTCGTGCCCCATGTGGAGCGTGGCCTCGGCGTATACCTCGAGTGATGCGCTGAAGCGGTCAGAAAACGTGCACCAGAGCCGCCAGTACGCCGATCCCTCCCGTCGCGGCGCAGTTCGCAGAGCGGCCCACACCGTGGGTGTTGGTGCACCTTCGCACGTCATTGTGCGAATCCCCACCTGAAGGTGGACCTGGGCACCATCCCCGAAACGTCGACCCTGTCGTTCATCGCGACAGTTGCAGAGGAAGGCCGAGCCGTTCGAGCTCTGCGCATACCTCATCACCGCGAGAGGGCCCGCCTAGTACTCGCGCTTGCTGCTCCACTGGGTGGATTCGGTAAATGCACGCAAGGTCACGCCAGGCGCGCGCCTTCTACTGCTGACCGTAGCCCCGAGCAACGGGGAGCGCGACCGCGCCGACTTCAGAGGCGGCCGGCTCCCCTGACGATGCGTTCTCGAGCCTAACCAGCTCGACGGTGCCCTCCGTTGGCACGGGTGATGCACAGCCTGACGTCAGCCGTGAACGCCCCGAAAGGGTAGAGAAGGTGCGGGATGAGTCTAATGGTCCGGATCTGACATCGGCCACGCAGAGGTGGGCGGATGCTCGTGTACAGCTTCGACTCGCGCAGGATCGACCGGGTGATCGACTACTTCGGCGATCGACCTGCTCCCGTGATGGCTTCCGGCCCTCGGGGACACGTGCTGAGCGCGCGTGAAGCCTGTGGCTTCATCCGCCGCCTGATCCCGAGCAGGGGGGTGCGTCATGGATGACCGTCGTGCCGCGCTCGATGACGCCACGGCGCACGCGTGGGCTGTCGTACAACGCTTGTATTGGCAACAAGCAGGGTCTCGGCTGCGCAGACGGTGAATGATCTACGTCCGTTGTGGAATGCTCACGCCATAAATGAGAGATGGCGGGCGGTTTGCGGAGACGTGCGCAACCTCGGGCACGTGCCAGCCCGGAGTGTCGCGATTCGGGTGCGAGGGCTCGACAATACTGGCCGAGCGGTCAGCACGAGAGATCACTCCCTCAACGCGGGCATGCCGGCGGTACTCCGCGCGGTCTTTTGTGTGCCGATGCCCGCCGGGGCGGCTTCGTACAACGTGACCATCCGAGGCGCCGATTGAGGTTCGTTGTGGAGGCGCCATAGGCAACCTCTGTCTTGCAAACATAAGCGACCACCGTTGCGTTCTTGCACGCTCCACCTCGCCTATTCGCCAGGTGGTCTTGCCTGCGGAACAACCTGCCCGCCGTCAGAAGGACCTTCTCTCGATCCCGAAGATGAGGGTCGCGCCTCGTATTTGCGGGAGAACTTCTCGAGCGTCTTGAGGCCGTTCGTTTCGTGTTATGCCTTCCCGCTGTTCGTGACCCTACCCGAGCTGATCGCGATACCTACGCGCGGGGCGACGAGCACCACGAGCGAACGTGCTTGCACCGTGTAGCGCGCGCTCGTCACCACGGCGCCGAGGTCCTCACGGATGTCCTCCGGTGCATCCCGATAGGTGTCGATCCATCGTCGCCACCACTCATGGACGGGCGACGTGAGCCGCGGGAGCTCGAACGTCAAGGGTTCCCAGTACGCGTTGAACATCGCGTGGAACAGCGCCGCTCCGCCCAGCCCCCGCACGGTGACGGCGAGGCTGTGCGACTCCGCGCTGAGGTCTGGCTGGTTCACGTTAATCCCGTGTGGCTGGATCTCCGCTTGCCGCAAGATGTCGTTCAGGCTCGCGTTCTGAAGATCTGGCTCCGCGCCGATCATGAGTCGCTGGCCGATCAGCGCCCTCACGAAGCGGTGGACATCGCGATGTCGGTCCAGGAGCGTCCAGTCAAGCCAGCTGATCTCGTTGTCCTGACAGTACGCATTGTTGTTGCCGAGCTGCGTCCGCCGCATCTCGTCACCCATCAGCAACATCGGCGTACCGAGCGACAGCAGCGTGATCGCCAGACAGTTCTTCACCTGGCGATGGCGAAGACGCTCGATCTCCACCGAAGCGTCCGTGGGGCCTTCGAGACCGCAGTTCCAGCTCAGGTTCGCGTCGCAGCCGTCACGGCCACCCTCGCGGTTTGCCTCGTTGTGCTTGTTGTTGTAGCTGACGAGATCGTTCAGTGTGAACCCGTCGTGCGAGGTGATGAAATTGACGCTCTGCTCCGGCCCCCGGTTTTTGTCCGCGTAGAGATCCGGGCTCCCGAAGCACCGGTAGCCGAACGTGAGGACGGTGCCGTTGTCGGACTTCACGAATCGGCGCACGTCGTCCCGGAACTTCCCGTTCCACTCTTGCCAGGCGTCGCCGCCGAAGCTGCCGACCTGGTAGAGCCCGGCGGCGTCCCAAGCCTCGGCGATCAGCTTGGTCCCGGCCAAGACGGGATCGCTCTCGATGTCCCACAGGACGGGCGGGCGCTGAAGCGGGCGGCCCGACTCGTCGCGCGAGAGCACGGACGCCAGGTCGAATCGGAAGCCATCCACGTGCATATGGCCCACCCAGTACCGGAGGCTGTCGAGAATCAGGCGACGTACCACAGCGTTGTTGGCGTTCAGCGTATTGCCGGTGCCGGTATAGTCCGCGTAGCGCGCGCGATCGGCCTGGAGGAGGTAGTAGGTAACATTGTCGAGGCCCCGGAACGACAGCGTGGGGCCCTCGTGATTGCCTTCCGCCGTGTGGTTGTAGACCACGTCAAGGATCACTTCGATGCCCGCGCGGTGTAGCGCCTTCACGAGGTCGCGGAACTCGTCGACAGAACCAACCGGGTCGCGACGCGAACTGTAGGCGGCGTGGGGTGCGAAAAAGGACACAGGAGAATACCCCCAGTAGTTGATCAAACCCGGCGGACAATCTTGCCGATCGAACTGAAACACTGGGAGCAGCTCGACCGCGGTGATCCCGAGATCCTGAAGATACGGAATCTTTTCGATCATGCCCTGGTACGTTCCGCGTGCCCTCGGCGCGACGCCCGAGCTGGGATGCTGCGTGAAGCCGGCCACGTGCATCTCGTAGATCACCGTGGTCGCGAAGGGGCGACGGAGCGGGGCGTCTCCCTCCCAGTCATAGAGTTCCGGATCCACGATCGCGCTTCGCATCGCGACCTTCGTGTTGTCGCCGGGGCGACTCGCCGCGAGCCGGTCGTAGCCGTCGGGCACGACGACCGCGCGGGAGTACGGATCGAGGAGAACCTTCGCGGGATCGAAGCGACATCCTCGATCCGGATCGAAGGCGCCGACTCCGCGGTATGCGTACACCTGTCCCGAGCGAAGGCCGGGCACGAACGCGTGCCAATAGTGGTAGGTGCGGTGTGTCGACGCATCGAGCCGGATCACACGGGCCGGCTCGGCGTCACAGGCGCCGTCGAAGAGGAGGAGCTCTATCGCGCTTGCCTGCCGGGAAAAGACGCAGAAGTTGACGCCCCCGTCCACGACGGTGGCGCCCAGCGGGAAGCTCTGGCCCGGAGCGACGGTCATGCCATGGCCCCGACCAGGCAGTGACAGCAGGAACCTGGCGTCTGAGTCACTACGCACCTCACTTCGCGACGACCGTTCCAGGGCAGACAGCGCGCCAGACTAGGGAACGCATCCGCGATCAGACTCTGCTCGCCGTGGCTGGCACTACCACGGCCCGGCTGATCGGAGCATCGATCGAAGGAGAATTGCACAAGCGTGCGAAAGCGCTCTTCCCTCGCCCGCAGTGCCTCATCGGCGCTCCTGTGATCCGTAACCTCCATCAGTCTCCCACCCGCGCCGTTCTCGCGTCCGACCCACGAACTCCTCACACGATCGGCGTGTCAAGCGGAACTTTAGGCAGGCGGATCGTTCGGGTCCTCGATATGAAGTCGACAGATCCGATCGTCGAGCTGCGCCGCCAAGCTCGCGAGTTGTCCGCTTGGCACTCGACGCAGCGCGTCGACCTCGTGCGCAACCAACTGAACTCCGAGCTCGAGACACGCGCGAGCGGGGTTCCGAAAGAAGTCTCGCCGGAAGCCGGCGTCCGTCAACAAACGACCGAGCGTGCGTTCCACATCTCGCTGACTCATGCGTCTCCCTACAGGCAAGGATTGCACCAAGTGTCGTCCTCGCTTTCGACGACGTATTGGTGTGACTTCGCACGTGAATGTGTGAATCCGCACCTAAATGTGGAGCTGAGAACCATCCCTGAAACGATTCCCCCGAAAACTGCCAGATCCGCCGTGCGTTCGCGTTGGCTCACCCCGTGCAGTGGGCCCCTGCGGAGGACACGCGTATGAAGGTTGTTCGACGCTCGTTGCTCGTGGCAGTGGCGCTCGGTGCGGTAGTCACCGGTTGCGGCGACAGGTCCCGTGCCGTCGCTCCACCGCCGCCGCCGGTCGTCAAGGTCGAGCCCGTGATCGAGCGCGATGTCCCGATCTCCGCGGAGTGGGTCGGTACGTTGGTCGGCTACATCAGCGCGCAGATCCGTCCCCGGGTCAGTGGCCACCTCATCAGCCAGAACTATACCGAGGGGGCTTCGGCGAAGACCGGCGACCTCTTGTTCCAAGTCGATCCCAGGCCGTACCAGATAGCGCTCGACCAGGCGGAGGCCCAACTCCTTCAGGCAGAGTCGCAGCTGAGCCAGGCCAAGGCGCAGGTCAGCGCGAGTCAGGCACAGGTCGAGCAGGCACTCGCGAAGGTCGTCCAAGGCGAAGCCGAGGTCACAAAGGCCGCGGCCGACCAGCGGCGCACCGAACTCGACGCCGCCCGCTATACGCCACTGGCCCAGCGCGGATCGGTGAGCCAGCAAGAGCTCGATAACGCGGTCCAGAACAACCTCGCGAACATTGCGTCTGTCGAGGCCGCCCGCGCCTCGGTACACCACGCGCAGGCCAACGTGTCGAACACGCGGGCCGCTCTTGAGAAGGCGCAGGCCGACGTCAAGACGCAGGAAGCCAATGTCGCCGCCGCGCGGGCCGCGGTCGCAAACGCGAAGCTCAACCTCGGCTATACGAGAGTGCTCTCGCCGATCTCCGGCGTGGCGGGTTTCCGCGTGGCCAACATCGGTGACTACGTCGGCCCGAACGATCAGAACCCGCTGACGACGGTCTCCCAAGTCGATCCGATCTACGCGGAGTTCCCTATTAGCGAGCAGAGCGCGCTCGCCGTGTTCCGCCAATGGGCCGACCCGCGCGCGAATCCGGACATCGAGCTGGAACTGATTCTGGCGGACGGCAGTGCGTACCCGTCGCGAGGACGAGCGGTCGCACTCGACCGGCAGGTCGACGTGACGGCCGGCACCGTGCTGGCGCGCGGTGTGTTCCCGAATCCCGGCAGTGTGCTGCGTCCTGGCCAGTACGCCAAGGTGCGAGCGATCGTCGAGGTGAAGAAGAACGCCCTTCTGGTGCCACAGCGAGCCGTGCAGGATGTCCAGGGTGTGCGACAGATCGCCGTCATCCGGCCCGACGACACGGTGGACCTGCGCCCGGTGAAGGTCGCCGCCCGCGTTGACACGCTGTACGTCATCGCCGAGGGCCTCAAGCCCGGCGAGCGCGTGATCGTCGAAGGCGGCGACCGCGTGCGGCCGGGGCAGAAGGTTCGCCTCGCGCCGACTGCGCCGGCCGAAGGCGGCGAGCGCAGGTAGGAGCTCATCATGGCACGGTTCTTCATCAATCGGCCGATCGTCGCGATGGTGATTTCGATCCTCATGGTCATCATCGGTCTCGTCGCCCTGCTGCAGCTGCCGGTCGCACTGTACCCGGAAATCGCGCCGCCCGAGATCTTGCTCACCGCACGCTATCCGGGCGCCGACGCCGTCACCCTCGAGCAGTCGGTCGCCACCCCTATCGAGGAACAGATGAGCGGTGTCGACAAAATGCTCTACATGTACTCGATCAACCAGGGCAGCAGCGCTCAGACCGAGTTGCGGGTGGTCTTCGACGTCACCACAGACGCCAGCGTGGATCAGGTCCTGACGAACCTCAGGTACTCGCAAGCCGCTTCGCAGCTCCCGTCCGACGTGGTGAACCAGGGCGTGACCGTGAAACAGTCGGTCACGAGCCCGCTGGGCGTCTTCGTGCTGTACTCCCCCAAGGGCACGTACGACCCGCTGTTCCTCGCCAACTACGCGTACGTGAACATCAACGACCCCATGACGCGCGTGCCCGGCATCGGCCAGGTGGTGATCTTCGGCCCGTCGAAGTACGCCCTCCGGGTCTGGGTCAATCCCGACAGGCTGGCGAAGCTCGACATCACCGTCAACGAGATCGCGAGCGCGTTGCAGGCACAGAACACGGTTAACCCGGCCGGGCAGCTTGGCGGCGACCCGGCCCCGTCTCCGCAGGAGTTTACCTTCACCGTGCGGGCTCAGGGGCGCCTAACGAGCCTCGCCGATTTCGAAAACGTCGTGGTGCGCGCGAAGGCCGACGGCTCGCTGGTGCGGCTCAAGGACGTGGCCCGCGTGGAGCTCGGCGAGCAGAACTACATCCGCCGGGGCCGCCTGAACGGCAAGCCCGCCGTCATCGTCGCGATCTATCAGCTGCCGGGCTCGAACGCCATCGAGACGATGCGCGGCGCGACCAAGCTGATGGACGGGATCAAGGCACGGTTCCCCGCCGATCTGGACTACGTGACGGGGCTCGACACGACGCTGGCCGTAAGCGCCGGCATGCACGAGATAGTCAAGACGCTCGTCGAGGCGCTGATCCTCGTCGTCATCGTCGTCTTCCTCTTCCTGCAGGGCTTCCGTGCCACGCTGATTCCCACCCTGGCGGTGCCGGTGGCGCTCGTCGGTACCTTCATGGTCTTCCCCCTCCTCGGGTTTTCCATCAACACGCTCTCGCTCTTCGGCCTCGTGCTGGCCATCGGCCTCGTGGTGGACGACGCCATCGTCGTGGTGGAGGCGGTCGAGCACCACATGGAGCAAGGACTGTCGCCTCGCGATGCCGCGTTGAAGGCCATGGAGCAGGTCTCCGGACCGGTCGTGGCAATCGCGCTCATCCTGGCCGCCGTGTTCGTGCCAACCGCGTTCATTCCTGGCATCACCGGCCGGATGTACCAGCAGTTCGCGGTGACGATCGCGGTGTCGGTCCTGCTCTCCGCGTTCAATGCGCTGACCTTAAGTCCGGCGCTCTCGGCGCTGCTGCTCCGGCCGAAGAAGCCGCTCCGCGGTCCCCTCGGCGTGTTCTTCGGTGGCTTCAATCGCTGGTTCGGTCGAGCCACCGACGGCTACGTGGGCGCCTGCCGACATCTGCTCGGCAAGTCGGCCTTCTCGATGATCCTGCTGCTCGTCGTCGCGCTGTGCGCCGGCCTCGTCGCCACCCGGCTGCCCGGCGGCTTCGTGCCCGACGAGGACCAGGGCTACTTCTACGTCAACGTCCAGCTGCCACTGGCCGCCTCGCTCGACCGTACCGCGGCCGTCAGCGACAAGCTCGACGAGATCTTCAAGACGACTCCGGGCATCAAGTACTACACGGGCATCACCGGCTTTAGCCTGCTGAGTCTCGTGACGACGACCTACAACGGCTTCTACTTCATCACGCTGGATGACTGGGACGCGCGGAACAAGGAAGGCCTCACGGCTGACGTGATCATTCAGCGGCTCAACCAGCGGCTGGCCGGCGTCGCCGAGGCCCAGGCGTTCGCGTTCTCACCGCCCGCCATCCCGGGCATCGGCACGTCCGCAGGCGTGACCTTCATGCTCGAAGATCGCGCCGGCAAGGATCCGGCATTCCTGGCCGAAAACACCGAGAAGTTTCTCTTTGCCGCGCGAAAGCGTCCGGAGTTCGCGTTGCTCTTCACGACACTGCTGCCGAGCACGCCGCAGTACTTCGCCGAGGTCGATCGCGACAAGGTCCTCAAGCAGGGCATCCCGCTGTCCTCGGTGTACCAGGCGCTGCAGACGTTCCTGGGCGGCGCGTTCGTGAACTACTTCAACCAGTACGGACGGGTCTGGCAGGTCTACGTCCAGGCCGAGGGTCCTTACCGCACGCGGCCGGAGAACGTCGGGCAGTTCTACGTGCGCAACTCGGCGGGGCAGGCGGTGCCGCTGTCCACGCTCGTCACCATGCGCGAGGTGAACGGTCCGGAGTTCACCACGCGCTTCAACGAGTACCGGGCGGCCCAGATCAACTGCGTCCTGATGCCCGGCTATAGCACGCGGCAGGGCATGCGGGCGCTGGAGCAGGTGTTCGCGGAGGCGGTGCCCCGCGACATGGGCTTCGACTACTCCGGCATATCGTTCCAGGAGAAGGTGGCCGAGGAAGGAATCCCGCCCGCCGCCGTCTTCGGCTTCTCGCTGCTGGTGGTGTTCCTGCTACTGGCCGCGCAGTACGAGAGCTGGACGCTGCCCTTCGGGGTGCTGCTCGGCACGCCCATCGCGGTGCTGGGCGCGGTCGGCGCGCTGTGGGTGGCCCGCTTCGAGCTGGACGTGTTCTCGCAGATCGGCCTCGTCATGGTGATCGGTCTAGCGGCCAAGAACGCCATCCTCATCATCGAGTTCGCCAAGGAGGAGTACGAGCACGGCGCTACGCTCGTAGATTCCGCGCTGGCGGCCGCGCGACTGCGGTTACGGCCGATCCTGATGACGGCGTTCGCGTTCATCCTCGGCGTGTTGCCGCTGGTGCTGTCCACGGGCGCCGGCGCGAACTCCCGGCGAATCCTGGGCGCCACCGTGCTCGGCGGCATGCTAGCGGCAACGATGATTGCGATCTTCATCATTCCGGTGACGTTCTACGTGAGCGAGCGATTCGGACAGCGGCCCTCCAGTCACCCGGCTATCCCAGACGCGCTGCCGGCACCGATCGCCGGCGGACAGGACACACGGTCATGAGGCAGTGGCGAATCGCCTGGATCATCACCGCCATCGTCGCCGCCGCGCTGCTGGGCGGCTGCGCGATCGGCCCGACCTACAAGCGGCCCGCGGTCGAGAAGCCGGAGACGTTTCGGGGGCAGGCCACGGTCGAGGCGGGTTCTTTCGCCGATGCGCCGTGGTGGGAGGCGTTCCAGGATCCGACCCTGAAGGCGCTGATTCAGGAGGTGCTGAGGAATAACTACGACGCCGCCGTCGCCGCGGCCCGGGTGCAGGAGGCGCGCGCGAATCACCGGGTCGCCAGATCGGATCTCTTCCCGTCGCTCGAGTATGGCGCCCGGGCGGGACGGGCGCGGCTCCCGCTCGGCGGCCTGAACCTCCCCGACGGCACCGATCATAAGACGGACGACTTCTTTTCCGGAACCATGACCATGTCGTGGGAGCTCGATATCTGGGGCCGCGTCCGCCGCTCGAACGAGGCTGCGCGCGCCATCCTGCTCGCCACGGAGGACGCGCAGCGCGGTGTGTGGCTAACGCTCGTCAGCGACCTGGCCCAGGCGTACTTCCAACTCCTCGCGCTCGACGTGCAGCTGGAGATCGCGCAGAGCAGCACGGAGGCGTACCAGGGGACGTACGACCTCTTCCTGGATCGCCTCAATCTCGGCGTAGCGTCGAAGCTCGAGACGTCGCGCGCGCTCGGCGCGCTCGGCAACGCGCAAGCGACGATCCCGCAACTACAGAGCAGCATCGTCGCCAGGGAAAACCAGATCAGCATCCTGCTGGGCAAGTTGCCCGGTCCGATTCCGCGTGGCCAGCCGATGTACGCGCAGCCCGTGGCGCCGACGGTGCCGGCGGGGCTGCCCTCGGCCTTACTCGAGCGACGGCCTGACCTGCGTCAGTCGGAGCAGCAGCTCGTGGCCGCCAACGCCCGCATCGGCGTGGCGAAGGCGGAGTTCTTCCCCAAACTCAGCCTGACGGCGCTGTTCGGGGCCGCCAGCCCTGAGCTGTCCGCCCTCACGGGCGGCGGGGCCACGGTGTGGGCGGTGGCCGGGATGCTCAGCGGGCCGCTCTTCAACGCCGGCCGCACCACGGGGCAGTACCGCGCGTCCATCGCGCAATGGGAGCAGGCTCGGCTCCAGTACGAGCAGGCGGTCCTGGGTGCGCTCCGGGAGGTCTCGGACGCCCTCACCGCGCTCGGCAAGCTGAACGAGGCCGAGACGGGACAGACCACGGCCGTGAGAAGCCTCGAGGACGCCGTCGTGCACGCGACGGATCGGTACCGCCAGGGCCTGGCCAGCTACTACGAGGTGCTTGAGGCCCAGCAGCAGCTCTATCCGGCGAAGAACACGCTCGCCCAGATACGCGCCAATCGGCTGGTCGCCTACGTCCAGCTCTACAAGGCTCTCGGTGGCGGCTGGAACCTGAGCGATGCGCAGTGGACCGGTCAGAACGCCGCCTCGGCGAAGTGAACATGACGTGAACGGCGCCCTCTGTGATATGAGGTGATTGTCGGATAAGATACCGCCGGGACGCGCATGGAGTCTCCGAGGCCAGGGGCCGCGACGGCGCCACCGGAATCCGACCTGCTCGTCTGCCTCGCAGCCATCGCACGCGCGATCCACGGCGAGTTTCAGCCACGAGCCTTCCTCGCCGATTTCTCGACGGCGCTGCAACCCTTCGTGCCCCACGATAGCCTCGGTATTGGCTACCTCTCGGACGACGGGCGGACGTTCTCGGTCCTCGCGGAGCATGGCGGACCAGGATTCCTGCGCCCTTCTGAACGCTACACGCCCGACCTCCGGGGCGCGACCCGATTTCCCGTCGCCGACTCTCCGCTGGCGCCGGTGTTCGAGGGAGAGGCCCTCTGCGTCGCCGACCTTTCGGCCGATCCGCGCTTCGTGGATCATGCGGCGGAGCTGCGATCGACAGGACTGAAGTCGGCGATGTTCGTGCCGCTGCTCAGTGGCAGCCGCGTGATCGGTAAGCTGAGCGCCGCGACTCGCGTCGCGGCCGTCTACGGCGACGTGCATGTCGAGCGGCTGCGCAGGATCGCGCACATGATCGGCCCCTTCATCGAGGTCATCGCCCTGCTCTATCGCGAGCGCCGACGGCGCCACCGGATGGAGCTGCTGACCGGCATCACGAAGATGCTGGGGACGACCCTCGACCTCCGTGAGATCCTCGCGCCGCTCGGGGAGGCTGTTCGGCCGGCGATCGCGTTCGATGCGATGGGCGTGATCATCCTCGAGACATCGGGCTGGCAGTGGGCGTTCTTCGGAACGGCCGGGGAGCCTCCAGCGCCCGGGATTGAGCGCATCCCGGCCCGAGAGTTCTCGTACGCGCCGGCGTTAATGGCAGGCCATCCCGTCCTCTTCGACGAGGCTTCGAGGGAACTCAATCTGGCCTTCGCAGGCGACCGCGTCATGCTCACCGCCGGGCTCCAGAGCTGTCTCTGGGTGCCAATGCAGTTCGGCGACGAGGTCGGCGGCACGCTCTTCTTTGGCAAGCACGAGTCCCGCTCGTACGACAGCGTGGACGTCGAGGTCGCCACCGTGGTCGCGAGTCGAGTGGTCCTCGGAATCCAGCACCAGCGGCTGGCTGAGGAACAGCGTCGGCTCGCGTCCGTCGAGCGGCGCGCGCGGACCCTCGAGCAGAACCTGAAGACCGCGCGCACCGAGCTATACCATCGCTACGGGTTCGAGCAGATGATCGGTCGCTCCCCGCTGCTGCACGAGGCGCTTACCCGCGCGGCCCAAGTGGCGCGCACAGAGACGACCGTGCTCATCACCGGGGAGAGCGGGACGGGGAAAGAGCTGGTGGCCCGTGCAATTCACTATGCCAGTCCCCGCGCCGATGGCCCGTTCGTCGCGGTCAACTGCGCAGCACTGCCCGACACCCTCCTGGAATCCGAGCTCTTCGGCCATGAGCGTGGCGCCTTCACCGGGGCGGACAGGCAGAAGCCTGGACGGTTCGAACTGGCAGCCCACGGAACGCTCTTCCTCGACGAGATCGGCGAACTGTCTGCCGCCGTGCAGGTCAAGCTCCTCCGTGTGCTGCAGGAGCGAGAGTTCCAGCGGCTCGGTGGGACCGCAACGCTCAAGGCCGATGTCCGCCTGATCGCCGCGACGAACCGTGATTTGGCGACCGAGATCGCCGCCGGGCGGTTCCGGACTGACCTCTTCTACCGACTCAGCGTCTTCAACGTGCACTTGCCCACGCTCCGGGAGCGGGCGGACGATGTCCTGCTCCTCGCCGAAGCGTTCATCCGGACGCTGGCGCCCAGGATGGGCAAGGGTGATGTCACGCTCAGCCGGGATGCCCGTGACCTGCTGCGGCGTCACCCGTGGCCAGGAAACATCCGCGAACTGCAGAACGCCATCGAGCGGGCGCTCATTACCTGCGAAGGGACTCTCGTCACCGCCGCCCACCTCGCCATTCCGCTGCCGTCGGAACAAACGACGCCATCGAGGCCGTCCGAACCCGCGCGGCCAGCCGACCCCATGGCGCTGGATGAGCTCGAGCGCAAGGCGATCATCGACGCGCTCCAGCGCACGCATGGTCACAAGGGGCGAGCCGCCCGGGTTCTGGGCCTCACCCGCTTTCAGCTCTACAGTCGCCTGAAGCGCTACCACATCGACGCGTCCGCCGAATAGCGGCGTGCACCATCGCACACTGTGCGGCGCGACACCACGACGTGCATAAATCAACCCCGATGGCGCCCACGGCGCATTCGCGGCGTCTCCGGTGCTGCCGATGATCTTGGCAATCCGTCCCGTCGTGTCGTCCGCCCGCGCAGTACACCGGTGAACGGCCACACGGCTGGCGCGGATCGAGACCATTCTGGGAGAGCCCGCACCGACTCCCGCGCTGGACGCATAACACGAACAGCGTGCCCGCCTGCGGCGACCGCGCCACGTTTTGCGACCCCGTCCTTGCGCCCTCCGCGGGTAGTTCCGGCACGCGTGCACCACCGCACATCCGTGTGCGGTCGTGCACGACGATGTGCGCAAATCAACACCGGTCGTTCCAACGGAGCATCCGGCGCGGTCTCCAATGCCGCCGACGATTTGGCAGCCTCCATGCAAGTCGGTCGGGTGTCGGCTTTCATCGGAGGACTGGTGTTGAACAGAATGATCCTGCAGCTAGCAATGATCTCCGCGACAATCGCGACGGGAACCGTGGCGAGGGCCCAGGCGCCAACCGCCAGCAGCCCGACCGTGTTTCGGTGGCACTTCGAAGAGAGCGAGAGTCATCGCGGCGTGGATGCCCATTGCCCCTGCCTCGGGTTGGGTGTCTTGGGACACGTGGCCGCCGGTGGTCGCCAGTACTTCTACGTTCCCGTGTGGGCGCACGCCGCGACGTATCGCCCGACCATTCAGCGGTTTGACAAGGTGATCCTCGAGGGGCAGGCGCCCCAGGGTCCCCAGACCGACGCACATGAATCGTGAGGACAGGCCAATGGACAACGCGGTGAGCTCACTCGTGACGGCTTTAATCGACGCCGGACAGATCGACACGGTTTACCGAGACGTCTACCTTGACCGCGCACGGACGCAACTGGCAGCCCTGCTGCCGGTCGAGGCGTTCCATCGCCTCGAGCAGCAGCGTGCCACGCTCTTGGAGCTGCCAGCCACGATCGCGCGCGCGCTCGAGCAGGCACACTGGCCCGTGGTGAAAGAGCTGAGTCAGCGTGCTCAGGCACTGAAGCAAGCGCTCGACGACAAGGCCGCGCTCCTTCAGATCGCCCGAAGCGTGTACGACGTCCGGGACATTCGACTCGACCCGTTTTCCCCGGGGCTGGAGCCATTCACGCGGATCGCGAAGCGCACCTTCTCCACGCTTCGGGCACGAATGGTCGAACTCCTCGGGACGCTCGAGCGCGCGGACGTTGCGTGGAACGACTTTTACCGAGGGCGGCGGCTCGCATTCCAGGCACAACAGCAGATCACCTCGGAGCCGGATGCGGTTGCCGCGACCTCGTCCGCGATCGATGCGCTGGAGGCTGCCCGACAAGCCCTGAAGACCGGTGACATGAAGCGGCTCGTGGCCCTGGCTGACGTGCTCACCGCCGTGGGGACGGCGGGCGGATCGCCCTCCCCGCAGTCCCCGAACGTCGCATCGGCTCCTGCAGAAGGCGAGCCGAACCCGGAGATTCAGCCGGTCGCTTACTCCCGCGAGACGCTGGACCGAGCGCGGCATCTGGGCCTGGCGCCGCGTCACCTCGAACCGCGGCTGGACCTCGCCTCGCTGCGCCGCTACGCGTGGACGCCTCTGTCGCACGAGCGGGAACACGCCGTCGCCTCTCATTTGCCACTACCGTCCGGATCCCCGCAGAGCCTCCGTGACGGCCTCGAGATCTTCGTGATCCACCCGCTGGTGAATTCGGGTGGTGCACGCTATCTCCCGAGCCTTGTCGCCGAGGACGTACTCGTCGAGGACTTCCCCGATCCGGCGGAAGGTGAAAAGGCACCGGCATCGGAGCTTCTGAATAGCCTCCGACTTCCGGGTCGGCGAGGGTTGCCGCGCATCGCGATCGAGCAAGCGTTGCTCGGGCACGGCGCCCGCATTCTCGCAAACGAACTCGGACTCGACCCGCGCGTGTTCCGTCTCGTCTGTATCCCGCCGGATGTCTACGTCCGACTCGGCGAAGCTGAAGGATGGGGGCAACAGCCGTACTGGACTCACTTCGATGGTTACCTCATCACAACAGTCGAAGGTCAGCTGCGGTTACAGGCGCTCGCCGGCGGGGACGTGCGCTATGGCGGCCTCTACGACGTGCTCGGGGTCGGCCGCGACTACGACTCCGACCGCTTGCTCGCACGGTTCGCCGTCGTGCAACACGCGCGCATGGTCGCATGGTGACGCCGTCGGGTCTTAGTGGCCATAGGACATCTGGGTCATGAGTCTGCTCGATCTCGCCGGCTGGAAGGCCCTTGTCGGAGGCCCAGGGCGCGGGGACCGTCCTCGGCGCACGCATCCCGATCATCCTGACCAGCCGCGCCGGCACGCTGCTCGCGCGCATGGCACCTTGCGGAATTGCTGTCATCGCCGCGGGCCCTAGCCCTCTACCAGTGCCATGACGGACGTCATCCTCGTCGTCAACGCGGGCTCGTCGAGCATCAAGTTCTCGATGTTCGCCGTGGATGGGCGTCTGCAGCCTCTCGCACTGCGCTATCGCGGCGAGATCGAGGGCCTAGGATCCGAGCCGCGGTTCTTCGTGGCTGATGCCGATGGCAGCCGCGTGGTCGATCACGCCGTCGTCGGCCCACGTGTCGGCGGTGGGGACCACGAGGCTGCCTTATCCGTCCTCCTTGAGTGGGTCGCCGGGCACACGGATCACTTGCGCGTCGTGGCGGTCGGTCACCGAGTCGTGCATGGCGCGGAGCAGTTCGCGGCGCCTATTGTCGTCGACGCCGCGATCATCGACCAGCTGGAGAAGCTCGCCCATCTGGCGCCGCTCCACCAGCCCCACAACCTCGCCGCGATCCGCGTGATCGAGCGAATCGCGCCACATGTTGCCCAGGTCGCGTGCTTCGATACAGCATTCCATCGCACGCAAGCGTCCGTGGCGCAGCTCTATGCATTGCCGCGTGATCTGTCGGCGACAGGGATCAAACGGTACGGGTTCCACGGCCTCTCATACGAGTACATCGCGACCGTCCTGCCCGGCATCGTCGGTGACGCCGCGTCCGGGCGCGTCGTCGCGGCGCACCTCGGTAACGGTTGCAGCATGTGCGCCATGCGGGACGGTAAGAGTGTCGCGACGACGATGGGCTTCACAACGGTGGAAGGACTCCCGATGGGCACACGGTGCGGGGCGATGGATCCCGGCGCCATCCTGTATCTGCTCACCGAGCGCGGGATGAGCGTCGGTGACGTGACCGACCTTCTCTACCACCGATCCGGACTCCTCGGCGTGTCCGGCATCAGCAACGACATGCGCAAGCTCCTGGCGAGCCCCGCTCACGCGGCCGCCGATGCGGTCGACTTGTTCGTGTATCGGATCGGGCGTGAGCTCGGCTCCCTCGCAGCGGCAATTGGCGGCATCGACGCCCTCGTATTCACGGCGGGCATCGGTGAGCACGCCGCTCCAGTGAGGGCCCGCGTATGTGAGAATGCGGCGTGGCTCGGAATCCACCTAGATCCAGCAGCCAATCTCCGCGGTGGGCCGCGAATCAGCACCCCCGACAGTCCCGTATCGGTCTGGGTGATCACGACCAATGAGGAATTGATGATCGCGAGACATACCCTGGCATGCATCCGCAGATGAAGCCGACATTTCGTGGCCTGAAGGAGCTCCTGCTGCCGCTGCGGCCGACCCGCGGCTCGGCGGCCATCGCGGACCGGGCGCGGGCCCTGTTCCAACCGCCGGAAAGCGCCTTGACGAAGGGCGGGACCCTCGTGGACTTCCTTCGACAAGTCAGCCTCTTCGAGGACCTCACTCGCCGGGATCTCGCCCGCGTCGCCCGCATCGTCCACGAACGCGACTACAGTGATGGCGAGTACATTTGCGAGGAGGGCAAGCCGGGCGCAGCGCTGTTCGTCGTGCGGCGCGGGGTGGTCGAGGTCGTGAGGCGAAGCGCCAGCGCTCCCGAAGTTCCGCTTGCCCTCCTCGAGCCGCCGGCGTCCTTCGAGGAATCAGCCGCCCTCGCCACGGGCGCGATTCGCTGGTTCTCGGTCCGTGCGCGCGGCCCGGTCTCGTTGCTGGCGCTCGGGAAATCCGATCTCGATGCCTTGATCCTAAATTCCCCGGTACTGGCCAACAAGGTCCTCGTCAGGCTGGCGGCAATTATGGCCATTCGACTCCAGATGCTGATTGATGACGAGATTCTGAGAGAATCCGAAGGGCACGGCGAGGGCAAGCCGTGACACCCACGGCCAACGCGCAGCCCGCAGGCGCTGTGCTCAAGAGTGTCGTCACGGCCGCCGCCGTCATTCTCGCGGCGTATCTGGTTTGGGGACTGAAGAGCTTGATCGTGCCGGCTGTCGTGGGCGGGCTGCTGGCGTACATCTGTCGTCCCCTCGTCGCTCGCCTCGAACGAAGATGGATACCGCGAGGCTTGGCGGTCGGGTTGCTGCTTCTCATATTCGGCTTGGTCGCGCTCATCGGCGTGAATAGCGTTCGTGCCGCCATACCAAACGAGCCCGCGGTGCTCGAGCTGCGCGTGCGCGCGCTCTACGCGCTGAACCACCGCTACCGGACGCTGATGGGACTCGATGCATCGGGGAACCGAGGCAATGACCTTTACCGGTTGACGCACCGCGATCTCGACCCACTGATGGATCGCGTGACTGACGTACTCGCCATCACACCCGATGAGCACGCTCTGTTCGTCGCCTCACGTGACCGGAGCACCGACGCCGCTTCAGTGCGATCAAACCGACTACTCGACTACGAGCGAGCCAATGCACAGGCGTTCGAGATGCGCGCCCGGCGCACAGGCCGCCCTGAGCCGGCCACGAAACCCGTCGGAGGGTCGCCGTCGAGCTCCGTGCCGACACCGGTTACCAAGGGCGAGCCTCCAGGGGTCGGCGATCTCCTGTCGACCTGGATCATCGCGGCGCCGATCTTCCTGTTCCTGCTGTGGGACACCGGAACGCTCAAGCGCGGGCTCCTCAGAGCCGTCCCGAATCGGCTCTTCGAGCCCGCGCTCGCCGTGTTGGACGATGTCGACCAGGCACTGGGCAATTACGTGCGCGGCCTCTTTCTCGAGTGTTGCGCGCTCGGCCTCACGGTCCTACTGTTCATCACCATAGTCGGCGTCCCACTCAGGTGGGCGATCGCGATCGGGATCTTCACGGGGGCGAGCAACGTCGTGCCGTATATGGGCTTCGCCGCTGCGTTGATGAGCGGGCTCGCCTATGCGCTACTGGCCGAGGACCTCCATCCGCTCATTCCGTTCGTCACCGTCGAGACATTCGCAGTCTGGGTGGTTGTGGCGGTGGCGTTCGCCGAGCTGCTTAAGAACGTCTTCTATGAGCCGATCGTTCTCGGTGGTGCCGTCAAGCTTCATCCGCTCATGGTGGTGATTGGAGTAGTGGGAGGTGCCTCGCTCTTTGGACCGGCCGGAATGTTTCTGGCACTTCCGACGATCACGATCGTGAGAGTCCTCCTCGCGAGCAGTGCCCGACATCTCAAAGCCTACGGGTTGATTTGACGTCTAGTTGTGAAGTCTCACGAGGCTCGTTGCAGGAGGGGGTTTTCCATCCGGGGAGTCTCAACGAAGCTGGACGCTGCCAAGCACTCCAGATCGCTGAGGAGGATCCCCGGATGGACATCCACATGAATGCCCGATTGACGCTGCGCGGTCGAGAGGAAGTCGTCCGGCGCGCGACCCAACTGGGGCACGCCGCGCGGCAGGTCGCCCGGGTCCTGCACACCACCGACACCACGGTCCGGAAGTGGGTGGTGCGCGCCGCGGGGGTCAGGTATGCCGAGTCCACGAGGATATTCTTCTGCGTCTGCGTCGATTCGGCCCCATTCCTGCGAGCACACACTGATGTCGACTGGACGGAGGAGAACCGATACGTCAGCACAATTGCCGTTCTCACCACCCGACGTTGATCAGGTGACGCCGAAGGGAACTCCGGCAAGTTCTGCACGGGACCCGATTGGCGATTCCGACGGTCTTGCGCCACCTTAGGCCTCCCGCCCCGTCGGGCATCCGATGTGCTGAAGGCATTCATTCGGCAGACGACACTGCGCGCCACTCACGAAGAGCGCTACCGAGACCGGAGGCCTGGAGAAATGGCAATAGCGACGCATCAGAATCGAGGCAGGGCTCATGCCGGCAAAGACGACGCTCGGCGGTTCCCTCGCCAGGCAGTATCTTGGCTCGTCACCGTTTCGAGCGGGTCGCGGCAGCTTCAGGGTCGGACCAAAGATACCAGTGTTGCCGGGGCAAAAATCCTCGTCGACGAGCGGCTGCCGCTAGGCAGTCAGGTGTTGCTCCAGTTCCGGCCGGCGGGCCGATCGCCCGTCGAAACGCAGGCCCTTGTCTGGCGACTCGACGCAGATGGGTTCGCGTGCGTGTTCGTGGGCAGTCAGGGGCCAAAGTTCATGGACCTCGCGGCCCTTGGCGCGTGTGGCTACACGGTCCTCGATGCGGGTCCGCAGCCGCTGCTGGCCCTGCGATTCGCGCAGGAGCATGCGGCACCCATCGACCTCTTCGACGTGGAGCTCCAGCTGATGAACGGGATGCCGCTGGTGCAGCGGTTGATGCCGGAAAGGCCCGCCGCCAAGGTCTTACTCGTAGCAACTGGCTCGGGGCAGAGGCCTACGGTTCCTGAAGCGTCCTGGCTTTCCACCCCATGCACCCGAGAGGAGTTGGCCGCGTGCGTTCAGCGGCTCCTCGAGGTTGAGACGAAGTAAGCCCGACGCTCCGGCTCTGAGCTGTAGCAAACAGGGCCGAGCGTATCGAGCAAGCTGGGATTTGTGCCAAATTTGTGACTGACTCAGGCGCATTTCTGATCATTCGGGATCACTCCAGCCCACGGGGCCGTCGTGGTCCTTGCTTGCGGCATCAAATATTTACGCACACTTACACGCACACAGGCCGAGGTCTGAAAATCGAGTTCGCAGTCTAGGTGCAGCCGGGCGGCTGGACCCAGTACGACCCGGTGACCACTCGTTCAACCCATATTCCCCGCGCACTCCCTTACGCTGATCAGCCACACCTAAATCGCCGTAGGGAAGGCCCACTACCCTATCCTCCCCTATCCCCTAAACACTGACAACATGGATAGGTTTTGGTATCCCCTGAGGACTCTCTCAGCAAATGCGTGATGTCAGGCCTCGACGAGCTGAGCGCCCGGCCGGCATGAAAAGCCATTCTGAAAATGACTACTTCACATGGGTCTCGAGTTCTGTCCCTATACTCGTTAATGAACGCACTGGCCGCAGCGAGCCGTCGCCTAATGGGGGCACATGGAGCCCGGCGCCCCCGCACCAGCCGGGCACCCCTGGCCTGGAGGTAGCCGGCCGTGGACCGGGCTCCCTTCCGCGACCGCGACATTCAGTGCCCCCGCGGATTACATCGAGCCACGTACGGTCGGCTCCTCCGCAATCTCCATCAGATCGAGGACCGCCTCGCGCGGCTCGCCTGGCGCCCCCTGCGCCCTCGGATCCGCTACCGCCTTGACACGCAGCTCCGGCATCGCCGCCAGCGTATTCAGGAGCGCCTCGGGCTCGAGCCCTCCCGCCCGCCCAGCCGTCAGTGGGTTCGAGTCGGGGTCGCGGCGGCGTTCCTGCACGTCTCGACTCGGACCCTCTGTCGCTGGACCAACCAGGGCAAGATCGCCTGTCATCGGGCGTGGTGGGGCGGGCACCGGTACTTCCATCGCCAGGAGCTCCTTCGAGTCCGGGCCAGGAGACGCGTGTGACGGCTCCCGCGTCTCAGTCAGGCGTCGCCGCTGATGCCCCCAATCCGGTCCATCCGCCGCGGGGCACGGCGTCACCAGCCCACGAGCGACTTGACGGGTGGGTCGTTCCTCCCGATACTCAGCCCCGGCGAACGCGTGGTCGTGGCTCGGGCCGGAGGACCGAGACCATGACCCAACCGCTGAGCGAACTGGTGGAGCAGTTTTGCCACTTTCAACGCAAACAACGCGGCAAGAGCGACCGGGGAGTGAAGACCTACCGATGGGTGTTGGAACAGTTCCTCGTCTTCGTCAAGACCCAGCGCGGGCGGATGGCCCGCGCGCACGACGTCAGCGCCGAGACCATTCAGGCCTGGATGGATGACATGGCCGCCGCGGATCTCGCGCTCGAAACGATGCGCATGCGCCAGTCAGCGGTGTCGAGCTTCTGTGCCTGGCTGGTGAAACGGCAGGTGCTGCCCGCCAACCCGGTGGCGTGCCTGGATCGGCCCCCGCATCGTCGCGAGGCGCCCACCCAGGTCCCGGGGCCAGCCCTCATGGACGCGCTGGTCCGGGCGGCCCGGCAGCGGGAGCGGCCCCGGGATACCGCGTTGTTCCTCATTCTCCGCTATACCGGCATGCGCCGGGAATCCGTTGCGACACTGCAGGTGCGGCATCTGGATCCGCAGTGGGGGCTGCGGGGGGTTCGGGTCAAAGGCGGCACACTACGGGACATCCCCCTCCCGTCGGCCGTGGCCCGGTATCTCGAGGAGTACGTCGAACAGGTGTTGGGAACAGCGTTGGACACGGTGACGCCGGAGACCCCACTCTTTTGGTCCACGTGGGGCCGGCGCAGCGGCGGCAAGACCCGGGCGCCGAT
>JACXTT010002535.1_pt1 | contig 28841 bp, 19 predicted proteins | sample 9270951 | NCBI WGS metagenome assembly JACXTT01 (sample SAMN15532306, study PRJNA645909) | rock metagenome | isolation source: weathered quartz diorite | place: Puerto Rico | collected 2017-06-21 | reverse complement strand
CGCGATGGTTGGCTTATGGGCGTATCGAGGTAAAATTGTTCTGGGTGTGCTTCCGCAAGCCGCTGATTTGTTGACGACTCCATCAAATGTTTATGTCCAGCTAAACGAACTTAACAAGCTCCGCCGTCATGCGCGAGCGCCGGCGTCCGCGTTCTTTCTGCCGCTTTTCGGCCTGCTCTTGCGCCAGGTGATAGTAGTATCTCCTGCCGATTGGCCCATCCGTTGTGTTTCGGCGCCTCTCTCGGCCAACGGTTGCCCGGTGAACGCCGATATCACGCGCGATATCGGCATCCGAGAAGCCTTTGTCGGACAAGGCGTGGATCATTACTCGGTCGTCCTTGCCGAGCCGTTTATACCTTTTCATAATTCACCTCCAGTGGTTTAAACCACTGGAGGCATCTATCTCTGTTTGCTATCGTCAACGGGCAAGTTGCTTTGTTAAGTTGAGAGCGCGTGCGGTTTTTCCTGCCCAACTCCTGCCCAGGCAAAACTGCGCCGGAATTCTCCAGACAATTCAATATCGAACAATGGAAGCTTTATATCGCGGGGATGCGTCACTCATAACAAATGCTTGACATATAATCATTTCTATCCTAAAAAGACCCTACCCATCCCCTGCTCAGCCCACGACAGATCAAGGGGTTATCCGACAAATCTACCCAGTTCCTGCCCAGAAGGAAAGCCTTCCGATGACCAAGCCGCCACAGCCATTTATGGTCGATGTCCACAAGCTCAAGACCGGCCTCATTATCTACCGCCGCACTGACGTCGAGCACAACAATTGGTACTGCCGCATCAAACTGCCCAAGCAAGACAGGTACAAGCGGATATCGCTGAAAACCTCCAACATCGATACTGCGAAGATCGAGGCTCTACGTCATGACATTGCCATCGAAACCAAGACGCAGCACAATCTCCCCATTTTCGATAAATCATTCGCGGACGTGGCGATGGAGTATTCGAAACAGCAGGAACGGCTTGCCGAAATCGGCCAGATCACGCGCCAGCGATGGAAGACCATCGACGGCCATATCCGCCTCCACCTCATTCCCTATATGGGTAACATCCAGATCAAACTCGTCACGGACGAGAAATGGAGCGAGTATCCGTTCTGGCGCAAGAAGCATAATGCGCCCAAGCAACCCAGGAAGCATGCGCTCCACAAGCACCCGAAGGTTCAGCCGAAGAAAAAGGATGAGGAGCACCAGCCCGCGAAGGACGGCACCGTCCGCACGGAGATGATGACACTCCGCGCGATCATGCGTTTCGCGGCGAAGAAGAAATACATTCCGATCACACAAGTGCCTGACGGCGACATGCCCGAGGACAATGCTCGCCGCGAGGCTTTCACGTCGGAGGAATATAAAGCTCTCCATACCTTTGCGCGGGACAAATGGATCGACAACGGAGACAGGCTCAATGTCTGGTATCGGAATATGGCCTATACCTTCATGCTGGTCATGGCCAATACTGGCATGCGGAATTCCGAGGCACGAAACCTGAAATGGCGAGACATCGATGTACGGAAAGCACGGGACGGGCGCACGTTCGTCGTGCTGAACGTCAGAGGCAAGAAAAAACACCGCGAACTCATCGCTGCCGCGAATGTCGCCGAGTATTTCGAGCGCATCCGGGCGCTGTTCATCGAGGCGCAGAAACGCCGCTTGGATGACACACCTGAGGCTGAGTTTGGGCCGAAGCCCGATGATCCGGCTTTTTCGACGTATAACGGCAAACAAGCGAAAACCCTCTACGATACGCTTATTGGCGACTTGCTGGAGAAGTCCGGCCTGCTCTACGGCTCTTCCGGCAGTCGCAGAAGCATCTATTCTTTCCGTCACACCTATGCAACCTTCCGTCTGGCCGCAGGCACGGATTCATATTTCCTTGCGAAGCAGATGGGCACGTCAGTCAAGATGATTGAGGACCACTACGGCCACGTCGCACCCGCCAAGAATGCCGAGCTTCTCCTGCAAGGCGTGCCCGAATGGGACATGACGGGCGAGGGTTCTGGCGGCAAGGCATCCGGCGTGAATGCCAATGCCGGAAACAAAGCGAAGCCCGGAACGGCGAAGCGCCACGGGAAGGCGTCGCCGACTGCCGATAAAGCGTCGAGATCGACGCGGCGGCGCTGAAAGTCGGCGAAGCCACCAAACGCGCGGGCCGCAGATGCGGCACTTCGAGCGCGTTTGGATGAGAATTCGCCATGCGCCGTGGCGCACACTGGCGAATTCGATTAAACTCGCGAAGCAGATGCTTCGCTCGCTAATCTATCGTTTTGACCGCGATCTAAAAGCAGCTATATTTCCGCGTGCAGGCCGCTCTGCCGTAATCAAACTATTCGCAGGTGCTTTTCAATGCCGACCACTGAAGAACAACGCAATCTCGCCCGAGAGGCAAAAGCCATCGTGGCACTCGCTTTCCGCAATGGTCCGATCGAGGACATCCACAGCGGAAAGATATGCCCCACTTGCACCGGCATGCCCGGATACTCCTGGATTACCGACACTGAAATGAAAACCATCATGAAAAACGCCGTGAACAACGTCTATCGGCTGCTCAAGCTGAAGGCGAGTGACGCGGCTGAGTACGAACGCCAAATCGTGTTCGGCGCGCGGAATAGCCTGTCCTGGGACGACCCGGAATAGGTGAAGGGGCGGGCCGCTTGCGCGGCCCGCCGGTTCCAAGGCGCTTACGGTTTCGGCCCCTGTATGCGCCTGCGCATCAGCTCGGCGCGGATATTCGCTAGGGAGGCTTCGGCCATCGGCAACCGTCCGCATTTCTGCCGCAGCAGCTCGACGTCTTGCTGCACGCGAAAGAATTTCGATTGCAGTTCGACCGCCGAAAGGTCCTTCAGTTCCGTGTTGGGGATGAATGTGCTGTTCATGGGGTTTCTCCTTCGTTTCGAAGAGCCCGCGACCATCGCGGCCTTCGTAGGCGGAGGCCATGCAGCTCGTTCGGCGTCGAAGTACCGCCCTTGCGGCGAGAGCTTCCCCAGCCGCCGAAACTTCGGCGGCGGGAAGTTTACTTCGGCAACGAACAGATGCAGGTTGACGGAATAGAAGGGCGCCAGTGGGCGCGGGCTTGTAGAAAGGGAGGAGAAGTCACGTGAGCGGCATGTTCAGCACTGGCGCGGAGCTGAAGGGCTTGAGGCCGGAGGGCTGTAATCGCAAATACTTCGCGTGCAGCCGTCGAGCGGCTGCGTCAGAAATGCGGTCAGTTGCCGATGGCGGGGACGAGCGGCAGAATGACGCGCCACGCAGATGCGCCCGCGCGTACAGCGCCGAAGGCGTCAGCGCAAGAACCGGCTGACCGCGTGCGGTCGCGCCGTTTCGTCGGTCCACTTCAAACGCTCCGGGTTTCCACGCTCAATCGTCGCCCGTTTTCTGACGATGACCTCATGCCGTTTGAGAGCTTTAAGCGGCATCTCGAATTTGTTCGCGGTGATCGTATCCTCGATAACCGACAGTCGGACGTAACCACGACTATCTAGCGTGAGCACAGCGGCAACGACGCGGCGTTCGCCCGCTTTCGTTGACTTGCGCTTTTTCGTCCTGCGTTTCGGCTCAAGCCAGACCGCCTCGGTCCATCCCAATACATCGCCCGCGATGAAATCCGCTCCGCATTTGATCCACTTATTCGTGTTCGGCATCCTGGTCTCCGGTTTGGGGCGAGGGCGAGTTTGCGCTAGACTGCGATTTTCAGCACCCTAGCCTATGCCGACGACAATGAAAATGGCGTCATCGGGTGCTCAAGGGCTTGGCCCGCTTGATGCGTTCGTGTATGCAGGGTATGAACAACTCGAAAACCCTTACGATGGAAGGCAAAAGCCACGATGCCTGACAAAAGCAACAATTCTCCGAACGACACCGAGGCGGAAGAGCGCTTATGGGAAGCCCTCTTTGAAACCGACGAGATGATGGAGTACGTGGAGGCGACGGAGAAAATCAACTCGGCCATCGAGCGCGGCGACGCCGCGGTCTCGCTGCCGACGGCATTCCTCGCGAGGGCGATATCCAACAGGGTTAATCTCGATGACCCGCACATCGTCGCGGCGTGGAACCGGTGTTGCGAGCTTGCTGGCCTGCCCGAAAAGAAGATAGAGGTTCCCGGCCCCACAGCCGATGAAATGCGAACGGCGCACGCAGTGAAGCCGATGCGAATTGGCCCCTTGAAACGCCCCAAGGAGGACGGCAAAGACGATGGTGGCAGCGGAGGGCCTTTCTGAAACTTTGGGCTATGGTCGGGGCGGCAGCAGTCGTTTGCGTCGGCGTCGTCGTGTACGTTCAGCTCGGAGACCGGAACGCTGTTGCCGACGCTATCAAGGCCGCCGACTGGCAGGCGCGGCTTGACCTTGGCAGGGACCAGGTCAGGTCCGGCAGCTACTCGCCCGAAGCCTTCGCGCAGCAAGAAAAGGAGACGGAAGCGACTATCGCCCGTCTTCGCGGCAGGCATTCGGGCATCGACCGGCTGACTTTCGAGTACGCGTTTTCACGGGCCAAGACCGAGCCCTCTTTCCGGATGACGGCGCTTTCTCAGCCTACTGCGTCAGGAGGGTCCGGGGAAGGTTTCAACCCGATAATGTGGGTTGTGGACGGCATTGGCGTCTTTATCGTCGGATGCATTGCCTGGGTATTCCTGAAAATGTGGATTGATGCGCAAGACATGCCTATACCAAAACCTGAGCCTCCCCGACAAGAAAAGCCCAGCGACAACTTCGGCACGGCGGGTTACGCGAAGCCTCGTGCGGGCATTCCTGACCGTATGTACATCTACAGCGGCGTGTTCTTCGGAAAGTCATCCACGCCAGAGGCGGCGGGAGTGCCCCTAGCTCAGCATCAGGGCGCCCCCATCTGTTCGCTGCCGGAACACCACACTTTGATAGTGGCCCAGACGGGCACGGGTAAAGGCACGCGCATCATCTGCCCAACGTTGCTCCGCTACGGGGTGGGCAGCGCCTTCGTTATAGACCCGACCGGGGCGAACACGGCTGTCACCGCGCGGGCGCGGGCTTCCCACCCGTTGAACCAGAAGGTTCACATCATCAACCCGTGGAACGAAAAGGCCGACGTCTTCGGGAAGATGAGTTTCACGCCCGCCACCTTCAATCCGCTCGATATCCTCGACCGTGACGACGACAATTGCCACGCCAACGCCGAGGCATTGGCGCTAGCCATTTGCCCCATCGAGAAGGGCGTCCGCGAGACCTATTGGACGAACTCCGCTGCCAGCCTGCTGACGGCGGTTTTGTTGTGGCTGACCGACCAAGAGGGGCTCCCGCGCGTAGACGACCCAACGAAACCAGAAGTCAAAAACCTCGCCCGCGTCCGCGATATCGTCACCAGAACCCGAAAGGATCTGAGGGACAAGTTCCTTGTTCATCTGGCGGCGAGCCCCGCTTTCGAGGGGGCTATCCGGGAAAACTCGGCTTCCTTTATCGACCTCGCCGACGTGACCTACAGCGGCGTGATTTCGAACCTGAACACGGCAACAAAATTTCTCTCGGACCCCCAGATAAAGAAAAACACCGCCTCATCCTCGTTCTCGATGGAAGAGCTGGTATCGAAAGCCACCACCTTGTATCTGATCGTCCCGCCCAGCCGGGCCAAGACGCAAAAGACGTGGCTCCGGCTGCTTATTTCGGCGGGGATGCAGACCTTCAAGAACCGGCAAGGCCCCGTCACGCAGAGATGCCTCTTTCTGATCGACGAACTGCCCGCCCTTGGCACGCTCGCCGATTTGCCCGAAGACGTTGCGACTATCCGAAATTTTGGCGTTGACTTGTGCCTCGTCGTACAGGGGCTCGACCAGCTCAAGGAGCACTATGGGGATAGCGCGACGACAATTATTAACAATTGCGCCTATAAATGGTTCTGCAATGTCGGCGACCTCGAAAGCGCCCAATACCTGAGCCGGGTCCTCGGGAAGAAAACCATCCGGACCTCGAACCAGTCAGAGGGCATGAGCGCGGGGCCTGGCGGAGCGTCGACCAATCAGGGCAGTTCGACGAGCGAGACCGGGCGAGACCTGCTGATGCCGGACGAAGCCATGAGGCTTGGGCGGGATGTCGCGATACTCATTAACCCGGACGACAAGCCCCATTACCTGCGGCCGGTCGACTATTGGGAGCTTCCTGAGGCGTTCGTCAGCCTGCGGAAGTATTATCCGGACCTGTATTGGGACCCGCCCCTGAAGTGGGACCGGAACCCGTATCGGGCTGAGCAAAAGCTTCCGGTCGAAACGCCCGTTGTCAGCGGAGGGGGCGTACCTGAGCTGCCCGAAATTTGGGATAAACAAGGACCCTTCCAGACTTAAAAAAACTGGAGCCCCTTTACAAGCGAGACTGGCAGGCATGTGTTGCCCCCGTCCGAAGTCATCAGTTCATTCTCTTTCACGGACACTGCGTGGCCCGCCCGAGCGAGCTGCCCTAAGACCGCATGAGGCGGACCACGCTTATCATTCGTTAACGTCCATCAATCGAGCCTGCGTCAGCGGGAAGCCCAGCCCAATCTGCTGAAGCTTGTCGGCAGGTAGAACGGCGTCGGAGGTGAGCCCGGCGATAGCCGTACTTGCGCCCTTTGGCCGAGTGCATACGCGCGAAAACAAAAGCGTTTACCATAGCCCGAGACTGTGGTAGTATTATACCTATACTGCACTTATAGATCACAGCAAGCCATGCGCGGCTATGCCGCGCCCGCCCCGAAAATCGGGGCTGGCTTGTTGAAAGGGAGGGGTTGCACCCCTGCCCGTTTCAAGCTTTCCCACCTGCTTTGTCGCCTACGCGGCTGGCGGTTGGGTCGGGGCGATCCCCCGAGCGGTTTGGCGACGCTCTCGCTGCCAAACCGAAGAGCAAGCGGGGCTCTGCCCATCGACGATGCGCGTCAAGCATCGTCGATCCTGCGGAGGCGACTGCCTCTGCGACACTGTCGGGGCTTTGCCCTGCGACCTTCGCCAAGGGGCTCGACCCCTTGACCACACGAGGAGTCCGGAACTCGTGTGTTAATGACCGGGGCTGTAAAAGCCCGTCAGGCCCGGCCCAGCAAAACGAAAGGAACTTCATGGAGACCGGAAACCCGGCCGACAGCGGCGGCCAGCATCCCAAACGTAAGAGCGGCGGATCGAACAAGCGGCAACGCGGTTGCCAGTTCGTGGTGCGGTGCACCAAAGACGAATTCAACGAGATTGCAGCGAACGCGCGCGACGCCGGCTTGCGCGGGGGCGCATGGCTCCGGGCGAAGGGGCTCACCAAGGGCGACCCCGGCCCGCGATCGCAGCACATCCCGCCGGTCGAGAACGAGCTCCTGAGCACCCTCATGGGCGCCCTCGGACGACTCAACAACAACGTGAACCAGATCGCCCACAACCTGAACAAGGGCGAGTTCTACCACGCCCCCGAGCTGCGCCAAGTCCTCATCGACTACCTGCCGATCCGGGACGGTATTTTCCATGCCCTAGGCAAACAGCCTAGCCCCGGCCTTAAGGATTTTGAGGATTTGATAGGCGTCGGCAGACAGCGGATTGAAGCCGAGCCCGGCGCGAAAGAGATACGGATTCCAACCGATGTGCTGCGCCGCATCATCGACGGCACGGCAGCCGCTGCCGCAATGCATCCCTCGGAGCGCCTTACTCCAGCCCCTGAGAAGGGCGGAACCGCGCCCAAGGACGGCACACCACATAGTCGTTTTCTGCCCCCTGAGGGCCACGCCTGAATGATCGCAAAGGGCGGTGCGAGAGCTGATCCCAGCCAGCTCGGTCCGTACCTGATGCGGACGGGGCGCTATGACACGGGCGAAAAGGCCCGGTTGCTGGAGCTTCGCTCTCCGTGGGCCGCAAGCCGGGACGGCGACCGCGAAAAATCCGCCGCCCTGCTGATTGAGGCGTTCAGCGACTGGCAGACCTGGTGCGAGGGCACCAAGCAGGGCGAGCACGGCCTTTATCACGCACAAATCAGCCCCGCCCTCAAATACGCCAAGACGATGACGGACGAGCAATGGCTCCGTTGCGCCGACATCCTTGAAGAGGAGCTCGGCTTTCAGGGGCAGGACCGGGCGGTTGCATGGCAGGAAGGCAAAGATGGCCGGCACCACCTTCATATCGCCTGGGCGCGAACCGATACCGAGACGATGAAGGTCATCACGGATTCCAAGAACTACTTGAAGCACGAGCGCGCCAGCAACCGGATGGAGAAGGAATTCGGGCACGAGTTTGTCGCTGGCAAACATGCCAAGCGCGACCGCGTAAAGCAGAAGGAATTCCCGCGCGCCGATTCAACCTACGCCGACCACATGCATGCGGCGCGAACGAAGATGTCGCTGGAGGAACGACGCGCTCAGATCACCGGCATTCGCCAGAACGCCGATAATGCAGAGGCATTCAAAAACGCCCTCGACGAGGCAGGCTATCTGCTCGCGAGGGGCGATAGACGCGGCTTTGTTGTCGTCGATGAGCAGGGCGAGGTGTTCAGCCTTTCCAAGCACGTCACTGACATCAAGGGCAAAGCCTTCAAGGAATTCATGGCGCCCATCGACGCGGCGATGCTGCCTGCCGTCGATGATGCAAAGGCGCTTCAGAAATTGCGCGCCGTCGCAAAACAGGAAATCTGGGCGGAAAAGAAAGAAACTGACCGGGTCCAGGCCGAAACCGTCTCAAAATCGGACGGTGTCGCCGAACAAACGCCCAAGCACAAGGAAAAGGGCGCAGAAGCTTCCAAATTCTTACAGGGCGAAGCCGCTCAAAACCAGCCGGAGCCATTCCAGACCCCGAAAATACCCATTTCCGGGCCTGCGATGGAGGAGCGAAAGCGCGAGCCTATCGACCCGGAGCGGAAGCAGCAGATTTCAACCCTCCGGGCTTGGTCGGACGGGGCGCAGGCATTCAAACGCGCCCTTGAAGAGGCGGGCTACACGCTCGCCCGCGGCGAGACCGGTTACGTCCTAATGTCGGAAGAAGGCGTGTTCAATCTCGCGCGACATGCGGGGCTAGGCAAGCATAAGTTCGATGCCTTTATGTCGCCGGTACCGCTCGACAGCCTGCCGGATGTGAAAGAACTGATTAAAGCGCGGAAGCAGGCCCCCTTCGAATCAAAATTCCTCGGGCCGGAGATAGCTCCGCCCCAGCCATCTCTCCTGCCGCCGAAAGAAATCGACCTCGCGACCCGCATGGAGATCAGCGCCCTCGACATGGCCGCCCAAGCCATTGCAGAGGGGGAACGCGTTCGCCAGAAAACGGAGCTCGACGCTCTCGAAAAGGCCATCGCCAAGCGGCATGAACAGGAAGCCGCCAAGTTAAGCGAGCGCCATGAGGCTGAATTGCGGGCTAAAGAAGTCGAGCTGGACCGCACCATCGCGCGCGACATGGAAAACTTCGTCCTTATCCAGGACGCGCAGGCCGAGGCCTTCCTGCAGGCCCGCAAAGACGAGCGCAGCGGGATTAAGGGCCTTATCCAAGCCATCGAGAACCGATGGAATCCTGCCCTTGGGGAGGCGCGCGCGAAGGAGCGCGAAGAGGCGCGGAAAAACTTCTATCGCCGCCATGCCAAGGAGCGCAAGGATTATGAAGCGTTGATCCTTCAAAGCAAGCAGCTGGAAATTGAGAACCTGATCGAGCGTCAGCGCTTCCAGAGAGACGGCCTTAAGACCAAGGCCGCCGAAGACCGCGAACGGCGTATCGGCGAATATCATGACGCCGAGCGCATCCGCGCGGAACTCGAAGCGCAGCGCCGGAAAGAAGAGGAACTGGAGCATAACGAGTCACTCAGGGACGGCCCACCGCCGCCTGAATTGGGAAAGTCTTAGGCTCGCGGTTTGTCGCAACGCAAATCCCGAGCAGGTTCCTCAAGGTTGCAGCAGCGCCGGTTACACGGTTCCTCGTGAGGCATCCGATGCTTTCGCGCTTCGTCGCTCATCTTCCGGTAGTGTCGAAGCTTTTGACCCTCGCAGCAGTCCTGACCGTGTCGCGCGTCGCTCCTGTCTACAATAGCCGAGCGCGGAGGCCCCGTCTTCCGACGCTGAGGATGTGAGCCATTCTCAATAACACAAGCACATTCTTTAACGAATGTTCTTGAACCCATTTGGCCTTGCCTTAGCCGCACGGCGACCCACCTCAACTTCTATCCGCAGCACAATTCTTTCCTGACATCAGGCATAACTCACTTGCCTCCGACGCACTATCTAATCGAGGAGTACCGAATCCGTTGCCGTTTTGACGATTTGCGACATACCATCGTATGCGTTTGCGGTCATTCAAATCCTGTTAAATCCGGGGAAGGCTTTTTCTGAAAACCATCTTAATGCTTCCTTAACCGAAACAAGCTACTCTCGCTCGACCAATCCAGTTTTTCGTTGACCGACTCATGACGAAGATGCTTGGATTATGCGGCGAATTCCGCGCCTGGGGAGGACGAGTGGCATTCACAAGTAGAAATCACATGCATCCTGACTCCGTCTTGCGCGTACCCGCAGTAGCAGGAGCGCTTCTCGCTATTCTTTTGTTCTCGGCAACAACGAATGCGGCTCAGGGGACTTCTCCCCTATCGGCAACGGCGGAGAACGCACGCGAGACACAGACCGCAACCCGTTTCACCAGTAATGATCTCCCAGATGCTCTGGCCCAGTCTTGCCGCGAAGCTTTGGCGAAAGGCCATTTCAATGACAATCGCAGCTTTTGCAAGTATATGATTAAGAGCGCGCTTTTTGGCTTCGCGTTCTTCGTAGGTGCGCATCCTTCAGTTCAGCCGTCTGCACCGTGCAGTGACGCAATCAACAACGCCCTAGCTGACATCAGACGAACCATTTGCGTTCCCGCTACCGTCACACCGGAGGGTGTCGCCAAATACTACCTCGCCGACACTGTGCGTTCCGCCCCTTATTCACCGCGACTCGCTCAGAACCTTACTCCCGACGAGACTGCGCTAGCTTCGAGCCTGTTGTCCCACTTCACTTGCGCCTCACATGCTAGTGCCTCCGCGGAAAATAGCGAAGCATGGTCGCATTTAGCACAGGACCGAGCAACATTAGATGTCTACCGGTCATGCGAATCGGCGATTCGGAATGGCCAGCGGGCCTTTGCGGTTTCTGACTGTAATGCTTTGATTTCCGGGCTCAAGGTGGGCCGCTCGCTTGCCCTTCTGCATGTGCCCACTGAAACTGCCGATGGGACATGCAGCTCCGAGGAGGGCCGCGCCGTTGCCGACTTAGTAGACAATACCTGCTCCTTGCCGGGTCGCTTAAACAACCTCTCTATTGCTCGCAATTATGTTGACGCAATTCGCGCGATGGCCCCTGAAGACATAATGGGTGCCGCCATCCAGCCGCCGCCGTACCTTTTAATTAAAAATACTTGGGCATCGTGCAGTCTTTTAAAGGGGAGATAGATTATGTGGCAAATCTGGGCAATGCGACTGCCCGTGGTACAAGTTGGCGGCCACCTGTTTTTGGGTATTTTTAATACGGCGTCAGATGGCACGGCTCCGCCGCCTGCTAGCGATCTCTACCAACAAATTCATGGCCTCGCCACGGATATCAACGGAAACGTTATTGATGTAGGAACGGAAAAGGATTTCATTAAGGCGTACATTAATCCTACTAATAATGCCAACGACCCCAATAGCGGCTCTTACAACCGCTACGATCCCTCCGAACAAGGGACACTCCTGTATTCCACTAATGACTTCGGCAAAATCCAACTGCTGGACAATTCTATTCAAGCGCTTCAGCAATATATTAACAATCAAAACTTCAGTTATATATTTGATCCGAGTGAAAATCTGACCACAACAGCGTTTAACAGCAACTCTGTCTTTGTCGCGATGGCAACCGCCCTTCAGCAGGCGCTGGGCGTATCAAGTGCCCTAATCAACCAAGCCCTAAACATGGGTACAGCAGGGGGGTTGTTTAACCTTGGTACGGATACGGATATTTTTCGAGGAGATAGCTGGGCGCCGAATGTTCAAGACGCAACGCATCTGGGATTCACGTTAGATGGAACGGGACCGAACCATCTCCTTGTCGGGGGAGCTGGGAGCGATGTTCTTATCGGCGAAAGTGGCGCCAATCTCTTCGTGGGGAACGGAGGCAATGACACTATCTATGGAAGTACCCGAGACCATCTCGTCTCATCTGATCCTAATCATCAGAATACCTTCCTTTATACTTCCACTGCTACGACCCACGTTACAGTGAACGTAAGCTCCAGTGCTACGAGCAAGACCGTCACGACGAGCATTGGGGAGACCGATACCCTTTACGATGTAGAAAACGTATTCCTGGATAAACAGGATGCGCTTTCGACCCTGTCGTTCGCGAATACTTCAGTAGGGGTGAAGTTGCATGACACGCCTCTCACCGAACAAGAGCGGCTTAACAGCGTTATTCACAATATGTTCACGGCGCCACCTGGCCATGGTGAAATTGATCTCCAGAGCGTGATACAGCTCGCCAACGGCGATGAGTACGGGAATTTTGGAAACATTGTGGGCTCGGCGAATGGTGGCGACGAATTCGATCTCAATCAGGTCATCGGCCGCAGCTTCACAGGAGGCGGCGATGGAACCAATGCCAATACCGTTTCATATTCCGGGGTCCTCGACGTCAACGGCATGACCATCGATCTCGGTCAAGGGTTGGCGTGGATCAATGCCCCTATTGCGGGTCCACCGACCGGCTCGATCGATACGATCTCGAACTTCCAGAACGCAGAGGGTACGGCCTTCAACGATACGATCGTTGGGGATGTGAATGGCAATCAGCCAAACACATTTTTTGGAAGTACCGGTGATGACACGTATGTCGGAGGGGGTTATAACAACGACGGCGGTAAGAACACGCTAGACTACTCCACCCTCTCTGCCTTCGATCCGAACTTTACGGCAGGCCATCTTGGCGTTGTAATGGCGCCCTCCGGAAATTACGACCACAACGACAATCCCATTTACACGGTGCAAAAAGGGGATGCAGGTACCGACGGCACCGATATGCTCACGAACGTCACACAGTTCGTTGGGACTGCTGCCAACGACAGTTTTACGGTTGATCCGAATGAATTTCGCCAGATGACCTTTTGGGGCTCTACTGGCAATGACAGATATGTTGGAAACAACTCGAACACGAACATTCTGGATTATTCAAAGCTTTCCATGTTCGACGCGTCGCTTAACACGACGTCGACGGGAATCATTCTGGGCACCGGTACAGACAGCGCTGGCAATGCGTTCTACACGATTGAAAAAGGTGTTGCAGGCATAGATGGAACGGACACAGCGCAAAACTTCGACTATGCCGAAATCAACGGCACTATCGGGCAGGATACATTCAACATCGGCCCCCCTGCCTACTACCTTACTGTCGGCGGCGACAATGGGGCAGATGCTTTTAACGTGTCCGGCGGCTATCACACTACTATTTTCGGCGACGGGCTCAACGACTTCGGGCAGAACGGCGCAGAGTTCGACAACACGCTTGATTTGAGTGGGCTCGGCGGTGGCATCGTGGCTGGTCCTGGCAATTATTATTCCTCACTGACGTCTGGGTTCCTCGGCTCGGACGCTCAAGGCACGTTCTACAACATTGACAAGGTCGTTTTGGGGGGCGGAAACAATCTGTGGTCCGACGGCGAGTTGTCTGGTACGCCGAACGCCCACACCCTGGCCGTCATGAGTGGAACCAACAACACAGTTGAGTCAGATGGCATTAAAATCGCATCCGATGGAACGATATTTACTGATGGCGGGTCTCAGATCGTCGGGCCGACAACGGTGAACGGCATTCAAGACTCCGGTGTCCAAAATATCCAATTGGACTTCCCGACATCCTGGGTGACGATCGACAAACTCGGCTATACGTACAATGGCTTTGGCGGCAATGAGGATTACAGCCAATACGATAAGTCGCTGACCTTCACGCTTTCGCCAACCGTACAGAATTACGAATATACGGTTTCCGACGGACAGAATACGGATACGATCCTTCCGTCCAACGGGGCATGGCTGGTCGGCACAAATAATGGCGACACCTACAACTTTACTTCGATTGGGGGCGGCGGCGAGAAGAATGTTTGGCTCGGGACTGCCGATAATGGGGTCAACACAATCAACTTGATCCACAATCCGAATTTCAATCAGTTCGCTCCGTCCGATCCCTTTCATTTTTTCTATACGAGCGGCAACGCTGACTTTAACGGTTACCTTGACAGTGATGTGCGCATCATCCTTGCACCAGGTATTACATCCGACGAGGTGAGCATATCGACGCTTAACAGTACGCAGATGGTTGTGGATATCGCAAACCACGGATCCATTACGATAAACAGTTTTACCGATCCTACCACGGGAAGTATTTCTGCTCCCACCATTGAATTCTGGAGCGACCAGCTCGACCCCGGTGCCTCGAACGGATCACCGCAGCTCCAGTACATCGCCAACCTTCATCTTGGCGACGTTCAGGCGGGAGATCTTTCAACGACATTCGACACAGACCTCGGATTCTCCTTCTCGCCCGCTGCCCCAGGACAAGAAACGCTCACCGCAACCGCTGGCAATCATTACACCGTTGAAGGAGGTCCCGGCGACAAGGTTATCGAAGGCAGTGCGAATAACAATGACACCCTGAATGGCGGAACCGGAAACGACACGATTCTTGCCGGAAATGGCAATGAATTCATCGACGCGCAATTCGGCAATGACACGATCGTCGCCGGTTCCGGCAATGACGAAATTCATTGCGGCTGGGGCAATTGCACCGTCAATCTCGGCTCCGGCGCAGCGACCGTTTACACCGAGGAAGGCAACCAGACCATCAACTGCGGTAGCGGAGCCGTCACTATTATTGGCGGCACGGGCAATGACACACTCGTCACTGGCAGCGGCAGCGAGACTGCTTACGGCAATCTGGCCAGCATGACGTATGCGTTGACGAGCCACGACCCGCTAACGGTCATGGACTACCACCCAGATCGTGACACGCTCGAATATATCGATAGTAACCTTGCGCCTCAGTCAATCGCTACTTCGCGTGTGGGCGAAGACCTCGTGTTGACCAATTCCGTCAGCCAACCTGGCACGGACACCGTCACGATACATGACTTCTTCGCAAGCGATTCCGGACAGAATCAAACACTAGATCTGAGCTTCGCCTCGCTTGGACCGCTTTCGTCGTCGACCTCGTCGGCTACATTCACCGTGGATTCCTCCGGCAACACGATTTCGATTGTCCTCAACAACGGCAGTACGAATCAAGCTCCCGTCGCGGAAAACGGCAGCTTCACGATGGATGAAAACCACACTCTCACCGGCAACGTCCTGGCCAATAACGGCAACGGCGCGACGACCGATCCGGATGGCGACACCGTCACTGCCCAAGCCGGTACCTACGCAACGGCAAATGGCGCTACCGTCGTCATCGCATCGAACGGAAGCTTTACCTACACGCCGCAGGACGAGCAGCATGGGACGGACAGCTTCACCTATATGGCGCTCGACCCGCAGGGCGCTTCGTCGACCGCCACTATCACCATCAACATCACCCCGGATACTCCCGATGCGAAGAATGGCAGCTTTACGCTGAATGAAAACAGCGTTCTCATGGGGAACGTGCTCGCGGACAACGGCAATGGCGCGACGACTGACCCGGACGGCGACCTCGTCGGCGCACAGACGGGAACGTTCGCGACGGCGCACGGCGGCACTGTCGAAATCTCCGGCAACGGCGACTTCACTTATACGCCCGCTGCTGGCTTCCACGGCACAGACTCATTTACCTTCTCTGCACTCGATGCTCAGGGCGAATCCGGCTCGGCCACCATCTCTATCGCGGTAAACCCCGACATCCCCGTCGCCCAAAACGGCAACTTCACCATGGCCGAGAACGGCTCGCTCACTGGCAACGTCCTTGCCGATAACGGCTTCGGCCCGGCATCGGACCCGGATAATGACCTCGCTGGCGTCACGGCCGGAACCTTCGCCACCGCGAACGGCGGCACCCTCGTTCTCGCTGCGAATGGCGACTTCACCTACACGCCGGCGCATGGCTTTTTCGGCGCGGACACCTTCGCCTACACGCTGTTTGACCAGGAAGGCCAGTCCGCGACCGCGAATATCAACATCGGCGTCGCGCAGGGCATTCCCGTCGTGGAGAACGCGGGATTCAGCGTGGCGGAGAACGCTTCGGTGATGGGCAACGTTTTGGCCGACAACGGCCATGGCGCGGCCTTCGATCCGGACGGAGACGCGCTTACCGCTCAGGCGGGAACTTTCGCGACCGCCAATGGCAGCGTGACCATCGCCGCCAATGGCGACTTCACATATACTCCGAACGCCGGTTTCTTCGGTACGGATACCTTCAGCTTCACGGCGAACGACGGCTCCGGCGGCGCGGCGACGGGCACGATGACCGTCAACATCGCGAAGGACCTGCCGATTGCTGAAGACGGCGTGTTCTCAATGGTGCATGACACCGTCCTGTCCGGCAATCTGCTTGCCGATAATGGCTTCGGAGTGGCCTCCGACCCGGACGGCGACCTCGCAGGCACGCAGGCCGCGACCATCACGACGGCCAACGGCGGGCAGGTCATCATTCACTCCGACGGCACCTTCACCTATACGCCCGCGTCCGGTTTCACCGGGAATGACACCTTCAACTACACCTTGCTCGACGCGGACGGTGCTTCCGCGAACGCTACTATTCAGGTCAAGGTGACTGGTAGCACGCCCGTCGCGTACAACGAGACCATCACCACGACTTACGGGCAGCCCGTGACCGGGAACCTTCTTGCCAATAATGGCAGCGGCGCGGCCTTCGACCCTGACGGCGACCCGCTGCACCTTGTCGGCACGGCAGCTCTCACGTCGGAAGGCTTCCAGGTACAGCTCTCGTCGAATGGCGGCTTCACGGCAGCCATTCCGGCCTGGTTCGTCGGGCAAGACAGCCTCAACTACACGGTCTCCGACCCGAATGGGGACGAGGCCACGGCGACCGCAACTCTCAACATCGCCACACCCACCGGCGCCATCGTGGGCACGAGCGGGAACGACAGTATCAATGACACGTCAACTACCAACCACAGCATTTTCACGCTACAGGGCAACGACGTCGTCCATTGCGGCGGCGGGACGGATACCGTTTACCTCGGCCCCGGAAACGATACGGTCTACGCCGGTACAGGCGTAGACACAATGATCGGCGGCGGTGGAAACGACACGTTCACCGTGAACAGCACGCAGGATGTTGTCATCGAGAGTAACCAGCACGTCGCTGACACCATCATTTCCAGCGTCAGCTTCACTCTGCCGCAGAACATCCACAACCTTGTCTTGACCGGGACCGGCAACCTCACGGCGACCTGCAACAACCAGGGCGATACAGTCGTAACCAACAGCGGCGTGGATACGGTCAACGGTGGAACCGGGGACGACACGATTTACGTAAACAACTCCAGCGATCTTGTTGTCGAGCATTCCGGATATAACAGCGTCATCGCAAGCGTCGATTACAAGATGCCTTCCAACGGCGTTGAAAGCCTGACCTTCACCGGCACCGCCTCGCTTACCGGGCAGGGCAACAACCTCGACAACACCATGACCGCCAACAACGGCGGCGACGTACTGAAGGATGGGAATGGAGACGACACTCTTATCGGTGGTCTCGGCGACGACGTCATTACGGGTGGATCAGGCACCAACCTGATCTACGGCGGTGGCGGGAATGATCTCCTCACCGGGGGCAACGGCTCCGATACATTCGTGTTCAAGGATGCGACAGCATTCACGGGCGAGTCGACCATCAAGGATTTCACGATCAACGGCGCGCATTCCGACGTGCTCGACATCAAGAACATCATCGACACGGTCGATCCTTCCGGAAACAACCTGCATAACTTCGTGCAGCTCACACAAACGGGTTCCAACGCCTTCCTGGCAATTAACCCGGATGGAAGTGGCTGGACGGATATCGTGAAGTTCTCGCATGGTTCCAGCCTCAACCTTGACACGTTGATCGCTAACGGAAATTTGGTCGTATAGTTATCGACATTCCTGCCCCGCAGGAACCAAGGACGGCCCGCGCTACCCTGACGGCGCGGGCCGTTTCCTATCTATAGATCCATACTTTGCCGTTCGAGTGAAGCGCGGTGCCTCGCGAAGCCGACCGGAGCAATTCAGGTTTTGGTTGACCGACCCATGACGAAGGTGCTTGGATTATTCATCGACTTCTGCATATGGAAGAACCAATAGCATTCACGGAAAAGATCACATGCGTGACACATTTATGTCCCAAACACTCGCAGTGGCGGTATCGCTTTTTGCAGTTATGCTCCTTTTGTCTTCAGCAGTAGCGCCCGCCCAGGAAGCTGCACCACAAGCGCCGCCACTGCCGCCTGGAGTTACTCAGGATTCCAGACACAGCATAACCGCACAACCAAATCCCGATGGCAGTTTTAAGTTAAACATCCAACCGGCTGCGCAGCAGAATGCGCCCTCGATTAGCGTGCCTGTGGCTCAACAGGCACCCCAAACCCAGAAGCCACCTGCAATTCCAGCGTTGTTGCCGCCGCGGTCGTGGACGACGTGCCCTACATTTACCCCCGCCAACATGTCGCGACCGGTCTATCAAAATCTTCAGGCGGTCAATTTATACATTGATATTCCGTCGAACTATGAACATGCGATACAGTGCCACGACCGTGAAGGCGATTGTGCGGCCTCGGCGAGCGGGTCCCGATTGCCTCAGTTTGATTCCGCTAAGTACATCCAAGGCCTGAAAGACGCATATAACCGTTACCCGAAAGAACTACGACGGGACGCACTGACGGCTCTATATCGTGGCAGACTCAAGATCGCTTTTTCATCTTTACTTCCGCGCGACCAATCATGCCAGCCTCCGGAGCCCATACTTCTTACCGACAATCATCTCTACACAGTTGATACTTCCACAAACGAGATTACGCTGACTGTTAAAGTTACGGTTGTCGAAACCACGACACTCCCACTTGTTGTTCTCAGCACATCATATTTTCGCGCGGACCCGCGCCATACAGAATACGACTTGTCGATTCCATTCTCTACCGCATTTCCGCTCGACATACCCGAACCTGAGGCGACCCGCATTCTCACCGATTTTGCCGATCGTACTGCTGGCGACCGACCAATCGCAAGTTATGTTCATGAGGGATCGCAATGACGGACTCTGACTGTGCGGGCCTCGAATTAATCTTCCGAGTACCCGCAGTAGTGGCAGCGCTTTTCGTAGGCCTTCTACTTATGTCTTCTTCAACGGCAGCGTCTGCACAGGAAACGAGCCGCAAAGTAGAAATCCTAAGCCAGCCAAACGCTCTTCCGGAGCATGGTTTCCAACCCACGCCTTCTTCCGTGAGGGGCGACGCCCAAGCAACGGACGCGTCACCAAAGACTACATCTCTACAGGAAGCACCGCATGCGGACGCGCCCGACGTTGCTTCGAATTCTGACGGTTCCTGCAAAGGTATCCCAATTACGGACGAGGAATATCTAAAGAACCTCGCGGAGGCCGGCAACGCAGAAGGTCAATACCTTCTTGGTGCGCTTTACGATAGGCGACAGCGTGGCGATGACTATATCGTTCCTGTGGGTTCGAAGGACGAGGCGTTTGAATGGTTTCGCAAGGCTGCAGACCAGGGAAACGTTAAGGCGCAAGGGTGGCTCTGTGAACGGTTCGAATACCTGCGCCACGTGTGGAGAGGCACACCTGTGAGCGACGTCAATTGGTGTTTGAAGGCTGCGGAACACGGGTATCTTTCCTCTGAACGGATTCTGGCTAATGCCTACGCAGAAGGCGATGGTGTACCTCAGGATTTTGAGAAAAGTTATTTCTGGTACAGGCTTTCTGGCAGGAAGCCAGAGGAAATGCCGGAGATATCGACAATGCTGACGCCGGAACTGCGCAAGTCAGCAGACACGAGGATCGATGCTTGGAAACCCATAGAGCCCACCGAGGACGGCGAAGCATCGAGCGGAGCACGAGAACAGGAGAGATACCTTCTGTTTAAGCAAACAACGATACCAATAAACATCGGCGGCCTTATATGCGGAGCTCCCGACCGCGATTGCACTGTCGTCAGTACTTGCGGTGACATCGTTGCCGTCCATTGCCCGGACCGGGACAACTCCTATGTGTTCGCCAGTAAGACCTCAAAATTGCCTCTTGCCAACTGTACGTTGGCTACCTCCGAAGACTGCATGCTCTTTTTGACAAGGTCATGGACTTGCCGCCGTCCCATAAGCTTGCCGCCAGCGCTCTTTGAAACGATGAAGGATGAAGCTGCGCCGGATTTACAACGAAAGTCAGTGACCGGCCGCGCGGCGCCGGGTGTGGTTGTCAGGCAAGACGCATCTCAGTGCTACATGATGATCGACAAAAATGAGGCAAGCCATCTTGCGGCGAGCCTGGGCGACAACCTCATGGGTTCTTTGTGGAAGGGCGATTTCGTTGCTGTCTATCAGGGACTGCCGCGGGATTCGGCGAAGAAAATCACCGTACCGGATAATGACGAGCTTGAAAACACCATCCAGTGGAGAGCAGCTCAGCAGGGCGATGTTGAGGCGCAATTTAAGTCGGCCCAGGAAATTGAGAACTCAAGACCAATCGACGCTTATGTGTTTTATAGCCTCGCAGCTAAAGAAGGCAACATCGCCGCCGCCAAAGCACGCGATGCATTAGAGCAGAAGCGACCGCATTATGAACTTGACGACGCGAAGCGCATCTTAAAAGACTGGAAACCCGCTGTTTGTCACGTCAGCAGGCCTCCGGTCATAGACCACGAAGATCGCTAATCGTTTTTCGAAAAAGCCAGCCGTTCTTGTTTTAGAACAGTTCTCTTAGTGGAGCGTCGTGTCGTACAGATCGCGATCGGGCTTTTGCAGCATTCCGGCGGCATCAAACACGCGCCCATCGTAGAGCCGGAAGAATAACCCGCTCCCGCGGCCCTGCTGGTGATGGTGGATGTAGGCCACATCGCGGGCCTGAAAACAGTAATACTTCTCCGCCGTCTTGACTTGCGTAAGGCCCATCAGCAGGGTATTCAAGTGCGTCTCCTTAAGGATCTGCGCGACCACGTTCACCAGGCACATTTTCGCGCGCAACGTTCGGCGAGCCGTCTCGTCGACCTCCGGTAACTCGTCCTCGTCATCGCTGAGTTTCCTCATCATGCGTAATTCCACTTCGCGCCATAGTCGTAGAGTTCCGGATCACGTACCGCAGGCTGCGCCACTTCGTCGACGACGTTGCCGCAGCGCAGGCGAAACCATATACCCTCGCCAGCGCCTTCGAGGTGAAAATGGACGGTCCTGACCTGGCGGTGATCGAAGCCGAAGAATTCCTCCGGCGTCGATGCGCTCGCACTCCCGAGGAGAACCGCCTGCCGGTGATGCTGGCGCATGAGATCGTTGAAAACCCTGGCTAGCTTCATGGCATGCCTCACAACTTCATCGCGCGGGCGTGAACGTCGATCCTTTTGCGGACCTGCGCCATGGCGCCCTTTTCGCCGGCCGTATCCGTCTCTCCGCGGGTCTTTTCGACGATCGTAGACACTTCAGTCGATTTGTAGAACTTGCTTTCGCCGCCCGGAACGTCCTTCGACGCTTCCTTCTTTGCCTTCGGCGCTTCGTGCGACCCAGGCACGAGTTTGCCGCCGCGATACTGCGCGTGGCTGCCGTCGGCATGCCGCAGGCGCGACGAGGGCAAATCCTCGAACGTCCTGATCTCTTGTCCGGTGACCTTGTTCCGTGAAACGTATTTGCTGCTGAAACGCCCGTGTAAGCTCATGCGAACTCCCCAATCGGTTGCACATGGACGTTTTAGAACCGCTGCTGCGAAGCCCGGACGTGAAACCCTAAACCGACCGGCGCAAGATGCGCGATTGCAAGTCCAGAATGCCTGATTCTAGGGATGGGTGTGTATTGTCCGTGTGGCCAATAGACTCGAATCGAATACTCGCGTATAATCAGGCATACTCGCATATCCATGACTCCGTCAACGACCGGGCATTTGCGAAGCGCGAACAAGCGGTCAGGTTTTTGAACGCCCCTTTCTCATTCCCCCGCCGGGGGAAGCCGGGGCGGGCGGGTTCCCCCCACGCCTGGACAATTCACGCGGCCGGCATAAGGCGCCGTCACGTGTCTTGCACAGGCTCCCCCCGCAAGAGGAGGTTCAAAGCGCTCCGCTGAACCGTCCCCTTGCGCATCCCCTCATCCGCTGCGAATACTCTGCCCTTCGTCATTCTGGAATTGACGGCAGGGGGTTAACATGCCACTGTTTAGCTGAACCTACCGGCATATGGCAGCACCATGAGAAATGCGCTTCTACTGGTCATCGCGATGTTCCTGGTTACCCAGGCATTGGCTGCCGAGAACACGACTTCATCGCATGCCCCGACGTCACAGGACGAACAGCAAGCTCTTGGAAAACGCGCACGTGATGGAGACCTGAACGCTCAAAGCGAACTCTGCCAGACTTACGACCTTTATCCAAACGGGAACTGGTACTGCATGAGGGCAGCGGAGCGAGGCGATGAAAAGGCTCTGGAGAAGCTTCAACGCGGAAATACAAAACCCAAATCCGAAGCGGATTGCACTGGAAGTCTCTATTGGATGAAGCAAGCCAAGCCGCGGGATGACGCCCAAGCTGCCCTCGGCAACCCTCATATCCAGCAGCAAATCGGCTGGAGCTATTATTTCGGCGGCGGGTGTAGTCTTACCGGGCAGAGCTATACAGAGGCGTATTTCTGGTGGAAGCTGTCCGTGAGGGAAGGCGAGCGAATACCCGGCGACGACATAGACATGCATTTCTGGATTAGCGATGCGGCCAAACACCTTTCCGCCGAGCAGCTTTCCGCCGTCAACAAGCGCATTGGTGACTGGAAGCCGGCGCCTTCACGTGATCTGACTTCATTAATCACCAAGTCCAACCAGGGAGACGTCACTGCAACGGTGCAACTCTGGAAGCTCTACGAAACCGGCGCCGACGACCTCGCGGCCGACCGGTGGGAAGAGCTGAAGTACCTTCACAAAGCTGCGGAGCAAGGCGATGCGACTGCCCAACGGGAGTTTGCGTTCCATTACTGGAATGGAAATGGCGTAGAGAAAGACGAAAATGAAGCCTTGAGTTGGTATCTCAAGGCGGCGGGGCAACGCGATCGAGATGCCCAGGAGGCATTGGGCATGCTTTATCGCGAAAAGAAGGACTACGCAGAAGCATACTTCTGGTTCAGCTGGGCGTCCTCCGAGAAGTCAGGTTCCGAGTTGAACGCGAAGGCCCTTCGTGATGAGGCCGAAGCGAAATTGACGGACGACCAGAAAGCGCGTGCCGCCAAGCGTCTTCAGGAAACATTGAATCCGGCAGAACAGGCGAAGCTTGCAGCGGACGACGCGGCCGTAGCTCAAGCACGCAATGCTGCCGATCAGAAGATCGCCCAGCTTAAGACGAAAGCAGAGCAAGGCGACCTTCAGTCCATGGTAGGCATTGGCGATGTCTATGAGAAAGGAGAAGGCATCCGAAAAGATGACGTGGAGGCCATGAACTGGTATCGCAAGGCCGCGGACCTTGGCTATGCGCCGGCCGAGCTTACCGTGGGAGGCCTCTATTGGAGCGGAATGGGTGTAAATCGTGATCTTCTCGAAGCCTTGAAATGGGAACGCAAAGCGGCTGACCAGGGCTATATACCGGCGCTGAAAGCGGTCGGTTATGCGTTTGAACGGGGCGATGGCGTCTCCGCAGACCGGGACGAAGCGATCCGCTGGTATCGTAATGCGGCGGATCGCGGCGATCAGGAGTCGCAATGGAAGCTTGGTCACCTCTACGAGAACCCGTCGGGAAAAGAGAAGAACTGGCCGGAGGCGTACTTCTGGTATTGCGCTTCGGCGGCGTATAACTGGAGCACACTCGCAGCTGACCATTTGACGGCTGAAGAGAAAGCTAAGGACGAAGGGAGGCTTCGTGATTGGAGATTGGCCCATGGGCCGCCCTTTATCCCCTCATGGGCAGCGCAATTCTCACCGTGCCCCGGTGATGCGCTTGAGCCGACAGCATCCAAGATCGACCACGGCGAACCCCTTGCGACGCCGGGTAAGCGGTGGCCTAAAGGGAAGACCGTTATTGACGACGACTCACGGCTTTGAACATGGATTCGCAGTGACAAACCCGATTATCCTGATAATCCTGATTTTGCTATCTTCACCGGCCCGAGCCGCGGTGCAGGTTCCTGCCAGCGCTGTTATACCGGGATGTGACCCCACAGTTACGAGCGGCATCATGTCCTCGACGATCGAAGAGGCGCAGAGCGGCGACCCGTGGAAGCAATTTATCCTTGGCAGGATTTATTCCGGAGACTCCTCTCCACTGTGCGTGGCTCCGAATTTCGAGGAAGCTTACTTCTGGCTTTCGCTGGCTGGCAAAAACGGTCAGCCTGACAACGCTGCATTTTCGGGCTATTGGGAAAAGACCGTACAGATGTTATCTCCGGAACAGATTGCGGTGGTGAAGCACCGCGTAGACACCTGGAGACGAGTGTCGCCACCCGTCATTCAAGCCGACTGTTTTCCCTGTGCTTCGCGACCTTCGCGCGATCCAGAACCTTCAGCAGCTCTCGTCAGCCAGGCTCAGAACGGCGACCTCAACGCTCAGATGCAACTCGGCCGCATTTATTGGGCTCATGAGTGGACACAGGCGATGAAATGGTATCGCATGGCGGCTGACCAGGGAAATCTCGAAGCAATCGATGATATCGGGCGCATGTATGAGAAGGGTTGGGGCGTTACGCAGGACGATACGGAGGCCGCCAGGTGGTATCAGATAGCAGCAATCCAGGACAACTCTTTCGCTCAACATATGCTTGCCGACATGTATTTTTCTGGCCGGGGAGGTCTTGGACAGGATTTGGTTCTCGGCTATTTCTGGCACAGGATGGGCGGAGAGAATGAAAAGGCACTGAGCAGTGTAGCTGCAAAGATGACGCCGGAACAACTTGCCAAAGCTAAGGGCCTTGCGAGCATCGCGGAAAGCGTCTTGGACTATCGCGTGTTTCCTTGCGGCGAGGAAAAGCAAATCGCAGCATTGAACCGCATAAACGCCGAAGAAGCGATATGGTCCGGAACAGGGGACTTCGCAACCGAAGCCGGACAGGCCCAGGCGAAACTTGAGGAAGCCGCACGCCTCATACACCTCATAAGAAGGGCTGAAGCAGGAGATACCGCAGCGCAGTATATGCTTTCCGCGCTGTACGGCGGGAAATTACCGCAGAATCTCCAGGAGTCTTATTTTTGGCTATCTTTAGCCGCGTCTTGTACGGATTTGCCGACACTGAAAACTAAACTGAGCAAGCTGGCCGAACGCCTTACCCCGGAACAGATCGCGGCTGTAAATGAACGTGTCCGCGTCTGGAAACCCGCGGTTTCTAAAGCGTCGCCGGATTCGTCGACGCAACGCCCCTAGGCGAAATCCGGATCGTGGAAGGCTCGTTCGCGCTTGGGCGGGAACGTCACGCCTGTCTTCCTGGCACATCCAGCAGCCGCAGGGGCGGCAGTGTGTCGAGGCGTTGACGCCGAGTTTGCGCGGATCGGGAGGCCATGCCCGCTGGCCAAACCAGAGCTTCATGACGCGCCGGGCGCGGTCCTTCGCTCGTCGGTCATGCGCCCGGCGCAGGGCTCGTTTGCCTTCCATAATTCGACTCTCTCATATCCCCTAGTGGCTGTAATCCACCACCACAACCACTCTCGTCCGAGTGTCCCTCGTTGTTCTGCCTGATGAAAACACATCCCCTTATCAATCGGCCCGTCCCGTGCTTCATTCTGCAGCATCATGAACTTTGGCGCTGACATGGCGATGAAAACCACCACGCTGCTATGCGTACCACACGCAGAGTTGCGAAGGTTTCGGCGCGTCCCGGGTTCCGTGGCGGCGAGGGTTCAGCCTCCCGTCCCGTTGAAAAGGCCGCGGCTCCGCGTCCTGTAGCGCGCGGTCTCTCCGAAGAAAAATACTATACGCCCCAGGAACTGGCCGAGATCTGGCGTTTTTCTCCCGCGACCATCCGCAATCTCTTCAGGAATGAACCCGGCGTTTTGAGACTTCAGGGCGTGGGCAGCGCCTGCGGGAAGAGAAGCTATACAACCTTTTCCATTCCAGAATCAGTCGCCCTTCGCGTTCGCGAACGTCTCACTCAGGAGCCTCTCCAGGCGCAACTTCCGCGACGCAACCCACGGCGCGTAGTATTTCTCCGTAACCGCAATCGACGCGTGGCCTAACAGCTTCGAGACATCTTCCAGCGGGACGCCTTTTGTCAACAGCCTTACCGCGAAGGTATCGCGGAGCCGGTGCGGGCGGCAGTCATCGACCTCGCAGGCTTTGCCGACCGCCTGAAGGCGTTCGTACACGGCCTGCCCGAGGTAGTCGGTTTCCTCTGAACTGGAGACAGCCCGGTAAGCGAAGGGAAGGGCGTCGGACATCCATTCGCATCCGTCGATCTTCTTTTTCAGCTTTGTCGTCAGGTAGACATCGACCAGCTTGGGCGTTTCGTTCTTTCGCGACTTGCGCGGATGAAACGAGTAGACCCAGAGATATTTCGACTTCACGCATTTCTTCGGATCGAATTTCACCGCGTCGCTGACGCGCAGGCCCGTCTCCAGCATCAGCTCGATCAGAAGCCGGAAGGTGGCAGGCATCTTTGCGTAGCCCGTCGTCCCGCCGTTGATCTTTCCGGCCGCGTCCAGGATGGCTTTGACCTCTTTTTCGGAGTAGGGCTGCTTCTGGTCGTAGACGGCCTTGTGCGGGCGCATCTTCTCGACGAGGGCTTCGGTGATCCAGCCCCGCCGGTATGATTCACGCAGGAAATGCGCGAGCTTGGCAATACTCGTTGCCTTTGACGTCCCGGCCAGTCCGGCAAGCCCGTAGGTCTTGAAGTCTTCCAGGACATCGATGCTCAATTCGCGAATGAAGAACCTGTTCTTGCCGTGCGCGAAATCCTTCACCCTGCCGAGCAGCAGCTTGTACTGCGCCGCCGTCTTCGGTTTCACATCGTCGCGCGCGTCGAGATAGCGCGTGATGCAATCCTCCAGCTTGGGACCATGGACCGTTTCGTCTTTAGCCTCCGCATTCAGCGAACGGAGCTTCGCTTCGGCCGCAGGCCAGTCGCGGACACCGAGAGCCTGACGCGGATATTGCTCCTTGTCCGTCGTGCCTTTCAGCCAGATCGGGCAGTCGCAGTCCTTGAAATATTTCTTCTCGTAAGCCTTGAGACGGAGCTTATGAACCCTGCAATCGACGGAGTGACGGCGGTAGATAAGGAGGGGCACAACCGGATTATAACCCCGGTTTTTGTACAGCCCTCTGTACAACGTGGTTTTCTATGTCTGTAAAGTTATGATTCTAGGAAAGTTGGCTCCCCGGCATGGATTCGAACCACGATTCACGGCTCCAAAGGCCGCTGTCCTGCCGTTAGACGACCGGGGAGTATAGCGCTGGAACGCGCTACCTTCTGCTAGTGTAACAGGACCATCGCCGATCACGATACACTGTCGGTCTCCCATGAGCCAGCACAAATTCCTGCTCGACGAAAGCCGCCTGCCGAAGGCCTGGTACAATATCGCGGCCGACTTGCCCGTCGCCCCGCACCCCGTGCTCCATCCCGCAACCCTCCAGCCGGTCACGCCCGACTTCCTCAGCGCCATCTTCCCGATGAACATCATCCTCCAGGAAGTCAGCCAGGATCGATGGATCGGGATTCCCGAGCCCGTCCGCGAAATCTACAAGCTCTGGCGGCCGACGCCGCTCTACCGCGCCGTGCGGCTGGAGCAGGCGCTCGACACTCCCGCGCACATCTACTACAAATACGAAGGCGTCTCGCCGGTGGGCTCGCATAAGCCGAACACCGCGGTCCCGCAGGCCTTCTATAACAAGGAGGCCGGCACCCTCGCCATCACCACCGAGACCGGCGCCGGCCAGTGGGGCTCCTCGCTGGCCATGGCCTGCAGCTTCTTTGGCATCGACCTCGAGGTCTTCATGGTGAAGATCTCCTATCACCAGAAGCCGTACCGCCGCATCATTATGGAGAATTTCGGCGCCACCGTCTACGCAAGCCCCACCGATCGCACGCAAGCTGGACGCGCCGTGCGAGTCGCGACGCCGGACTCGAACGGCTCTCTCGGCATCGCCATTTCCGAAGCCGTGGAGGTGGCGGCCACCTCCGGCGGCGCAAAGAAATACTCGCTCGGCAGCGTGCTCAATCACGTCATGATGCACCAGACCGTGATCGGCCTGGAAACCCTCGACCAGATGGAAATGGCCGGCGAGTACCCTGACGTCGTGATCGCCTGCGCCGGCGGCGGGTCGAATTTCGCCGGCTTCGCGTTCCCCTTCCTGCGCAAGAATCTGACCGAAGGCCGCAAGACCCGCGTCATCGCCGCCGAGCCAGCCTCCTGCCCCAGCCTCACACGCGGCAGGTACACCTTCGACTACGGCGACACCGCCGCCATGGCCCCCATCGTCAAGATGTACACGCTGGGCCACACCTTCATGCCCCCCGGCATTCACGCCGGGGGACTGCGCTACCACGGCATGTCGCCGCAGGTCAGCGCCCTCGTGGATCATGGCGACATCGAGGCGCGCGCCGTTCAGCAGCTCGGCACGTTCGAGGCCGGCGTCCTGTTTTCGCGCGCCGAGGGAATTATTCCCGCGCCGGAATCGAACCACGCGGTGCGCGTCGCCATCGACGAAGCCCTGGAGTGCAAACGGGACGGCCGGGCGAAGGTCATCGCTTTCAATCTCTCCGGACACGGGCACTTCGACATGACCGCATACGAAGCGTTCCATCACGGGAAGCTGGAAGACTAC
>JACXTT010002534.1_pt1 | contig 28844 bp, 19 predicted proteins | sample 9270951 | NCBI WGS metagenome assembly JACXTT01 (sample SAMN15532306, study PRJNA645909) | rock metagenome | isolation source: weathered quartz diorite | place: Puerto Rico | collected 2017-06-21 | reverse complement strand
TCCATGTCCCACAGCGGATGGTGCACCAACTGGTAATGCCACTTTCGTTGGCCGGTTTTCAAATCGACGCAGACCAGGCTCTCACCGTAAAGATTGTTTCCCGGGCGATGACCGCCATAGTAGTCGCCGGTTGGCGACTCCACCGGCAGATACACCAACCCGAGCTGCTCATCGACGCTCATCTGCGCCCACACGCCCGTGTTCCCGGTATACTCGGCCGATCCGTTGAGCCACGTGTCATAACCGACTTCGCCCTTCACCGGAATGGTGTGGAAGGCCCACAGGCGCTTTCCGGTTCGCACGTCGAAGCCCCGGACGTAGCCTTTGTTGTTGCGCATGCTCTTCGGCGTCATTCCTTCGCGGAACGCCGCGCCAATCAGGATCGTGTCCTTCGCCACAATCGGCGCCGACTGCAATCCGATTTCACCGTGAACCAGATCGGGAACCCACTCGCCTTTTTCATTCCATGCCGAGATCGTCTGATCGTCGTCGAGTTTCAAATCGACCACGCCGCCTTTTCCAAAAGACGGGATGAATCCGCCGGTCTTGGCGTCGAGGCAAACGAGGCGGAAGCCCGGCGTCACGTAGAAAATCCGCTCTTCCTTGCCGTCCGACCAATAAGCCAGGCCGCGGCCAGATAGTTGCCGGGGGGCCGCCGCTCCACGCGCTCCCTCATGCTCGCCGTGGACCCACAGCAATTCACCGCTCGCCGCGTCGAGCGCGATGGCTGCACGCCGTGATCCAGCCGTAGCATAGACGACGCCATTCACCATCAGCGGCGTGCCTTCCAGTTTGTACTCGGGGCGATTGCCGATGTTGTCGGTCTTGAAGCGCCAAGCCACTTCGAGCTTGTTGAAGTTTGAAGCATTGATCTGGTCGAGCGGCCGGTACCGTGTACCGTGCACGTCGGCGTTATAGCTCGGCCATTCCGTGTCCTTGCCGGTCTGCGCCACTGTCATAGACGCGATCGATACGAGTCCGGCCACAACGGCCAGGACTGTGCGTAGCTGAAGCATAAACGGTTTCTCTCCCCTGGATTCCCTGCGTTGGCGTTAAGTTCGTAATATACCGCATTCGCGGCTTTATGCCATTGGCGCCAGAATCAATCCAAACCCGTTCATTAGCTCGTATATTTGAATAGATCCGGTTGGATGCTACATTCGCTTTAGATCGCGAGTCCCGCCGACATCGGCATGCTGCTGCCCATCCTATTAGCCACGCACACGCCTTCGCCCGACGGCGATCTGGTAGAGCGCTTGCGCCGGCGCGACCCGCAGGCCCTCGCCACGCTATACGATCGCTACGGTCGAGTGACCTACTCGCTCATCCTGCGCGTAGTGCGCGATCCCGCCCTCGCAGAGGACCTCGTTCAGGAAACTTTCTTGCGAGTCTGGAATCGAATTCATGGCATGGATTCCGAGAAGGGCTCGATCGGTCCGTGGCTGATGGCAGTGGCCCGAAATCGCGCGATCGACTACTTGCGTTCGGCGGCAGGGCGCGAACGGAACGCGCTTGAATTAGAGGACACCGACCATCCGTCGCTCTATTGCGACATGGAACCGGCGATTCTGAACTCGGACAGAACTCGCCGGGTGAAAGTGGCCATGCAAAAGTTGTCGCCCAACCATCGCCAGGTGATGGAGCTCGCTTACTTCGAAGGCCTGTCACAATCCGAAATGGCCGAGCGGATGGGGCAACCGCTGGGAACAGTGAAAACCTGGGTACGCACGGCCTTAAAGAGTCTGCGTGATGAACTGGGCGTGGCGGTGACACCATGAACTGCGAACAATTGCGCGACTATTACGAGCTATACGCGATTGGTGTCGCCGAAGAGCCCGAGCGCAGTGAAATCCGGGCGCACTTGAATCGCGACTGTGACATTTGTATGGCAGGCATAAAGCAAGCCCTAGAAGTCGCAACCTTGTTGGGAAGCACAGCGCCCCTAAGCGAGCCATCCGCGAAGCTGCGCAAGCGCGTGCTCGGTTCGGTTGGAATCGAAGAGCGGCGATTTGCATGGGCGCCTGTCTGGGCCGCAGCGACTGTGCTGTTGTTGGTGACGACATTCTATTTTGTAAACGAGGATCGGCGGCACGCGTCAGAGGCCGCGCGCTTGCAGAGCGAAATGCGCCGCCAGGAGAGCGAGATCACACGTCTCACCGAGGCTTTTGCAATTTTGAATGGTATCGATACGCGCGAAGCAACTTTCGGCAAGGGACAGCCTCAGCCTCCGCGCGGGAAGGTGTTCCTAAATCCCTCGCAAGGCGTGCTGTTCATGGCTTCGAATCTGCCGCCCGCGCCGACAGGCAAGCTGTATGAAATGTGGCTGATTCCGAAAGCGGGAAAACCCGTAGCGGCAGGGTTGTTCCAATCGCAGAGCGACGGCACCGCGATGCACATCCGTCGCGGAGCTGTCGATGTGGGAGCAACCGGCGCAGTCGCCGTCACGGTGGAGAATGAGACGGGCGCGGATCAGCCGACGTCACAGCCGTTCATCGTCGCGCCGGTGGTGAGCCCGCAATAGCATTGGCTGTTCCTGATCACGGCTGTGTTACACTTGTGGTACAATTCATAGGTGAAGTCGACTACCTCCAGCTTTCGAATCTCTCACGAGTTGCGCAAGCAATTGGATCAAACTGCTCGACGGCTGAAGCTTGGAAAGAATTCCCTCATCACCCAAGCGCTGGAAGACTATCTTCAAAGACTGAACGGCAAACGCTTCCTGGAGGAGGCTCGCAGCCAATCTTTGCTTGCTAGCAAAGCGCCAGTCGAGGACGAGGATCTATGGCTGCAGCACGCCGATACTAGTGGATGGAAATAAACCGAGGGGACATCGTGATCGCGATACTGCCTGGCGATTATGGAAAAGGGCGGCCAGCGCTGGTGGTGCAATCAAATGTTTTCAATGTGACACACGCCAGCATCGTTGTGTGCCCGGTCACATCTCATCTTGTCGATGCCCCGCTGTTCCGCGTGCAGCTCCAGCCGTCGGCCGGCACGGGCCTGCGAGCACTCTCGCAGGTCATGGTTGACAAAATGATGGCGATCAAACGGCAACGGATTGCACAAGTGATAGGTCACGTTAATGGCGCGTCGATGCGGCGGATCGACCGTTCACTCCAAATCTGGCTGACGCGCGATTAGCTCGCTCCTCAGGACCACTCCAGGATCACCTTGCCCGTGTTCCCAGACCGCATCGCTTCAAACCCCTGCTCGAAATCGGTGTACGAAAAACGATGCGTGATCACCGGCCGAATGTCAAGCCCGGACTCCAGCATCACCGTCATCTTGTACCAGGTCTCGTACATTTCTCGGCCGTAGATGCCTTTGATGGTGAGCATGTTGAACACGACCGTGGTCCAATCGATCACCATCTCGTGCGTGGGAATGCCAAGCATCGCGATCTTGGCGCCGTGGCTCATGTTCGCTATCATTTCGCGAAAGGCTGACGCGTTGCCCGACATCTCCAGGCCGACATCGAAACCCTCTTGCATTCCCAGCTCTTTCTGAACCTGCTCCAGCGGTGTCTCAGCTGTATCGACCGCGCGCGTGACGCCGAGTTTCTGTGCCAACTCCAGCCGATAGCGATTCTTGTCGGTGATCACGACGTGACGCGCTCCCGCATGCCGGACCACTGCGGCGCCCATAATCCCTATCGGTCCGGCGCCCGTGATCAACACGTCTTCTCCCAGCACTGGGAAAGATAGCGCGGTATGCACGGCGTTGCCGAAAGGATCAAAGATTGCCGCAACGTCCAGATCAACGTGCTCCTTGTGCCGCCAGATGTTGGTCATCGGCACCGCGATGTAGTCGGCGAACGCGCCCGGACGGTTTACGCCTACGCCCATCGTGTGCGCGCATAAGTGGCGGCGTCCGGCGAGACAATTGCGGCAACGGCCGCACACTACGTGTCCTTCGCCGCTCACTATGTCACCCGGATGGAAATCGTTCACGTTCGAACCGGTCTCGACGATCTCACCGACAAACTCGTGGCCGATCGCCATGGGCACAGGGATCGTGCGTTGCGCCCAATCGTCCCAGTTGTAGATATGCAAGTCCGTGCCGCAAATTCCGGCGCGGCGTACGCGTATCAATACGTCGTTGATGCCGATCGTGGGTTTGGGAATTTCTTCGAGCCAGAGTCCGGGCTCGCGCTTGCTTTTGACCAGTGCTTTCATGAAATGGCTGCGCGCGAATGAAAGCTAGTCCGGCACGTACTGCCGCAAGTAGCGATGAGCCATCTTGAACCCGAGAGCATAATCTTCGCTGAAATCCGGACCAGGCCGGTTGGGTGAGCCGTACAGCGGATCTTCGTGTTCAACGCTCATAGCACCATGATAACCGGCGCGCTGCAGCACCGTGAAAAACGCCGCCCAGTCGATTGATCCGAGGCCCGGAAGCCGATAGACCCACCATTGCGCGCGATTCACTGGATTGATGCCGCCGCGGCGGAGCACGTCCCAGCGGATCTCGGTGTCCTTGAGATGTACATCGAAGATCTTGTCCACGAACTCGCGCGCAGTTTGAATCGGATCCATCATTTGCCAAACCAAGTGTGACGGATCATATTGCAGACCTACGTAGGGCGAGTCACGGAAGCCCTTAAAGAGCGCTTCGAAACCCGCGGGGCTGACCGCGACATTCGGGCCGCCCGGATACGGCTCCCACAAAATCCGCACTTTGTTGGCCTGGCAAGCCGGAAAATATCGCTCGTTGTAGACGCGAACGATGTCGTCCACTTGTTTATCGAAGGGCCTCTCGGCGTCTTTGCCCGATGCAGTGCCGACGTACGGGATTCCCAGCTTGCCGGCCAATTCGATGACCTTCACGAAATAGTCGTTATCCTGCTTACGCTGGTTGGGATCCGCCGCGATGTGATTCTGCGACGCCTGGAACGCCGACACCTGCATGCCGTATCGCGCGAGAGTCTGCTTCACATTTTCGACCTGCTGATCGCTGAGCGCGGTCGCATCCATAGGCGATCGCCGCGTCGCGCCCAGGATCATGTTGGTGAAACCCTCTTCTTTGGCAAATCGTACGTTGGATTCCGTAAACGGACCGAGGATCCCAAGCCGCGGTTTCCATTCCACGGGCCGCGAACGTTCCTGCGCGGCTGCGGTGACGGCGGCAACTCCGCCCAGCAAAGTGCGTCTGGTCATGTCTGCTCCCTCATCAGACATCAGAACACGAACTTCGCCGCCAGTTGTACCAGCCGTGGAAAATTATTTTGGGTCAGCGGCAACTTCCCGAACTGCGAGCTGTTGAAATCCGTGGTCGGGCCCTGGAGTATGGGCGTGTTTCCGATGTTGAAGGCTTCTCCGCGCAGCTGCAACGAATAGTGTTCCTTGAACGGAATTGTCTTCTCGACGGACATGTTCACCTGCGGCTCACTGGGGTTGCGGATATTCGAGAATCGATCCGGCACCACGCGATACGTGAACGGCGCGCGCGTCTGATAGCAGTTTCGGTCATTGTTGAACCAATGGTCGGCGTTCTGCCCGCCGGGCGCGTTGTAGCTCGGGCCGCAGCTGTAGTTCAGATCCGTCCAAGTTACCGGGTAGCCGGAATAATACGTGAAGATCCACGTCATGCGCCAGTTGTTGAGAAAGACGCCTGCCACCGGATTGCTTACGTTGGCCCAACGTCGTCCCTTGCCCACGGGAAGGTCCCAAACACCTGAAATCGCAAGCGACTGAGGTTTGTCATTGTTGTCAAGCTCATGGATGGGTTGCTCGAGCGGATTGAAGTTATTCAGCCGATGATTTTGCTCGAACGCTTTGGAAAATGTATATGAGATCACGGCCGTCAATACGCCGCCCTTGTCAGAGCGGGCCAGACGTTTTTCCACCAGGACCTCGAGCGCGTCATAGCGATAGTGGTTGATTGGCAGCGTGTTGTTCGTGATGCCGCGGAAAACGGGGTTGGGACGCAGCAGCTCGAAGGCGTTGATGGTGGTCGACGCTCCCGAAGTCGAGCTAGCCGGCAGGATTCCGAAAAATGGACTCGGAAGCTGCCGGTTCAAGTAATTCGGATCGCCGATGCCAATGACCCGATCGGCCTGGGAGATGTCGTCAAAGTTGAAGTTCTGCGTGTGGTGGATGGTGTAGTTACCCGTATACGAGACTTCAACCACCATGCCGTACGGAAGCTCGCGTTGGAAGCCGAAAGAGTACTGATAGGAGCGAGGCAGCGGCACGCCGCGCGTGTCAAAGCTGATTCCGTTGCCCACGTTCGTGAGGAGTCCTTGCGACGCGCCGGCAACCGGCAATAACCCGTTCGGATAGGGCTGTTCCAGCGAATAGGGTCCGGTCAAGCCGCCAGAGGGAAAAACGCCATCGAGTGTACGGACATAAGTCGTGCTCTGGGAATAGCCGGTGGTGGTATTTTCCTGGGTCTGCGGCTGATAGAAGATGCCGAAGCCGGCGCGCATCACGGTCTTGGGCGCGAATTGCCATGCGAATCCTATGCGAGGCGCGATGCCGTTCCAATCGGTGTCGTACGGGCGGCGCGGCTGACCGCTCGTGCCTGCGAAAAGAAGCCCGCCGACGATGGCTTTAGGCGCGTCAGGATATTTGTATTTCGCTCCCGGATTCGCGGCATCGTACTGCGCCTTGAGCTGCGTCCATTTGGCGATGATCTCATCGCTGAGCGGATTCTTGGTGTTGAAATCGTAGCCTCCGTTGAGGCGATTAAAACGCTCCAGCCAGGGAAGCTGAATATCGTAGCGGAGGCCGAAATTCAGAATGAATTTCGGAGTAATGCGCCAGTCGTCTTGCACATAGAACGCGTAATATGGACGCGTGCGGTAGAAGGTATCGCGATAATCGACGCGGCTCGCATCGTTCCCGGTGTTGCTCGGCAAACCGAGCAGTAGCGCCGCAATGGAGGAGCCGTCTTTCGATCCCTGGCCCTGATCTCGAAGCTGTTGCGTCCAGTAGCGATCGAAATTGAACTGACCGAATGCGTTTCCGGTATTGTTCGTGCCCTTGGCGACGTAGTTGAGTTCGAACCCGAAGTGGAGGCTGTGCTTGCCCCGCGTCATCGTCAGACTGGGCGCGAAATCCCATTGGTTGTAAGTGCTCCATGAAGCGACGTCACTGTTGCTGTTCCCGAACAAGCGGCTGTAGTCCTGCAGCGTGACTACCGGCGCGGTATTGCCGGTTACCGATGGCGAATGGATCACTTGCTTGATGCCGAGCTTGTCGGCAGTGAAGCTGAAGTCGGTGTAGCGCGGAAAGATGGAAGTAAACCGGCCGAAGGAGCCTCGCACGTCGAGTACCGAAGAAGGAGAGAGGACGTGCGTCCAGTCGGCAATGTAATTCTGATCGGTGCGCTGCGAAAAGATATCGCCGCTTCCCGCCGGCGGATCAAAGCCGGTCTGGTTGCGGTACTCGTAACCGTGCTGATACGTAAACAAAGCGTAGAAGCGGTCATTCTGACCGAAATTGTGATCCCAACGACCCATCGGCTGGTTGTAGTGATAGCGCCCGGTATTGCCCGTCGCGAAGAAATTCTGGGCCAGCGCGCCGAGATTTCCGTTCGGCGCTGGGTAGTAACTTAAGATCTTCGTGCCGATCGGACTGATGCGGCTTGGTGGGATCACGTTATCCGTAAACAGATTGCGGATGTATCGCGATCCCGCGCAGGTAGGGTTGTTGGGCTGCTCGCAATGCGTTGTTAAGGGATCGTAGATCTTGAAGCCGTAATCGGTGAAATGCTGCCCATCTCGCAGAGCTGTGGGCGGCACGTCGGAAACGCGGCTGAATGGGACGACCTCGCGCCAGCCTTCGAGACTGACGAAGAACCAGTCTTTGCCCTTGCGCCCGAGGATCGGACCGCCCACCGCGTAACCGTACTGGTGCTGGTTATGCTTGCCCCGCACAGCCCCGACACTATTGTTTTGGGTCGTATTGGCGTCTAGCACCGAGTTTCGGAAGAATTCGAAAACGCTGCCGTGATAGGCGTTCGTGCCGGACTTAAGGGTCGTGTTCACAACGCCGCCGTTGAATCGGCCAAATTGAGCGTCGTAGGTGTTCGTCATTACTTTGAATTCCTGAACTGCTTCCACGTTGGGCGCTAGCTGCCAAGTGCCGTCCTTGTCCGAGATCGGTGCGCCATTGAGCAGGAACTGACTCGTGCCGGTACGGCCTCCGTTGATCTTGTAATTGCTGGTGACGTCCCAGCCGCGTGTGCCGGAAAATCCTGTTGCGCCGAATTGCTCTTGGGTGAAGAGGACGCCGGGCGTAAGCGCCAGCAACATGTACGTTTGACGGCCGTTGAGCGGAAATTCCTGGGTCTTGATGGCATCGAAGTTGAGCCCGCGGGATGCCGTCCCGGTGTCGATCGTCTCTTGCTCGGCTGTAACCGTTACTTGCTGATTGATGTCGCCAACCTGAAGCTTCAGTGCGATATTGAGCTTATCAGCCGTCAGCAGGACGACAGACTCGCGCTTGGTAGTAGAGAAACCTGGCGCCGAGGCTTCCAGACTATAAACGCCCGGGTTCAGGAAGGGGATCGAATACACTCCGTCCGTGCTGGTCCGCACTTCGACGGACTGGTTGTTATCGATCCGCGTGGCCTTGACCAGCGCATTCGGCACCGAGGCGCCGGTCGGATCGGTCACTTGGCCAAGAATCGTAGCGCGAAAATCCTGTGCGAACGCAATCCCCGTTAGCGCGCAGAGCGCGGCAATAATTCGAGTGTTCATCTGAGTATCTTTGCCTCCCCAACAAGAAGGGCACACTACCCCGTTAATTCTCTTAAGTTGAGACTAAGAGCCAAGTTGGTGCAAGGGAATTCACTGGGAATTCCCGTAGGGAAGTCGATTATTTAGTCGGGAAGAATACGCTCGGCGACGATTTCCGCGTTCTTGGTAATGCCTGAAAGCGTGCCGGACTTCAGCAATACCTCAAAGTACGGAATCCGCCCTCGATTTTGCGTCGTCAGCCGGTTGATGAGCGGCGAGGACGTGGCTGCGTTCATGATGAACTCTCCGGCCGACTCCGTGCCTTCGCCAGTGGTACCCTCGATAATTAATACATTGCCGGTGTGGCGCAGGTTTGGCACTAAGGCAATCACGCTGTAACTGTCGCCCGACTGCCCGGGCCGCGCGGCGCGATAAACGGGCAACTCGGTCCCCATCGGTTTTTTATTTCGAACATACGCAGCGTGCACCTGCTGATCAAATTCGAAGCGGAAATTCAAGGCCGGCTCGAACAGGCTGTTCCAGAGGTTGGATCGAATGCTCCCGAGCAGGATGCTGTTGCCCTGCTTGAAGTCTAGGATCTGTGTATTCTTCGCCGAACGAATCGACACCTTATCCCATTGGTCAGCGTTCAGCCGGTGAAGCCGCTGGACCAGGCGCACATCCGTCATATCCGTGAACAGCCAATTCGGCACAAGGCGCAAGACCGATTTCGCAGCGTCCGAGCTCACCGATCTCGAACCATAATCGTGTGAAAGGTATTCTTCGAGCGTGACCGGACGTTGCAACACGGTTTGAGCCACTACCAGGGACGAGTCGGCGCACACGATCAACGTGTCCTGGCTGTTGTTGAACAGCAGCGGCCATAGCGCCGAGCGATCCAACCTCGATCCTGCGGCGCCCGCCAAGCGTTGCTCGAGCTTGCGATTCTCTCCCCATAGTCCGAGACAGACGGCGGCCAGCCCGGCGATCGCGGCTAGCATCAGCCACAGCCGCCATCCAACCTGATGCCTGTGTTGGGCCGGCAGTAATTCCGTCTTTACGCCCGGGTCCCTGAGGGACGCCAGATGCTCGCGCGTCTCGAACACCGGAACATAGGCGCCCTTTGGAATGAGAATTACACAAGGCTCTTCCTTGCCGTCGCCGGCGAAGTATTCCTCCAGCCGCTTTCTGAGCTGGCGGACCTCTACGCGGACGATGTTGTCTTCCGAAGGATTGTAATCTGGCTTTCGCCCGAAGACCCCGCACCCGATCAGCTGCTCGCGAAGCTCCTCGGGACGGTTCTCGATGGCGCGTTCACAAATGTAAGTCAGTAATTCGCGCAGGCGGGGGGATCTTCGGAAGGAGGGACTGGAGGCAACTCTATGCACCACTTCCCATCGAGCATCAACGGACTGCGGACTGGGCGCGGCCTTAGTTGCCATGGAATTACGAGGCGTCTTCGCTGTGAATTCCCTGTGAATTCGCTTGCTAACGCATCCCCAACAGAGGTTCCATTGCAGATACGGTACCACGCTACCATTGTCTTTGCAATGGGGTCGTAAGCAATTGAGAACAGTAATCAACTTGCAACTTGATGCGAATCAATAAGATCGTCTTGGGGGCAATCCAATGAGGAATCACTATGTCTTCACAGCCGCGTTGCTGCTAGCCGTGGCTTCGTTAGCTTTGTTGGCGCAATCGGATCTCGGATCGATCAGTGGGTTCGTTAAGGATCCGACTGGTGCCACCGTCCCGAACGCTACCGTGATCGTGAAAAACGAAGCCACGGGAACCGAGAGGCGAGTCAAGACCAACGAGTCGGGCTCTTACGCGGTTACAAACGTTCAGCCAGGCTACTATACGGTCAGCGTCGAGGCGACCGGCTTCAAGAAGTTCGAGAGTTCACATAACAAGCTCGACCCATCGGCGCAGCTTGCCTTGGACACCACGCTGGCTGTCGGAAGCGCCACGGAAACGGTCGAGGTTACGGCCAGCGCGGCAGTCCTGCAGACCGAATCGGCTTCCGTTCAGAAGCTGGTTACGCGCGAGCAGATCGACGCTCTTGAGTTGAACGGCCGGAACCCGGTGGGTCTCGCAGGATTGGTGCCCGGTGCCCGCGGCGGAAATCTGGCCGGCTTGAGCTTCGCGTTTAGCCAAGGCCCTGCCAACTTCAATGGCTCCAGGAATCCGGAAAATCTGATCACGTACGATGGCGCGCCGGCCACTCGAACCCGTTCGAATGGCACGAGTCTCGGGTCCGCGGATGTCGACTCGACGTCTGAAGTACAGATCTTGACCGCGTCCTATGCGGCGGAATATGGTCGCACGTCCGGCGCCCAGATCCGCATCGTGACGCGCGCCGGTTCGCGAGATTTTCACGGCGCGATGTACGAATACTTCCGTAACGATGCGTTAAACGCCAACACCTGGACCAGGAACCATACCAACAACCCGCTCGTCCCTGGGACTTTCCAGAGTTTTGTGCCTCCGTTCCGCTACAACCAGTTCGGCTACAACGCCGGCGGACCGTTCTATATTCCCGGCAAGTTCAACAAGGACAAGAGCAAGTTCTTTTGGTATTGGGGACAGGAATGGGTTCGCTACCGGTTCACCGACAGCTCGAACTGGACCGTTCCTACGCTAAAAATGCGGACCGGTGACTTCAGTGAACTGCTGACCAACAATCCCGTGAATATCCTTGGCAAGGTCGTGCAACTGAAGGATCCCACCAACGGCGCGAACATCCAAGGCAACATAATCCCTCCATCGCTGCTTAGCAGGAATGGCCTCGGCATTCTGAAAGCCTATCCGGTTCCGAACCTGACCACGTTCATCAACGGAACGAACAACTTTTACATTACCGCTCTGCACCCGCAGAACCAGCGCAAAGATACGCTGGCTGTTGACATGAATCTTACCGAAAGGCAGCGACTGCAATTCCGCCGGAACAACTACCTGTTCGACGAATATCAGCCGTTGGATGGCACGCCGACCGAGACACCCAAGTTCTTCAATCGCCCGAACCAAACCAACTCACTGGACCATGTTTGGACCATCAGCCCCACGATTGTGAACGAAGCGCTCGCGACGGTCAGCCTGGACGATGTATATATCCCGGTAGACACGGCGCACTTCTTCGATCGGACGACGGCTGGAATTAACTATCCGTACATCTTCCCGCAAGGAAAGCTGATTCCCACCCGCATCCCGACGGCGAATATTACTGGACTCAACGGGTTGACTGGCGGTCCTTATCCATCTCACTCCTCGGGTCCGATATACACCGTATCTGACAGTTTGACCTGGATCAAGGGCAGCCACACTTTCAAATTTGGCTTCTACTTTGAGCGCTCGGGCGAGAACGACAACGACGAAATCAACGTCGCCGCCTGTCCGACTTGCACCAACAACCAGAACGGCCAATTCAGTTTCACCGACACGCGCTCGGGAGCGCCCAACAGCGGAAACGCACTCGCGAACGCGGCGATGGGGCTCTTCGATAGCTATTCAGAGCTCGGCCAGCGCGCGTATACAATTTTCCGCGGCTCTTCCTACGAACCGTGGGCCCAGGATTCCTGGAAGGTCAACCGTCGTCTGACCGTGAACTACGGCGTACGCTACACCGTGATCGTTCCCTACAAGGCTCTCTGGGGCAACATGATCGCCTTCGATCGGACTCTGTATGATCCGAGCAAGGCGGTGACGATCGATCCAAAAACCGGCACGATTGTCGGAACTACGGGCGATCGCTACAACGGCATGGTGATTCCGGGTGACAGCTTCCCCAGTTCGGGCAAGGGCAGATTCCCTGAAGCCACCGCCGGAACGTTCGACTATCTGCATCGCGGCGGCACGTACCCTGAATATTACTCGAACATCCAGTGGGGTCAGTTCCAGCCGCGTGTTGGCATTGCCTTCCAGATGAACGACAAGACCGTGATTCGCGCGGGCGGCGGTGAATTCTTTACTCGGCTCGGCGTGAGCGACTCGGTGTTCCTCGGCGGCAATCCACCGTTCCAGCCCACTGCGAACGTGACATTCGGCAATGCTGACAATCCGGGCGGAAGCTCAGCCAACAGCTTGCCTCTCACCGTGACCAGCCAAAGCCGCGAATTCAAGAACCCGAGCGCTTGGAACTGGAATGCGACCGTGGAGCGCGAGTTGTTCTTCAAGTCCGTACTGAGCGTCGGCTATGTCGGGCGTCGGGGTCTCCATCAACAGCGGGAAGCCGACATCAATCAACCGCTGCCCTCAACAGTTGCGGTCAATCCGGGCGTGAACCTCGACGCGCTGCGTCCATTCAAGGGCTACAATTCCATTCGCGAGACGGATAACGTCGCCAGCTCGCGATACAACGCTCTGCAGATCGCCTGGAATCGCCGATTCACAGGCGGCCTCTTGTTCGGGTTCACCTACACGCTCGCCAAGAGCTCCGATAATGGATCCAATCAGCGCGACATCATTCCCAATACGTACGACGCTCACGGACTCTGGGCACCTTCGGACTTCGACATCCGGCACGTCATGATCGTCAATTTCCTCTACGAACTGCCGGTCTTCCGCTCGCAGACCAACTTTGCTGGAAAAGTGTTGGGAGGCTGGCAGGTGAGTGGTATCTTCCAGGCGCAAAGCGGCGCACCCGGCCAGGTCGGCCGCAATCAGGATTATGCCGGCGTCGGCCAGGACGGCAGCATGAACGGCGCGGCCATTCAATACTGGGCTTTCAACGGCGGCGAAATCGATTACAAGAGGCAGATGGCCCACAATGGCTCGGCCGACCCGAGTTACTGGTTTGCCGTTCCGCTTACTTCATCGGGTGGCGTCGCGCAATTCTCGGCTCCTGCGGCTGGCACGTTTGTTACTCAGAACATCGCCCGCAACGTGTTCTACGGTCCGGGTTTCAATAACTGGAACCTTGGTCTCTTCAAGAAGTTTGCGATTAACGAACGGACCGGCTTCCAGTTCCGTGCCGAGGCTTTCGACGCCTTCAACCATCCCAACTATTGCTACATTGGAGCTGGCGGTTGCAGCGGCAACGGCGTCGGCGTCGATCCGACCAACCTGGGGACTTTCGGCAAGGTGACCGGAAAGGCAAACGACGCGCGCAACCTGCAACTCTCGCTGCGGTTCTATTTCTAAGGAGATTCCGATGTCCTCGAATAACGATTCACTCGACCGTAGAGGTTTTCTAAAGACTGTCGGCGCCGCCAGCGTGACCGTCGGCCCAGTATTGGCCGCGCGGAGCGGTGCCAAGATGGCAGGCGGTCGAGTGATCGGCGCCAATGACCGCATCAACATCGGTGTCCTCGGCGTTGGCGGGCGAGGGAATTCCGACGCGCGCAATTTTGCCAAGTTCGGCGAACAAAACAACGCCTGCCAGATCGTCGCTGTCTGTGACGTCTACGAGAAGCGTAAGCGCGAAGCAGCCGAGCGGTTCAAATGCCAGGGGTATCTCGACTATCGGGATGTGTTGGCGAGGCCGGACGTTGACGCAGTTATTATCGCCACCCCGGACCACTGGCACGCCAAGATGGCGCTCGACGCCATGGATCATGGCAAAGATGTGTACCTCGAGAAGCCGATGTGCCACACCAACGAGGAAGCGCGGCAATTGGTCAACACCGTGAAAGAGACCAAGCGTGTCCTCCAGGTGGGCTCGCAGACCACTTCCGCCGACCAATGGTGGAAGGCTCGCAAGGCCATGGCCGATGGAATGATCGGGCAGATGATCAGTAGCCAGGGCTCATATCATCGCAACTCGACCGAGGGCGAGTGGAACTACACGATCGAGCCGGATGCCGGTCCAGACGGCAAGGGCGACAACTACATTGACTGGAAAATGTGGCTGGGCCCTGCGCCGAAACGTTCGTGGGACGCCGACCGCTTCTTCCGTTTCCGCAAATACTGGGATTACTCGGGCGGCATTGCCACCGACCTGTTCTATCACGTCGTCGCGCCGCTTCAGATCTGCTGGGGCGAAGCGCAGTTCCCCACCAAAGTCTCAGCCGGCGGCGGCATCTATATCTTCAAGGACGAGCGCGAAGTTCCGGACACGTTCCATTTGATTGCCGATTTCGCGAAGGGACATTCGCTGGTGCTTAGCTCGTCGATGGCTAATTCGCAGCACATCCCCGGCCTGATTCGCGGACATGCGGGTACTATCATCATGGTAGACCATGGGATGTTCGAACGTCCCACACCCGACATTACCGTTCGACCGGAAGTAAAGCGCGGCAAAGCCATCGGCGGGGACGAATACGCCAGCAAGTTCGGCCTCAACGAAATCAAGATCCCGGTGGATCAGAAGGACATGATGACCTCGCATATCGAGAACTTCCTGGCCTCGATTCGGAGCCGGGAAAAACCTCATCTCGATGTCGAGACCGGCGCGCGCGCTCAGGTTGTAATCAACCTGGCGGTACAGTCTTACCGCGAAGGACACGTCCTGTATTGGGACGAGAAAAACTGGAAAGCGTCCACCAAGCCACTGAAAGCATAGCGCCCGCTGAGCCCTACGAAACACTCGGTCATCAAACCTACCACGACTGTTTTTGCTTAGGTGCATCGCCGATTTGCTGCGAAGACATAAGTAAATCCTCGCCTATCGTACGGGGAAAACTCGATTGTATTGCTTTCGCGGCGATGCTAACTTTCTCCAAGTCCCAGCTAATTCTGTCTGGTTGAAAGGAGAAAAGCTGAATGTCTAAATTCAGGTCAGGAGTAGTGTGTCTCGCAGCAGCTGTGTTGCCCGGAACGGCCTTGCTGCGGGCTCAAGTCGATCCAGGGCCGCGCCCGGGCCCCCAAGGAGCGGGAGGCTTTTTCGCTACTCTGAATGCGGCCGAGCAGGCTGCGTTCAATGCGGCACGTGGAGCTTTCGCGGAAATCGATTCGGTCTCGGGAACGGTGCCGGGCGAGGAGGGTCGAGGCTTAGGCCCGACGTTTAACGGCAATAGCTGCGCGCAGTGCCACGCGCAGCCGGCTACGGGAGGCAGCAGCCCTGGCCCTACCAGCCCTCAGAATCCGATTCCCAATCCGCAGGTGGCGCTGGCTACGCTGAATGGAGCCGCCAACACGGTGCCTTCCTTCATCAAAGCCGATGGGCCTGTGCGTGAAGCCCGGTTCATCTCGACGAATCCGCACAATCCCAATGCTCCGCTCGATGGCGGAGTTCATGGCATCTACACCATCAAGGGACGTACCGACGCCGGCGCTTGCAGTCTGGCGCAGCCCGATTTCGTGTCGCAACTCGCGGCCCACAACGTGATTTTCCGCATCCCGACGCCGACGTTCGGTCTCGGCTTGGTGGAGAATACACCGGACGCAACGCTGCAAGCCAACCTGGCTGCCACGGCGGCTCAACGCGCGGCGCTCGGAATCGGCGGCAAGCTCAACACGACCGGCAACGATGGAACTGTAACTCGTTTCGGCTGGAAAGCTCAGAACAAATCGCTCCTGATTTTCGCCGGGGAAGCGTATAACGTCGAGCAGGGCGTGTCGAACATGCTATTCGGTAACGAACGATCGGCGGTACCCGGTTGCGTGATCAATACAACGCCTGAGGACACTGAAGACGTGGAGGCGTTCGCCGAATTCATGCGCTTGTCGGCGCCGCCGGCGCCGACCACTTCGACCCTTTCCCAGATCAACGGCCGCGCGCTCTTTAGCAGCGTTGGATGCGTACTATGTCATTCGGCGTCGCTGACTACGGCCGACTCGCCCTTCACCGGGATGGGCAATTTTACCTATCATCCCTATTCTGATTTCGCGGTTCACCACATAGGTTCGAATCTGGCCGACGGTGTGAACCAAGGCGCCGCGGGTCCGGACGAGTTTCGCACTGCGCCACTGTGGGGCGTTGGGCAACGGCTGTTCTTCTTGCATGATGGCCGCACGGGCGATCTCTTGCAGGCTATTCAGGCGCACTCCAGTCCTGGAGTCGATTGCGTGACCGAGCAGGATTTCCAGCTATTCAAGGCGAACGGCGTATTCTTTCAGCCCTTTTCTCTGAGCTTTACCTGTGGCTCGGAGGCCAATCGCGTACTCCAGCAGTTCAATGCTCTCGGCGCATCCGGGAAGCAGGATATTCTGAATTTCCTGCGATCTCTGTAGAGACGACGCGCCGAGCGACCGAGTCGCGGAGGGCCCCACCCCAGGCTCCGCGATTCGGTCTCCAAAAGCCTCCTCGCCCCTGGGTTCGTTGCGTTATACTCCCGTCAATGAAGCTATTCTCGCTGTTGTTGTGTCTAGCCGTTTGCGCCGTCGCTCAGGATGAGGAATCGCCAGGCGGTGGCCGCGGTGCGGCGCCGGCGGATCCGATGAGTTCCACAACCTTCAGCGGCCTGCGGCTGCGGGGCATCGGTCCGGCATTTACATCCGGCCGTGTGGTCGGATTCGCGGTGGATCCGAGCGATTCGCAGCACTATTTCGTCGCCGCAGCGTCTGGCGGCGTCTGGAAAACCACCAACGACGGCACGTCCTGGACCCCGGTCTTCGACACGCAAGGATCGTTTTCGATCGGCACAGTTGCAATCGATCCCAAGAATTCCTCGGTGGTTTGGGTTGGCACGGGCGAGAACAATAACCAGCGCAGCGTGGCGTACGGCGACGGTGTTTACAAGAGCGACGACGCTGGCCGAACTTGGCACAACATGGGTCTGCGGCAGTCCGAGCACATCGCGCGCATTCTCATCGACCCGCGCGATTCGAACGTCGTGTACACAGCCGCTCCCGGACCACTTTGGAAAGGCGGTGGAGATCGCGGGCTCTACAAATCGACGGACGGCGGAAAAACGTGGACCAGCCTCATCAAAGTTGGCGAGTATACAGGCGTGGCAGACGTGATCATGGATCCGCGCAATCCGGACATCCTGCTCGCCGCCACGCACCAGCGGCAGCGCAAATACTACACCCTCATTCACGGCGGGCCCGAGAGCGCTTTGTGGCGATCCACGGACGCCGGCAAGACTTGGAGCAAAGTGACCAGCGGAATCCCGGCGGGTGAGCTTGGCCGCATCGGACTCGCTTACGCGCCTTCGAACCCCAGCATGATTTATGCGCAGATTGAAGCGACGGAAGGCCGCGGAGGGCTATATCGTTCCACCGACAACGGCGTGACCTGGGAGCGCCGCAACAATTCCGACTCGCAGGGACAATACTACGCGCATGTCGTGGTCGATCCGGTCAATCCTGAGCGCGTATATATCATGAACGTGAACATTAACGTGTCGAACGATGGAGGTCGAACGCTCGCCACGCTACCGACTCGCAGCAAGCACGTCGACAATCACGAGATCTGGATTGATCCCAGGAACAACAGCCGCTATTTAGTCGGCTGCGACGGAGGCGTCTACGAATCCTTCGACAAAGGCGAGAACTGGATTTTCAAGGCCAACCTGCCCATCCCCCAGTTCTACGACATCGCCGTCGATTACGCCGAGCCGTTTTACAACGTCTATGGCGGGACGCAGGATAACTTCAGTTTCGCCTGCCCGTCGCGCACCAAGAATGGAACGGGGATCACCAACTCCGACTGTTTCGTCACGCACGGCGGTGACGGCTTTTACAGTCGCGCCGACCCGAAAGATCCGAACACCATCTATGCGACCATGCAAAATGGAGGACTGGTGCGGTTCGATCGCCGCACTGGCGAGCGCGTCGCCATTCAGCCGCAGCCCGGCAAAGACGATCCGCCAATGCGCTGGAACTGGGACGCGCCGCTGATGATCAGCCCGCATTCGAACACCCGAATCTACATCGGAGCGCAGCGTTTGTATCGCAGCGACGATCGCGGCGATAGCTGGCGCGCCGTTAGTCCCGATCTCACGCGGCAACTCGACCGCAACAAGCTCCCGGTGATGGGCAAGATCTGGAGCGTCGACGCCGTCGCGAAGAATGTGTCGACGGCGCTCTACGGAAATATCTCCGCGATCGCCGAATCGCCGAAACAGGAGGGATTGATTTACGCCGGCACCGACGACGGCCTGGTGCAGGTGACCGAAGACGGCGGCAAGACCTGGCGCAAGATCGACAAGATCCCGGGGGTTCCGGAAGATTCCTATGCACAGCGCATCGTCGCATCGCAGCACGACGCGGGCACGGCGTACGTGGTCTTTGAGAATCACCAGAACGGCGACTTCAAGCCGTACATCATCAAGACCACAGATCGTGGCAAGGCCTGGACCTCAGTATCGGGCAACCTGCCCGAAAACGGGGCGGTGTACGCACTGGCCGAAGATCATGTAAATCCCAAATTGTTGTTCGCCGGCACGGAGCACGGGTTGTACTTCACAACCATCGGCGGTGAAAAGTGGATCAAGCTCACCGGTGGACTTCCGACTATTCAAGTGCGCGACCTGGCGATCCAGAAGCGCGAGAACGATCTGGTGGTGGGAACCTTCGGGCGCGGCATCTACATTCTCGACGACTACACGCCGCTCCGCAACGTCACGCCGGAAATGTTGAAGCAGGATACAGCGCTTTTCCCGGTGAAGAATGCGCTGTCTTATCTTCCTGCGCAGCCGCTGGGTTCGAACGGCAAGGGATTTCAAGGCGAGGCATTTTTCGCGGCGCCCAATCCGCCCTTCGGCACGGAGATCACATACTATCTCAAGGACACCATCCGGACCAAGCGCCAAGAGCGTCAGCAGCGTGAGCGCGAGGCAACACGCAAGGGCGAAACGCCGCCTTATCCTACCGCTGAGCAACTGCGCGCGGAAGCGGAAGAAGAAGCGCCCGCAATTGTGATAACCGTTTCCGACGCGTTGGGGAAAGTGGTGCGTCGCGTCGAAGCGCCGGCTACGCGCGGCATGCATCGTGTCGCGTGGGATTTGCGCGGGCCTGCTCCCGTGATCAACGCGTCGGCCGGCGGCGGAGGCCGTGGCGGTGGAGGGCGCGGGAGTCCGGCGGGCGGTGGCGCTGGCGGCGGAGGTGGTGACGAGGAAGAAGGTGGTGCTTTCTTCCGCGGCCCCACGGGTGCGTTGGTGGTGCCCGGCAAATACTCGGTAACCTTCGCAAAGCGCATTGATGGAGTTGTGACTCCACTTCCAGGCTCGCAGAGCTTCGAGGTCGTGCCTGAAGGCATATCGACGCGTGAAGATCGCGCGGCCAAAGCCGACTTCGAAGAAAAGCTGGCGCGCCTGCAAAAGGCTGTTACCGCGGCACAGCAATCGGCCACCGACGCGCGAACGCGTCTGGACGCGATCCGCCGGGCTGTCGACGCCACGCCGGCGCTTCCGGTCAAGCTGCGAGAAGACGCGATCAACCTGGAACGACGTCTGGACGAAATCAATCGCTCCCTGCGAGGCGATCCGGTACTGCGGGCGCGCGACGAGCCGACTGCTGAATCGATTTCAGAACGAGTCAATTCGGCTGTCTCGACCATGCGGCAGACCACCGGCCGGCCGACCAAGAACGCGCTTGATACCTACCAGATCGCATCCGACGAGTTGGCGTCCGAGATTCCGAAACTCCGCCGTCTGATCGAGACGGACATCCGCGCGCTTGAAAAGCAGCTCGATGCGGCGGGCGCACCACCGACCCCCGGCCGTCTACCCGATTGGAAAAAATGAAGAAATAACGGATGTAATGTAATCGACCGCTGGAAGCATCTATACTGCAGGCGGCTCGATGAGGTCTCGTTACCTGATTGTTACAGCTCTCACGATTTGTTGCGGCTTTCCAGCCGGAGCCCAGGTCTATGGAATCGGAGCCTTCAATATCGATATTGCGGCAGCAGTGCAAGACCAAAGTTCAACCACGCCTGTCTCGCAACATCCCAACCCGCTTCAGGATCCGCGCGATCGCATTTATTATCCGGGCGACACCGAGAGCGTCAAGCCGTTAGCGCGCAAGTTAGTTGGAAACATCCTACTCGATCAAAAGCAAATCTGGACCAGCCCTTTCCACATGCATTCCGGCGATGCCAAGTGGTGGATCGGATTCGGGGCCGCCACCGCGGCTCTCATCGCGACTGATCGCCGCTCATCCAATGCGCTCGAGAACAGTAAGGGGCAAGTTTCGATTGGTAATACTCTTTCAAGAATTGGCACGTCGTATACTCTGCTGCCGGTCGTGGCCGGCTTTTATACGTTCGGCGTTTTCGGCGAGGATCCCAAGGCGCGCGAGGTCGGCGTGCTCGGGGCGGAAGCTTTGCTCGATGGCCTGATTGTTTCTTCAGTTCTCAAACCGATCGCTGGGAGAAATCGTCCGAACGCAGCGGATGAACGGGGCAATTTCTTCGACGGCGGTATGTCGTTTCCATCCGGACACGCCATCGAATCATGGGCGCTCGCGTCGGTGATTTCCTACGAGTATGGACATACGAAACTGGTCCCGATCATCGCCTGCGGATTGGCTGGAGTTGTAAGCGTTGCTCGATTCACCGCGCAGCAGCATTACGCTTCCGATATCGTCGCTGGCGGCGCCATCGGCTGGTTCATTGGACGTTATGTGTGGAAGACTCATCAGGACCACGCGATTCATCCGCACGGCGGCGTGCGAGCGCAGGTCGTCCCCGAGATTCTGCCCGGCTCGCACACTTACGGCGTGGCGCTCATGCTGAGCAAATAAGAATCAGCAAAGTTTTTGGCGGCTGGATTCGCGCTCGATCAATCGCGGAGATATGAGAACGTGTCGAGGCTCGATCGCCTTTTTCGCCTCGATGCATTCGACCAGCAGCTCCGCAGCCTTCTCGCCGATTTGTGAACTGCTCTGATCGACCGTGGATAAAGGAACGCGCAGCAAGTCGGAGTAATGAACATTGCCCGCGCCGACCACCGCGATGTCATCGGGTACATGCAGGCCCGACTCCAAGATCGCCTTAATCGCGCCCGCCGCCACCGGATCGTTATAACAAAACACGCCGTCGGGCCGCGCTGGAAGCCGCAGCAGTTTGCGCATGCCCTCATAACCGGTGCTGTCCTCGTGTTTGCCGCTGACGATATACTCAGCATCCAACTCGAGGTCATGTTTGGCCAGGGCCCGTTTGTAGCCGCGCAATCGCCCGAGTCCCGGAGAATTCGACGGGCCGCGCAGATGAGCGATGCGACGGCAACCTTGTTCGATCAGATGCTCGGTCGCCATCATTCCGATGTCTTCATCCTTGACGCCCACGAAATGCCCTTCAAATCCGGAAGGCATGCGGTCGATCAGTACGTAAGGTATTTTGCGCGCGCGATTCTCAAGCCGCTCGAACAATTCGCCCTTAACGCTCGCTTCAGCCGGAGCGATGATGATTCCATCCACGCTGCGGTCGAGCAGCACTTCGATCTGGCGCAGTTCGGCAGCGGAGTTCTCTTCCGAGTTGGAAATGACGATCTGGTAGCCGAGAGGCTCAAATTTCTGCGAGATTCCCTTCGCTACCTCGGCGAAGAACGAATGCATCAAATCCGGGATGATCAACCCGATCATGTAGGTGCGCCGGGTAACCAGGCTGCGCGCGATCCAGTTGGGCCGGTAGTTCAGTTCCTGCGCGCGCTTGAGGACGCGGCGCTTGGTCTCCTCGCTGATGTCGCTATGGCTCCGCAGGGCCTTGGAAACCGTCATCAACGACACGCCCAAGTCGCGGGCGATATCTTTCATTCGCGCGCCCACTTATCCTCCAATCAACCAGTATAGGGAATAGATCCAACTATGGACTCGAATTACTGACTCGAACTAGACCGAAACAGCGATGCGGCTCCGAAGTTTGGTTGCCAATTCAGTCCATGCTTTCGCGGACCGCTTGACTCTGAGCGGGCCGTCGATGAAAAGCTGCACGACGCGTGCATGCACAGTTTGAACAGGCATAGCGCCATCGATGTGATAAATCGTTGCACCGGTCATGCCGTTGAATATCTCCCGGGCGCGCTCCAAATTCTCACGACTTTCGAAATGATTGGGCTGCTCAGCGCGAGAATGCGAGATGCGGTGGATCCCGGAGGAAGGATCCACATCGAGGATGAAAACCGCGTCCGGAATTGGAAAGCGAGTTTCCATGAGAGCTTTGACCTCGGCGATATTCGCCCCGCGTGAACCTTGGTAAGCGATGCTGGAATAAAAATAGCGATCCAAAATGACGATCTTTCCGGCGTTGAGCGCGGGGAGCAACAGTGTGTTGACGTGTTCCGTGCGATCTTGGACGAAAGCCTCCAACTCGCGCTCGGGAGACAGGCGGCCAGTGGTTGCGGATTCCTTGATCAGCCGGCCCCACGGGCCATCGGTCGGTTCTTTCGAAACCAACGGATTCTCCCCGGCGGCTTCAAGCGCGTGTTTCAGCAACTGTACCTGGGTTGTCTTCCCGGAACCATCGATGCCTTCGACCGCGATCAAGATGGAAGTAGAGAAATCGGCCACGTGCAAGACTCTGTGCACCATCTATCTTACAAAACTGAGTTGGCGCCAACGCATTTTCGCGCCTTCGGCGCCAATCGCGGAACTCTCATGCCGGAGCAGCCACTCTTTTCGTTCCAGCCCGCCCGCGTAGCCCGTCAAAGCGGATGACGAGCCAATCACGCGATGACACGGGACGATAATCGCGACCGGATTAAGCGAGTTCGCATGGCCCACGGCACGTGCTGCTTGCGGCCGGCCCAATAGCGTCGCTAACTGTCCGTAAGTACGCGTCTCGCCGGGAGGAATTGTTCGCAGCGCACTCCAGATCTGCTCTTGAAACGCAGTTCCACCAGTGCGGACGGGTACTCCTTCGAATGCGTCCAGCTTGCCGTCGAAGTATTCGAACAGGCGCGGCTTCAATTGATGCGGGTCGGAGCCTCGCCGAAATTCAAATGCGCCGAAGCGGCGCGTGAGAAGATTCTCCATGCGATCTTCGTAGCCGGAATAGTCGAGCGCACAGATTCCTTCGTCGCTCGACGCAATCAGAATGTCTCCGATCGGAGACGCGATTCGATCATGATCAAGGAGTATTCTTGTCATTCCCGTTCCTTCAGAGATTGCCATAAGTACATCGCGGCGTACGACCGCCAAGGTCTCCAGGCCTCGGCCATCTGTTCCAGCTTACGAGGTGAAGAAACCCGCGCAGCTTTCAACAAACCGAGATCGGATGCTGGAAATGCGTCCGAATCGCCGAGGGCGCGCATCGCGATGTAGTTCGCAGTCCACGGGCCGATGCCCGGAAGCTCACACATGCGCTCGATCATCTGTAAGCTCGGCACAGCGCGGTTGAAATCGATGCGGCCATCGCGCACGGCTCGGGCGAAGGCACGAATGGTTTCAGCGCGCGCCTTCGGCAAGCCGATCGACTCGAGCTCGACGTCTGCCAGGATCTTCGCTTTGGGCGGTCCAAAGCGGTCCACCAAACGGCCGGCGAGAGTCGATGCGCCCTTCACCGTGACCTGCTGGCCAAGAATCGCTCGGATGGCCAGCTCAAATGGATCCCAGCAGCGCGGGACGCGAAGGCCGGGATAGCGCCGGACGATCGCTTTCAAAAGCGCGGACTTCGACAAGGAGTGGGAGATCTCTCTCGGATTGGCGCTGGTGTCCATGAAGAATCGCGCCTGCGGATCGATCCCTGCTGTGGCGTTCAGCGCGAGCAACCGGTCCTCTCGCGAATGCTTCACGATCGTGATGCCTTGGCGTTGATACGAATCTACACTGACGATCTCGAGCCCTGGTATCGCACGCGGCCGCACAAATGCAAGGAACGAAGCCCAGGCGTAAGGTGGCCGGTAGTCGATCGCAAGCGCGCGCTCGACGCTGCTCACGCGCATTGCTTCGCCGGCCATAACCTGAGTATGGCTCACTCGCTAGAATGGTTTCACAGTGACTCGACGGTCCTTCGTCACGCTCGCCGCCGGTTCCGTGCTTGGCCAGGAAATTCTGCAGTTGCCGCCGCCCAAGGCCAACGCCCGAATTCCATATGGCAATGATCCGCATCAATTCGGTGATCTATTTCTCCCGCCCGGCACGGGCCCGCATCCGGTGGTCGTGTTTATTCACGGCGGATTCTGGAGGAATGCTTACAGCCTCGATCACGCCGGACACTTGTGCGCCGCACTGGCGCGCGCGGGCTCCGCCACCTGGAGCCTTGAGTACCGGAGGATCGGCGATCCGGGCGGCGGATGGACCGGCACTATGGATGACGTGCTGCATGGCGCCGAGCACATCACCAAACTCGCGCTCCGCTATCATCTGGACCTCGAGCGCATGGTCGCCTCGGGACATTCCGCCGGCGGTCAACTCGTCCTGTGGCTTGCTGCCCAAAACGCGGTCAACTTGCGTGGCGTAACTCCGCTCGCTGCTGTATCGGATCTGCGCCGCGCGTGGGCGCTGCAACTGAGCAATGGTGTGGTCCGGCAACTGCTCGGCGGCACTCCCGACCAGGTTCCACAGCGTTACGCTTCGACGTCCCCCACTGAGCTACTGCCGATTTCGGTCGCGCAACGGATGGTCCACGGCAGCGCCGACAATATTGTTCCGTTCGAAATGAGCGAACGATTCGCGAAGGCGTCACGCAACGCGAAGCTCGTGCCGCTCAAAGGCGCGGGGCATTTCGAATTGATCGATCCTCGCTCACGTGAATGGCCGGCAGTTCAGAAGAATATCCTGGAGTGGGGTTTTTGAGCGCATGGACCTCGGGCTGAAGGATCGCGTGGCCATCGTGGCGGCGGCGAGCAAGGGACTGGGGAAAGCCGTCGCGCTTGGACTGGCAGCCGAGGGAGCCAAGCTCGCTATCTGTGCCCGGGGAAGCGACGAGTTGCAACGTACCGCTTCTCAGATTCAAACTGAAGCGCTCGCCGCAACCGTGGACGTGACGGTCGAAGCGCAGGTGCGGGCGTTTGTCGACTCCACTTTAAAAAAATTCGGACGCGTGGATATTTGCGTCACCAATGCAGGCGGACCCCCAGCGAAACGATTCGAGGCCACCACGGTCGACGACTGGCGGGCCGCCGTCGATCTGAATTTTCTGAGCACGATCAATTTCGCCAGCGCCGTCCTGCCGCACATGAAAAAGCGACGCTGGGGAAGGCTGATCGCGATCAGTTCCGTGGCCGTGCTCCAGCCCGTGGACGGCTTGGTCCTGTCGAACGCAGCGCGCTCGGCAGTCCGCGGCTTAGTGAAGAGTCTCTCGAACGAGTACGCTCCGTTCAACGTGCTGGTCAACAATGTCTGCCCGGGATACACCGCCACCGAACGGCTGCTGAAGTTAGGCGCGCGTCCCGAGGCGCAGATCCCTTTGGGACGTGTTGCCACGCCGGAAGAGTTCGCCAACTTGGTTGTCTTCCTCGCCTCCGAGCGTGCAAGTTACATCACGGGCGTGTCCATTCCAGTGGACGGCGGGTGGGTAAAGGCGATTTAGTGCGATTCACGCTGCTCCTCTGTCTCTCGGCTTCAATAGTATTTGCTCGCACGGAATACTTCACTCCTCAGCACCGGCTTTCCGGAATCGGCGTAGATCGCGCTGAGATCTCCGCGGCCGTGCTGGAGAGCCGCACCGAGCGCATGATTCAGTCGCAAACCTTTGCGATCATGCGTGAGCTGCAAGCGACGGAAGGAGCCGAAAGGATCACCGGCCCACTGCTCACGCGGATCTTCCGGCGTGCTTCCTCCACCAGCCATCTTCCCGCTTCCCTCATTGCCGCCGTCGCGTACCTCGAGAGCTGGGGCGATGCAAAGGCTGTCAGCCCGGCCGGACCTAAAGGCATCATGCAGTTTTCTGAGGCGACTGCTCGCGCCGCGGGGCTTCGCGTGGTCCGTGTTACGAAATTCAAAATCACGAGCGAGCGTGTGCTAACGCCGCGCAAGACGGGCAAGCCCACTTATCGCACGATCCGTCATCGCACCCCATACACCGTCACGATGCGCGATGATCGGCTCAATCCGGAACGCGCCGTTCCCGCCGCCGCGAAATACATCGCGAGGCTGGAATCGAAATTCGGCGGCCGCGATTGGGCCATCTTCGCCTATCACTGCGGTGAAGGCTGTGTGTCCGAAGTGCTTCCACTCGCGCAAGCGGCTTTAGGAGGCAAGCAGCAGCCGACCGTTGCCGCTATGTTCTTCGCGGCGAACCCGGCCCGCCACCGGGATCTGTACGACGCGATCCAACGCCACATGCAACGTGACTTTTCTCCTACTTACTGGTTTCGCATCAAACGCGCCGAGCAGTTGTTAGACATGTATCGCACCGAGCCGGCCACATTCCGTGAGTTGGCGGATATATATCGTAATCCGATCGATCCGGCGCGGCGAGTCAACGATCGACTGAAGGTCTGGCTCAAGTCCGAAGAGGTGTTCTACCGGTCACCGAATGACTTGAAACTTGCGACTGGTAAAGCGCTGGCCAGAGTTTTCGACAATCCGAAACTGTTCGGATTCTCGTTGCCGACCCAGCAGGATAATTCGGAAACGCGGAATCTATACATGCAAGCCTCACCCTCGGCGATCGGCACGTTACTCTATATCTCGTTCGAGACTCGCCGCCTGTTTGATGCGCTCAAGCCCAAAGGCGAGCACTTTGTACCACTGCAGTTAGCAGAATTGGTCAGCACTACCGATCGCCCCGCCGAAGGAGGCACGTCACTCGTGGATCCCGAGTTTCCAGAACATTCCACGGGTCAAGTGTTCGATATCGATCGCTCGAACCTGCCGCCAGGCGAGCGCGAATGCCTGAATTTTGTCCTCGATGACATGGGTTGGGACGGCTATCTGGGTTTCATACGTGTGACGGGCGATACGTTGCATATTGGATGCTCGCCATCGTCACGCGCATTCTTCGCGGCCGTATTTCAAGAGGCGATGCAGGAGAAGTGACAACCAAAATACTCGACGGCAGTGATCACCTCCGATGAAGAATCACTGCCGCCCGGGTCGAGCTCCCAAAGTAAACTGCTCTACACTCCTCCAGCGGCTGAATGGATTGCAGTTGCGCAGCCAGAACTGCGTTCTCTGAAATGTTGAAGATACATGCAAGCGACCGGACGCGATGGGACACCTTGGCTTTCTAACGGGACATTTTGTCCCTGGAAATTTCCCTGGCCTGAACCTAAACGGGCTGCAACTCACGAACGATCGCTTGGATTTCGCGCATTACGCGCTCAAGCTCTTCGTCAGTGGTGTAGAAATGCGGCGCGATTCGTATACCAGCGCCCGGTCTGTAATCCACCAGAAAGTCCCGGCGTAGTAACTCTTGTGTAACGTCATTTCCACCTGGAACATCAAGCGTTATCGTGCCGCCGCGCTCGCGCGAATTGTGCGGGGAATTCACGCGATAACCAGCCTGCTCGGCCAGTTCGATCAGCGTCGACGTCTGGCGGATGGACTTGGCACGGATGTTTTCTACTCCCACTTCGTTGATGATTTCGTATCCGGATCGCGCTGCATAGAGCCCCGGAATATTGGGCGTGCCTTGCAGAAACCGGAAGGCGTCATCAGCGAAATCGATCGGGCCGGGATCGAATGCGAATGGTTTGCGGTGCGCCATCCAGCCGGTGGCGCGCGGCTCGAGTTTCGGCCAGAGATCGCGGCGCACATAAAGATAGCCCGCGCCCGGTCCGCCGCACAGCCACTTGACCGATCCGCCGGTCGCGAAATCAACACCCAGCTCGAGCACGTTCAGAGGCACAGTGCCGGCGGACTGATAGATGTCGGCGACCACCAGTGCGCCTGTCTGGTGGGCGCGCTCGGTAATCGCTCGCAGGTCTTGGATGTACGCACTCTTGAAAATGACATGCGACACCGAAACCAGCAGCGTCTCTTCGTCGATCGCAGCCAGCAGCTTATCTTGCGGAATGGTGATGCCATCCTCGGACGGCACCGTGACGACGCGCGCGCCCAGCGATTCGAGCTGCCGGTGGATGTAGAGGTTGGACGGAAAGTTGAGGCCTTCGGAGACAATTTTGTTGCGCTTGCCGCGCCAGTCGAAACACGACGCGATGAGTGATTGGCAGATCGACACGTTCGGATGCATGGTCACTTCACCTGCGCCCGCACCGATAATACTGCCGATCAGATTTCCGACCGTGATGGGCATCTCCCACCAGCCCTCTTCCCACGCACGAATGCTGCGTGTGGCCCACATATCGGCATATTCGTTCAGCCGGTCACGCGTGCGGCGAGCCATGGCGCCCAGCACATGACTGATCAGGTAGACGGTCTTGTCGGGAACGGGGAATTCACACCGACATTTCACGAGACGGTCCGGCACGTGTACACGATAATTGACCCACCC
>JACXTT010002533.1_pt1 | contig 28850 bp, 18 predicted proteins | sample 9270951 | NCBI WGS metagenome assembly JACXTT01 (sample SAMN15532306, study PRJNA645909) | rock metagenome | isolation source: weathered quartz diorite | place: Puerto Rico | collected 2017-06-21 | reverse complement strand
ATCGAAGGCTGGTGTTGTCGGCATTGTGTTAATCTTGGCTTTCTGCCAGGCGGCTCCTGCCCAGAAACCCCAGATCGAATGGCACGAGGCCATTCATCACGGCCAGCGACTTGTTCGGGACTCCCGGTTGCTGGAAGCGGAGCAGATATTTTTGGAGGTTCTTCGTGAGGCAGGTCAGCTCGGCCCCGAACACCCAGCCGTCGCCGCTAGCCTGTACAATCTTGCGGGGCTCTACATCGCCCTTGGCCGCTTTGCGGACGCCGAGCGCCTCTCGCGCCAGTCATTGCAAATCACCGAAAACCTGGTTGGGACGGATCATCCCGAAGTTGCCAAGGATCTCTGTAACCTTGGTGCCGCTCTTGCGCGGCAGGGAAAGCTTTCGATCGCCGAGACGGTATACCATCGCGCTCTTGACATCAATATAAAGGCGCTGGGGCCTGATCATCCCGACACCGCGTTGGTGCAGAAGGGACTTGCGGACCTGCTCGCGATGGACCGTCGCTACCGTGAGGCGGCTCAACTTTATGGACAGGCCTTGCGTTCAATGGAATCGGCTGTCGGGCCCCAAGATCCTGAGGTTGCCGGAACCCTGAATGAGATCGGCAGAATGCAGGAGCTTCAGGGCCACACCACCGAGGCAGTTCTTATAATTGAGGAGGCCGTTCGCAGCTACGAGAGAAGTCTGGGGGTGAATCATCCGGACACCGCGGTGGCTCAGGCAAACCTCGCCACACTTTACTCCTACCTTGGCCGCCTTACGGAGGCAGAAATTCTCTTTGAACGAGCCATTCCCGTCCTTAAAAACGCTGAGCCGCAACATCGCGACTTTGCAGTGATCCTCATGAACTATGCCGACCTGCTGGGAAAGCTGAAACGCAAGGGAGAGGCCAAGCGGATGTTACGGCGTGCCAAGACCGTTGCCGAGAAAGGGCTCGCCGGGAGCGAAGTCTCCCGGCATACAATCGATATTCGCGAGATGAGCAGAGGCAAATAGCTTCATGCACTGGGCCTCAGCGCACGCGTACGGCCGCATTTTCAAAGCTACGTCGCACTATCGCGGATCTGGACGGGTGAGAGCGCATCGCCGCCCCCCTACCGCCTCGGGCCGTAGTGGGGCGGAGCCTGCCCAACCTCCAAGGCGCCCAAATCGGGAGCTTGGCCGGAAAAGTTGTCCGTGATGTTCGGGAGCACGACGCCGCGGTCGACCGCCGCTGAGCCCGGCTTTAGCCTGAAATCCACGTCATCTGCCTTGTACAGCTTCTGCACATTTGCCTTATCCTTCGCGTCCAGCCGAGGGACGTTGACAAAAATGTCGTATTCCAAGGTCACGCTATGTTCGTCCTGGTGCGTAGCCCGACGGTATTCTTCGAGCGAACCAAACTGGCGGCTTTCGAGCGCCGGGTTCGAACCTGGTCCCCCGCGCGCCAGACCCGCTCGCCGCAGCCCGCTGTATTCCGCCGGAACATCCCACGGCGGCGAGTTCCACTGGAACGCCACCGGCGCGCCCGGATTGGGCCGGAATCCGTTGTAGTCGGACGAGCTGTAATTGGTGGTTGTGTTGACCGCGAGGATGGCCGGCGCGGAGTTCTCACCGAGCATCAGGTTGTTCCGCCAGTGCACGTTGCCGGCGGATCCGGCGGACGTCTCGGTAAGGATCGTGTTGTTGTAGAAAAGCACGCCGGCTGACCCGGTGGTCAGCCTGGTCGAACCGCCCGGCGCGTGGTAGGCGATGTTGCGGATCCAATAGGTCGGGCCACCGAGCGAAGGCTGATTGCAGAACGGATGTGAAGCCGAATTCAGCATCATGTTCCTCATTACGCGAACGTTGTGCATCGAGCCGTCGATCTCGAAGGCATTGTCGTGAAAGTTCGTCATGTAGTTGTTATAAAAATCGATCGACACCGGTCGCCGGTCCCACTTCTCCTTGGGGGGATAATACGGGCCGTCGATCGCATGCGAGCCATCCGGATTCCCATAAGTTTCGATGTCCACGCCATCGTGAAAATTGGCGATGTAATTATAGGCAACCACGTGTCCCGGCCCGTAGAGCCTGACCGCGGTGTAGGAGGCCATCACCGGCGGAAATTTCTGGCCGTCGACGCCGTTGAACGGAGCCCAAAAAGCCCCGTTCCAGCCGAGGAGATGATTGGGGTCGTCGCGGCCGTAGAAATAGCTATCGGCGATGTAGAAATTGCTCGACCCCGAATAATTCGTGAATATACCAATGTTAACATTTTCAAACCGGCAGTTTTTTACCGTGAGCCCTTTTGACCCGGCGATGAATTGCGTCCCGGCCCAAATTCCGATTTCAGTGTTCCGGATCGTCACGCCCTCGAAATAGTTGTAGTCCGCCGCCTTGACGTTAAACAGGTTGAAATTTCCGTTGCCGTCGAATACCACGTCCCCGTCGCCTGCCGCCTTGATGACGATTGGTTTTTCGGGCGTGCCGCTCGCCGTGAAATAGTAGGTGCCTTCGAACGGCGTGGTGGCATTCACCGAGTGATCGTTGAGAATGGCCGGGAACTTCATCACGCTGCCGTAGTACTCCGGATGGTATTTGTAGACTCCGGCGTGCACCAGAATCGTGTCGCCCGGTTTCACTCGCGGCCGGCCCGCGGTCACCGTGTCTCCACCCCCGCAATAGTAGTTGTACGCGCACATCACCGCGTCAAAAGCCGGTTCCTGCTTTGGACCCTTGTAATCCGGGTGGTAGACATGGAACGTCCTTCCGCCCGCATAGGGCCTGGGTTCGGCGCGGGTCCGCACTGTCACCGTTTTCGTGACACTGTTCCCGCCCTGGCTGAGCAGCCCGTCCGGATCCGACAGCACGAAGCGCGCCTCATACTCGGTACCCGGCTCCAGATCCAAAATGCTGCCGGCGAACATATTGGGAGAGACGACGTGAAAGACGCCCTGTCCCTGGTAGATTTCTTCGTTCTGCAGCCGGAGCAGCGGCAGCCCTTGCTTCCACGCGCTCGCGCCCGCCTTGCGGTAGGACACCTCCACCTTGGCATTGCGATTGTCGTCGCCCTGAATCATCCACTCAAACCCGAGGTTGATCAGGGTCGGAGGGTCTATGACAAACTCTCCGGGCCCCGTCTTGTTCTCCGCCGCGAAGGCAAGAGCCTGCCAGGCAAATGAGCTCAGCGCCAGCAGCAGCGCCGGATAGTTTCTCGAATTCATGATCATCCTCATTCCCCGTGGCGCAGGCTCTCAGCCTGCCGCGTCCCGACTCCTCGGGACGCTCTTCGGGAAGCCCGCCATGTTGTTCATCGCCCTCTCGCCGGCCGCCTCACGCCGGCCGAGTCCTCCGGATCGGCTGAACCCGGAACCACACGCGTCAGATCCTCGCCCAGAATGGACGGACACCACATCGTCTCGATGTGTTCCACGACCAGTTCCGTGCCTCGCGCGTGGCTCACGAACGGCCTGGTGCGCGGGTCGTACATTGCGTCCGTCAGGTCGCGCGCCAGGACCACGCCGAAGCCCAGACGCGTCATCTGCCGGGTTCCGAACCCGCGGTTCAGGATGCAGATATTGGTGTGGACGCCCATCAGGACAATCTTGTCGATGCCCTCCAGCTTGCAGAAGTTGTAGATCTCCTGGCCGCTGTCGCTGACGCCGTCATAGCCCACGATTTCAATCGCCGGGTTCTCGCGCGTCCACGGATAAGGCGGACCCGTGAACTGCTTGACGATCGGATCGTCGCATCCGCCGGCGGAATCGTCAATCGGAAAATTGCGCTCCTCGGCGGGGACGCGCGGGCATCGCGCAATGATCGGGAACGGAGACGCGGCCATGGGAGCGCTCCGCATCCGCTCGCGCCACGGAGTCCCTTCGTAGAATTTCATCGTGTCGCTGGGCGCGTGTATGATCATCACCCCATGGCTGCGAGCGGCGCTGATGACCTGATTCATTCGCGGAGCCATAAGGCTCACGCGCTGCGCCGACATGGCGCAGGTGTGCGTATCCCACATATCGCAGATGACGATCGCGGTGCGCGCCACCGGCCACTGCAGAACCTCTTCGGAGGCGACGCCCTCTTTGGTCCTCCGGCGCGCCCGCAGGCTTAACGTCCCAGGAACCTTTGGCCGGTTGGGGAGCTTGTCGCGTGGAGGCGATTGCGCGGCGGCGGCCAGCATCGCGGCTCCAGGTATCGATCCGAGAAACGATCTGCGGTCAACAAGCCTCATCGGCGATTCCTTCCTTTTTTTCGGTGCGCAAGAAGTTCTGAGTCTCCCAGCGAAGTCAGTATACACCCGGCTTGTATACACCCGGCTCCGCGCTGGAATACCGGCGGGTGTATACTGCCAACTGTTCGAGAACCCAGAGTGGGAAATCCCCGGTTTAAACCGGAAACCAGCCGCCTCCGGGAAAAACATGGGGCCGAGGAGGAAGTATGACTCGCACGCCCGCATTGAGCGTCTTCTTTCTGATCATCGCCGTTGCCGCGGCACAGGTGCTGCCGGTAGGCACGGTTGACGGCACCGTCAAGGATTCCGTTGGCGGGCTGCTGCCCGGGATCAAGGTCGTAATGAAGAACCTGGACACTGGCGTCGTGCGCGACACGACCACTAACGAGAGCGGCTACTATTTCTTCCCGCTCGTGAATCCCGGCCGCTATGAAGCCTCGGTCGAGAAAGTGGGATTCCGCCGCGGCACGCAGGAGATTGCCGTCCGCACCGGCATTCGCGCCACCGCCGATTTCGCGCTCGAGCCGGGCCAGGTTACCGAGTCCGTCCAGGTGACCGCGCAGGGCGCGTTGCTCGAGACCTCTTCGGCTTCCGTCAGCCGCAATGTTCAGCAGCGCGTCGTCACCGACATGCCGCTGCTGGCCAGAAACGTCCTGATGCTCGTGAATCTCTCGCCGGGCATCACCAACAACTCGCCCACCAGCTCCAGCAACGGCCTCATCGACATCGACAACACGTCGTACACCTCCGCTTCCGGCGCCAACAACCGAACCAACGAATTTCTCATGGACGGCATTCCCAACAACGTCTCGGACCGTGTGGCCTACATTCCCAGCGTCGACGACGTCGAGGAGTTCACCGTCCAGACCAACGCGCTCGACGCCGAGTACGGCCACGGCGGGGGCATGTTCGTCAACGTCGTCACCAAGGGCGGCACCAACGAAATTCACGGCAACCTGTATGACTTTTTCCGCAACGACAAGCTTAACGCCAACGCCTTCTTCTCGAACAAGGCCGGCGCGCCCCGCCCCGTCTTTCGCTTCAATCAATACGGCCTGACCGCCGGCGGCCCGGTGGTCAAGAACAAGGTTTTCTGGTTCTTCAACTTCGAAGGATTGCGCCAGCGCACCCCGCGCGCCTACCGCTTCACCGTGCCCACCGCCGCCCAGCGCGGAGGCGATTTCTCGCAGACTTTCAACGCCGCCGGCGCGCTATTCCAGATCGCCGACCCTCTCACCACCGTCTCGAACGGCAGCGGCGGCTACATCCGGACGCTGTTTCCGGGAAACAGGATCCCCGCCAACCGCATCAATTCCATCGCCGCCAGCGTCATCTCCCGCTATCCCGGCGCCAATCTTCCGGGCGACAACCTCACCGCAGCCAACAACTATTTCAGCGAAGTTCCCGCTCCATACGACGGCGAGAATTACTCCGTCCGCGTTGATCCCAATATCAAGCGCCACCGCCTGTTCGCCCGCTGGTCAACCAATCAGGGATTCCCAGGCACCCCGACGCCCTGGGATATCGGCGGCGGCGTAGGGGCGCTTGAAGGAAACAACCGCGCCCAAACCTCCATCGGCCTCAGTGACGCCTTCGTTGCCAGCCCGTCGCTCATCATCACCGCACAGGCCGGCTTCACTCGCTGGACCCAGGAAGGCACCCACCCCAGCTTCGACCAGACCAGCCTCGGCTTTCCCGCCTCTCTCGTGAGCCAGATGCAGCAAAAGATTTTTCCGCAGTTCAATATCGCCGACATATACTACATCGGGACCTCGGAAGGTCAGTGGTTCGAGCACACCAATACCTACTCCTACAACTTCGGCGTGACCAAGATCTCCGGAAGCCACAACATGAAATTCGGCTTTCAGGGGCAGGTCAAGCAGAACAACTCCGTTGGCGCCAACCGCCCCGGCGGGCAGTATAACTTCGACCGCGGCTTCACCCAGCCGAATCCGTTTGTCACCGGCAACAACCTCGGCAATGGAATCGCCAGCTTCCTGCTCGGAACCCCCAGCGCCGGGCTGTTGAATCTCCGCGCGCTCACCGCGCCACAGGCGCCGTTCTACGGCTGGTATTTCCAGGACGACTTCAAGGTCACGCCCAAGCTCACCCTGAACCTCGGACTCCGCTACGACCTCCTCCTCGGCGTCACCGAGCGCTATAACCAGAACGCTTTCGGATTCGCCTTCAACACGTCCAATCCCATCGAGGCGGCCGCCAAAACCGCCTACGCCGCGAATCCGATTCCCGAACTGCCGGCGGCAAACTTCAACGTCAAGGGCGGCATCTTCTTCGCCACTCCCAGCGATCGCCGCAATGTGCAAGCCGAGAAGACGGATTGGCAGCCTCGCATCGGCCTCGCCTACCGCCTGTTCCCGCGCACCGTCCTCCGCGCCGGATTCGGCATCTTCTATTCGGAATGGTGGCAGCCCTTTGTGAACACCACCGGCTTCGCCGCTCAGACGGACATGGTGACCACGCTTGACGGCGGCCTCACTCCCGCTGACACCCTCGCTAATCCATTCCCCAACGGCCTCACCCAACCCACCGGATCCAGCCAGGGCCTGAAGACATTGCTCGGCCAGACACTGTCGCTTTATGATTACTACCGCAAGAACATTCGGAATTACCGCTACAGTTTCGGCTTCCAGCACATGATCGGCGGGGATCTACAGGTGGAGTTGAACTACGTAGGCCAGCGCGCCGCCAACCTCCTTACCAGCACCTCGGCCGGCGACAGCGGACGCGTGATCAACGCCGGCTGGAACGGCACTGGCGGCACGTTCGATCAGCAGTACTACTCGCTCGGCGCCCGGCTCAACGCGCGGATACCGAACCCCTTCAAGGGACTGATCCCCCAGCCCAGCAGCCTGGCCGGCGACACCATCACCGTGGCTCAGTTGCTGATGCCCTATCCCGAGTTTGGAAATGTGACCCTCAGCCGCACCATGGGCGGCTCCAGCTATTACAACTCGCTCCAGTTCAGCGCCGTCAAACGCTTCAGCCACGGACTCAACGCGCAGTTCGCCTACACATTCTCCAAACAGCTCGAGAAGCTGCGCTATATCGAGGTCAGCGATCCCGCCCTGTCACAAATGACCGGGCAGTTCGACAACCCGCATCGCGTTTCCATGGCCATCATCTACGAGCTGCCCTTCGGTTCCGGCAAACGCCTGAAGTCCGGCGTTTCGGCGCTTAACCGCGTGATCGGCGGATGGCAATGGAGCAGCATCTACATTTACCAGACCGGCCAGGCGGTAGCCCTGCCGGCTAATGTTGTCGCTACCGGCGTTGCGCCCGACACCGGCAATCCGACCATCGACCGCTGGTTCAACGGCGACTCGATGAAAGTCATGCCCGCGTTTACCGCGCGGCGGCTTCCGTTCTACTGGAACGGGCTGCGCGTTCCGGCGATCAACAACTGGGACATGGCGTTCATCAAGAACACGGCAATTTACCAGGAGCGCGTGAAACTCCAGTTCCGATTCGAGATGATCAACGCATTCAACAGGGTCTGGTTCGGAGGCCTCAACACCAGCGTCACCAATCCCACTTACACGCAGCTTACCGGCCAAGCCAATCAGCCGCGCAACATCCAGCTTGGCCTGAAGCTCAATTTTTGAGGCGCTGCGGCAACCGCGCGTCCCTCCGCCGGCATTCGAACCCGCAACGTACGCATCACTTGCTCGCCCGTCAGGACCGGCAAAATTCCGCGGGTAATGGAGCCGAACCCGCAATCATCTCGCCTCTTCTACCGACCCTGGCCGAGTGGACGATCGAGATCGGCGTCTGCAGGCGCCCTCCCGTTAGTGCGGGATATGCGCGAGATATGCGCGTTTGACAGCTCCTATCGCGTTTGACTAACGTGAGAATCGGCCTCAGTGGCCGACAGGAGACTGCATGAGCGTAAACCGAAGGCGATTGCTGCAATCTCTGGCGCTCTCCGCCGCCAGTCCAGCGGTCGAAGCCGCCGAGCCCGCAATCACGCTGGAGGCCCTCCGCAACGTATCCGCGGCCCACGGAACCAACTTGAGCGACGACCGGTTGCGGGTCGTCAGGCCGGTCCTCGAACGCCGCCTTCCCGATTTGCGCGCCCTCCGCGACCTTGAGATCGACGACGCAGTCGCGCCAACCCAGGGAATTCTGGCGTGAGCTATGCCCGCTTCTGAGATCCTCTTCAAGTCCGCCGCCGAACTGGCGCCGTTGCTAAAAACGCGCAGGCTATCGCCTGTGGAGCTGATCCGCGCCTACCTGGATCGGATCGAAGCTGCAAATCCGAAGGTGAACGCCTTCATTACGGTCACCGGCGAGCAGGCGCTCGATCAGGCGCGGAAAGCGGATAAGGAGATCGCCGCCGGCCGTTACCGCGGACCGCTGCACGGCTTGCCCTACGCCCCCAAAGACCTCATCGCCACCCAAGGCATCCGAACCACCAACGCCTCGAAACTGACCTTCAACTGGGTCCCGGAAAACGAATCCACCGTTACCGCGCGTCTCAACCAGGCCGGCGCCATCCTCATCGGCAAGCTCAATCTTATCGAGTTTGCGATGAGCAGCGGTCAAAAGGGATTGGCCGGGCCGGCCCGGAACCCGTGGGATCTGGCCTATTCTCCGTCCGGCTCTTCGAGCGGTTCCGGCGCTGCCGTTGCCGCCGGCATGGTTCCGCTGGCCATTGGAAGCGACACCGGCGGCTCCATTCGGAATCCCGCCAAGAGTTGCGGCATTGTGGGTCTAAAGCCGACCTACGGTCGAATCAGCCGCTTCGGCGTGACCACGCTCAGTTGGACGCTCGATCACGTGGGGCCGATGGCGAGGACCGTCGCCGACGTCGCGCTCATGCTTCAGGTCATGGCCGGCGCGGACTCGCGAGACCGCGACTCCGCCGCCGCCCCCGTTCCCGATTACAGCAAGCCGCTGGCCGGCGGCGTCAAAGGCTTGCGCATCGGCGTCCCGGCCGAGCACTTTTTCGAGCACGTTCACCCCGAGACCGACGCCGCCCTCCGCCGCGCCCTCTCCCTCCTGAAGGAGCAAGGGGCCGTGTTGGTGGATGTCAGGGTGAAGAACGCCGCCCTTTGCGGCGTCGCGTCGTCGATCATTCTCAATTCCGAGGCCGCCGTATTCCACGAGAAGAGGCTCAAAGAGCATGCGGATCTCTTCGAGCCGCTGGCCCGCGAACGTCTTGAAGTCGCCACGTTCCATTCCGCCGTCGACTACATCAAAGCGCTTCGCCTGCGAACCGTCCTGATGGAGGAGATGCGGCGCGTCTTCCGCACCTGCGACGTCCTGATGCTTCCGGCCGGCAACGCCGCCCCCAGACTGGACGCCGAGCTCCTCGATACGGATGTCCCGGATCCGCCGATCGCGCCCCGGCCCGATTCATACAACATCGCTAACATGACCGGCATTCCCGCCATCGTGCTGCCGTGCGGGTTCACCGCCGGCCCTCCCGCGCTCCCCCTGGCCATCCAGTTCTGCGCCCGCCCTTTCGACGAAGCCACGCTCTTCCGCGTCGGTCACGCCTACCAAACGGCAACCGATTGGCATAAACGCAGACCTCCGCTCGATATCTGAGTTGGGAGCTGAGGTGAGCCCGGCCCGATCGGTGATCGTTTCCGTCGTCCGTCCGCGCCCTTCCTGATGTGGCCGCCGGCGCGGGTATACTTAGTCTTCGCCGCCGCCTCGGGAAAAGGAGAATCGCGAATGGGACTGAACGAGAGACGCAAAATAAAGGAGCTTCAGCAGACATTCCCCGGCCGCGTGAAGGAGATCGAAGAGATCTGCGGCGCGGCGATCCCCTATGAAGTCGACTGGGACAGCCTCGCCGACGACGCCGAAGCGCTGAACTTCATTGACAACCTCTCCTGCCATCGCCTGAACATGGCGCTCCGCATGGTCTGCCAGGACGACATGGGCAAGGCCGCCGTGCGCGACGGCCTGAAGAAAATCAAGCTCAAAAACGTCAAGGATAAAGCCTCCATGCAGATGCGCTTTCAGGACGGAGTGCTGGAAATGCATTGCGCCTACGCGCTCCGCACCGACGGCATGTTCAGCGACGGCGAGATCCGCCAGCTTCTCGAGAAGAGTTTGTAAGTGACAGTCTGAGCCGCGAGCGTGAGCGAGCGGTCATTGGAAGGAAACATGAAGCGCCGCAAGCTACTGCACGCCCTGGCCGGAACGGCAGCCGCAACAACCGCCGCCCGCGCCGCCGAGTGGTCCAACCCGTTCGCCAGCCAGTGGCGCGACAGCTTCCTGAAGCACTGGCGGGTCACCGCCGACTACACGCTGGCCGTCCTCGACGCCATGCCCGCCGATGGGTTCGACTCCAAGCCCAATCCCGCCCAGCGCACCTTTGCCGACCAGCTCGTCCACCTCGCCAGCGCCAATAACGCCTACGTCTCTGCATTCAAGCCCGCCGCCGCGCCGCCGCCCCCCACCGCCCCCGATAAGGACTCCGTCCGCAAGTTCGTCGCGGCTTCGTTCGAGCACGTCACCCGCGTGCTGGAGAGCCTTACCGAGCGGGATCTGCTGCGAACCGACCTGATTCCTTTCCCCAACGCCCCGGCCCACTCCGCCTCAGATTTGTTCCTCCGCGCCTACATGCACACCGCCCACCACCGCGGCCAGGCAGTGGTCTACTTGCGGGTCAAAGGCATCACCCCGCCCGCCTGGGCCTTCGAGCCCACCGCCCGACCCACGTTATAGTGTTCGAGTGCGCTCCTCGCTGGTTCTCGCCCTCGCGGCCACGGCCGCCTTCGCGGTCAAACTCACGCTTGCGCTCAATACCCACGGAACCAACGACATGGTCTTTTATGAGCTATGTCTGGCCAAGGACCGCGCCGATGGCGGCCTCGCGCTGTTTCGCGACGGCATCCCCCGCCATGGCACGTACGCGAACACCGCCTTCATGATCCACGCGTACCATGGATGGGACTGGCTGGCCCAGCAGACCGGGCTTCCCTTCCGTTTTTGGTTTCGTGCTACCGGCGCGCTCGCCGACGCCGCCAGCCTCGTCCTGGTGCTCAAAATGGTCCAGCCCGCCATGCCGATGCTTCTCCTGCTGGCGCTCTCGCCCGTCTCCATCATCATCTCCGGATTCCACGGCACCACCGATCCCATTCACGTCGCCCTCACCGTCCTCGCCGTCTTCGTCACCCAGCGTTACGGCCGCCCCTGGCTGTCCGGCGCCGTACTCGCCATGGCGATGAGCATCAAGGTTCTTCCGTTGATCTATATTCCCGTCATCATCCTGTGCTTTCCCGCTCTTCGGAGGAAGATTGAATTTCTGGTTGCGCTGGTCGCCGTCTTCTTCGCTTTGTCCCTCCCTTACATCGCCCAGGATCCCGTCCTCGTCTTCAGCCGCGTCTTCGGTTACCCCAGCCAGTTCGGCTTCTGGGGCGTGCCCAGGCTGCTGACCCTGCTCGACTCGACCGTGAGTTCCGCGCGTTTCCTGACGCTGATTTACTATGCGGTCGGACGCCCCGCGAGCCTCGTAGCCGTCGCCTGGTTGTGCTGGAAGTTTCGCGACTCGCCGGCTCCGCTCTTTACCCGGGTCGCGCTCGTCGCCTTCTTCTTCATGACTTTCACGCCGGGATGGGGCATCCAATATCTCTCCTGGCTGGTTCCTTTCACCGCCGTGGTCAGTCTTCGCCCCGCCCTCGCCTATCATCTGATCTCGGGCCTCTACCTCTTCATGGTCTACACCTACTGGTCCGGAGGATTGCCCTGGGACCTCGCCGACTCGCTCACGCGCGGCATGTGGAAGGGCCCGGCCATCGCTGTGGAGCTTGCGTCCTGGGCCACCGTGGTGTGGATGTGGCGCCTCGTTCAGCGCTGCGTGCGGGAGGAGGCTGAGGTCCCAGCCGGCCTCACCCCCGCATGATCGGCGCTTACGTCCAAACCGAGGCAGCCTGCCGAGACCACGATCCACGAGCCTTCGAAGTGGCCGCCCGCTTGGCCGCCGCCGTCCGGGAGCGCGAGCCTGCCCTCCACGTGGAGCACATCGGCAGTACCGCCGTAGCTGGTTGCGCGGGCAAGGGCGTCGTGGACCTGATGATTCTGTATCCGGCCGGTTTGCTCGACCGGGCGAAGCTCGTTCTCGCCGAGCTCGGCTTCCAGCCGCAATCCAACCGCGATCCTTTCCCCGAGAGCCGCCCCATGCGGATCGGGGCCCTGGAGCATCAGGAAGTCACCTTCCTCATCCACGCGCACGTCCTGGCCGCCGATTGCGACGAAGCCCGCGAGCTGATCGCTTTCCGCGACCTGCTACGCCGCCGGCCCGATCTGACCGCCGCCTACGTCGCCCGCAAGCACGAGATCATCGCCTCCGGCATCACCGATCCCGTGGATTATTCCGACGCGAAAGGCCCCTTCATTCGCAGCCTGTCTGACCGTACGGATCTTAGCTCCGCTTGAACCGCACCCGCTTTAATGCTAGTCTCGGTACCACTCCGGGAGGCTTTGACCGTAGAGATATGGGACGTGTATCGGGCGCCATTGCGGGGCTGACGCTATTCGTCTGCGCCGCCTCTGCCGCCGACCCTTACTGCCCCGCCTACCCGGCCCCGCAGCGCGAATCCGATCGGCTCTCGCTCGAGCGCGAACGGGCATTTCAGTCCTTCTCCCGCCGCTCCGGCCGGACGCCCCGCCCCGCGGCGATCGAGCGCAAGAACTTCATCGACGATTTCATCCTCGGCAAAATGGAGGCCGACGGCGTCGTCCCAGCCCCCGCGGCAACAGACGAAGAGTTTCTGCGGCGCGTCTATCTCGACATCACCGGCCGCATTCCCACCCTCGATCAGGCCCGGCAGTTTCTCGACTCGCCGGATGCCAACAAGCGGGCCCAGCTCATCGACGCCCTGCTCGACTCCGCGCCTTACATCGACAATTTCACGCTCTTCCTGGGGAACAAGTTCGAAGTCACTTCCCGCTACTACTACTTCGTGACGATTCAGGCGCGCAATCGCTTCTACGCCTACCTGCGGGACTTCGTGGCGCGCGACCGCTCCTATGCCGACCTCGCTACCGAACTGCTCACCGGCGTCGGCGATTCCTCCGCCTACGGGCCGCTCAACTACCTCGTGCGCGGCTATCAGGAGGGCGATCCCATTCAGGATACCTGGGACACGCTGACTGACCGCACCACCGTCCGATTCCTTGGCATCAAAACCGAATGCATTTCCTGCCACAACGGCCGCCGGCATCTCGAGGAGATCAACCTGTTCCTCACGCCGCGGCGGCGGGAGGAATTCTGGGGCATGTCGGCATTTTTCTCGCGGATGAACGCCCAGCAGGTGCAGGTCGACGGGCTCAACGCCTACCGGCGCTTCATCTTCACGGAGCGTGCGTCCGGCGCCTATTACCCCAACGTCAGCCTGACCAATCCCGGCCCGCGCCCGCCACGGTTCGGAGGACCCTACGAACCCAAATACCTGATGACGGGCGAGCAGCCGAAGTCCGGCGAATGGCGTCGCGAGCTGGCGCGCATTCTGGTGGCCGACCGCCAGTTTGCCCGCGCCGCCGTCAACTATGTCTGGGCGCGATTCTTTGCCCTCGGCATCGTCGATCCTCCGGACGGATGGGACCTCAGCCGGATCGATCCCAAGAACCCGCCCCCCGCGCCGTGGACGCTTCAACCCACGCATCCCGAGCTGCTCGAAGCGCTGGCCGACGACTTCATCAACAGCGGCTATAGCTTGAAAAGCCTCATCCGCCGCATCGCCAATTCTTCCGCCTATCAGTTGGCCAGCACTTATCAAGGCGCCTGGCGGTCCGAATACGAGCGCTACTTCGCCCGGCACCTCACGCGGCGCCTCTCTCCGGAAGAGATCTACGACGCCGTCGCCGTGGCTACTCGCACAGAGACGCCGATGTTCGTCTCCGGATGGGAGGAGCCCGTCATGTTCGCCAACCAGCTCCCCGACCCGTCCGAGCCGCGGAACGACTTCGGCATCCGCAACTTCATGAACAACTTTGGCCGCGGCGACTGGTTCAACCTGCCGCCCAACTATCGCTCCAACGCGCTGCAGGTGCTGTTTCTGATGAACGATTACAGCGTCGTCTTCCGGACCTTCGCCACCCGCGACGGCGGACGCGTCACGCGCGTCAGCGATCTGATGCAGTCCACCGTATCCGACGAGGAGGCCCTGCGTACGCTGTTTCTCGCCACCCTCAGCCGTTATGCCGCCCCGGAGGAACTCGCCGCGGCCAACCGCGCGCGCACCGGGACGCGTGAGCAGTGGCTGAGCGACGTCCAGTGGGCGCTGGTCAACAAGCTGGAGTTCCTCTTCAATCACTGAGCCGGAGGCCGCATGCGTTCACTCTACGATTCGCTCCCCTTTTCGCGCCGGCGGTTGCTGACGGGCGCGGCGCTCGCGCCGTTCGCCACCGTGGCACGGCGCGGCGACGCGCAGGTCCAGACGCTGAACATCAATCCGCGCGGCACCGCGCGCTCGTGCATCTTCTTCAACCTGAACGGCGCTCCCAGCCACGTGGACACGTTCGACGTGAAAGACGGGCCCTGGAATCCGCCGGACGCCGACTTGAGGCAGTATCCGGGCGGCATCGTCCTGTCGCGCCGCCTGTTCCCGCAGCTCTCCCGCCTGTCGGGCGACCTGCTTCTGCTGCGCTCCGTCCAAAGCTGGGAAGCCGCTCACGAACGCGGGCAGTTCTATCTTCAAACCGCGCACCCGGCCAATCCGGCGTTCATCGCCGAGACCCCGCACATCGGCGCGGTTGTAGCTCTGGAGCGTGGGCAGAGCGGCGCGCTGCCGCCCTTCATCAGCCTCAACAACGGCCAGGTGCTGCAAGGCTCGAAGTTTCTCGGCGGCCGCTATGAGCCGATGGCCGCGCCGTCCAACCCGGGTGGCCTGACAACGCTGGAGCACCCCTGGTACGGCAACCAGAGCCAGGCGCGTTTCGAGGAGAAGTACAAACTGCTACTGGATCTCGACGGCCCGCTGCGCGACGCTCCGCCCAGCAAGGAGATGGCCGACCATGCGGCTTATTACCAGACCGCGAAACGCCTGATGTATGACGCCGCCATCGCCAGCGTCTTCCGCTTCTCCACCGACGAAAACCAGCGCTACGGCGATTCCAACGTCGGGCGGTCGGCGGTGGTGGCGCGGAACGCTGTGCGCGCCAATAACGGGACCGTCTTCCTGGTGGTGAACAGCTACGGCTGGGACACGCACCAGAACATGTACGACACCAACTACACGCCGAACATGTATTCGCTGTGCAATGAGCTGGACACCGCGGCCGGCGCGCTGGTGGACGATCTGAAAGCCTCCGGCGATTTCGGCCGGACGCTGATCGTGATTATGGGCGAGTTTGGCCGCACGCCGGGCCTTCTGAATCCCCGAGGCGGGCGCGACCACCACCGCTACGCCATGTCGGTGGCCATGCTCGGCGGCGGCATCCGTGGAGGACGCGTACTCGGCGCTACCGATTCCACGGGCGAGAAGATCACCGACGCCGGCTGGTCCGGGCAGCGCCCGATCGTGATGGAAGACATCGCCGCAACCATGTATTCGGCGCTGGGGATCAACTGGAGCAAGAGCCTCACCGACACGCCCTCGGGACGCAAGTTCGAGTACGTTCCCGGCGCGCTGGGACTCCTCTATACGTCGATCGATGAGGTCTTCGGCTAGTCCATGCGCGCGATTGCCTGCGCTCTCCTCTTCGCCGGCGTCGCGGCCGCCCAGATCGCCGTCTCCGTGGCCGCTCCGAAGCCGCGCCTGATTTCGGGCGAGCAGATCAGGCTCGCCGCCACGGCCCGCGACGCGCAGGGCCGCCCGATGCCGAATGCGAGCTTCACGTATGCGTCCTCCAACGGGCAGATTCTCGCCGTGGCGAGCGACGGCGCCGTAACCGCTAACCAGCTCGGAGTCGCCGACGTCACCGCGCAGTCCGGCAATGCGCGAGTCACCATTCGCCTGCAAGTGCTGCCGCTCCGCATTGAGGTCACGCCGGCCGCCCAGGAACTGGTGGTCGGCGATCAGATGCAGTATACGGCCCGCGCTCTGAACATCCGCGCCGAGCCCATCGACAACGCCCAGTTTCAGTGGAGCGTAACCGGCGCGAACGGCGACAACACGGTGTCGGCGTCGATCGACCGGTCGGGCATGCTCACCGCCAATTCGGTCGGCCGATTCTTCGTTCGCGCCCAGGTGAACTACGCGGCCGGACCCGGAGAGTTCGTCGCCCAGTTCTTCGGATTCACGCGTGCGATAGTCCGCACCCGCCGGGATTTCCGCCTCACGCGGCTGTTGTCGAACGAGGAGTGGCGTAGTTCGTTCCTGCTGCGCCCCCGCCGGAGCGCGCTGGTGGCCAATGAGTCCGGCCAGGTGGGATTCGTAGGCGCGCTGGAAGGAGTGGCGAACGGGCTGCTCTTCTACGATAACGGCCGCTTCGACCTCCTCGCCAGCGGCGGCCAGGCGTCCGAGCTGTCCGGGTTCCTGATCGATTTCTACGATCCCGCCATCAACAATCGCGGCGAGGTGCTGGCCCGCGCGGATTCGAACGGGCAGGCGTCCGCCCTGCTCGTCGCGACGCGCGCCGGAGTGAAGTTCGCTTTCGTGGAGAATCTTTCGGCCGGCGGCATGGACAACATCCGCGGCAGTTCCCTCACGCGCTTCTCGTTCAATGACAATGGCGACGCCATTTTCCGCGCCACCTACCAGCCCGAAGGATCGGCGGTCTCGCTTCAGGGCCTGCTTCGCCTGGACGCACTCGGCAGCGTGCAACTGGACACCGGCCCCGGCGACAAGCTGCCCGGCATGGCGGCGCCCCTGACCTTCGAGGACTTTGCCATTGACAACCAGGCCACGGCGTACTTTCGCGCCTTCGACGGGAGCGCCCGCGCAGTTTTCCGCCGGCCGCAGTTTGGCGATGCGTCCCGCGTGATCGGGAGCGGCGACGCGCTGCTCGGCTCGAAGGTGCGCAACCTGTTCGCGACGGCGACGGCGCCGGCCGGCCACGTCGCCATCGCCGGCGACCTCCAGGACAACCGCGCCTTCCTCGCCCGCTATGCGAACGGCGACGTCTCCCGGCCGCCGCAGGTGGTGACGCTGACCAACTTCCGCTCCATGTACGGCGTCGGCGCGGCGGGCGACGTGGTCTTCGCCGGAGACAGCGGCTCCGGCTTCGGCCTGTACCTCTGGCGCGGCCAGACGCTTCAGCCTGTCTTGCTGCGAGGCAAAGTCGCGGCCAACGGCGAGCCGGTCCAGGACTTCGACGCGGCATCGGTGAACTCCCGCGGCGAGGTGACAGCGCAGATCCGAACCGTCGACAATCCTTACGTGGTTGTCCGGGTGTCCGACCAGGGGCAGACTCTGCTGTTTCAATCCGGCCTGCGGCTGGACGTGACGGCGCCCCTCAACTTCCGCTCGCTGTTCGGCGGCGGAACCGGCCCGGCGACGGTGAGCATGGGAGGCTTCGGCATCAGCTTGTTTGATGTCTCCAGCCAGGGCTTGGTACCGCGCCTGGTGGTGGGCGACCGTCTCCCGGACGGCGGCCGCTATCTGGGCAATTATGCCATCCGCGACAACGTCGCCGGAGATCTGCTGGTGACAACGGATCAGAGCCTGCATCGCCTCTCGGCGTCGCGCGCCGAGATGTTGCAGAGCTTTCCCGCGCTCGCCGACGACGGAGTCACGCTGTTCGCTCCGTTTAACGTCGCTGCGAACGCGCAAACCACGATCTTCGCCTCCAATACCAACCAGAGCCATCAGCGTCTTCTCCGGCTGGCCGGCGGAACTCTTTCGAATCTCGCCTATATAGGCGCCAACCGCGCGTTCCGCACGGCCAGCCCGTCGGGAGGCCAGTTCAGTAGCCTGAACGAGATGGCCATCGACGACGCCGGCCGTGTGATGGCGTATTTCAACGTGGACGGCGGGCCGTCCGGCTACTTTCTGTTCGACCAGGGCCAGTGGACGCCGGCGGCGCTGCTGGGCCAGACGCAGGTGCAGGGCAGGGGGCTGGCCTCCGCCCGCATCCTGAAGTCGGACGGGACAAACTTCTATGCCATTCTGGTGTCCTCCGGGAACGTCAACCTGCTTTGCAAGTATAAGGACGGCCAGTGGACGCCGCTGCTGACCCGCGACGATCAGGTGGCGACCGGACAATACTTCAACGACGCGGTAGCCTACGACGCAAACCGTGCCGGCGATGTGGCGCTGCTCGCGAACCTGGCGGGACAGCAGGCGATCCTGCTCCTCTCCGGATCGAAAGTCCAGGTTGTGCACTCCGTGTCCGATCTCACGGATTCGGGCGACCTGTTGCAGCGCTATCAGGAAGTCGACATTCGCGACGACCGGCGCGTGTTCTTCACGGCCTACGATTTCTCCGACCACTATTTGCTCTATGCCGCCGAGCCGCTACAGTAGCCTCTGTCTCGCACTGCTCGCCGCCGCGCCGGCCCTGGCGCAGGTGTCGTCGGTGGAGATCACCACGCCGCAGCGGGCCGTGCTGGCGGGCCGTACGATCCAGCTTCGCGCGCGGGGCCTCGATGAATTTGGCGGCGGCGTCAGGGGATTCACTCCCGTCTGGCGTTCGCTTGCCCCGGATGTGGCGCGGGTGAGCGCCGGTGGCGAGGTGCGCGGAGCCGGGATCGGCGTGGCCGAGATCGAAGCGGCGGATTCGGATTCCGGCGCCGCATCGCGCGTGACCATCAAAGTCCAGCCCTTTCGCGTGGAGGTCACGCCGCCGGATTCCGACACCCGCGCCGGAGCCACCCTGAGCCTGTCCGCGCGCGCCCTCGATGCCGATCTGAATCCGCTCCCCGCGCCGTTCGTTTGGTCTTCCGATCAGCCCGCGATCGCCACCGTCGCGGCGAACGGCGCCGTCTCGGCGCTGGCCGAAGGCACGGTGACAATCTACGCCCGCGTAGACGTTTCCGGCATTCTGGCCGGAGCCGCGGCGCGTGTCAACGTGTACCGCCGGCCGGACTATCGCCTCCGCCGCCTGATCTCGTCCGATGGCGCCGGAAGCGCCGAGACCATCGCCTCCATCCGGCAGACCAGTTTCGCCGGGAACGACGTGTTCGCGGCGCTGGTCACGCTTTCCGGCGGCGGCCAGGCGGTGCTGTTGCGCGAAGGCGGCCAGACCCGGACGCTGGCTGCCAGCGGCCAGTATCTGGATTCGATCGGCCGCTTCATCACCCGATTCAACATGGTATCCGCTAATTCGCGCGGCGATGTCGCCGCGCTGGTCGATCTCCCGTCGGAATGGTGCGACCAGGCGGTGGTGCTGTTCCGCAAGAACCAGCCGTCGGCGCTGGCCTCTCCGGTAAACTGCGGGATCGACTTCACGTCCCGCTCACTGGCTGACAATGGTGCCGTCTTCTTCCGCCTGCAGGACGGCGGCGGTCACCACCTCGTCGTCCGGACTCCGGAGGGCGCATTGCGTCCCGTGATCGACAGTGGAAGCGCTATCCCCGTGTTGAATACCTTGCAGTCGATCAACTCTCCGGTGGCCTCGGGCTCGGGCAACGGCGTGGCTTTCCAGGCCACTTCGCCGAACGGCACGAGGGGATGGTTCTACTGGGACGGAAACTCGGTCCGCAAGCTCTTCGTGGACGGTGACGTGATCGGGGACCGGACATTTCTCTCGGTGGATCAGCCCGTAAGCAACGGCGGCGAGCAATTCTTCGCCAGAGCAAACGGCGCCAACTTCAGCGCGCTGGTGAAGCTGGATTCGGTGAAGGGACCGAGCCTCGTGCTGGTTTCCCCAGCCGGCGCTGCGAACGGCGTTCGCTTCCGGTTCCTCCATTTCGTGCTCGACGCGCGCGGCGACCGCGTCCTGATGGATGCCGACACGGACAACGCGGGCAAAGACTATGCGTCGCGCCTGGCGACCGTCGAACAGGGCCGGATCGACCCGCTGTGGACCGCCGGGAACGGCCGCTGGTTCGCCTTGTCCGGTGGCGCGTTCTCCAGCACCGGCGTGGTCGCCAGCGCGTTATATGGCGCCGATAACCTGGTCAGCATCCGCGCGATCAACGGAGGAACGATCACGACGCTGGTCGCGCCGGGCTCGTCGTTTTCCGGCCGCACGGCGCCAAGCCTGGCCTGGGACTATGTGCCCTTCAGCGAGACCGCTTCAGCGGCCGTCTTCAAGGGCGCCGGCGACGCGTTAGTCGAAGCTTCGGGCGGGGGCCTGCGTACGCTGCTCTCCGCGCCGTCGCTACCTTCCGCCGACGGGTTCCAGCTTCTCGGCGGCGTCGCATCCAACGCCGCCGGCGACGTTCTCGTTACCTCGGGCAGCGCGTCGTCGAGCGCACTGGCGCTGCTGCGGAACGGCCGCGCGGAGGTGATCGCACGGGCCAACGGTCCCATCAAGACGCCGGCCGGGTCGGCCATCTCCTGGTTTCACACCTATAACGGCCGCTATCTGGCCCTTAACTCCCGGCGGCAGGCGGCGGTCCACGGAAGCATCGGCGCGAGACAAACCCTGATGTTCTTCGACGCGGGCGCGAGTGTGGTCCAGCCGGTGATGGGTGAAGGGCTGCCTGCGCCGGGCGGAGGAGTGTATCAGTCTCTGATCCAGGTGGCAGTGGATGAGGTGGGCCGGGTTGGTTTCCTCGCGCGGATGACCGACGGCGCCACGGTGTTGTACCTCTGGGAAAACGGCCAGGTCCGCCGGCTCGCGGGTACAGGCGATGCCGGCCCGCAGGGGCTGCCCTTGCGCGACCTGAACAATCTCCAGGCGATTGGCAGCGAGTTTGCCGCCATCGTCAACTTCGGCCCGAACTCGCAGGTTCACGAGATGCGGACCTATGACGGGACGTCTTCACGGCTGCTACTCTCTGGCGGCCGCACCGTGGCGGGCGGCAGCGTGATCACGGCATTCTACGGCAACCAGTTCGCGGTCGTGCCTTCGGGTGAGCTGGCCTACATCGCCTGGACCAGCGACGGTAACGGCGTCTTCACCCGGCGCAAAGGCGGCGCGGATTTCGCGGTCTGGAAGAACACCGAGCCGGGACCGGACAGCGAATGGCTGCTGCAGCCGCTGCGCGTGAGCGTCAGCGATTCCGGCGACGTGTTTTTCACGGCGTTGGTCTACCTGAATGGGCGGGAAACGCTGGCTCTCTACCAGGCGACGCCACGGTGATTCAATCCATGCCGACAGTCCTTCGCCGCGTCGAGTAGCTGGACAGCACCCTCATGTAGTTCCCTCGCTCGAACGCCGAAACATCCGCCACCGACTGGTAGCTCATGCTGCCCCGCATCTGGGCGATCGACTCGTACTCGTGCTCCTCCATCCACTGGACCATCTCGTGCTCGATCTCCCGTGCGTAGGAGATCCCGCGGCGGAGCAGGCACGACGTGGTCATCGCTACCGCCGCGCCGGCAACCATCGACTTCAGCACATCCATTCCGCTGTGCACTCCGCCGGTGACCGCCAGGTCGGCTTTGACCTTGCCGTACAGGATCGCTACCCAGTGCAGCCGCAGCAGCACCTCGCCCGGCTCGCTGAGCTTCACTCGCGGAACCACCTCCAACGACTCCAAGTCGAAATCCGGCTGGTAGAACCGGTTGAACAGGACCAGCGCGTCGGCGCCGGCCAGGTCCATGCGATGCGCCATGTGCGGAATCGAGCTGAAGAAAGGTCCCAGCTTCACCGCCACGGGAATGCTGACGCATTCCTTCACTTCGGCCACCAGGTCGCAGTACTGCTGCTCCATGGTCGCGCCCGGAGTGCGCGTGTCGGTGGGCAGATGGTAGATGTTCAGCTCCAGCGCGGCTGCCCCGGCCTGCTCGATCAGCCGCGCGTAGCGCAGCCAGCCTCCAGGCGAGATGCCGTTCAGGCTTCCGATGATGGGAATGGAGGCGCCGCGCTTGGCCTTCTCCACCAGCTCGATGTAGGAATCCGGCCCGAGGTTGTATGACCCCAGATCGGGAAAATAGCTGGTGGCCTCGGCAAAGCTTTCCGCTCCGCCCCACAGCGCGATATCCAGCTCCTGACTCTCGATCTCGATCTGCTCCTCGAACAGCGAGTGCATCACGATGGCGGCGAGCCCGGCGTCCTCCATGCGGCGTATGTTGTCGAGCTCCTTGGTCAGCGGCCCGGCCGATGCGACCAGCGGGCTGCGGAGCGGCAATCCCAGATAGCGTGTCGACAGGTCGATCATGATTGCTTCACCTCCTTCCTCGGCGCGGCCATGTCCTCATAGAGCCGCCAGCGGTCCGCGACATCCTGCTTCGCCTCCTCCAGCAAGGCGTCCGCCGCCTTCTTGTTGGAATGCACCAGCATGGTGTAGCGCGTCTCGTTGTAGATATACTTTTCCAGCGGCACGGAGGGCGCCCGCGAGTCCAGCACGAACGGATTCTTGCCCTCTTCGGTCAGTTTCGGGTTGTAGCGGATCAGCGGCCAGTAGCCGCTCTGCACCGCCAGTTTCTGCTGCTCGCATCCGAACCGCATGTCGTAGCCGTGCGCGATGCAGTGGCTGTAAGCAATGATGATCGACGGCCCGTTGAAGGCTTCCGCTTCCTGGAACACCTTCATGGTGTGCGTGTCGTTAGCTCCCATCGCGACCCGCGCCACGTAGACGTTGCCGTACATGGCGGCCATCATGGCCAGGTCTTTCTTGCCCGACGGCTTGCCGCCGGCCGCGAACTTCGCCACCGCGCCGCGCGGCGTCGCCTTCGACATCTGGCCGCCGGTATTCGAATAGACTTCCGTATCCAGGACCAGGATGTTGACGTTCCGCCCCGTGGACAGCACGTGGTCCAGGCCGCCGTAGCCGATGTCGTACGCCCAGCCGTCGCCGCCAACGATCCACACGCTTTTCTTCACCAGCGCGTCGGCCATCGACCGCAGGTCCTTCATTACCGGCCCGTCCAGTTCCCGCAGGCGGTCTTTCAGCAGAGCCACGCGCGCCCGCTGTTCCACGATCCCGGCTTCCTTGGACTGGTCGGCGTTCAGAATTGCGTCCACGCGCTCGTCTCCAAGCTCCGGCCGCAGCCTCTCCAGCAGGCCGAGCGCATGCCGCGCCTGAATGTCCAGGCTGAGGCGCATGCCCAGGCCGAACTCGGCGTTGTCTTCGAACAGCGAATTGGACCAGGCGGGACCGCGCCCTTGCGCGTTCGTCGTGTACGGCGTGGTGGGTAGATTCCCGCCGTAGATCGACGAGCAGCCCGTCGCGTTCGCGATCAGGGCGCGGTCTCCGAACATCTGTGTCAGTAGCTTGATGTACGGCGTCTCACCGCAGCCCGAGCAGGCTCCGGAGAACTCGAACAGCGGCTGCAAGAGCTGCGCGTCCTTCACCTGGGCGTGGCTCAGCGCCTGCCGGTCCGTTTCCGGAATCTTGAGGAAGAACTCCCAGTTAGCGCGCTCCATCTCCCGCAGCGGGAGCTGCGGCATCATGTCGATGGCCTTGTGCTTCACGTTGCTCTTACTCTTGGCCGGGCAGATCTCCACGCACAGAGCGCAGCCGGTGCAGTCCTCTACCGCCACTTGCAGGGTGTAGAGCTTGTCCGAAAAGTCCTTCCACCGCGCCGCGGCGGAAAGGAACGACGCGGGTGCGCCTTCCAGCGACTGCTTGGAATAGACCTTGCTACGAATGACGCCGTGCGGGCACACCAGCACGCACTTCCCACACTGGATACACAGCTCGGTATCCCACACCGGCACTTCCTGCGCGATGTTCCGTTTCTCCCACTGCGCCGTCGCCGTGGGGAAGGTTCCGTCGTCCGGCAGCGTGCTGACGGGAAGGGAATCGCCTTTGCCGGCAAGGATCGTCCCGAGCACGTTGCGCACAAAGTCCGGGGCCTGCGACGACACGGCCGGATGGATCTTCCACGCCGGCGTGGCCGCTTGCGGAACGTCCACCTCATGTAGATGACTCAACGCGGCGTCCACGGCCGCGAAGTTCTTCCGCACCACGGCTTCGCCGCGCCGCCCGTAGGTCTTCTCGATCGACTTCTTGATGGCGGCGATCGCCTCGTCCCTCGGCAGCACTCCGGAGATGGCGAAGAAGCAGGTCTGCATCACTGTGTTGATGCGGCTTCCCATGCCGGCTTCCTTTGCCACTTTGTAGGCGTCGATCACGTAGAACTTCAGCTTCTTGCGCAGAATGTGCGCCTGCGTTTCTTCCGGCAGTTTGTCCCACACTTCGCTCGCGCCGAAGGGGCTATTGAGCAGGAAGACCGCTCCGTTTACGGCTTCTTCCAGCAGGTTGAAGCGTTCCAGAAAGGTGAACTGATGGCAGGCAATGAAATTGGCCTTGCTGACCAGATAGGTGGAGCGAATCGGCTTCGGCCCGAAGCGCAGGTGGGAGATGGTGACCGAGCCGGACTTCTTCGAGTCGTAGACGAAGTAGCCCTGCGCGAAATTATCGGTGTCCTCGCCGATGATCTTGATGGAGTTCTTGTTGGCCCCGACCGTGCCGTCGGCGCCCAGGCCGTAGAACAGGCAGCGCACCGTGGCGGGGTCTTCAGTGGAGAACTCGGGATCGAAGTCCAAGCTGGTGTGGGTGACGTCATCCCGGATGCCGATCGTGAAATGGTTCTTAGGTTTTGGCTTCGCCGCTTCGTCGAACACGGCTTTCACCATGGCCGGCGTAAATTCCTTGGAGGAGAGTCCGTAGCGCCCGCCGACGACGCGCGGCCGGGTTTCCTCCATGCCTTCCTGAAGCGCTGTGACGACGTCGAGGTACATCGGCTCCCCGACGCCGCCGGGTTCCTTGGTCCGGTCGAGCACGATGACAGTCTTCGTGGTCTTCGGCAACACGGCGACGAAATCGGCCACGGAGAAGGGCCGGAAGAGGCGCACTTTGATTACGCCGACCTTTTCTCCTTGCGAAACCAGACACGCGCCCGCCTCCTCCACCGCTTCCGCGCCCGATCCCATGATGACGATCACGCGCTCCGCGTCGGGTGCACCGGTGTAATCGAACAGGCGATACCGGCGGCCTACCCTCTTCGCGAAGCGATCCATCACGCTCCGCACGATGGTGGGGCAGGCCAGGTAGTAGGGGTTCACGGTCTCGCGAGCCTGGAAGTACACGTCCGGATTCTGCGCCGTGCCGCGGAGCACGGGATGCTCCGGCGAGAGCGCGCGTCCGCGGTGCGCCCGTACCTGCTCCTCGCTGATCATCGCGGCCATATCCTCGGTGGTCAACTGCTCCACTTTGGCCATCTCGTGGGAGGTGCGGAAGCCGTCGAAGAAATGTACGAAGGGAATCCGCGATTCGAGCGACGCCGCCTGAGAGATCAGCGCGAAGTCCATCACTTCCTGCACGGAGCAGGAGGCCAGCATGCCGAAGCCGGTCTGCCGCACCGCCATTACGTCCTGGTGGTCGCCGAAGATCGACAGGGCCTGCGCCGCCACCGCGCGCGCCGCCACATGGATGACTGCCGGCGTCAACTCTCCCGCGATCTTGTACATGTTCGGGATCATGAGCAGAAGACCCTGCGACGACGTGAACGTCGTGCCGAGGGCTCCCGCTTGCAGCGCGCCGTGAAGCGCGCCGGCCGCTCCGCCTTCGCTTTGCATCTCGATCACCGTAGGGACGGTCCCCCAGATGTTCGTCTTCCCTTCGCTCGACCACTGATCGGACCATTCGCCCATATTCGACGAAGGCGTGATCGGGTAAATCGCAATTACCTCGTTGATCTTGTGTGCGACATACGCAGCCGCCTCGTTTCCGTCTATGGTTACTTTGGGTCTGGACATCTCTGGCTCCACCCTCTAAGACTTTCCGAAGGGCAATCGAAGTGCCAGCGTTAAGGGATAGCAATAGCTAGGTGTCCTTGAATGGTGCGAAATTTACCCCACCGGCTGAGAAGCGAGGATTGAGTCAAATGCCCCGGCTGATGCCGATCGTGGCGCGTAACACATCCGATGGCCGCCCGGGTTGTGAGATCTTTCAAAAGCCGTAACCTTCATTGGGTTCGTTCGGCACAGGGACCTTAGCACGAATCGGTGATCTCGAATCGTCTTCAGGCCGGCACGCGCATCGGGTTGGCCTAATTTCTGCCCGACTTGCAGGCAAGACACGAGCGGATTGGGTTCCTTTGGCGCGGCCGGCTGCGGGATGGGAGGGTGGACCAATGTGTCCAAGAGTGTCCAATGGTGTCAACCTGTCGGCCGCGCGTCGAGGCGCGGAGTCGAGCAATCCCTTTCACTGAAGTGCGACTTCGATCTAGTCTAAGCGAACGCCGGACGCGTCCGGACGGCCTCCACTTTCAGCTTACGGACGACGTCAATGCCCACGAATGAGGGAAGGCGGGGCAATATGATCGAAGGCTCACGCCGGGACGGCGTTCTTGTCGTCACCACGTTCATCGCCGATTGCCACATGCAACAAGAGCTCCGCTGGTTGGGGGCGGGCTTCGTGGCGTCGCGCAGCATCGCGGTCTGATAATAGCCTGTAACAGCAGCCGCCCACTTGACGGTGGTCGACATTTCGACTACTATGTAGTTTAAATGTCGCGCCCTGCATCGCTAGGCGAATTCGAGCAATTGGTCATCCTTGCAATCTTACGCCTCGATGAGGGAGCATACGGAGTTTCCATCCGTACCGAAATTACCCGGCGGACAGGGCGCAAAATCGCCCCTGGGGCGCTCTATACCACGCTCGATCGGCTTGAAGAAAAACGCTTGCTTTTGTCCCGGCTGGGCGATCCAACGCCTGAGCGGGGAGGTCGCTCGAAGCGTTTTTATCGCGTAACGGCGCAAGGGGTCGCAGCCGTCAAGCTGGCGCAAGACGCCTTTTTGAGCTTACTCGAAGGTCTTCCGCTCTTTGGAGGTTCCGGTGCGTAATAACCTTTCCGCGGAGCGTCTGCTCTGCCTTCTGACGCAGCCCGACCGGGCGTTGTCCATAATCGGGGATTTGAGCGAAGAGGCTCAATGTCGCGGCGTCCTATGGTTCTGGTCTCAAGTGATTCGCACAGCCGCCGGACTGTTCAGCAGTAATCTCGCATCCGCGCCGATTCGCGTCAGCGGGTTGATCGTACTCGGTCTGGCGCTTCTGCATCTGGCCAGGCGCTCAGCTGCGCCGATGATGATTGCGCTGTACTCCGCCCAGCCCCGCCACGAAATGACTTTCTTCCTTAGTGCAATCCTTTGGCCGCTGGTGGTAGCTCCACTGCTCATTGGGTTCCTGGTAGCGGGATTCAATCCACGCAGGGAGGTCGCCACATGCGCCGCCTTGGCCTTCTTCAGCGAGCTTTTTGTTCTTGGATACCTGGCTTGGGCTCAAACAGCAGGCTATCCTTTCTGGAAACCATTCGACGCCGCGGGGGTCAATCTGATTCCCGCAAGCTGCGTCATGCTTGCATCGGTTGCCGTACGACATTGGCGAAATGAAGGTAGCCGGAGCTTGGCAGCCCGGTAGTCCTCCATCGCTTTCAAGCCACAACAGATGCTTTCCGAATGGCGCGTTTCAGCTCGTAAGCGTTTGACGGACTGTGGCACCGGTCGACAGGAAGTGGTTTATGACGCCCACTCAGGTTTGCGGTGTTTGGGAGAACGGCGGTATCCTGGCGCTGTGACGGATTCAGACATCGATACCGCCGATCGCGCTCCAGGTTCGGCTTACAGAGAAGATGGCGCAGACGTCACACCCCTGGAGCGCCTGCAATTTCCGGAGGTGCGGCACTCCTCGAAGAACTTCTGATTGGGAGTGCGCGATGGACTTTTCCCAGCCTCAGGATCCGGGTGAACTGGTAATTTATCAAACTGCCGATGGTGGAACCCGCCTTCAGGTCAGGCTGGCCGGGAGATCCGTTTGGCTTTCTCTGGGTCAGCTTGCCGACCTCTTTCAGCGAGATAAGTCCGTCATTTCCAGGCACATTAAAAACATCTTTGACGACGGGGAACTGGACCCGTCGCGAACTGTTGCAAAATTTGCAACGGTTCAAGCTGAGGGAACCCGAGCGGTCACACGTGAAATTGAGTGCTACCGGCTTGAAGTGATTCTCGCCGTAGGTTATCGAGTCAACTCCCCGCGCGGAACCCTGTTCCGCCAATGGGCAACCGCTCGCTTGGAGGAATACCTCGTCAAGGGCTTCACCATGGATGACGAACGGTTGAAGCAGTCCGGCGGCGGTGACTACTTCGACGAACTGCTCACCCGCCTCCGGGACATCCGTTCATCGGAGCGCGTCTTCTGGCGGAAAGTGCTGGACATTTACTCGACCAGTATCGACTACGATCCCTGCGCGGAGGCCTCCCATCAGTTCTTTGCCGTCGTTCAAAACAAGATGCACTGGGCCGCCCACGGCCACACCGCCGCCGAGGTGATCTCCCGCCGCGCTGATGCGACCAAGCCCAACATGGGGATGACCACGTGGACCGGAAGCCGTCCACAACGCACCGATGCGGTCGTGGCCAAGAACTATCTGAGTCGCGAGGAAATCGAGACCCTCAACCTGATTGTGTCTGCGTATCTGGACTTCGCCGAACTCCAGGCTCGCAACCGCAAACCGATGTTCATGCGGGAGTGGATCGTCAAACTTGACGCTTTTCTCCGCTTGAGCGACCGCGATTTGCTCACCCACGCCGGGAAGGTCTCCCACGAAACCGCGCTGGCTAATACTACTGGGTCATAAAAGAACATTCTGATGTAGAATTGTTTTGTGGGAACACGCCTCTCCGAGCCAGGCCCACAAGAGAAGCGCTTCGCGGCATATATGGACGGCCTGGCGAGGGCCG
>JACXTT010002532.1_pt1 | contig 28856 bp, 17 predicted proteins | sample 9270951 | NCBI WGS metagenome assembly JACXTT01 (sample SAMN15532306, study PRJNA645909) | rock metagenome | isolation source: weathered quartz diorite | place: Puerto Rico | collected 2017-06-21 | reverse complement strand
CCTTGCCCTCCGCCCTACGGGCCGGCTTCGCCGTTCGCACGCGTTCCTGCGCGTGCGTGGACCAGCAAAAGAAAAGTGACTCGAGCTTCCCACGGGGACTAGCTTCGCGTCGCCGGCAGACGATCGAAACGCCCGCTGCGTAAGCGGCATCCTGGCGGCAGCGCTTCAACCGGAGGCCGAGGCTCTATCCCTGCTTACATTGCGGGAAAGGAGCGAGACTCGCAGCCAATCCACCGTGAAGGTGGCCATGCCCCAACCCTCTCTCCCACAGGGACTACATTCGGGTCGCCGGAGGGAGAGGGAGCTTCCGCTCGCCCACCCAAGGAGTGGGGCCTGGTGCACCTGTCGCGCACAGGGTGCGCTCCCACATAGAAAAGATCGCGGCGTCGCGTGGGGGCCGAGTCGAAACGCAGTCGCGTCCCGACGGCCCCCACTGAAGGCGCCTCACCCCTCGCCTAGAAATTCAGCCGATAGTTGAGCGATCCCATCAGCCCCTGGTCGTGCTGGCCAAAGTACTGGTCCATCCCGAACTGCAGGTTCGAGCGCGCCGACATCGCCCAGTCCAGCGTAAGCCCCGCCTGGCTCTGGTAGCGCGACAGGCCGACGCCGTTCACCGGCGCCCACTGGTCCACGCCGGTGAAGCTGGCATCGAACGCGTCACCGTGGGTGGCCAGCGCCTGCTGCCACTGCAGGCGACCCTGCAGGCTCAGACTGCTGCCGCCGGCCATGGCCCAGGTATGGCCCGCGCGCAGACCCACGCCGGCCTGCCAGCGATCCACGGTCTGCGAACCCGACTTCAGGCCGAAGCCATCGCCGCCGAATTCGTTGAAACCGTCACGCGCGATGCGGGCGTACTGCACGTTCGCATAGGGCGTGAACTGCACCCCGCCCAACGAGGCGCGGAAGCCGCTTTCGCCATAGGCCACCGCGTAGCGGCCATTGGTGTCGCTGGCCACGCTGGTCACGTCGTTGCCCAGCACGAGGTGGCGACGCATGTCCTCGCGGTAGGAGCCGTAACCCAGGCGCGCCATGCCGTACCAGGCGTCCTTCACGAAACCGCCGTACAGCATGCCTTCCACGGCACGACTCTGGCCCTGGTCGGCGTACTCGGCCAGGCGGCCCAGGCCCTGGCTCTGGCTTACGGCGAAACCAAAGATGCCGTTGCTGCCGAAGCGGCGATCCTGGCCGACCATCCAGCCGCTGAGGTCGTAACCGATGTCGCCGTAACCGCTGCGGCTCATGCTGCCGTGATAGCCCAGCGTCTGCGCCCAGCCACCATGGCTGCCGCGCGTATCGACCAGGGTGTCGAAGCGGTCGGACAACGCGCGCGTGCCCGCGTCGATCGCCTCGAACGTCATGGCCGCGCTCGCCGCATGCAACTGGCCCGACAGGCTTTCCAGCGAGCGCTGCAGCGCCGCCGTGTTCGCCGTCTGCTGCAGGTTGGTCGCGCCGTTGATGAAGTCCGTGGTGACCACACCGCTTCCGGTCACGCCCTGGGTCACCTGCGTGTTGATCTGGCTGAAGGCGTTGTCGACGCGCTGCGCGGCGCCCAGCGAAGCCGCCGTGTAAGTCATGCCGGTCACGGCGCTGGCCTGCACCTGCGTGACGTTGAGCCACGCGCTGCTGGCGTCGTAATTGAGCGTCGCGCTCAGCAGCACGCCCTGCGCGACGTCCAGCCCCGTGAACTTGCCAGTGAGGCCACCGGTGGCGGTCAGCACCTCGGTGTGCGCGTTGACCACGTAACCCTGCCTGGCGCCGATCACGTACAGGTTGCCGCCGACCAGCACGGCAGGGCCGTCCACGCGCAGGGCATAACCCAGCTCCACCGCCAGCCGGCCCATCTGGCCGTCATTCGGATAGAAGCCCTGGTAGTAGCCCCCCTTCACGTGCACGTCGCCACCGGCCACCACGAGGGTGCCCCAGTTCTGCACGTCCTTGCCGAACGTGTGCGCACCACTCATCACGGCATCGACGTGGTCGAGGTAGAGGTTGCCCGCCAGCGACGGCGCCACCAGGGTGCCGTGCAGGACGCGGGTGTTGCCCTGGTAGCTGGGGTCGCTGGTCAGGGTCAGCGTGCCGGTGCCGTCCTTGGTCAGGCCGCCGGCGCCACTGATCGGGTTGCCCCAGGTGGAATTCGTATTGAGCGTGACGCTGAACTCGCCCCAGTCGAAGCGACCGGGTCCCTTCACCGCCTTGCCCGCGTTGAGCATGCCGTAGCCGAACACCGGGTCGACGCCGGGCGCGCCGAGATCGTCCGCGGTGCCCAGCAGCGTCTGCCGCACCTGGTCATTGGTGAAATACGGGAAGGCCTGCCACACCAGCGCCGCGGCGCCGGATACCGCGGGCGCCGCGAACGAAGTGCCCTTGACGATCCACAGGCTGGGCTTGCTGCCGGTGTCGTCCTTGCCGCTGACCACCACGTCGCCCGGCGCGGCCAGGCAGTAATTCATGGCGATGCCGCACTTGTTCGAATAGCTCGCCAGCTGGGTGGGATGGTTGCTGTCCACCGCCACCACGGCCAGCCAGCCCTTCTCCAGGTCCGGCGCCAGGCTCGGCAGGGCGGCGATGGTGCTGGGGTTGGCCAGCGACGCATTGCCGGCGGCGAACACCACCAGCCCGCCCCACTGATTGACGTAGGTGTCGTAAGCGTCGTGGAAGCCCTTCGTCGTCGCCGTGTCGGAGGCATCCCAGGTGATGCCGCCCCATGAGTTGTTCATCACCTTCACGCCGGCCTTGATCAGGTCGCCGTTGATGTACTTGAACGGCTGGGCGTCCGCGGCGGTGACCGTGGAAGGCGGCGTCGAGCCGTTGTCGCTGGGCGCCTTGTCGGAAATGATGCGCGCCGAGACGAGACTCGCCGCCGGCGCCAGGCCACCGGGGAAATTGCCGTAGGTCTTGCCTGCGGCGATCTCCGACACCCAGGTGCCATGGCCGATCACGTCATCCATGGACGTGTTGTTGGTGGCCGGATCGATGTAGACCAGCTCGTTCGTGACCCGCCCGGCCAACGCGGGGTGGTTGCGCATGATGCCGCTGTCGACCACGCCGATGGTGACGCCCGCGCCGTTGAAGCCTGCGTTGTGCGCGGCAATCGCGTTGGTCAGCGACAGCTGCGCGTCGAGCGGCGGCTGGTCCGTCGGCGGCGGCGTGGGCGTCGTCGGGGTGGTCGGGGTACCCGGGTTGCCGGAATTGCCGGGACCCGTCGGCGGCGTGTAGCCGGGACCCGGCGGGGTATACCCCGGGCTGGGCGGTGAATACGGTCCGGCCGGCTTGACGTTGCCGTTGCCTCCGCCACCGCAGGCGCTCAATCCCAGCGCCGCACACACCAATACAGACAACTGGCGGAAACGCATTCCGCGCACACCACTATCCATAGCTTTCCCTGTGCCCCGTGGGCTAACCGTGCCATCCAAGCGCGGCGGTCCTTGTTCGACTGGACTCCGCCAGCACCTCCCTTCTTTCCATATTCGCACAACCTTGCGCAGAAAGTTCCTGCGCCCCGTCACTCAGCGGAGCGTTGCGGCGAACGGCAGCCGGGCGCTGGTCAGAACGACAGGCGGTAGCTCAGGGTCTCCGTGCGGCCCCGGTCGTACTGGGCCACGTACTGGTCGAAGGCCAGCGACAGGCGCGAGCGGGACGACATGCGCCAGTCGAGGCTCATGCCGGCATCGCCGCCATAACGGGACAGCCCGATGCCGCCCACGGGCGCCCACTGGTCGAGCACGGCGAAGCTGGCGTCCGGCACCGCGCCACGCATGCTGAAGGCACGTTGCCACAGCAGGTGGGCCTGCAGGCTGAGTTGCCCGCCGCCGGCCAGCGACCAGTCGCGTGCGGCGCGCAGCCCCGCGCCACCCTGCCAGCGCTCGATGGTCTGCGAACCCGCCTTGAGGCCGAAGCCATCACCACCGGCCTCGTTGAAACCGTCGGTGCGCACATTCGCGTACTGCAGGTCGACATACGGCGTCACGTGCAGGTCGCCGAGCTCGAAGCGGTAGCCGCTTTCGCCGTAGGCCACGTCGTAACGGCCGTTGGTGTCGCTCGCGACGTTCAGCAGCTCGCTGCCCAGCTCGATGTGCCGGCGCATGTCCTCGCGATAGCTGCCGATACCGAGCCGCCCCATCGCATACCACGCGTCCTGCATCAGCCCACCGTAGAGCATGCCTTCGACGGCGCGACTGGTGCCCTGGTCGGCGAAGGCATCGAGGCGGCCGACATTCTGGCTCTGGCCGATGGCGAAGCCGAACACGCCGTGGTTTCCCAGGCGGCGATCCTGCCCCACCACCCAGCCGCTGAGGTCATACTCGACGCTGTCATAGCCGCTGCGGCTGAGGTTGCCGTAGCCATCCAGCGCCTGCGTCCAGCCACCGGTGTGGTTGACGTCCGTGAGCTGGTCGAAGCGATCGGACAAGGCGCGCGTGCCCGCATCCATCGCCTCGAACGTCATCGCCGCGCTGGCCGCATGCAGTTGTCCCGAGAGGCTGGAGAGCGACTGCTGCAGCGCCGCGGCCGTCGCGGTCTGCTGCAGGCTGGCCGCACCTTCGACGAACGACGTCGGCGTGGGTGTCGCGCCCGCGCTGCCCGGCGTGGCCTGCGCATTGATCTGGCTGAAGGCCGCATCCACGCGTTGCGCCGCGCCGTAGGAGGCCGGGGTATAGGTCACGCCGGTCACGCTGGTGGCCTGTACCTGGCTGACGTTCAACCAGGCATCGGTGGCGTTGTAGTTGAGCGAAGCGGCCAGCAGGACGCCGGTGGCGACGTCGAGCGCGGAGAACGTGCCGCTGAGGCCGCCATTGGCCGTAAGAACGTCCGTATGGGCATTGACCTGGTAGCCCTGGCGCGTGCCGGTGACGTACAGGTCGCCACCGGCCAGGCTGGCCGTGCCGGTGACCCGCAGCGCCGAACCGAGCGACACCGCGAGGCGGCCGTTGCCCTGCTGGGCGTAATTGCCGCCGACCGTGACATCCGTGGCGCCCACGGCAAGCACGCCCGCGTTCGTCACCGACCCGCCGATGGTGGGCGTATTGCTCAACACGCCCAGCGCGCCGATGTTGACGCTGGAGGCCAGCGAGATGGCCACCAGCATGCCGCCCTGCACCTGGGTGAGTCCGGTGTAGTTGCCCGGCTGCGTGAGCGTCAGCGTGCCGGAGCCCTGCTTGATCAGGCCACCGGAACCCGAAATCGGGTTGTACCAGGTGGAGCTGCCGCTGAAATTAACGGTGACGTCGCCCCAGTTGAACTGGGCCGGCCCCCTCACCGCGCGCCCGACGTCCAGTTCGCCATAGCCAAAGGTGGGATTGGGTTGCGAGCCGCCCAGCGGATCGGCCGTGCCCAGCAGCGTCTGCCGGACCAGGTCATTGCTGAAGTACGGGAAGGCCTGCCACACCAGCGCCGCCGCGCCCGATACCTGGGGCGCGGACAGCGACGTGCCTGCGACGATCCAGTAGGTTTCATTGGACGTGCTGGTGTCGCCCTTGCCGCTGACGATCACGGCGCCCGGCGCGGCCAGGCAATAGTTCATCGCCACGCCGCACCGGTTGGAATAGCTGGCGAGCTGGGTAGGATGGTTGCTGTCCACCGCCACCACGGTAAGCCAGCCCTTCTCCAGGTCCGGCGCCAGCGTCGGCAGGGAGGCGATGCTGCTGGGGTTGGCCTGCGAGTCGTTGCCCGCGGCGAAAACAACGAGCCCGCCCCAGGAGTTGATGAAGGGCGAATAGGCATCGTGGAAGCTCTTCGTGGTCGCCGTGTCGCTGGCGTTCCAGCTGATGCCGCCCCACGAATTGTTCATCACCTTCACGCCGTTGTTGATGAGGTCGGCGTTGACCTGCCCCAGTGGGATGGCGTCCGACGAGGTGACCGGCGACGGCGGCGCGGAGCCGTTATCGTCCGGCGCGTTGTCGTCGATGATGCGGGCCGAGACGATGTTCGATCCGCTCGCGATGCCTCCCGCAAACTGGCCGAACGGTTTGCCCGCGGCGATCTCGGCCACGAAGGTGCCGTGACCGTTGACGTCGTCGACCTTCAGGTTGTTGGTGCTGGGATCGACGTAGACCAGTTCCTTCACCACCCGGCCGGCAAGCGCGGGATGGGTGGACATCACGCCGGTATCGACGATGCCGATGGTGACGCCCGCGCCGGTATAGCCCCCGGCATGCGCCGCATAGGTGTTGGTGATACCCAGCTGCGCATCGATCGGCGGCTGCGCCACGCTGGTGGATGGCGGCGGCGCGGGGGCTGGTGCGGGTGCCGGGGCGGGAGCGGGACTGGGTGCAGGCTTGACGTTGCCGTTGCCCCCACCGCCTCCGCATGCACTGAGGCCCAGCGCCAACCCCACCAGCACGGCGGCGCGCCGGCATGGCAACTCTCGCGTACCCGTCTTCATGGCCCACATCCCCGTTGATGACGTCCCCTGTCCCCACCAACGCTCCACGGACCGCATAGTCGCACAACGAAATCGCAACCAAACAGGCGCAAGATCGCATGGCTGCACGAAATCGGCCCGGTTTGCCCCGGTCCGTCACGGACTGCGATAATTCCACGGCTACCCCTTGGGCACTTTCAGCCCCATCAAGTACTTGCGGAGATTTCCATGTCGGATGTCAGCGTCGTCATCGCCGGTGCCAAGCGCACCGCCATCGGCTCCTTCCTCGGCCAGTTCACCGGCGTTCCCACACCCACGCTGGGTGCCACCGCCATCCGTGCCGCGCTGGAACAGTCGGGCCTGGCCCCTGCCGACGTCGGCGAAGTGATCATGGGCTGCGTGCTGCCGGCCAACCTCGGCCAGGCCCCCGCGCGCCAGGCGTCGCTGGGCGCCGGCCTGCCGGTGGCCGCCGGCTGCACCACCATCAACAAGGTGTGCGGCTCGGGCATGAAGGCGATCATGCTGGGTCATGACCTGATCAAGGCCGGTTCGGCTGCCATCGTGGTGGCCGGTGGCATGGAGTCGATGACCAACGCGCCGCACATGGTCAACGCCCGCACCGGCATCCGCTACGGCGACGGCACCCTGGTCGACCACATGGCATGGGACGGCCTGACCAACCCGTACGACGGCAAGGCCATGGGCGTGTTCGGCGAGCAGTGCGCCGACAAGTACCACTTCACCCGCGAAGAGCAGGACGCCTACTCGATCGAGTCGGTGGAGCGCGCCAAGGCCGCCCAGCAGTCCGGCGCCTTCGCCGGCGAAATCGTCCCGGTCACCGTGGCGAGCCGCAAGGGCGAGGTGAAGATCGACATCGACGAGCAGCCGGGCCGCTCCGATGTGGGCAAGATCCCCACCCTCAAGCCGGCCTTCCGCAAGGAGAACGGCACCATCACCGCCGCCAGCTCGTCGAGCATTTCCGACGGCGCCGCGGCCGTCGTCCTGCTCTCGGCCGACGACGCCAAGGCCCGTGGCCTCAAGCCGCTGGCCCGCATCGTGGCGCACGCCACCCATTCGCAGGAGCCGGAGTGGTTCACCACGGCCCCGGTCGGCGCGCTGCACAAGGTGCTGGACAAGGCTGGCTGGAAGGTCTCGGACGTGGACCTGTTCGAGATCAACGAGGCCTTCGCCGTGGTGGCCATGGCGGCCATGCGCGAGCTGGAGATCCCGCGCGACAAGATCAACGTCAACGGCGGCGCCTGCGCGCTCGGCCACCCGATCGGCGCCAGCGGCGCCCGCCTGGTGGTCACCCTGCTCAACGCGCTGAAAACCCGCGGTCTCAAGCGCGGCGTGGCGTCGCTGTGCATCGGCGGTGGCGAGGCTACCGCCCTTGCCGTGGAACTCCTTGATTAAAGGTCATAACGGCGCCCGGACCTCCGGGCGCCCATGAAAGGGGGGTTAACCGTTTTCCCTTCTTTACACAAAGATGTGGCGCATTTTCCGCGAAAGCGTTATTAATACGCCCGCCAAACGGCATTCCACGGCAAAGGAGATTCAACATGAAGTTCACGCGTACCCTTCTCGCCTCTGCGCTCGTCGCGCTGCTGGCGGCTTGCAGCAACGGCGCGCAGGATTCCGCGCAGGACGCCCAGAAGTCGGCTGACCAGGCTCAGCAGTCGGCTGACCAGGCTCAGAAGGCTGCTGCCGAAGCTCCGGCGGCTGCCCCGGCTTCGACCGCTGCTGCTCCGGCTGCTGCCCCGGCCGAACAGCCGGCTCCGGCTCCGGCTTCGACCGCTGCGGCTCCGGCTCCGGCCACGACCGCTGGTCACTAAGTACCTCGTGTACTTCTGAAAAACCGGCCGCCTCGTGCGGCCGGTTTTTTTTTGCGCGCCGTTCATGCTGCGACGCCGATTTAGCCTGGCGCTCCCGACCACTATCATCAAGGGCTACCTTCGAACGGCAGTCCCCACATGAGTGTCATCCCGTCGCAGATCGACCCCCGCTCCCCGGACTTCCAGGCCAGCAGCGCACAACTGCGCGGTCTGGTGGACGACCTGCACCGCGAGCTCGCGCGCAGCGCCGAGGGTGGCGGCGAGAAGGCCCGCGACAAGCACACGGCCCGCGGCAAGCTGCTGCCGCGCGAACGCATCCGCGCCCTGCTCGACCCCGGCTCGCCGTTCCTCGAGCTGTCGCCGCTGGCCGCCCATGGCATGTATGACGACGCGGCGCCGGCCGCCGGCATCATCACCGGCATCGGTCGCGTGCACGGCACCGAGGTGGTGGTAGTCGCCAACGATGCCACGGTGAAGGGCGGCACCTATTTCCCGATCACCGTGAAGAAGCACCTGCGCGCGCAGGAAGTGGCCCTGGAGAACCGCCTGCCCTGCGTCTACCTGGTCGACTCCGGCGGCGCCTTCCTGCCGCTGCAGGACGAAGTGTTCCCGGACAAGGAGCACTTCGGGCGCATCTTCTACAACCAGGCGCGCATGTCCGGCCTCGGCATCCCGCAGATCGCCGTGGTGATGGGCTCGTGCACGGCCGGCGGCGCCTACGTGCCGGCGATGAGCGACGAGACCATCATCGTGCGCGAACAGGGCACCATCTTCCTGGGCGGCCCGCCGCTGGTGAAGGCCGCCACCGGCGAAGTGGTCGACGCCGAGGCGCTGGGTGGCGCGGATGTGCATACCTCCGTGTCGGGCGTGGCCGATCATTTCGCCGAGAACGATGCCCACGCGCTGTCCATCGCGCGCGACATCGTGGCCAGCCTCAACCGCAACAAGCCGATGCCGCTCGCGCTCAAGGCGCCCAGCGAGCCGCTCTATCCCGCCGAGGAGCTGTACGGCGTGATTCCCCAGGACACGCGCCGTCCGTTCGACATCCGCGAAGTGATCGCGCGCATCGTCGATGGCTCGGAGTTCCACGAATTCAAGGCGCGCTACGGCAAGACCCTGGTATGCGGGTTCGCGCACATTCACGGCTATCCCGTGGGCATCATCGCGAACAACGGCATCCTGTTCTCCGAGTCCGCGCTCAAGGGCGCGCACTTCATCGAGCTGTGCAACCAGCGCAACGTGCCCCTGGTGTTCCTGCAGAACATCACCGGCTTCATGGTCGGCAAGAAATACGAGAACGCCGGCATCGCGAAGGACGGCGCCAAGATGGTGACCGCCGTGGCATGCTCCCATGTGCCGAAGTTCACCGTGGTGATCGGCGGCAGCTTCGGCGCCGGCAACTATGCGATGTGCGGTCGCGCCTACGGCGCGCGCTTCCTGTGGATGTGGCCCAACTCGCGCATCAGCGTGATGGGCGGCGAGCAGGCGGCATCGGTGCTCGCCACCGTGCGCCGCGACGGCATCGAAGGCAGCGGCAAGAGCTGGAGCGCCGAGGACGAGGAAGCGTTCAAGGCGCCCATCCGCGAGCAGTACGAGCGCCAGGGCCACCCCTACTACGCCAGCGCGCGACTGTGGGACGACGGCATCATCGACCCGGCCGATACCCGCCGCGTGCTGGGACTGGCGATTTCCGCGTCGCTCAACGCGCCGATCGAGCCGCAGCGCTACGGCGTGTTCCGCATGTAGGCGCCCCTGCCGGTACGCCCGCCGGCGCACGTACCGGCATGGATGCGGGGGGCCACGCCCCCGCCCGGGAATCAGCGTGAATCCGCTGCCGACGGTGCACCGTGCGGGCACAGTTCAAGCCGTGTCGCGACATCGGCAGCGAGCCGCCACGCATCGCCCTGCGGTGTCGTTCGCTGCGCCTCGCGCGCATGGGCCCAGGCCTGCTCCATGGCGAACCAGTCGATCGGCGCCGGTGGCGTTCCATCCGCCATGGCCTGCGCCAGCGTATCGAAATAGCGCTGCCAACGCGGCGCATACAGGCCGCTGACCAGGCCGGACAATTCGCGATTGGCGTAGTCGTGCAGCCCGCCGCGGTCCGCGCCCGGGCGATCGCCCCAGCTGGTGATGATGGAACGCTGGTCGTACTCCAGCTGGGCGGCTTCCACGTCGTCGCCGGCGGCATGGCGTGCCTGCGACAGCCAGTTGCCCAGCAGGAAATGCGGCTCGCTCGCGAGCAGGCGGTCGAGCAGGCCCATGTCGTCCATCCACTGCCTGGCAAGGGTCCGGAATCGCGAGGCGTCCCTGGCCGCGTAGGCCGCACCGATCTGCGGCAGCAGCACGCGCGCCTGGTTGGCGAGCGCCTGGCGGGTCACGTCGACCAGGTCATAGCGATACGCCGTCGTGCGCCGCAAGGCGGGCGCTACCTGCAGCAGCTCGCAGACGGCCTGCCCGAAACGCCCGCCGTCGTACCGCATGTCTTCCGGCGACCAATGCGCCGCCGTGCGCACGCCAAGATCGGGGCGTGCGTTGAACAGGCTGTCCTGCGGCTCGGACCAGTCATCGGAAGGCATGGCGTAGGCCGTCGTCGCCAGCACGTGCCAGGCTGCCGATGCATGCGCGTCGGCACCGCCATAGCGATACGTCGCGTAGTCGGCGAACCACGCTGCCGGCTCCGCCGGCAAGGGCTGCCATGCCAGGGCGGTGAACAAGGCGAAGGCCGCCGGATCGGTACCGCTGCCCTCGGGCATGTAGGCAATGCCGCGCAGCGCACTGCCCTGCTTGTCGCGCCATGCCGGGAAGCGCGACAACCAGACACCGGCATTCGCACCAAGGGTGGTGTGCCCGCCGAAGTTGCTGATCGCCCCGAACGCGTATGGCGCACCGTGCCAGTCGCGCTCCCGATCCAACCCGTCGTAGCGGTCGGACAAGCCATCGACGACCAGCAGTCGACGCGGATCGACCGCATCGAGCACCGCCTTGGGCGGATTGTGCTGCCAGCCGAGGATGACCCAGCGCGCATCCGGATGGGCCGATTGCAGGGCCTGCATCACGTGCCTGGCCGCTTCGTCCACCGGCACGTCGCCGGCTCGACCGCCTTCGTGCAACAGGTCCATCTTGTACATCGCGCTGTCGCCGAACAGCTCGCGCTGATGGCGATAGAACGCGGCGGCGACGCGGCCATAGGCCGGATCGCGCGGATCGAGCCAGTCCGGCCGCGTGAAGCCGACCCACTCGCCCTGCGGCACCACGTGCACGCCCGCGTTGCGCTCGGCAAAGCCGGTCGGCACCGTGCCGAAATAGCCGGGCATCACCGCGGTCATGCCCAGCTCGCGCAGGCGTGCCACGATCTTTCGCGCCAGCTCGGTGCGGCGTGCGAACTGGGCCGTCGACATCGGCCCGCCGAAAGCCGACATGTTCTGCAGCAGCCACCACGGCTGGTGGGCGGCCGCGGGCACCCACGCGCGGATCTGCGCGTCGTCGTAGCCGAACTCGCGGAACGTCCGCCGGTACACCTCTTCGGTGCCGACCGGCATGAAGACCTCGTTGATGCCGTGCAAGGCCAGCAGGTCGAGCTTGCGCTCCCATCCGGACCAGTCGAGGTAGGCGTCGGAATAGCCGTCGTCGACATCGTTCAGTGCAAAGCGGTCTGGCACCTTCGCCGTACGGCTGATCGGCGCAGGGGGTGCCGGCAAGGTCGCCGGCAGGCGTTCCACGCTGTCACCCGGCCAGCCGAAGCTGGTGTGGGTCGCCTGCTCCAGATAGGCCTCCACGCCCGCGAGCAGGGTGGCCGGCGTGGTGGCTGCCACCACGACATGGCCCGGCGTGCCGCTGATCTCGTAGCGGTCCGTACCCTGCCCGTCCAAGGCCACCAGCACGATCTGCGCCTGGTGTCGTGGCAGCAGGCGTTGCAGGGCGGCACGCGCGGGCGTCGTGTCGAATCCTGCGAAAGCGTTGCCAGTCACCAGGCACAAGGTCGCCAGGATGACCAGGCGGCCATGGCGATGACGAGACGCGAGATGCGGATTCACGTTGCCGACCTCAGGGCTTTGGCTTGCGCCGCAGGGTGAAAGCATCAACCAGCTTGCCCGCACGGTCCACCACCTTGACCGAGAGTTCGGCGTCGCTTGCCTCCACTCGCGCCACCTGGTCCTGGCCCACCACCAGGATCGGGAAATCGTTACCGCGCTCACCGGGCTTGATGTGCTGGAAATGATGCTCGTGGCCCGCGATGAACAGGTCGATCCGTGCCTGGTTGGCGGCCTGTGTCCATTGCGACTCCTGGCCGTCGACCCAGCCCCAGCTCGGGTCATGCCCCAGTACCACGGTGAACGGCGCGGTCTTCGTGCGCGACTCGTCCGACAAGGTCCGCCGGAACCAGGCCAGTTCCTGCTTCCGGTAATCACGCAGGTTGTTTAGCCCGGCATAGACCTGGGTGTCGTCCGGTTTGTCCTCGCCGGTGTCGACCATCACCATGTGCAACGGACCGTCGTCGCGCATGTAGACATACCGGCCGTCCTGCGCATGCAGGTAATCCCCGAAGTAACGCGCCATCTCGCCGCGATACTCGTGGTTGCCGCGCACGTAGAGCAGCGGCGTCTTCCCTTCCAGGCCGGTCGCCATCGGCGCCAGGAACCGATCCTTGATCTGGTTCTCGCTGACGACGTAGTTGAGGCTGTCGCCGGTATGCACGACGAAATCGACCGGCGTCTCCCGGATCATGCCCATCAGCGCCTGGATGCGCTCCACGTTCTCATGGGTGTCGGTGATGGCCGCGAAGCGCGTGGCCTTCTTCTTCGTATCGAAGGTGGTGAAGCTGCCCGGGGGACTCTCGACCGTCTTCCCCATATCGGGCCAGTACGGCTTCAACGCCACCACCCGTCGCGAGGAAACGCGGTACTGGTAACGGTGGCCCGGCTTCAGGCCCTCGATCACCACGCGATGCATGGTGCCCACCGGCACCATGCCATCCACCTGGGGAACCACTTCGTGATCGAACGTGCCTTCGCCATAGCTCACCTTGCCGTCACTGGCCGAGTCGGTCATCCATTCGACGATGACCGAGGTGTCGGACATGTCCAGCAGCAGTGGCCCCATCGTGATGGCAGGCGTGCTGTCGAAGCTGTGATAGGGGACGTTGGGGTCGTCGTCCAACGTTGCCTTGCTGCGCGACGAGGAACTGCCCGTATCGCCACCGGCGCTGGCCACCATCGGCACACAAGCACACAACGCCACCACGACCATCCACCATCGCTTCATGCGGTCTCCCGGAAGACTGACCCAACCCAGGGGGTGAACCATCGCTCCCCGGGGATGACCCGGAGGAGCGATGGACAACGGTGAGTGACGCGTCAGTAGTCGTACGTCACCGACACGCGCAGGTACCGCGGCGCCTGCATCACCCTTGGCGTACCGTACAGCGGATTGAGCGTGCCGTCCGAGCTCGAGTACAGCGACGGCGTGGTGTTGACCACTGCCTGGTTGTTGAACACGTTGAACACGTCCAGGTGGAAGCCCAGGCGCTGCGCTGCGAAGGCCGGGGTGTACTTCACGCCGACATCGAGCTGCTTCTGGGCCGGCAGGCGTCCGATGCTGCCCGGCGTGACCGGCACGTAGTTGCAGTAGTGGTACGACGAGCCGTAGCCGGCCGGGTCCGGGTTGTCTCCGGGGAACAGGCCCAGGCACACCTTGGGACCGCCGGAGATGTAGGAGAAGTTGCCCGAGACCAGCCATTCCGGCGTGATCTGGTAGTAGCCGTTGAACTTCAGCTGGTGGCGGTGATCGTTGCCCTGGTCGCCGTTGCTGTAGACCATGATCGGCGCGTTGTCCCAGTCGGCCGATTCGTTCGGACCGTCGGACTGCACGTCCGACTGCGTCGTGCCCTCGGTGTTGCCGTAGCTGCGCGAGAACACGTAGTCGATCTTGCCGTACCACTGGCCATCGAACGGATGCTCGAGGAACGCCTCCAGCTCGTAGTACTTGCGCTTCATCGGGGGAAAGCCAAGTTCCTCGCGGCTCAACTTCACGTCGTGGTGCTGGCCGGCATCGTCCACCACCACGAAGGTGTTGGACCTGCCGGCATTGATGAGATAGCAGCTGTTGACCGAGCTCACGCTGTAACCCAGCGCCTGCGCCTTCTGGGTGATCAGGCCGACGTCGCAGAAATCGTCGATGTCGCTGCGCAGGACGCGCCGCGTGGCCTTGGCGCCATAGAGCCATGACGTGCCCAGCATCTTGGTGAAGCCCAGGATGTATTCGTCCTGGTACATCGACTTCAGGTCCTTCGCGGTCACCGTCTTGGGATCGGGCAGGATGCCGAAGTTGTTGTTGGCCGACACCGGCGCCGACATCTGGGTGAGCCCGGTCGGCGTGCCGTCGGGGTTGATGCCGCTATAGGTGAAGTACTGCGTGGTGCTGAGGCTGGCGCCGGCGGCGCTCAGGGCCGGCTCCAGCGGCGAGGCCAGGAAGTAACGGCCCACGTTGCCGTAGACCTTGAAGCTGGAGTCACCGTTGACGTCCCAGGCGAAGCCCAGGCGCGGCGCCCACTGCGCGGTCTGCTTGATGTACGGCTGCGCATCGGCGTTGTAGTTGGTGAACTGGTCGTTGCGGATGCCCAGCGAGAGCAGCAGCTTGTCGGTGGCCTGCCAGTTGTCCTCGATGTACTGCGCGTGCTCGACCGTCTTCACGTTGGCCAGCTGGCTGTTCACCAGCTTCTTCACGTAGTAGCCGGTCTGGCCGTTGGCAAAGTCGGCCGGTGCACCCACGCCAAGACCCGGATCGATCGGATTCTGCGGGAAGTTGGAATGCCCGTAGGACCAGGTATAACCCGGACCCGACGACACCCTGCCCTGGTTGAGCGCTTCCGCCGTGAGGTTGTCGATGCCGGCGGTGAGCGTGTGGTCACCCAGCTTGTATTCGAGGCTCAGGCGCAGGTTCGTGACGCTGTTGCCGCGCGAGGGATCGTACAGCTGCTGCGTGGTCTGGTTGTTGTAGCGCGGCTGGCCGCCGACGATGGCCGGGTTCTGCGCCGTGATGCCCGCCACATAGGTGAGGTTGGGGTTGTAGCCCACCGGCTGCTGGAACGCCGTGGTCCGCATCTTGCCGTACAGCGCCGTCAGGGTGAGGCTGTCGGTGAGGTAGCCGGTGTACTTGCCCGACCACAGGTCGCCGCCATTCTTGGTGCCGTCCGCATGGCTGACGAACTTGCCCGGCACCAGGTTCTGGAAGTCGTAGCGATAAAGGTCCGCGCCGTACGATTGCTTGTTGGACGCACCGGTGACTTCGAGGATGTTGCTGTCGTTGATGTTCCAGTCCAGCTTCGCGTACCACTTGGGCATGTGATAGCTGTAATCGGCATACGGCGACGAACCGGTCACCGGGCCGACGGACGTGCCCTCGCGCTTGGCCATCTCGGCCGACGCGAAGAAGAACAGCTTGTCCTTGATCAGCGGGCCACCTACGTAGGCGTCATAGGTGGTCACCCAGTATTCGTTCTGCGCGCGCGGGTCGTACAGCGTGCCGGTCGGCAGCGGCGGCGTCGGCTGGCCGTTCTCGTAGTACCAGTTCTTGAACGAGGAGCGCGTCGAGGCCGGCTCCCAGCTCGCCATGCCACCGAAGTGCCAGTCGTTGGTGCCGCGCTTGCCGACCATGTTCAGCACGCCACCGTCGGAGCGGCCGTACTGCGCGCTGTAGCCGCCGGTATAGACCTCTTCCTGGTCGATCGATCCGTAGGGCAAGGTGATGCCGCCTTCGGACTTAAGGGGATCGGTCGTGTTGAATCCGTTGATGTAGTACGCGTTCTCGTTCGCGCCCGAACCACCGAAACTCACCAGCGAGCCGCCCGTGGCGCTGGTGAAGCCACCGGAGTTGTTCACCACGCCCGGCGCGAGCTGGGCCACGGCTTCCGCCGAGTAACTCAACGGCAGCTTGGCGAGCTGTTCGGCGGTGATCACCGTGCGCGAGTCGACGCTGGTCACGTCGATCGCCGGCAGTGCATTGGCGGTCACCTTGACGCCTTCCAGGTTCCTCGCGCCCCCGGCCGCTTCGGCGAATGACACGTCGGTGGACACGCCCACGCGCAGCGCGACGTTGTCACGTGTCTGCACGACCTCGCCGTTGTGCTTCAGGACGACCTTGTAATTGCCCAGCGGCAACTGGTTGGCCGCGTAACGCCCGCGACCGTCGACCGGCACGTCGCGTTGCAGGCCGTTGTCGCTCTGCACCGTGACCGTATCTCCCATGCCGGCCGGCACCTGTCCCACGATGCTGCCGGTCGTGGACTGCGCATAGGCGCCGCCGCTGGCCAGGGCCATCGCGATCAGCAGGCTCAGCCTGCTCCTGCTCATGCTTTCACGCTTGCTCATGTACCCACTCTCCCCATGGTTCGGATAGAAACCGCACTGATCCACGCAAACCCTCTCCCCACATCCCGGTCGTGCCGGGTGCGGCATCCCCCGAAGGCTTCAGACAAAACCATCCAGACGTACCAGCGCCGCGCTGCCACGAGGCAGCACGACGCTGCAGCGGCCGCTGGCATCGACGGCCACGCGTCGCCCTGCGTTCGCCTCATCGGCGCCGTTCTCGAAGACCACTCCGCTGCGGCTGTCGAGCGCAGGTGCGCTCAACCGCATGACGCGTCCCTGTGGCCGGCCGTGCAGGCCACTCAACGACACCGTGGCGTCGCGCCCGGCGTCCTTGTTGATCAACGCGACCAGCAGCGCCTGCCCGCGCGCCGCCGCGTAGGCGGTGAGGTTGGCACCGCCTGCATCGAGGTCGGCGGCCACCGTCCGGGCGCCCGCGAATTGCTGGGCCAGCTGCATCCCGTAGTACAGCGGTCGTGGCTGGAAGCCGAGCCCGACGTCGCCGGCGATCGCCGAGTAGCGAGAGGTCACCGCATCGCGACGCGCGACCTGGTCGCTGGCGGCCGTCGACGCATCGGCCTTGCGTCCCAGCGACGCTTCGATCGAGTCCAGCGTGCCGCCATGGAAATGGATGCCGGCGACGCCGCGCTGCGCCATGGCGAGCATGAAGTCCGCGCCCCACAGTGCCGACGCAAACACGTTGCTGACGCCGTCCCGACCGCCGAAGTAATACGAGTTGGCCTCGGTCAGGCGAAGCGGCAGGCGGCTGGCATCGGCGGCCTGCATGGCCTGCTCGACTTCGGCGTAGAACGCCGCATCGCCCGCCAGCAGATCCGCGATCGAACCACGCGGGGCCGCTTCCTTGTAGTAGTGGCGGCTGAGGAAGACGTTGTCCCCTCCGTGCCGCTTCGCGTACTCGACCACCCAGTCGGTGTTGGCGCCGGTGTCGGGGCCGGCGATAGGCAGGCCCGCCGCGCGCAGTTCGGCCGCATACGGCGTCCACGCGTTGTCGAAGGCTGCGTAGTCCGCCTCGTAGTTGTTCGCCTCGTTGCCGACCTGGATGGCGATCAGGTCATCACCCACGATCTCCCGCACGGCCCGGGCGAGCTCCACCGCCATCGCCGGCACGCCGATCTTGAGATTGACGCCGAACACCAGCTTCCAGCCGGTGGCGCGCAGGAAGCCCGCCAGCGAGTGCAAGGCTTCCGGCCTGAGCAGCACCGGTCGCTGCGGGCCGCCCTTGTGGGTGCGCTGCGCGGGAACTTCGCCGCGATAGGCGGTCCATACCGTGTAGTCGCTGCTGTTGCCGCCGATGCGCAACACGCCGCGCGGGCTCAGTTCGCGGAACAGTCGCACCAGGGCCTGGTTGTCGGCGGAGAAGAATGCCGGGTTCTCCAGTTGCTGCGTCTCGTAGCTGAAACCACTCAGCGAGTCGCTGACCACGCGCCCCTGCTGTTGCGGGCGCAGCGTCAACGAGGCCTGCACCGCGCCCTTGGGCGATGCGGGCTCCGCCGCGAAGGCGAGCCGGCCGCAGGCCGACGCCAGCGGCAACCATGCGGCGGCCTTGAGCAGCTGGCGTCGCGTCGGATCGAATGTGGACATCGCTCCCTCCCCAGGGCGGCATGTCCGCCGGCGGCACCCGCCGGCGGGTGGGCACGGCTTAGTGGCTCGGCGTCAGCTCCAGCGTCAGCACCTGGAACGGCGCGAGCTGTACGGTGCTGGCGTGGTCGGCATCCAGTTGCTTCGGCACTTCGGCGCCACCGCTCTTCCAGACGTCTGCCACGTCGAAGCGGCGGGCCGCATCGGCCGGCAGTTCGAGCTGGCGCTGCAGGTCGATCACCGCGACCTGCGGCTTCGCATCGGGATTGCGCAGCGTGACGATGGCCTTCTTCGGCGACCACGCGGCCCAGCCGTAGACGTCCAGGCGGCCCGGATCGCCGCCGATCCAGTGCGTGTCACGCAGCACATCGGCGTGGGCGCGCGACCACTTCGCGGCCTCGGCCAGCGTGTCCCAGTCCTGCGTGCCCAGCAGCGAGGGCGTGACGTACAACTCCTGCAGCTGCGTGCCGGTGGCGAAGTACGAGCGGACCTCATGGGCGAAGTCGTGGCCCGGATCGTCGTTGAGCTTGCGGTTTTCCTTGGCGTAGATGATGCCGTGGAGCATCAGCGAGTTGATCGGGAACAGCGGGCCCTTCACCACGATGTTGTGGTAGGTCTCGCGGTCGCGATAGGTGATCCACCGCTCGCGCTTGCTGCCCACGCCGGCGAGGTCGTCATCCTCGCCATCGCGCCAGATCGAGTCCGCATAGCGCAGCCAGAACGGCGAGGCCATGGTGCCGGTGGTCAGGTTGATGAAGAGGCCGGGCTTCGCCGCGCGGATGTCCTCGATCAGCTGGATCGCCGCGCTGAAGTCACTGTCGAACACGCTGCCCGGGAACACCTTGTTGGCATTGCCGGTACCGTCGAACTTGAACTGGTTGATGCCGTCCTTGCGCACCAGCTCCAGCACCGCGTCGTGGAAGCGCTGGTAGTACTTCGGCCCGGACAGCGCGAGGCCGCCGTCGATGATCTCGTAGCCCGCCTTGGCGCCACGCTCGGCGCGTTCCTTGGCCGGCGGCCCGTAGCCGCCCCAGGGCGACAGCCACATGCCCGGCGCCGCGCCGTACTTCGCGGCCGCATCACGCAGTGGCGCGAAGCCGCGCGGGAAGTCCTTGCTGAAATGCCAGCCGCCGCTGCGGTCGTCCCAGCCATCGTCGAACAGGAAGGAATCCAGCTTGACGCCGCGCTTGACGCTCAGTTCCTCGCCGAAGGTGTGGATGCGATCCAGCGCCTGGGCTTCGGTGTAGGGCGTGAAGTAGCCGATGTCGTACCACGAGTTGTAGTGCAGGAACGGCTGGTAGGGCCGGGCCCGCTCGCGCTCGACGTAGCCGGCGAAGTCGCGTCGCAGCTGGCCTTCGTGGGTGGTGCCCACCACGGCGGAATAGGTCACCGATTGTCCCTTGCGCAGCGGCAGCTCGCGATCGATCCACAGGCGTACCTGGCTGCCATGCACCTGGCTGCCCGAGAGCGGATGCTCGAAGCCGAAGTAGTCGCGCCCGGACACCACCGGCGAGCCGGACACGGTGCCGACCACTTCGGCGTCGGTCGCCTTCGACTGCAGCAGGTCGACGCGCTTGATCGCCTCGTCCTGCTTCAGCGCGGTGATGGTGACGATCTCGCGCAGGTAGTCCGAACCTTCGCGCTGCACCCATTGCCAGTCGATGCGGAACCGGCCATCGGCGTCACCGAAGCTGGCCTGCACCGAGCTGCCCGGCAGCCGTTCGGCGAGACGGGGCGCTTTCGGGTCGACGGTCAGGGCAACCTGCCTGGGAGCGGCCAGCACGCGCATGTCCGCGGTGGACAGCTTGCTGCCGTCGGCCAGCGTCAAGGCAAACGGCGCGGTCACCTCCAGCTGGCGCTGATTGCGCTTGTCCTCCACCACCATGTGGTCGAGCTTGTCGCCGGCATGGGTCCAGTGCGCCGCCATGACCGCATTGCCGAAGGTCCCGGCATCGCCCTGCTGCTGGAAGCTCACCTCGTTGCCTGCGTAGGCGGCGCCGGCCGCCGCGAAGGACAGCAACGCGGACATCGCCGTGCGGCGAAGCAAGGCGGGCGAAGACCGGCGCAACGGCGCGCGGCCCTGCGTGGCGTGGATGGACATCGATGGCATGCTGCAAACTCCTCCCTTGTGGATACGCCACGGTGCTACGTCATCCCGTGGTCGATCGAACGCTTCAACACTCGACCTGGCGCCGTCTCCCGAACCGCGCCACGCCCTCATGGATCGATGCGCGCCAGGCGCACCTGTCGCTGCAACGCCTCCACGTCGGCGCGTCGCACAAAACCGGTTTCTTCGTGCATGGCGTTTGCCGCGCCGCAGGCCACCGCCAGGCGGAGGGCCTCGTCGAACGGCAGCCCGCGCTGCTGTGCCACCGCGAGCCCGGCGAGGAAGCAATCGCCGGAGCCCACCGCGTTCTCGCAGTGCGTGAGGACCAGGGAGGCGTGCCAGCACGCCTCGCCGTCAAAACCCAGCGCGCCTTGCGCACCCAAGGTCACCACCGGCCGCGCGACGCCGCGCGCGTGCAGGTCGCGCGCAAGCGCTTGGGCCTGCGCCAGCGTCTCCACCGGCTGGCCGGCGAGTTGCGTCGCCTCGTCCCGGTTCGGCTTGATCGCATACGGTCCCGCCTCGGCCACCAGCCGCAGCGCTTCGCCGCTGGCGTCGACCAGGCTGGGCATGCCGCTGCTGCCGGCCTGGTGCACGAGGCGCGCATAGGTATCGGCTTCGAACCCTCTTGGCAGACTGCCGGAGAGCACCAGCGACTGCCCGGCATCGAGTGCCCGCCCCAGTGTGTGCAGCAACTGTTCGCGCGTGGCCCGGGACAACAGCGGGCCCGGATCCAGCACCTCGGTCATGCGTCCGTCGCGCTCGCGCAGCGCAAGGCATTGGCGCAGGTTTTCCTTGATCTCCACGCCATGGAACAGCACGCCGCGCTCGCTCATGCGCCGGGCGATGAAATTCCGGTGCGCGGCATCGACCAGGCCCACCAGCTGCACCGGCTCTCCCAGCGCGGCAATGGTCTGCGCCACATGCACGCCCTTGCCGCCGGGATAACTCTGCACGGCGCTGGCTCGCTGCACGGCACCGGGCTCCAGCACGTCGAGCGTCATCAACCGGTCGATCGCCGTGTTGAAGCCGCCTACCGTGATCACGCGACGACTCCCAGCAGTGCGCGAACCTCGTCCGCGCTGCCCTGGCACGCCGTACCGCCGATGCCACGCGTGGACAGCGAGCCGCAGGCACTGCCCCAGCGCAGGCAGTCGCGCAGCGCCAGGCCGTGTCGCCAGGCATGCAGGAATCCCGCATCGAAGGAGTCGCCGGCGCCGGTGCTGTCCACCACCGCCACGGCGTGCGCGGGCACGGCCAGCACGTTGCCGTCGTCCTGCAGGGTGACGCAGCCTTCGCTGCCCAGCTTCACGACGACGCGCGTGCGCCCGTTCGACAGCCGGCGCAATGCGTCCAGCGGTTCGGACTGCCCGCTGATGGCGCAGGCTTCCCGCTCGTTGGGCAGGAATACATCGACCAGCGGCAGCAGTTGCGCCAGCTCGGCGCCCCAGCGCTGGTGCGGATCAAAACCGGGGTCGAGCGAAATGGTTAGCCCGGCGGCGCGCGCGCGCCCGAACAGCGTGGCGAGCTCGGGGCGTAGCTTGTCCTGCAGGTAGTACGAGGACACGTGCAGGTGCCCGGAAGCCTCCAGCATCGCATCGGTGATGTCGTCGCCGCGCAGCTCGCCGATGGCGCCGCTGTAGGTGACCAGTGCTCGGTCATGCTGCGAGGACAACGCGACGGTGAGGCCGGTCTGCCGCGCGGGATCGCGCTGCACGGCGGCGACGTCGATGCCGGCCTCGCGCATGGCGTCGATGCAGTAGTCGCCCCAGCCGTCCTGGCCCGTGATGCCGGCGAACGCGACGGAATGCCCGAGACGGGCCAGCCCCATCGCGCAGATCATCGACGAGCTGCCCGGCCCCTGGCGGAATCCGGAGGCCAGCACTTCGGCGCCGAACTCCGGCAGCCGGTCGCACCCGGTGAAGACCAGGTCCACGTTGATCTCACCGGCCACCAGCAGCGGCTTCACGCGCCCTGCTCCCCGGCGTGGATCGCGAACGCTTCCACGACGCGCGTGAGCACGCCTTGCGACGGTGCGTCGGGTTGCTGGCCCAGGGCCAGGCATCGGAACAGGGCCAGCAACTGGCCGACCACCACGTGCACCATCGCCTGTTGTGCATCGTCGAGTCGCGAAAGGCCGGGCAGCTCGACGGCCACGTCGCCAGGGCCGATCACATCGGCGGGAATGCCTTCGCCTACCACGATGCGCACGCCGCCCAGCCGCTTTCGCGCGATTTCGCGCAGCAGGTCCAGCTCGTAGGCGCGCACGGCCGGATGGCCGGACAGGAAGGCCACCACCGGGCAAGGACGATCCAGCCACGACATCGGGCCGTGGCGCAGGCCCAGATAGGTTTCGCACATGGCGCTGACCGCGCCGCCGGACATCTCCAGCATCTTCAGCGCCGCTTCGCGCGCCGCGCCGAACGCCGAGCCGCTGCCCAGGTAGAGGGCCGCATCGAAGTCGGCCGCGCCCTGCTCCGCCAGCACGTCGCCGTAGCGCTCGAACAGCGCGCTCGCGATGTTGGCCGCGAGATCGGCCAGTGCGGGGGCGGCGTCCTGGGTGGCGGCATGCAGCAGGCCGCTGCCGCCCAGCACCAGGTTGGTAAAGCTGCTGGTCATGACCAGGCTGCGGTCGTTGGTGAGCGGCGACAGCAGCAGCACGCGCACGCGCGGATCCCGGCGATAGCGCGTGGCCAGCCCGCCCTGCGCATTGCAGGTAACCATCAGGTGCCGGTACTCCGGCTCCGCCTCCAGCACCTGGTCCACCGCGCTGGTGCTTTCCGGGCTGTCGCCCGAGCGCGCGATCGACACCAGCAGGCCACGCCCTTTCGGCAGGGTGCCGCGGCGGTGCGTGAGCAGCGTGCCCGCGGCGACGGCCTGGCTGGGAATGCCCAGTCCGGCCTGCAGCGCCGGCGCCAGGCACTCGCCCACGTAAACCGAGCTGCCCGAACCGGTCAGCACGATGTGCTGCGGCTGCGTCGCCAGCAGTTCGCCCAGCAGGGCCTGCGTCGGCGCATCGGCCAGGCGCCCCGCCGTGTCCCGCCAGGTGGCGGGCTGCTGGAGGATCTCCCGCAGCGTGTCGGCGCAGCCCAGTCGCTGCTGCTCGGCAGGTGCGGCGGCTTTCAGCGAAGTCAGGGTCGGAACGGTCACGTTGTGTTTGACAGACATGGTCACTTGATGAAATATGATGTAAAACGAAATATAACGAAACCTCAAACACAAGGTATTCGAAATGAAACACAACATGCAAGCACCGTCGCCGTCGTCGTCCAAGCTGGCGTCGCTGTCCCTCAACCACGGCAAGCGCACCCGCCTGTGGCGCCTGCTGTACGGCAGCGGCCCGCGCAACGGCTCGCTGCTGGTGCTGCCGCTGGACCAGGGCCTGGAACACGGGCCGACCGATTTCTTTCCCCACCCGCCGGCAGTCGATCCGGGCTATCAGTTCGAGCTCGCCGAGGCCGGCGGCTTTTCCGCCATCGCGCTGGGCATCGGCCTGGCCGAGAAGTACATGGCCGAGTACTGCGGCCGCGTTCCGCTGATCCTCAAGCTCAACGGCAAGACCAATATCGCCAGCGACGCGGAAGCCACCTCGCCGCTGTTCGCGTCGGTGGAAGACGCCGTGCGCCTGGGCGCCGATGCGGTGGGCTACACCATGTACGTGGGCTCGCCGCGCCAGCACGACGAGTTCCGCCAGTTCGAGAAGGTGCGCCAGGACTGCGAACGCTTCGGCATGCCGCTGGTGCTGTGGTCGTATCCGCGCGGCAGCGCGGTCAACGCCAAGGGCGGCACCAATACGCTGTTCGCGCAGGACTACGCGGCGCGCGTGGCGCTGGAGCTGGGTGCGGACATCGTGAAGCTGCACGAGCCCAACGACAGCGTGGCCAACGTGCCCGCGCCGTACGACAAGCTGCAGGAAGACGCCGCTGCCCGCTGCGCGCGCGTGGTGCGCTCGGCCGGCCGCACCATGGTGCTGTTCTCCGGCGGCGAGAAGAACGACGACGACGAGGCCGTGCTGCGCAAGGTGGAGTTCTACATGCAGAGCGGCGCCAGCGGCGTGATGTTCGGCCGCAACATGTGGCTGCGTCCGTTCGACCAGGCGGTGGCGCTGACCCGCCAGGCGCACGAGATCATGGCGCGCTATCCGCGCTGAGGCAGGACCTGACCATGCTGCGCGCGACCCCACGCGACCGGCGGCGCTTCGACCCCGAGCGCCGCCGTACCCTCACCGCCACGCGCACCGGCTGCGGCTGCTGCGCGCCGCCGATGCTTGCCGGCGCCAGTGGCAAGAATCCGCTGCAGACCGCGGCCGCGCCGCAGGGCGAGCAGCTCCCGCTGAGCGACTTCCAGCCGCGCAGCATGCTGCACGTGCCGGTGACGCGCGTGGAGAAGCCGGCCTTTCCGGTGATCGACGTGCACACCCACCTGAGCTGGATGAGCGAAACGCGCAGCGGCGTGTCGCTGGGCGAGGCGATGAGCTACTTCGCCGATCCCGCCGGGCTGCTGCCGCTGATGGACCGCAAGGGCATCCGCACCATGGTCAACCTCACCGGCGGCACCGGCCGCGGGCTGGAGGAGACCATCGCGCGGTTCGACGCGGTGGCGCCGGGCCGCTTCCGCACCATGACGGAACCGTCGTTCGCGCTGTTCGCCGAAGCGGACTACCCGCGCCTGCAGGCCGAAGCGATCGAGCACGCCCACCGGATCGGCGCGGCCGGCCTGAAGCTGCTGAAGACGCTGGGCCTGTACCTGCGCGAAGGCATCGACCGGGGCGAGCTGGTGGGCGTGGACGATGCGCGCTTCGATCCGATGTGGGAAACCTGCGCGGCGCGGAAGATGCCGGTGTTCATCCACACCTCCGACCCGGAGGCGTTCTTCCTGCCGGGCGACAACAGCAACGAGCGCTACGAGGAGCTTGCCAAGCATCCGGACTGGTCGTTCTACGGTCCCGAGTACCCCAGCCACCGCGACCTGCTCGCGGCGCGCGACCGGGTGATCGCGCGCCATCCGGGCACCACCTTCGTGCTGATGCACGTCGGCAACCAGGCCGAAGACCTCGCCGCCATCGCCGCCTGCATGGACCGCCATCCCAACGTGCACGTGGACATCAGCGCGCGCATCAGCGAGCTGGGCCGCCAGCCGCGCATGGCCCGCCGCTTCTTCGAGCGCTACCAGGACCGCATCCTGTTCGGCACCGACGCGGTGCCCGCGCCCTATGGCAACGACGTGCCCCAGCAGCTGCTGGGCGACGAGCTCTACGAGATCTATTACCGGTTCCTGGAGACAGAGGACGAATACTTCGATTACGCTCCTGCCGCCGTACCGCCGCAGGGGCGCTGGTCCATCTATGGCGTTGGCCTGCCGCGCGAGATACTGCGCAAGCTGTACCACGACAACGCCGCCCGACTCCTAGGAATGGACCCATGAGCCCACGACGCAAGGCCGCTCCGACTCCGCCGCCCAAGCTGCTGGTGGAAGAGCGCCGGCGCCGCATCGTGGAGATGGTGAACCAGCACGGCCGCGTCACCGTCGACGAACTGGTGGCGCTGTTCGACATATCCGCCGTCACCATCCGCGCCGACCTCGAGGCCCTGGACCGGGCGGGCACGATCAGCCGTTCGCACGGCGGCGCCCTGCCCGCCGCGCCCACCGCGCTGGACACGCCGCTCAACATCAAGGAAACGCGCCATCACGCCCAGAAGCGGCGCATCGGCCAGGCCGCGGCACGGCTGGTGCAGGACGGCGAGACCATCATCCTCGACTCCGGCTCCACCACGGTCGAGATCGCCCGGCAGCTGCGCCAGCAGAAGTGGAGCTCGCTCACGGTGATCACCAATGCGCTGAACATCGCCATGGAGCTGTCCGCCCTGCCCAGCGTGCGCGTGATGATGCTGGGCGGGCTGTTGCGCCAGACCTCCTATTCGCTGGCCGGTCCCGACGCCGAACAGGCGCTGTCACGGCTCTCCGCCGATCGCCTGTTCCTCGGCGTGGACGGGCTGGACCCGGACGTGGGCGTGACCACCCCCGATCCGCTGGAAGCCTCGCTCAACGCATTGATGATCCGCGTCTCGCGCCAGGCCGTCGCGGTGCTGGACGCCAGCAAGTTCGGCCAGCGCAGCCTCTCGGTGATCGCACCGGTCAGCGAACTGGACCTGGTGATCAGCGACACCGCCGCGCCCGCCGACTATGTGCAGGCGCTGGAAGCCAAGGGCGTCAAGACGCAGCTGGTCTAGCCGCGCCGGTCGCCTCAGCGCGGCACGCGCAGGGTCGAATCGCGCAATGCCGTCTCGTGCTGCAGCTCGTCCTGCGCGGCGACCTCTTCGTTGGTGAGCAGGCCATGGCCCGGCGGATGGCGCAGCGGGTGCTTCGACGTGCTGTCGTCGGCCTGCAAGGAGGGATCGAGGGGCGTGGTCGACTGCATGGCGGCTCCTGTGTTCCGGCTGAGTCTAGCGACTTGTGTCTGGCATGCGCGATATGGGGTTCCTTCGGTACACTCCAAGCGATACCTACAGGGGGAGCTGTCAGGGATGATCGTCGGCATCGATCTGGGCACCACGCATTCGCTTATCGGCACGTACGGGGCACAGGGGCCCGTGCTGTTCCAGAACGCCCTGGGCAGCTATCTCACGCCTTCCGTGGTGAGCGTGGACGGCGACGGCCATGTCATCGTCGGCCAGGCGGCGCGCGACCGCATGGTGAGCCATCCGGATTCCAGCATCGCCAACTTCAAGCGCTGGATGGGCACGCCGCGCGAGACCCGGCTGGGTCCGCACCAGTTTCGCCCGGAGGAATTGTCGGCGCTGATCCTGCGCGCGCTGATCGCGGACGCCGAGGCCGCCAGCGGCGAGAAGGTGACCGAGGCGGTGATCAGCGTGCCCGCCTATTTCTCCGACGCGCAGCGCAAGGCCACGCGCGCCGCCGGCGAACTGTCGGGCATCCGCGTGGAACGCCTGATCAACGAGCCGACGGCCGCCGCCCTCGCCTACGGCCTGCAGGAACAGCGCGACGGCTCGCGGTTCCTGGTGTTCGACCTCGGCGGTGGCACCTTCGACGTGTCCGTGCTGGAGATGTTCGAGGGCGTGGTGGAAGTCCATGCCAGCGCGGGCGACAACTTTCTCGGCGGCGAGGATTTCCTCGACGTGCTGGAGTCGGCCTTCTGTGCCGACCAGCGAGTGTCCCTGGAGGCGCTGACGCCGCAGGAGCACGGGCAGCTGCGCCGCCGACTGGAACAGGCCAAGCGCGAACTGGGCGCCAATGCCGGCACCACCGTGGAGTGGCGCCAGGCGGATACGCCCCATGCATGGCAGATCGACGAGGAACGCTTCGCCCACCTCAGCGAGGCGCTGGTGCAGCGCATGCGCGCGCCGCTGGAGCGGGCCATGCGCGACGCGCGCCTGCAGCCGTCCCAGCTGGACGAAATCGTGCTGGTGGGCGGCGCCAGCCGCATGCCTCTGGTGGCGCGCCTGGTCTCGCGCATGTTCGGCCGCCTGCCCCTGCGCCACGTCAATCCGGACCAGGCCATCGCCCTGGGTGCCTGCGTCGCGGCGGGCCTGAAGGCGCGCGACCAGCGCCTGGACGAGGTCATCCTCACCGACGTGTGCCCGTACAGCCTGGGCACCAAGGTGTCGCGACGCGACGACAAGGGTAATGAACAGACCGGCTTCTTCGCGCCGATCATCCATCGCAACAGCACGGTGCCGGTAAGCCGCGAGGACATCTTCCACCCGGTGCGCGACCACCAGACGAAGCTCTCGCTGGAGGTCTACCAGGGTGAAAACCCCATGGTGGAGCGCAACATCAAGCTGGGCCAGCTGGAGATTCCCCTGCCGCCCAAGCGCACCATGGCCGAGAACGCGGTACGCCTGCGCTTCACCTACGACATCAACGGCGTGCTGCAGGTCGAGGCGGAGCTGATCGCCACCGGGCAGCGCTACGAACTGGTGCTGGAACAGAATCCGGGCCTGCTCGATCCCGCCGAGATCCGCCAGCGACTGGCGGCGCTGCAGGACATCAAGATCCATCCGCGCGAGAAGCAGGAGAACATCGCCATCCTCGCCAGGGCCGAGCGCCTGTACGAGGAGTACGTGGCCGCGCGCGCCCAGTTGCAGCAGTGGATCGCGTACTTCCGCTCGATCCTGGAAAGCCAGGACGACCAGCTCATCCGTGAGCACCGGCGCCAGTTCGGCGAAGCGCTGGACTCGATGGAGGCCAGCGCATGAATTCGCCCCTGGCGTGGTTCGGGCTGCCCGACGACGCCGACGAACGCAGCATCAAGCGCGCCTACGCCCAACGCCTGAAGAGCGTGCGCCCGGACACCGATCCCGCGGGCTTCCAGCAGTTGCATGACGTGTATCGCGCTGCGCTGGCGTGGGTCGAACAGCGGGGCTCGGCGGTGCCAGGCCAAGCCGCCGATCCGGATGCCGGCGAGGCGCCGACGACCGCAGGCCCGGCACAGGACGTGGCGACGACGCCCATCGCGGCAACGTCCTTGCCCGACGGCGACGTGCCACCGGTCTTACCACCTCCGGCGCCCGCCGCCCGCCCGCCGCTGCCGCATCCCCTGCGCGCCGTGCCGGCACCAGCACCGGCACCGGCACCGCCCC
>JACXTT010002531.1_pt1 | contig 28866 bp, 21 predicted proteins | sample 9270951 | NCBI WGS metagenome assembly JACXTT01 (sample SAMN15532306, study PRJNA645909) | rock metagenome | isolation source: weathered quartz diorite | place: Puerto Rico | collected 2017-06-21 | reverse complement strand
GTGGGCGCCAGCCCCATGCAGAATATCGGCGCCTACGGGGTGGAGATAAAAGACATATTTCACGAACTGGAAGCCTACCACCTGCAGGATAAGGCTATGGTGCGGTTTGGATTAAAGGATTGCGGGTTTGGCTACCGCGAAAGCATATTTAAGCAACAGTATAAAAACCGCTTTGCAATCACCAGCGTTACCTATCGCTTAAATAAACAGCCCCGGTTTTCCACTTCCTACGGCGCCATTGAGCAGGAACTGGAAAAGATGGGGGTAAAGGAATTGTCCATACAGGCCGTTTCAAAGGCGGTCATCAACATACGCAGTTCCAAACTGCCCGATCCAAAAACAATAGGCAATGCCGGCAGCTTTTTTAAAAACCCTTCGGTGCCTGCTGCACAGTATGAAACATTGAAAGCGCAGTACCCTGCTATCATTGGCTACCCGAATGCCGGCGGCACCGTAAAGCTGGCCGCGGGCTGGATGATAGAGCAATGCGGCTGGAAGGGCTACCGCAAAGGCGATGCAGGCTGTCATGCCAAACAGGCGCTGGTGCTGGTCAATTACGGCCATGCCAGCGGTAAAGAAATATATGATTTGAGCACGGCCATCCTGGACAGTGTTCAAAAGAAATTTGGGGTAGAACTGGAACGGGAGGTGAATATTTTTTAACCTGTACCGTAGTAGTGTTTAACGTTATTTTTACTTTTCACGCGCATCTTTCGTCAAATCCGCCTTGTCTGGATTGGAAACCCTCAACATGAACCGATTTTTTGCCCTCACCCTTTTTATGGCCGTTTGCTGCCTGCCGGCTTTTAGCCAGGATACCGTTTTCCTGAAAAAACACGAGAACCTTATAACCGTTACGGACCGGCCACCGCAGGCAGTATATGCAGAACTCTTTGGGCGGGGACTTATTTTTACCGCCAATTACGACCGCCGTTTTTCAAAGCGCACCGATGGCCCTGGCTTTTCAGTAGGGGCTGGGTACCTGACGGTAGACGGGGTTAGTTTGTTTTCACTGCCCGTTGGGCTTAATTATCTATTGGGAAAAAATGGCCGGTACCTCGAATTGGGTGCGGGAGCTACTTATTTTTCTGCCGGGATTAATGATATCGGTGATGCCTCTGCAACCGGGAGTTCGGTAATAGGAACCATGACCATCGGCTACCGGAGCCAACCCATAAGAGGAGGTTTTATGTTCCGGGCCGGTATAAATCCGTTCTTTTTTAAAAATAATTTCATTCCATACTACCCGTATGTAAGCTTCGGGTATAACTTTTAACAGAAATACGTATGCCATACCTCGCAGGTATGGCATACGTATTTCTCCACTCCTTTACTCTTTTTCTCCTTTGATCTCTTAGCTATACATCATCCTGCTCAAAATCCTCATTGCTGAAAGAAGCTGAACCAAGATTGACCATGGAGCCAATCAGGTCTTTAAACTCAATCTTATTGTCCACCACTTTTTTACTGATCAACGAATAAGCAGCCAGCCCGTGCAATACAAACTCCATCAGCAATCCGGCTTCGGCTTCATTGGCCTGGGCAAAATATTTTTTTACCAGCGCATGCAGGCCGTCTACCTTGTACAACTGCAGGATCTTGTTTTTATCGGTGGTACTGAACAGTAGTTCCAGGTGATTGCCCGCATCAAACCAGCGGCTGATGGCTTTGTAGGGGTTTTCAGGTTCTTTTTCCTTGCTGCCGCCGGGCCTTCTTTTCTTGAACAGCTCGGGGTTGGGGAAGAACTGGATAAACTGGGTACGCACGGCTTTTTCTACCAGGTTCATGGCCACCTGCAGCGGGCCTTCCTGCTCACCTTCATACACCAGCTCAATTTTGCCGGTAATGGAGGGAATAATGCCTACCAGGTCATTTATCCATACCTGCGTTTGTTTTTCGCCGTTAACAATGGCCCGGCGCTCTGCCGCGCTTACGGCATTTTCAAGCGCGGATATGGTGAGGCGGGCCGATACGCCGCTTTTTTTATCCACGTACTCATTGCTGCGTGCCTCAAAGGCCACCTGCTCAATCAGCCGCTTTACCAGGTCGCTGATCTTCACTTTATCTTTTTGCTCCTGGTGTATATCGGCTTCCTGTTCGGTAATGGCAAGCGAGGTTTCCAGCAGGCGCGGGTAATGCGTCAGTATCTGGCTTTCTATCCGGTCTTTCAGCGGCGTTACAATAGAACCGCGGTTAGTATAATCTTCCGGGTTGGCGGTAAACACAAACAAGATGTCCAGGTTCATGCGCAGTTTAAACCCGCGTATCTGCACATCGCCCTCTTCCAGTATGTTAAACAGCGCCACCTGTATCCTTGCCTGCAAGTCGGGTATTTCGTTGATCACAAAAATGCCGCGGTTGCTTTTTGGAATGATGCCGTAGTGAATAACGCGCTCATCGGCAAAGCTCAGTCGCAGGTTGGCGGCCTTAATGGGGTCTACATCGCCAATCAGGTCGGCCACGCTTACATCGGGGGTGGCCAGTTTTTCGCCATAGCGTTCGCTGCGGTGCACCCAATGAATGGGGGTTTCATCGCCATGCGCCCCTATCTGGTCGAACGCATATTTGGATACGGGCTTCAGCGGGTCATCGTTTATTTCGCTGCCCGATACAATGGGCATCCATTCGTCCAGTAGCTCGGTCATCTGCCGGGCCATACGGGTTTTTGCCTGGCCGCGCAACCCGAGAAACAAAATATTATGCCTGCTCAGCAATGCCCTTTCCGTATCGGGTATAACCGAATCTTCGTAACCGATGATGCCGGGAAAGGTAGTTTGCTTTTGCTGCAGTTTTCGGATAAGGTTGAGTCGTATTTCTTCCTTAACGCTTTTGGGCCGGTACGTGCTTTTCTTTAACTCTCCTAAGGTTTTGATCTGTTTAATGTCCATTGGTATATTTTAATAGTAGTCTTCGTCCTGAACTTAATACACTGTTTTCCGTTTACCGCTTTCAAAATCCCTGAATATAAATGCGCCCAGGTGGTCCAGCGAGGCAAAGAACGCCTTACCGTTATTGGTTTCGGTAAATTCATTTACAAACCGCTGCAGGTAAGGATCGGAAGCAATCATAAACGTGGTAATGGGTATTTTCAGTTTTTTGCACTGGGCGGCCAGGTTAAGGCAGCGCGTGGTGATTTTCCGGTCCAGGCCAAAACTGTTTTTATAATAGCGCTTACCCACTTTAAGACAGGTGGGCTTGCCATCGGTAATCATGAATATTTGTTTATTGGGGTTTCTCCTCCGGCGCAATATATCCATGGCCAGTTCCAGCCCCGCTACGGTATTGGTATGGTAGGGGCCCACCTGCAGGTAGGGCAGGTCTTTGATCTCTACCGGCCAGGCATCATTGCCAAACACCACAATGTCGAGCGTGTCTTTGGGATACTTGGTGGTAATCAGCTCGCTCAGCGCCATGGCCACTTTTTTGGCGGGTGTAATCCTGTCTTCGCCATAGAGGATCATGGAATGCGAAATATCGATCATCAACACGGTAGAGGTCTGCGATTTAAAATCGGTTTCCCGTATTTGCAGATCATCTTCCTGCATCGAAAAGTTTTCCAGCCCGTGGTTGATTTGCGCATTGCGGATGCTCTCGGTAAAATCAATCTGCTCCAGCATATCGCCAAAGCGGAAAGGCCTTGTTTCGGGATTGATTTCATCTCCCAGCCCGGGCTTAAACGTATTGTGGTCGCCCTGCTTGGTCTTTTTCAGTTTGCCGAAAATTTCGTCAAGGCTGCTTTTACGGATGCCCTGTTCTGTTTTAGGCGTAATTTTTATTTCGCCGGTTTGCTTGTTTTCGTCGAGATAGCCCTTTTGTTTCAGGTCGTCTACAAAATCGCCCATCCCGTATTCCGGGGTGGTCAGCTCGTAATTGCGGTCCAGCTCATTCAGCCATTGCAGGGCCTCCGTTGCATCGCCATTGGTATAGGTGAGCATTTGCAGGAAAAACTCCATGAGCCGGTCAAACGGCGTCTTCGCATTTTCATTGGGATCAAACCCGGTAAAGAAAAATCCTTTCATAGTTAAAAACTTAATGTTTCAGGTACCCGGCCGCCTGTACGCACGGCCCTCCACTGTAATTTACAACTTTTATACGCTCCGGCAGGTGCACCCGCGCACCTGTTATATTATAACAACGGGGCGGTCATTTGGTTATAAACAAAAACCCCACCAGTGAGGCGGGGTCTGTTTATGTTAACAGGCGGGTGGGGCAAATGTTGCCGGCTGCCCTTACTTCTTTTTATTCGTATCCGTGGGGGGAGTGGATATAATAGGAGGCTGTCCCAGCTCACCCGGCGAATTAATAAGGTTGCTTGTTTTATACTGCGTTTCCATCATGGTCAGCATTTGCACCAGCTGCTGTGTGCCCTGTATTTCCTGGCGCATAGCCTCCTGTTTGCTTTCCGGCAGCGTATTGTAATATTTCATCTGCTGGTCGAAGTCCTTGTGCAGGGCGCCCGAAACGTGGTCGGCCAGTTGCTTGTACCCCGCTTTATAACAGGCTTCCAGGAAGCGGAAGGTAAAGTAGTTATGCTGGTTATTATGGCTCACCATGGCATAAGGCATATCTTCTTCCAGGATGCCTTTATCAGCCTTGTCCAGCACCTGTTTAGCCTCATCCTTCTTACCCTCGTCGGCCAGTGCGGCGGCGCCGTCGGCATAACCGGAGCGGATGGTATTAAGGTGCAGGCGGTTTTGCTCGTCAAAGTAAACGCCTCTCAGGTTGGCATTGCCAAAGGCAAACTTTTTCATCAGCTTGTCTACCACCCATTCGGTATTGGTGCCGGTATTGTTTTTTACCGGTACCAGGCGGTAGGTAAGACCATCTTTGCGCAGGTATTTTTCAAAACCCAGCTCAGAGCCGCTGTAGGGCGCCGTAAAATAAATGGGGCGCTTCCAGTGGTTGGCGGCAATGATATTGAGTATGGCGAGATCGTTTTTCACGATCACGTTTTTATTGGCGGGCAGTTCAAAATCCAGTTCGCTCAGCACGCTATCCCCCTTACTCTTTGTCGTTGATGAGATAATAGTCGGGGAAATCAGCTCATTAACGGTACCATTGGCGCGCACCATTTTTTCGTCCACCGGTATTTTTAATTTGCGGGTAGGCAGGTAATTAAGGGTTTCACCGTTTTGCATCGGCACCTTTTTAGTGGCGTCGTCGCTGCCCACAAAATCCCGCATCAGTGTTTCCAGGTCAAAATAGGTATTCTGGTTCAGCTCCGCGCTCGGGTTTACATAAATATAATCGCGGTTGCGGCCTTCTATCTTCTTTTCGTCCCAGATCACATCAATCGAATCGCTTTCGTTTACTTTATAACGGAGCTGGTTGATGTACCAGTCAATGCCCAGCAGGCTGTTGTTGATAACGCGCACATCGGGGCGTATATGCTCCACTTCCTGCGCATACCAGAGCGGGTACGTATCGTTATCCCCGTAGGTAAAGAGGATAGCGTTTTTATCGCAGCTTTCCAGGTAATCCTTTGCCAGGTCTCTTGCCAGTAATTTCTTGCTGCGGTCATGGTCGTCCCATTCCTGTTGGCCCATGAGCACGGGTACCGCCAGCAGGCAGGCCAGGAAGGCGATGCCGGCAGAAAGGCCTTCAGACAGCCGTTTGCGCAGCCATTCCTGCACCTGGAGCACGCCCAGTCCAATCCACATGGCAAAAGCATAGAAGGAGCCCACATAGGCGTAATCCCGTTCACGTGGCTGGTTGCCCGCCTGGTTGAGGTAGAGCACAATGGCCAGGCCGGTAAAGAAGAACAACAGCCCCACGATCAGGAAATCCTTTTTATTCTTGAAGAACTGGTATACAAAGCCCAGTATGCCCAGTATAAAGGGAAGGAAGAAAAGCGTATTGTGCGCTTTATTGTGCTTGATGCTGTCGGGCAGGTTATCCTGGTTGCCGCCCAGCCGGGCATTATCTATAAAAGGAATACCGCTAATCCAGTTGCCGTCGCGCACGTTGCCGGGCCCAAAGCCCTGGATATCGTTTTCCTTACCGGCAAAATTCCACATAAAATAACGCCAGTACATCCAGTTGATCTGGTAGTTCACAAAGAAGTTGATATTATCGCCCATACCGGGCTTTTCGCCATCGGCCAGCCCCAGCCAGTCTTTGTAAAACTGGGCATGGCCCTGGTCGTTGCTGGCATCCCAAACACGGGGAAACAGCATCATATCATCCTGGTTGTACGCCGGTTTTACATCTTTGCCAATTTCAACGTATTTATCCGTGCCCTTGGTGTATTTCATTTCGCCCTCGTCGTATTTCTCGGGCTGGGCGGTAAATACCTGGCCGTAAATAAGGGGGAAATCACCATACTGGTCGCGGCCCAGGTAGCCCACGAGCGAGTTGGGGTTATCTACATTATACATATCCACTGCCGGGTTGGCATTGGAGCGGATCATCGTGGTTACATAACTGGAATAGCCCAGCAGCATAAAGGCGATAGACCAGATGGTGAGGTTGAGAATGGGGCCGCTTCGCTGGTATACGAACGACAGTACAATCACCAGCGCCGCTATGCCCATCAGTACCAGCACAAAAGTGCCCAAAGAGGTAATAAAGGGAAATACCAGCACCAGCAGGAACAGCGAAAGCCAGGTGGCCAGGGTAGGAAAGGAAATCTTTTCTGCCCGGGTAAGCCGCAGCCCCCAGAGTATTAAGGCTGTAAGCAGCACAAAATAGAATACAAAGCCGGAGAAGAAAGGCAGGTTTAAACCATTTACAAACCAGATATCAAACTTGCCCGCGCCTGCCACGGTGTACTGTATCATTACCTTTTGTACAAAACCGGTAATGGCGCAGCCAATCAGGAAGGCCCAGAACGTGCCCAGCGGGGTTACTTTATAACGTTTAAAATAATATACCATTACAACGGCCGGGATGGTCAGCAGGTTCAGCAGGTGAACGCCGATAGACAATCCCATCAGGAAGAATATCAGTACAATCCAGCGGTCGGCATTGGGCTTGTCGGCATTATGCTCCCATTTAAGAATGGCCCAGAACACGATGGCGGTAAAGAAAGACGACATACCATATACCTCACCCTCAACAGCGCTGAACCAGAATGAATCGCTGAAGGTATAGGCCAGGGCGCCAACCACGCCGGCAGCCATAATAGAAAACAGCTGGGCGCCGGTGGCGTTTTCGTTGCTGCCCCCCAATACCAGTTTACGGGCAAAATGGGTAATGGACCAGAAAAGGAACAGGATGGTAAAACCGCTGGCCAGGGCGCTCATCATGTTGACAGAGCGGGCCGCGCTTTCCGGGCCGTTGCCAAAAAGCCAGCTGAAGGAAACGATAAATAAACGTCCGAGCATCACAAACAACGGGGCGCCGGGGGGGTGGGGCACCTGCAGTTTATAGGTACTGGAAATGAACTCGCCGCAGTCCCAGAAACTACCGGTGGCTTCCATGGTCATAATGTACACGGTACAGGCAATAATACACACTACCCAGCCGGTAATGTTGTTCAGTCGCTTAAACGTCATATAGCTTTTGGTTTAGAAAAAGTGGGACAAATATAACGGTCTCACTCTAAAGTATTGTACCGCAGGCGCTTTTTAACGGATAATTTTCACCCCGGCGCCTTTTGCAGGCCCGGGGCGGCCCTGAGGGAGGAAAATGCCTGCCTGGAGCCGGGTGATTAATGTTGTAACGGGTGCCGGGGGCCAGCCGGCATATTAAAAACGCAAACTATTTAATTCGTTGGTTATTAATCGGGAGGTTTATGGGCTGGCGGCCCCAAACCCGCCGCCGGCAAGGGTTTGACATTCTATCCTTGCTTTATCTATGCTTTATCCTTGTATGGTGCTCTGTACCGGCGCGGGTTTCAGCCACCGGGAAGCAAGGATAAAGCAGAGATAAAGCATACATAAAGCAAGGATGGCTCCGGGTAGGCCATCTGCCCCCCCGGCCGGTTGCGGGTAAAAACCCCGGTCAAAATGAAAAATTGACAATAAACGGCAGTGCCCGCCGCTCCCGGATGCAGGCAAACTGTCAATTTACCCTCAAAACTGTCAAGAATTCCTTTTTTACGCACTTTGAGCCCTTTGGTATGGAATTCGCCTAGCTTTGTTCGCCATTAAAAATTTTCTTACTCAAAACAAAAAAACCAAAGTATATGGCCAGTTCAAAGAATGCTGCACCGAAGGTTAACATTACCCCTTTGCACGACAGGGTGGTTGTTAAACCCGCTAAAGCAGAAGAAAAGACCGCGGGTGGTATCATCATCCCCGATACTGCCAAAGAGAAACCCCAGCGCGGAATAGTAGTAGCCGCCGGTCCCGGTAAAAAAGACGAGCCGGTAACCGTGAAAGTAGGGGACACAGTTCTTTACGGAAAATATGCCGGTACGGAATTGGTACTGGAAGGCGATGACCTGCTCATCATGCGCGAAAGCGATATACTGGCAATTGTATAAGCTGCAAGCCGCAAGGCGTTTTTGCTTGTAGCTTGAAGCCAATAGCTTTCAGCCAAAAAGAGGCAATTTACCAACACACAAATCATTTCAAAATTTACGATCATGGCTAAACAAATCTTCTTCGACATTGAAGCAAGAAATAAAATGAAGAAAGGCGTTGACACACTGGCCAACGCGGTAAAGGTTACCCTCGGTCCAAAAGGCCGCAACGTGGTAATCGAGAAAAAATTCGGCGCACCTTCCGTTACTAAAGACGGCGTAACCGTGGCAAAAGAAATTGAACTGGAAGACCCCATCGAAAACATGGGCGCACAGATGGTGAAGGAAGTAGCTTCCAAAACCGCCGATATAGCCGGCGACGGAACTACCACTGCTACTGTACTGGCACAGGCCATCATCAGCGAAGGATTAAGAAACGTAGCCGCAGGCGCCAACCCCATGGACCTGAAACGCGGTATCGACAAAGCGGTAACTAAAGTAGTAGCCAGCTTACAGGCTCAATCACAAACCATTGGCAACGACAGCAAGAAAATACAGCAGGTAGCTTCTATTTCCGCCAACAACGACGAAAACATCGGCAAGCTGATTGCCGAAGCCTTCGCTAAAGTAGGTAAGGAAGGCGTTATCACCGTGGAAGAAGCAAAAGGCACCGAAACCACCGTTGATGTGGTAGAAGGTATGCAGTTTGACCGCGGTTATACTTCCGCTTATTTCGTTACCAACAGCGAAAAGATGGAAGTAGAATTGCAAAACCCTTATATTCTTATCTACGATAAGAAGATATCTGCCATGAAAGACATTCTCCATATCCTGGAGAAAGTAGCACAGGGCGGACGTCCGCTGCTGATCATTGCAGAAGACCTGGAAGGTGAAGCACTGGCTACCCTGGTGGTAAACAAACTGCGCGGTACCCTGAAAGTGGCTGCTGTAAAAGCACCCGGATTTGGCGACCGCCGCAAGGAAATGCTGCAGGACATTGCCGTCCTCACAAAAGGCGTTGTTGTCAGCGAAGAACAGGGTTACAAACTGGAAAATGCCGACCTGGGCTATCTCGGTACAGCAGCTTCCGTAACCATCGATAAAGATAACACCACTATCGTAGGCGGTAAAGGCAAGAAGGAAGATATCCAGGCCCGTGTAAACCAAATCAAAGCACAAATCGAAGTAACTACTTCCGATTACGATAAAGAAAAATTACAGGAACGCCTGGCCAAACTGAGCGGTGGTGTAGCTGTATTATATATCGGCGCTGCTACTGAAATAGAAATGAAGGAAAAGAAAGACCGTGTTGACGACGCCCTGCACGCTACCCGCGCTGCTGTAGAAGAAGGCATCGTTCCGGGTGGTGGTATCGCGTATATCCGTGCCATTGAAGCCATCGAAAAGCAAAAAGGTCTCAACGAAGACGAAACTACCGGTATTGCTATCGTTAAAAGGGCTATCGAAGAACCCCTCCGCCAGATTGTAATCAATAGCGGTATCGAAGGTTCTATCGTGGTACAGAAAGTAAAAGAAGGCAAGGCCGATTTTGGTTTCAACGCCCGCACCGAAGTGTACGAAAACCTTTTCAAAGCCGGTGTTATTGACCCCACCAAGGTTACCCGCATCGCTTTGGAAAATGCAGCTTCCATTGCCGGGATGTTGCTCACTACCGAATGTGTAGTGGCCGACAAACCCAAGAAGGAAGAAGCACACAACCATCCTGCTCCCGACATGGGCGGCATGGGTTACTAAGTGTAGTTATGTAGTAGTTCGACTACAACATCGTTATATAATAAAAGAAAAGTCCCGTCCGGGTTATCCCGGCACGGGACTTTTCTTTATACAACCCGCAGGGGTATACGGGGATTGCTGATGGCTGATTTGGAGATTTAAACGACCTGCCCGCAAGCTCCAAAGCCCCGGATCAAAAATCAGCAATTACATTAATATGAGGTTAAAAACCGGCAGCCCCCGAACACTATTTGCCGTTAAAAAATCTTTTCGCTTGTAGTATGATGTATTTTTTTTAATTTCATAGCACTATCCGCGTACGCCTTACCTACCTCTTCCCAAATCAAGGTGATGAACAGACTCTATGAATATATACAACGGTTTGCTGTTGTTTCGCAACAGGAATTTGAGCAGATTGATTCACTGCTTGAATTGAAGCGTTATGATAAGAAGACAACCCTTACCCAGAGGGGCCAGGTGGAGAACTACCTGTATATGGTGAATGATGGGCTTATAAGGAAGTATTTTTACAAAGGAAAACATGAGATGATAACGCAGATTGCCAAAGAAGGCGATATGGTCTGTTCTTCCGTGTCCTTTCTTTCGCAGGAACCTTCCGAGTACATGGTGGAAACACTGGAGCCCAGCGTGGTGTATGCTTTAAGTTTTGGCAATATGCAGAAGCTGTATAGTATGGGACATAAAATGGAACGATTAGGCAGGCTTATTATATTAGACTGGTTACTGCAGAAAGAGATCTGGGATTACGACCGCATCCGGCAGGAGCCGAGGGAGCGGTTTAAGTCATTCATGAGAGAGAATAACGACCTCGTACAGCGGGTGCCACAGAAATACCTTGCCTCGTACCTGAATATGAAACCTGAGACTTTCAGCCGTTACAAACATTTTCTGAAATATTAATTCACCCGAAGCATTATTACTGAATGAACGAGGCGGTATTACATAAGCACTACTTCCAGAACCTCTATAACTATTTCCGGCGGTTCGTAAACATGAGCGGCGAAGAATTTGAGCAGCTCATCCCTTATTTTGAAATACGGAAGTTCGACAAAAAGGCCAGGCTGGTAAAAATAGGTGAAGTAGACCTGTATTTTAACATTATCATGAAGGGGCTTATCCGCAAGTACATCATGGTAAAGAAAAAGGAAGTGACCATCCAGCTTTCTACCGAGGGGCACATGATCCATTCTGAAATCTCGTTCAACCTGCAGCAGCCTTCCGATTGCATTATCGAAGCCATTGAGCCCACCAGTGTGCTTTCCATCAGCTATGCCAACCTGCAGATGATTTATGAAAGATTTCCCGACACCGAGCGGCTGGGGCGGCTCATTATTACCGATATGTTTATCAAAAAAGATTTCCGCGATATCGACCAGCTGAAGAAGACCACCCGCGAGCGTTTTCTCGAATACATGCAAAACCATCCCAACATGTTGCAGCGCGTGCCGCAGAAATACCTGGCTTCGTATCTTAATATTAAACCGGAAACCTTTAGCCGGTTAAAGCATTTGCTGCAGGTAAAGCGTACACCGGCGCAGTAGTGAGTTGTGAATAGTGAATGGTCAATAGAGCGAGCGGCGAAGAAAAAGATTCACTATTCACCATTCACTCAAAGATTCACCACCAGCACCGGTATCTTCAACTCATGCCGCACCTTATTAATGGTCTCCCCATACAACAAGTCCTTAATCCCCCGGTGCCCGTGTGCGCCCATGACCAGTAAATCGGCATCTTCATCCTGCACGATGCGCACAATTTCTTCTATCCGGTTGTAAAAGCCCAGCTTTGCCGTGACCGCATAGCCCTGGCCCTGTAGCTGGAGGGCATAGCCCTGTAGCTGCTCTTCATCCTTGCGGCTTTCCAGGTCGTCGGTAGAGCTGCCAAACAGTTTGGCGGCGGCGCTTTCCACGATATGCAGTAAAATATAACGGCTTTCTTTTTTACCCTGCCCCAGCGCAAACGCTACCAGCTTTTCATCGTGCAAGCCAAAGTCCAGCGCCACGGCAATGCGCTTGAATTCGGGAATGGTAAACTCCTGCAGCGATTTGATTTCCGGGTGCACGGTACGGTCGGCTGCGCTTTTTATTTTGCGGATCAGTGGAAAGGCAATGATAACGGCCAGCAGCAGCACCAGGGCCATCATACCGCTTACCACCAGCGCTTTTGAAAACCAGCCATGGCTGCCCTGCAGGAAATCGCGCGATTGCTCAAACACCAGGTTGAGGTTCAGGCATACCAGTATGGTAGCTACTATCCACGCCAGCAATTGTATAATGGGTTTGGCGGTAAACGGCCCCATTTTGCTTTTATCGCTCACAAAATAAATAAGGGGAATAATGGCAAAGCCCAGCTGCATGCTGAGTATAACCTGGCTGAACACCAGCAGCGCGTCAATTTCATTCTCGCCGTATACCATAATAGTTATTACCGCCGGTATAATGGCCAGCAGGCGGGTAAGCAGCCGGCGCAGGAGGGGGTTGATGCGCAGGTGCAGGTACCCTTCCATTACAATCTGCCCGGCCAGGGTACCGGTTACGGTAGAACTCTGGCCGGCGGCTATCAGCGCCACGGCAAACAGGATGGAGGCCAGCGATGAACCAAGAAAGGAGGGCAGCAACTGGTACGCGTCTTTCAGCGCCGCTACATCTACTTTACCTGCCTTGAAAAACACGGCGGCGGCCAGTATCAGTATGGCGGCATTCACAAAAAACGCCAGGTTGAGCGCAATGGCGCTGTCGAGAAAATTAAGTTTAAGGGCGCGGCGGATACCTTTTTCATCGCGCGGAAATTTGCGCGTCTGCACCAGGGCGGAATGCAGGTAAAGATTATGTGGCATAACGGTGGCGCCGATAATGCCCACCGCAATATAAAGGGCCTGTGGGCCGGGCAGGGAGGGGAGAAAGCCCCGGGCCACGCCCCTGAAATCGGGACGGGCAAATATGATCTCTACCAGGAACGACAGGCCGATAATGGCCACCAGCGTAATGATAAATGCCTCCATTTTACGCATACCCAGTTTTTGCAGGTAAAGCAGCAGGAAGGTGTCCAGTACCGTTATAACCACGCACCAGAGCAGGGAAATATGCGTAAGCAGGCTGATGCCGATGGCCATACCCAGCACCTCGGCCAGGTCGCAGGCGGCAATGGCTATTTCGGCCAGCACATACAAAATAAAATTAAGAAAGGGCGGGTACACCTCCCGGTTTACCTGCGCCAGGTCCCTGCCCCGCACAATGCCCAGGCGGGCGGCCATGTTTTGCAGCAAGAGGGCCATCAGGTTGCTCATCAGCAGCACCCATATCAGCGAATAGCCAAACCGGCTGCCGCCGGCCAGGTCGGTAGCCCAGTTGCCGGGGTCCATATACCCTACGCTTACCAGGTAGGCGGGACCAAAAAAAGCCAGTATTTTCCGGCCGCGGCCCAGTCCCCGGGTGGTGTCTACCGACCCATGCACTTCACTGAGCGAAACGCGGCTATTTGATTTTATATTCATAGGATACCAATAGATTTTTTGCTACATGATCGCTGATGGTTACCACCTGCTGGTTGCGTATCTTCAATTCAACCGAACCGTCTACCTCGAATTTCTTTTTTACCTCCAGGCGGGTGCCCAGCTGGATGTTTTTATGCTTGAGCAGCTCCAGCATACTGGCCGACTGGTCGCTGATGCCGTTTACAATGGCCGTACTGTTTACCGGCAATGCGCTTACCGCCAGTTGCTGCAATTGGGGTATTTTGCCGTTGATATCCGGAATGGGGTCGCCGTGCGGGTCGCTTCTCGGAAAGTCGAGAAATGCTTCGAGGCGGTCTACCAGTTTTTTGCTGCTGATATGCTCCAGCTCTTCAGCTATTTCATGCACCTCCTCCCAGCCAAACTGTAGTTTTTCTACCAGGAAGCACTCCCACAAGCGGTGTTTGCGTATAATGAGCAGGGCCACTTTCTTGCCTTCCGGCGTCAGCTTTACCCCGTAATATTTTTCGTATTGCAGGAGCTTTTGCAGCTTCAGTTTTTTCAGCATATCCGTTACCGAAGCGGGTTTGGTTTGCAGCGCCTCCGCCAGGGCATTGGTGCTTACATTTTCCTGCTCCTGCTGTAAATGAAAAATGGCTTTCAGGTAGTTCTCTTTGCTGGCCGAATATTGCATTATAGCTTTATCTAAATAATAATTTAGACAAATCTAAAAATTAAAACCCTAACACTAAAATTTAATTGCGGCGGATACCGGTAAATGATTACTTTAGCCCCGAACCACCCGGATGTTATGCAAAAAGGACTCCTGATTTTGTTGCTGCCGGTTTTACTGGCTGCCTGCAAGGGCGGTAAAAAGGCCCCCACCGATGATGATAAGGTGGAGGTAACTGATTTTATCGGTTTTTTTGCCGAGACCAAACTGCCGGTGCAACTGGCCGATTCTTCCTTTCACAAAAAAGAAAAAGACTCCCTGCTTATCCATTACAAATTGTTTACCCGTTTTGTACCCGATACACTGCTTACCCGGCAGTTTCCCACCGGCTCCTTTCCTAAAATTTACCCGGCCGGGAGGGTAGTGGTAAAGAACGCGGAAACCTACCTGTTTGCCCGCGTGGAAACGCCTTACCGCAAAACCGCGTATATAGCGGTATTTGACCGCGACAATAAATTTGTAACCGGCATGCCCCTGCTGGTCATCGATAAAAACGGCGGCAGCCTCCAGTCGGCCGTACTCGACACCAAATATACCATCACCCTGCTGCGCCGCCGCAAGGATGCAGCGGGCGGAGCCGTTTACCGCAAAAATGCCTATGTATTCAACAGTGCGGCGGGGGTATTTACCCTTATAATGACCGAATCGAATGATTTAACGGCCATCAAAAGCCAGCTTATCAATCCCATCGATACACTTCCCAAACGGGGCAAACTGTCCGGCGATTATACCCAGGATAAAATGAACCTTGTTTCCATCCGCGATGCGGTGCGGCCGGGTCATTTCCAGTTCTTTATCCATTTTGAAAAAGACGAAGGCACCTGCCGGGGCGAGCTCAAGGGAAGCGCCCGGATGATTGGGGCCGACCGGGCCGTGTATACCCAGCCGGGCGACCAGTGCGAGCTGGATTTCCGGTTTTCGGGCAATACGGTAACCATAAAAGAAGAGCAGGGCTGTGGCTCCCACCGGGATATTAAATGTTTCTTCGAAGGCAGTTTTGTACGCAGGCACCCGCCCAAACCCTCCAAACCGGCAAAAAAGAGATAGCAGGGTATACTAAAAAAAACCTGTATTCGTATAAGGGTGGTGAATTTTCACACGCCTGTTAACCCAGAAAACCAATTAAAATAGATCCACTATATTGCGTCTTCGTTACACATAAGAGATTAAGAGATAAAGAACTACACCGTTATGAGCTTTACAAATTTTAAAGTACCCTACCCGATTGAAGAGCGTTATTCCAAAAAAGTGGCTTATTTCTCCATGGAATTTGCCATCCACCAGCCCCTGAAGATTTACAGCGGAGGCCTTGGCTTTTTATCCGGCTCCCACATGCGCAGCGCTTACGAGTTGCGGCAGAATATGGTGGGCATTGGCATATTATGGAAATACGGCTATTACGACCAGGCCCGCAACCAGGACCAAACCCTGCAGGTAACCTGGATGGAAAAGCAGTATAGCTTCCCGGAAGATACGGGCATCCGTTTCCAGGTCACCATCCACGAGCACCCGGTATGGGTAAAAGTATATTACCTCAACCCCGAAACATTTAAAAGCGCGCCCCTGTTCCTGCTGAGCACCGATGTGCCGGAAAACGATTATGTATCACAAACCATTACACACCGTCTTTACGACGCCAATGTAGCTACCAAGGTGGCGCAGTTTATCCTGCTGGGCGTGGGCGGCGCTAAGCTGATGGATGAAATTGGCTTTAACCCCGATCTCTACCATCTCAATGAAGCCCACGGTATCAGCGCTTCGTTTTATTTATACCAGAAATTCAACAAAAACATCGCGGAAGTAAAAAAACGCCTGGTGTTTACCACGCATACGCCGGAAGAAGCGGGCAATGAAAAGCACGATATCTTTCTCTGCCAGAAGATGAGCTATTTCTGCGGGCTGAGCCTGGAGGAAACACGTAAGCTTACAGGCATTACAGACGACCAGTTTAATCACTCGCTGGTTGCCCTGCGCTTTGCCCACCTGGCCAATGGCGTATCGGAACTGCACGGGCATGTATCGCGCGCCATGTGGAGCAAGTTTGAAGGCATTTGCCCCATCATATCCATTACCAATGCACAGAATTTCCGGTACTGGGCCGATAAGCAGCTGTATAAAAAAATGGAAGAGGGCGATGACTACTGGTGGGACGACCGCAAAAAATACCTCAAGAGAAGAGCCTTTGAACTGGTAGCCGACCAGACCGGCAAATTGTTTGACCCCAACGTATTTACCATTGTTTGGGCGCGCCGTTTTGCAGGCTATAAGCGTGCCGAAATGCTGACCTGGAATATTGAGCGGTTTAACCGGCTCATGGCCAATACCCGCTACCCGGTACAGATTATCTGGGCCGGCAAACCTTACCCGATGGATTATCCTGCCATCAACGAGTTTAACCACCTGGTGCACCTCAGCAAGGGATATAAAAACGTGGCCGTAGTGATAGGCTATGAGCTGGCGCTGTCAAAGCGCCTGAAACAGGCGGCCGATTGCTGGCTCAACAACCCGCGTGTACCGCGCGAAGCATCGGGCACCAGCGGTATGACGGCTGCCATGAACGGCGCCGTGAATTTTTCTACCGACGACGGCTGGATACCCGAGTTTGTGCACCATGGCAATAACGGCTTTGTGGTGCCCAAGGCAGATTATGCCAATATGAATGTGCAGCAGCAGGATGAATACGATTTGAACAAACTCTATGAAATCCTGGAAAAAGAAATACTCCCGCTTTATTACGATAATTACGATACCTGGCGCCAGGTGGCTAAAAACGGCATGCGCGATGTACGCATTAAGTTCGACAGCAACCGGATGGCGCATGAGTATTATGATTTACTGTATAAATAATGTGCTAATGTGAAAAAAGCTGTCCAACCGGACAGCTTTTTTTGGCACCATGAGACTATGTAAAAACAGCCTGGGCTGCTATTACTCCGCGTTAATGATGGTCGTGATCATGGTCGTGCCCATGCTTCTCTTCCCATTCGGCATGGCGGGGATGCTCCCTTGATTCAAAATACCGTTCGTCTTTGCTGTCACGGATCACCGGTTGACGGTCATGAGAACCTTTGAAACGGGCATACTTCTGCCGGTACACATCTGCATGCAGGTAGGGCCTTGGCTCATTTACCACCACTTTATAGCTGTGAAATAAATCAACATGCCCATAGCGCGGGGGCAGGGTAGAGGCGTATATCCAGCGGCCCCCGTCGTAATACACAAACTTGCTGCCCTCGATATCATAGTAACAATCCACATCGGGCAAATAGTAATAGTCTGCATGATCATATCCAACAGGGCCCCATGCCGGCTGATGGCCAATATTAATACTAACCCTCACCTGCGCGGTAGCGCTTAGTGAAAAAACACCTGCCAATAAAAATAGTGCAAAAAGGATCTTTTTCATTTTTCGGGGTTTTAGTTAATAGGTTGATTTCAAAACCTGTGCCACCCAATTACCGGGGGCTGTTTACCCGTTTTGCTGCAGAATGAGATCTATTTTACAATTTTTTTATTTCACCGGGAAATCAATTTTGTAGTTATACCGATAGTATATGTGTAATGTGTTTATCTACAAGGGTTATAGTTTTACACTTATCGTATTTTCCCGCATTTTTATAATTGGCTGGTTGTTAATCCGCTGTATAATTGGCCATAGCTGGCATGGTTTTTTTATTTCAAAAAACCTAAATTTTAGCACGGTTTATGTATATTATTTTCCGCAATTTTTAAAAAGCAAAAACGTTCAATAACCAGTGATCAGGCAGTGAGAGTAGGGCGTTTTTAAACGTTTCGTTCTCAGTATCCTATCAGAAAACCCGTACCCAATGTCAAAACCCAAGCAAGTTATTGCTGCGGTAGCCGTATTATTGTATCTATGCAGTACTACATTTCCAGGCTATGCGCAGTCGGTTAAAATAAGGCCAAAGATCATCCGTGATCTCATGAACTACTCCGGTCCCCAGGCCGACCAATCAAAGCCCTGGTATTTCTTCGACTCATTTGACGCCATTGACCCTAAAAACGGTGTAACGGCTTTTCCTTCCAGCAGCAGGGGCGATTTAACGGCAGGATTACCCATAAAAACGTACGGCGCCTATTATCCTTCGGGTCATGTGGGCGATTTATATTATCCCGGCAACCGCGGGGCAAGGCTGGTATTTGATATGACAGGTGCAAGGGATATGAACGATACCACCCATCGCATAGCGCTAACCGATATATACGGTTTTGAGGCCACCTACGATGCCGGTGACAGTTTGCTTTTTTACAACCTCGATGTTATGTTCCAGCAGCCTTTCGACAAGCGCTGGATATACCTGGCCCGGCCGGATTCTATGCTTAAGCCCTTTGCCGTATTGACTACCACCGGCAAAATTGCGGGAACATGGAGCAATGTAAGCGTAAGCCAGAACATACGCTATATTATGGTACGCTGGTTGCCCAAAAGCAGGGGAAGCTATTCCACCATACCGGATTTTCATGAGCTGATGTTTTACGGCACTTACCCGTACGACCCCACCACGCTGGATACGAGGCCTGATTCCTATTCCGGGCCGCTGCCTTCTAAAGCCCATGCCGGGCAAACCTACGGCGCTTTTATAGGTACCAACCTGGGCCAGGGCATAGATACCCTGCAGCTGCAGTACGATGGCAATATAAGAGTATACGGCAGTACCAACTACTGGGATAAAGATGCAACGGCTTCTACCGTTGCTTCGGCAAAATATACATTCGATAATTTCCTGGATATCGGCCCCACGCAATACCCCGCGTTTAAACGGGCAGGCCAGCGCGCCTGGTGGTCCATACGCGGCTCCAGCAGCTATATCAATACTACGGTGCCCGGGGGCACGGGAGTGAATATCGACAACTGGTATGCCGACCCCGAGAATCCCTATAACTATAGCCGCGACGGTGATTTTTATTATAACTATGCAGCCAAATTCGGGAGCGTGGCCGTACCCTCCGGCAATACCAAATGGATAGGAGATGCAGGACATCCCAACGGGCAAAACACCATTGGGTATGTGGAAAACGGCAATGAAGAAGACGCGCATTCCATCAGCGAACTGGCCTACTGGGCCAGGACAATGTGCGATTACGACGGTTATGAAGGACGTGTGGGAGTAGCCGGCCGTACGGGATTGAAAACAGCCGATCCCAATTTCAAACTCATTATGTCGGCTACCATGGAAGTAGATACCAACCTGCTCGATAATTTTGTATGGTTCAGTAAAATAATGCGGGCCGACGGTAAATTCCCGTTTGACGTGGTCAACTTCCACCACTATCCGCGCAACGCCGATGTGCTGGGTTACGCACCCGGTTACGAACAGGAAGTGGGTGAGCATGGCGAATCGCCGGAAGCCGATGATATTTATGGTTTTTACACGTCCAGCGCCAAAGCGGTTTACAATTATATTGACGGCGATACTACCGTAAAAATATACAATACCGAATATGGCTATGGCAACTGGGGCACGCCTGCCGCCAATACCACGCAGGCGTCCTATCCCTGGGATTTCGGCTGTGTGCCATCGGCCGGGGGCTATGATAGTCTAACGTTGAAGGCCATCCTCATGGGTCGTTCAGAACTGATCATGGCATTTACGCCCTATGCCGCGTACAATGAGTTTTTCTTTCATAATTCCTCGTTCGGCGCCAATAATTTTATGCTGTTCAGCTCTTATGGCCGCACCACGGGGCGCGATGCCGCCACGTTCCGGGCTACTACCTTTTTTCCCTGGTGGTATTTCAGGGCGGGCATGTACAACAGCCTGAAAAATTATTACCCCGATAAACTGATCACCAATAACGGCACCAATGCCTGGGTTACCCGCTGGCGCAATGTGAGCAAGCCCGATAGTGTATGCTATGTGGTATGGAAGGGCTCGTATACCGGCGCTGTTTTAACGGGTTATTCCGTTCCTGTTGGTTCGGTACTGGGAAATAATGTGAACCGGGTAGACCTGTCGTTTACTACCATAACGGGTACCACTACCCCCATTACTTCCGGCGGCGGCTATATAAACGTTGATGTAACCGAAAAGCCTGTATTGTATTTTCTCCGGGAAGATACCCTGTCGGTCAGCAACCAGCCCCCCGTGGCCAATGCGGGCCCCAGCCAAACCATACCGCTTCCCGTACCGGTATCGCTCGATGGTTCGGCTTCCTACGATCCAGACGGTACTATTGCAGCATATAAATGGGCGGAGCTTTCCGGGCCTGCCGGTCCTGTTATTACAGCAGATACCGCGGTAAAACCGGTGATAACGGGATTAAAGCAGGGAGTGTACATCTTCCAGTTAACCGTAACCGATAATAAAGGAGCTACCGGAAGAGATACCATGACCCTTACCGTGGGTGCACCGGCCAATAAAGCGCCGGTGGCCATAGCCGGTAAAGACACTACCATTAACTACCCCGCCGGCAACCTGGCCTTCCTCAACGGGAGCGCCTCTTATGACCCGGACGGCACCATTACCGCGTACAGCTGGAAGCAGGTGAAGGGGCCGGTGCCGCTAACCATTCAGACGCCTAAAAGCGCTACCACCACCGTTACCCAGCTGGCCGAGGGCGATTTCGCTTTTGAGCTGACTGTAACGGACGATCAGAATGCTACAGCAAAAGACACCGTGCTGGTAAGCGTAGTGGTCAACCTGAGGTATACCGGCCTCATTAAAGTGTATCCCAACCCTATTACGGGCAATACCATTACCATCGATGCGTACAACGACCAGATGGGAAAGGTAAGAGTGGCGCTTTTTGATGTAGGCGGCAAACTGATAACCGAATCGCAATACGATAAACAGGCTTCCGTGTTCCGGCAGCAAATGAATATCGGCACCCTTAATAAAGGTGCGTATATACTCAGCGTACAGTTTTACGGGATGGACACCCCGCTCGTATACCGGCTGGTAAAACAATAACCCCTTTACTTCTTTACAATTTCCAGCAATTCCACTTCAAAAATAAGCGTTGAGCCGGGAGCTATTTTAGGGCCCATCTGGTTATCGCCGTAAGCCAGGTTGGAGGGAATGAATAATTTCCATTTGCTGCCCACAGGCATCAGCTGGAGGGCTTCTACCCATCCCTGTATAACGCCGCTCACGGGAAACTCGGCAGGCTGGCCGCGCTCAACAGAGCTGTCGAACACAGAACCGTCTATCAGCGTACCATGATAATGGCATCTTACTGTATCGGCGGCGGCGGGTATGGGGCCATCGCCTTTTTTCATGATGGTGTATTGAAGACCGCTGGGCAGTGTAACCACCCCGGGTTTCTTTTTATTTTCAGCCAGGAAGGCTTCGCCGGCTTTTTTGGCCACGGAGGCTTTTTCGCCTTTCACTTTTTGCAGGTAACCGGTAATGCAAACATTCATCTGCTCGTCGGTCAGCACCGATTTGCCGTTTTTCAGCACATCGTTGATGGCCTTATCCACCATCACGGTATTGACAGATTTAATGCCCTGCTGCTTGTAAAAATTGGCCAGGCTCATACCAATGGCATAGCTCAGTGAATCGGACGAGGTTTTCAGCACAGTAGGCGCAGCAGTAACAGCGGCCGGTTTCTTTTTTACGGGTGTTTTGGTCTGGGCGGAGGCCACAGCCACCAGCAGCAAAAGAAGGGCAATACCAGGTATTCTTTTCATGAATTTTTAATTTGGGTGCGAAAATATTACAATTTATGCTTTACGGGCCCGAATTAACCACCTATTTTAACAAAGCTTGCCACCATTGGCGTTCGATATACGTCTGTTCTGTATTATCTTGGCGGTATGAATGAGTTTAGCCGGAATCCTGAACTGCGCTGGGCGGATATAGACCCCAACCTGCACCTGCGCCATTCGGTATATTACGACCTGGGCGCTACCTGCCGGATAGAGTTTTTAAATGAGCAGGGTATTACCACCGAATTTATGCACCTGCATCGCTTTGGTCCCATTATTTTCCGGGAAGAATGCGTGTTTAAACGGGAAATCCGCCTGGGCGATAAACTGCGCATCGATCTTTGTTTGCTGAAGTCGTATAAGGATTTTTCCCGGTGGACCATGCAGCACCAGATTTTTAAGGGCAACGAAATAGTGGCAGCCATTATTACGTTAGATGGGGCCTGGATAGACGTGGTACAGCGAAAGCTCACCGTACCGCCCCCCGAGGTCTGCGCCACGTTTGAACACATGCCAAGGGCGGAGGCGTTTGAATGGATAGAAAAGAAAAGCGTTTAAAAACTAAAAAGAATATACTTATGAAAAAAATGGTGCTTACGATGCTGACCCTGTCAATGGTGGTAATGAGTTTTGCCCAGGGTGGTTTGCTGGGAAAAGTAAAGAATGCCGTTAGCTCAAAAAGCGGTTCTTCTTTATCGACGGACGACATTGTAAAAGGTCTTAAAGAAGCGTTGAGCGTAGGAACAAACAACAGTACCAGTAAGCTGTCGGCCGCCGACGGTTTCTTTAAAGATGCCGCGGTAAAAGTGCTGATGCCCCCCGAAGCGCAGAAAGTAGAAAAGACATTGCGCAACGTTGGAGCCGGTAAACTGGTAGACGATGCTATTCTGAGCCTGAACCGCGCAGCAGAAGATGCATCCAAATCGGCCGCTCCCATTTTCCTGGATGCCATTAAAGGCATGAGCGTGCAGGATGCCCTGGGCATATTGAAAGGCGCCGATACAGCCGCCACCTCCTATCTTAAAAAATCAACCACGGTAAAGCTGACCGCCGCTTTCAAACCTATTATTGACAGCTCTCTTCAAAAAACCGGTGCTACCAAATACTGGGCTGCGGTCTTTGATAAATACAATAAGCTGCCTACCACCTTCAATAAGGTGAATACCGATCTTACCGGCTATGCTACCGAAAAAGCCCTTTCCGGCATTTTCTATTATGTAGCGCAGGAAGAAGCAAAAATCCGTAACAACCCGGCCGCAAGGGTAACGGATATACTGAAGAAGGTGTTTGCCAAATAATTTTATTAATTAAGAGTTAAGAATTATGAATTATGAATTGGGCGATGGCAATCAATGCCGCAGCTTATATTCATAATTCATAATTCTCAATTCATAATTTTTCTTACTCCAGCTCCGCCAGCTTCTTAGCGCTGCTGGCGTTGCCCGGTTGCAACTCCAGTACTTTACGGTAATAGTTCCGGGCTTCCTCCTTACGTTTCGTCCGGCGGTAAAAATCGCCAAGGCTGTCATACACGTTGGCCGATGCGGGGTATAGCGCAGCGTTTAGCTGCAATGCCAGTTCCGCTTTCTCTTCCTGGCCCGCGGCAGCCATCCATACATAACCCAGTGAATTCAGCTCGGTTTCCGAGGTTACTTCCGGCTTCAGTAATGCCAGGGTGTTTTCCTTATCCGCCACCAGGGCGGCCGGTGTTTTTTTCGTTAAAAGCCGGAGCAGGTAGGCGGCGCCGGGATAGCTGGGGGTATAAGCCTCTCCCCTGGCAATCCGCAGCAGGTCGCTTTCAAGCGATACCACCGGGTGCTCCACAATACGGTTCATTTCTTTATGGTGGTAGTATACCAGCAGGTCGGGCACGCGGAAGATGCCTTTCCCTTTTTCTTCATGCGCAGGGCTTTGCTTGTACACGCTGTCGTGCACATCTACCATAACCAGTTTTATTTGCGCGGGCTGTACGCCGGCATAACGCAGTATTTTCAGCATACGCGGTATTTCACGCTTACTGTCGCCGCACCAGGTACCCATAAACAACTCGAAGGTTTTGTCTTTTAATAAAGGTGCCAGCTGCCCGGCGGTTAACGAATCAACGGTATAGCCGGCATAGTTTTTATTAAACCAATCGCCGTAGGGTGGTCGTTCCAAATCTTCGGCAGAGTGGGTGCCCAGCAGCATGGGGTTGCCTCTTGTATCAAGGTAAGTAGTTGTACCAGCGGCCTGTGAAGCGGCGGCGCTTAATTTACGGTTACAGGCATACGACAGGGTAATGGCCAATACGGCCAGGTATATGAATTTCATATTTGGAAAATGTGAAAATGTGATTAATGTGGTAAATGCGAAAAGAAATGGATATGGGAATGCACGTATGTGCAAATGGGCCAGGCCTTCACTTACACATTATCACATTGCCATATTTCCACATTTCCCCGGCGGGTGGAAGACGGTATTGTAATACCCGTGGTACAATGCTTCGGTATGACCGTTCATATAAATAACGGCGGGAGCAAAGGAGATACAGTTAAAAGCGGCGCTGTTATCGAGATGATAGAGATCTTCTGCCTGCGGCAGCTGAAAGGTAGTGGAATGTGCCTGCTTGTTGGTTTCGGCATCTGTGGCAGTTACCAGTTGTTTTTCGCAATCGCAATGAAAAGTACTGGTTTGCCGGTAGGTGGCGGCGGTACAGATACAGAAATTAACCACCTTTCCAAACTGGGAAAAGAAAAAGATAAGGAAAGCCAATATGGCAAAGGGCTTTTTCATGCCTGTTGCCTTAAAGATAATCATTTTTAGCTGATATAGTTTACCATTGCTCAAATACGATTTTGCCGGCAAGCAGCATTTGCGGAATTTTGCAGCGGCAACTATGATCAACAGAACCATCACCGCTTATCGCAATGCATACACCGGCTTATCGCGCTCTACCTGGCTGCTGTCGGTAGTTATGCTCATCAACCGCAGCGGTACCATGGTGGTGCCCTTTATGAGTCTTTACCTTACCAGCAATAAGATGAATTACAGTATTGGGAAGGCTGGTATCGTATACGGGTTATTCGGTGCGGGCGCTTTCAGCGGCGCCTGGCTGGGCGGAAAGCTCACCGACCGGATCGGTTTTTACCCGGTGCAGCTTATCACGCTGCTCGGTGGAGGCGTTTTATTCATCGTGCTGGGACAGATGAAAACCTTCCCGCTTATCTGCACTTTTTCGTTTATACTGAGCTTTGTCAATGAAGCGTTCCGGCCGGCCAATTCTACCGCCATTGCCTTTTACAGCAAGGCGGAAAACAGAACGCGTTCCTATTCGCTCAACCGGCTGGCCATCAATCTTGGGTTTGCCGTGGGCAGCGCCCTTGGCGGTATTATTGCCAAATACAGCTATGAGTGGTTGTTTTGGGTAGACGGGATCACCAATATTGTTGCGGCTGGCCTCATGTGGTTTTTTTTAAAACCGGTGGGTTATAAACCCCCGCATAAAGAGAAAGTGGTGGCATTGCCCAAAGATTCGGTATACCGCGATGGCACGTATCTCTGGTTTATTCTCCTGGTAAGCATGTTTGCCTGCTGCTTTTTCCAGTTGTTTACCAACCTCTCGGTATACTACAAGCTCCGGCTGCATTTTACCGAACCGTTTATTGGCCTGCTCATGGCCATCAATGGCATATTAATAGTAGCTATTGAAATGGTACTGGTATATAAACTGGAAGGAAGAAAAAGGGGCACTTATTATATCACGCTGGGCGTATTCCTTACCGGTCTTGCCTTCCTGATGCTTACCCTGTTTTCCATGAATCATGCCCTGGCCTTTGTCCTGGTGCTTATCATTACGTTTGGCGAAATTACGTCCATGCCCTTTATGAATAATTTCTGGACCAACCGGGCAAAATCCTATAACCGGGGGCAGTATGCGGCATTGTATACCATGGGCTGGTCGGCCGCGCAGACAATGGGGCCGATGATAGGGGCGCAGGTAGCCGATCATGCCGGCTTTAACTGGTTGTGGTGGGGAGTAGCCGGGCTTTCCTTTCTTACGGCGTTTGGCTTTTTCCGTTTGCACCGGAAGATGGGGAGCCGCAAGCCGGTACTCTCCGAAAAAGACATTACCGCTACCCCGCCTGTACTGGAGGCGCCTTAACCCACGGCTTCACTCAGCTCCAGCCAGCGCAGTTCTTTTTCGTCCAGCAATTGCGTTACCTCGGTGACCCGAACGGACAAGCGCTGTAATTCTTCAAACGGCAGGTAGCCGCTGTTGATTTTTTCGGTGAGGACCGCCTTTTCATTGGTCAGTGTTTCCATTTCTTTTTCCAGCAGCTCAAATTCACGTTTCTCCTTATAACTCAGGCGCTTTTTCTCCGTTGCTGCCAATGCAGGTGCCGGGGCGGGCTTTTCTTCTTTTTTCTCCGACATGGCCGTGCCTACATTCGAGAGTTTTTCATCTTCCTTCAGCGCTATGCGGTACTGGGAGTAGTTGCCGGGAAAATCGCGTATATCGCCATCGCCCTGGAATACAAACAGGTGATCCACCAGGCGGTCCATAAAATAACGGTCGTGCGATACAATGAGCAGGCAGCCCTGGTAATCGCCCAGGAAATTTTCGAGCACCCCCAGCGTTTGCAGGTCCAGGTCATTGGTAGGCTCATCCAATATTAAAAAGTTGGGATTGCGAAACAGGATGCCCAGCAAATGCAGGCGCCGTTTTTCGCCCCCGCTCAGTTTAGATACATAAGTATACTGCTGGTCGGGTGTAAACAAAAACAACTCGAGGAACTGCGAAGCGCTGAGCGAACTGCCATCTGCCAGCGGAAAATGTTCAGCAATATCCTTTACAAATTCAATAACGCGTTTGTCCTCTTTTATCACCAGCCCCTGTTGCGAATAGTTGCCAAATACAATGGTGTCGCCAATATTTACCTTACCGCTGTCTACCGGTTCCAGCTGCTGCAAAATATTAAGGAAGGTACTCTTGCCGGCGCCGTTCTTACCCACTACGCCAATGCGGTCGCCTTTTTTAAACGTATAATCGAAGCCTTTGAGGATTTTTTTCTCGCCATAGCTCTTGTACACTTTTTTCATTTCGGCAATCTTGCCGCCCAGGCGGGTCATCTTTACCTGTAGCTGCACGCGCTCGTCTTCCATGCGTTGTTTGGCTTTTGCTTCCACTACATAAAAACTGTCCTGCCGGCTCTTGCTCTTAGTGGTGCGGGCCTTGGGTTGCTTGCGCATCCATTCCAGCTCTTTGCGGTAAAGGTTTTTTGCTTTATCAATACTGGCCGCTTCGCTTTCTATACGGGCGGCTTTTTTCTCCATGAAATTGGCGTAATCGCCTTTGTATACAAAAAGCGTTTCGCCGTCCATCTCCCAGATTTCTTCGCATACCGCGTCCAGGAAATAACGGTCGTGGGTCACCATCAGCAGGGTCACTTTTTCCTGGTTCAGGTAATGTTCCAGCCATTCCACCATTTCCACATCAAGATGGTTGGTAGGCTCATCCATGATCAGCAATACATGTTTGTGCTCAAACCCGATATCAATCAATGTTTTTGCCAGCGCCACCCGTTTGCGCTGCCCGCCCGAAAGCGTACCGGCCAGTTGGTTGAGGTGGTGTATATTCAGCTTGCCCAGTATCTGCTTTACCTTGGTATCAAAATCCCAGGCGCCCAGCTCATCCAGCTTTACAATGGCGTCGCCTATTTTATCGGCGTCTTCGGCATCGCTGGCGGCTTCGTATTCCTTGATGGCATTGATAACAGGATGGTTGTGGTTGAAGATATTGTCGAGTATCGATTGCTCGTCCATGAATTGCGGGTCCTGCTCAAACAGGGCAATGGTCACATCTTTATGCACCCATACTTTGCCGCCTTCGGCGGTTTCCTTACCGGACAGTATTTTAAGCAGGGTACTCTTGCCGGAGCCGTTTTTGGCCACCAGCGCAATTTTATCACCTTCCTCGATATGAAATGTAATGCCGGAAAACAGGGGCTTAACGCCGTAACTCTTGCTGAGTCCTTCTACAGAAACATAATGCATATACCTGGGATGACCGGTTTAAAGATTGTTTTTTCGGGCCGGCGGGCGTAAAGATACGCTTTTAGGGGCAAGGGGCAAGCTATAAGCTGCAAGCTACAAGGCCCCGGCTGCGCAAAAGTACTTGCAGCTTGCGGCTTGTAGCTCAGTCTTATGTAATTCTTCTTTCTCCTGCATCTACCCTGTACTAAAAACAGTAACATGAAAAAAGCGCTTTTTCTTTTTTATGCCATCGTAGCTGCGGCAGGTCATCTTTTTGCCGGCGATGAAAAAAATATTGTCCCTTCCACGCTGCAATCGGCTACCGTGTACCGGAGCGGGGCAGAGCTGGTACATACCGCCAAAGCGGTGTTAAAACAGGGAAATAATGAATTGATCATCGACGATATCAGCAATTCGGTCGATATGAGCAGTGTACAGGTAAACTGCGATGAAAAGATCACCATCATGTCCGTAGCGTTTTCAACCGATTACCTCAAACCCGTGGTAAAATCAGCGCTGGTAAAAAAACTGGAAGACTCTACGGAAATCATGGAAAAAGAGTTGTCGAAAGTACAGGTTATGCTGACCACCGATAAAGAACTCCTGGACCTCCTCAAAGCCAATAAGGAAATCAGGGGCACGCAAACCGGTCTTAACGTAGCTGAATTAATGAAGATGGTAGAGTACTATAAAAACAAAGTGCTGGATTTGCAAAACGAGATAGCCCTGTACAGGGACAAAGAAGATAAACTGAAAGCAATTCTCAGTAAACTAAGCCGGCAGGTAAGAGAAGAAGAGCAGAAAAACACTCCGCCTACGGGCAAGCTGGTATTGCA
>JACXTT010002530.1_pt1 | contig 28882 bp, 23 predicted proteins | sample 9270951 | NCBI WGS metagenome assembly JACXTT01 (sample SAMN15532306, study PRJNA645909) | rock metagenome | isolation source: weathered quartz diorite | place: Puerto Rico | collected 2017-06-21 | reverse complement strand
AATTACCCTTCAGTTTTCTTTTACTGTTGTTCGAGAATTTTTTTCGCAACGGTATTCTGATTTTTGGAGGCGGGCAGGGGCTTGTCCCTCTAATGTACACCGAGTTTGTGGAAGTAAAGCATTACCTGGGAGCTTCTGAATTCCTGTCCGGATTTGCATTACAACAAGCGTTACCAGGACCTACCTTTTCATTTACTTCATTTATCGGTAGTATGACCCTGGGTAATAAAGGTTTTGGTTTATGGGGACAAATTCTCGGTAGCGTTATCGCCGTGATCGGTATCAACCTGCCGGGATTGATATTGATACTATTCATCGTGCCATTCTGGGAGGACTTGAAAAAAATAACCCGTATTCGTAATTCACTAAGCGGTATAAGCGCCGTCGCAGTAGGTTTTATGGCAACAGCGTTAATATTATTGGTAAGGCCATTCGGAACAGACTGGTTGGCTTATGCATTGATGATTGGCTCCTTTAGCCTGCTATATTTTACTAAAATAAAAACCCCGATCGTTATTATTATCGGGGTCGTTTTGGGGTTGATATTTTAGTTTGGTTGTATTAGTTTTACCACTTCAACCAATACAACCAGTATAACCATTACAACTAAAAAGGAGCATCATCATCACCAATTTCATTTGCTCTTGACGGACGGATTATGAAGTTGCTTGGTTTATCAAAATCCTGTGAAGGAGTTAAGCCTGTAAATGGCGTGCCTTGAGGCAGGAATGATCCGCCCTGATCTAAATCCTGGAACTTAACGAATTTACCCACGAACTTCAACCGCACAATACCTGTTTCACCGTTACGGTGCTTGGCTATAATTACCTCACCTACACCATTTGTCGGGTTGCCGTATTCATCCTCGGTCATGCCGTAATATTCGGGACGATATAGGAATAGTACCATATCCGCATCTTGCTCGATGGAACCAGACTCACGTAAGTCGGACAGCATTGGACGTTTAGAAGCGCCTGGCCTGTTTTCTACCGCACGGCTCAACTGAGACAGGGCTATTACTGGTACATTTAGCTCTTTAGCAACAGATTTTAAAGCACGGGATATGCTACCAATTTCCTGTTCGCGGTTACCGCCGCCTTTGCCGTCGCCGCTTTTACCCTGCATCAACTGGAGGTAGTCGATAATGATCAATTGAATATCGTGCTGGGATTTTAAACGGCGGCATTTTGCCCTGAATTCGAAGATGTTCAATGCCGGAGTGTCGTCGATAATCAGGGGGGCCTGTTCAAGCCTGCCTATTTTAGAGTGTATCTGCTGCCACTCCCATTCTTCCAGAGTACCTTTGCGAATTTTTTCTTGCTCAATTTCTGTTTCACCGGATATCAAACGGTTAACTAACTGTATCGACGACATTTCTAAAGAGAACACCACAACCGGGCGGTTAAAATCGACAGCCGCATTACGCGCACAGCTTAATACGAAAGCTGTTTTACCCATCGCCGGGCGGGCCGCTATGATCACCAAATCTGATTTCTGCCAACCGGAAGTCATTCTATCCAGATCTGTAAATCCAGATGCAACACCAGTTAGGCCATCCTTTTTGTCTTTTAAAGCCTCTATCTCCTTCAGAGTCTCGTGCATAATATCATCCATCTTGCGGGAATCGCGGCGAAGGTTATTTTGCGCGATATCGAACAGGTTCTTTTCGGCTTTATCCAATAGGTCGAGTACGTCTGATGTATCTTCATAAGCACTATTGATTACCTCAGTTGAGATACGGATCAGTTCGCGCTGAATGAATTTTTGAATGATAATGCGCGAGTGGTATTCAATGTTGGCTGCGGAAGCCACCCGGTTGGTGAGTTCAGTAATATAATAAGCACCGCCTATCATTTCCAGTTCACCGAACTGGCGCAACTGGGCCGTTACGGTCAGGATATCCACCGGCGATGTTTTTTCAAATAAATACCGTATGGTCTTGAATATTTTCTGGTGACTGTCTTTGTAAAAGACCTCGGGTTTAAGTATGTCAATCACAGAGGATAATGCATCCTTCTCAAGCATCAGTGCTCCGAGCACAGCCTCTTCCAAATCGACTGCCTGAGGCGGTAACTTACCGAGACCGCCGTAGGGTGTTGGGGTAGTAATTCTGCTGCGTCTTTCATTGGTGGTGGGCTTGTTGTAAGGGTTATCGTTCTCCAGAATCATAACCCAAAAATATACGAAAAAATCACGATTTGACTCAGCCTTTAAAACTTTTTTAAGAGATTCTATGAAAGGCTAAACTGACAAGAAAATAAATAATTTGTAAATAATTAATTAACAGCGATTTGTTGAAAAATTTAATTTATCGCTGTAAATCAGTCATTATGTATACTTGTTGGTAAATAATACTTTCCAAATGCACTTTAAAAAAATGATAAAAATGCTATACTTTATAAGCGCATTGCAATACGATTAATATGGCTAATTTTGCCGCTTCAATTAACTTATAAATAATGGCTTATTATAACAGGGAAAGCAGGGAAAATAATCAGATGGTTTTTGGCATACGTGCTGTAATAGAGGCAATTCGTTCGGGTAAGGAGATCGAGTCGCTATATATACAAAGAGGTATCGGCGGAGGTTTGCTTAACGAGCTGAAAACTCTCATGCACGAGCATGGGATTGTCGGTCAACAGGTACCGATAGAAAAGCTAAACCGTATTACTCAAAAAAATCATCAGGGAGTTATCGCTGTTATTTCGCCTATTGTTTATCAGAAAATAGAAAACATTATTCCGGATGTATTTGAAAAAGGGGAGACCCCACTAATCCTAGTGCTGGATGGCATTACGGATGTACGTAATATGGGCGCTATTGCCCGCACTGCCGAATGCGCGGGTGTACATGCTATAGTGATCCCAGCCAAAGGCTCCGCACAGATCAACGCCGATGGTATCAAAACTTCAGCAGGAGCACTATATAAGATTCCGGTCTGTCGTCATGACAACTTTATGCAGACTATTCGTTTCTTACAGGAATCAGGCTTGCAACTAGTGTGCTGCACAGAAAAAACTAAGGACGATATTTACAAACCCGATTATACCTCGCCAACCGCTGTCATTATGGGCTCCGAAGAGGATGGTATCCGGAATGAGATCATCCGCATCTCAGATCATCTAGCTAAAATACCAATGTTCGGTGAGATTGAATCGCTGAATGTATCAGTATCGACGGGGATTATTTTGTATGAGGCGGTGAGACAGAGATCAGTGATTAGTTAATCGGTGATTGGTTAATCAGGGTTTTTCTGATCTCTGATCTCTGGTCACCGGTTAACTAATCACTAAACTCAAATATACTTCGCTCCAAATTTCGCCTTTACATCGGCTACTACCTGTTTTACATTCTGTTCCTGGTCGCGCGGGCAGATGAGCAGGGTATTGTTTGATTCTACTACGATGTAATCATGTAACCCTTGTAAAACCACCAATTTTTCGCCCGGAACGTTTACCATGCAATTGGAAGAATCATACATGATCACTTTTTCAGAGGGGATAACTACATTGCCTACATAGTCCTTTTCCGCAAGCTGATAAATGGATGCCCATGTACCCAAGTCGGACCAACCGAACTCCGAAGGCAATACATACACATTATCAGCTTTTTCCATAATGCCATAGTCGATAGAGATATTGGTGCATTGCAGGTAAGCCTTGTGAATATGCTTTTTCTCGTTATCAGAATTGTATACCGGACGTGCTTCGGCAAATATTTCATTCATTTCCGGCAGATAGCGATTGAAAGCTTTTAGGATCGCATCCGCTGACCATATGAATATACCTGCATTCCACAGGAAGTCACCACTTTGGATAAAGGTTTTTGCAATGTCCAGGGTTGGTTTTTCAGTAAAGGTTTTTACTTTATGGAAGTCTTCGCCCAGTATCTGGTCAGTATATTGAATGTAGCCATAACCGGTATCAGGGCGCGATGGCATGATGCCCAGGGTAATCAGGCATTGGTTTTCTGAAGCAATTTTCAGCGACTTTTCAATAGCAGTAATAAAAGCGGATTCATCCAATATCAAGTGATCCGACGGCGCAATCACTATAGACGCGTTGGGGTTAATGCTTTCTATCTTAAAACAACCGTACGCAATGCAGGGGGCAGTATTGCGCATCACAGGCTCGGTCAGTATCTGCTGATCAGCCATATCCGGTAATTGTTTTCTTACAAGATCGAGGTAATTATCATTGGTAACAATGTAGATATTTTCCTTAGGACAAACTTTTAAAAATCTTTCGTAAGTATTCTGTATCAGTGTTTTGCCTGTACCCAGTATATCGATAAATTGTTTAGGATATGATGTTCTGCTAATCGGCCAGAAACGGCTTCCAATACCTCCTGCCATGATGATAGCATAGTAGTCTTTATTCATGTTTGTGTTTGAAGAATTTTATTGCTGTAAACTAACGGCAAAAATGTAGAATATTCTGTAAATAATACACTAAATAAAATTACATAAAGTGCAGCTGTTTTTAACTTGTTTCAAAACGATTATAAAAAATAAATTGTTTTCATTTAAAAATCATTTTTGTATAAAATTTTAAACAAAACCCGCCGTTTATTTATAAAAATTTGTTATTTTGAGTTTTAAATTATAATTAAGGATAAGTTGTATAATGATTGAAACAAAACGGTCGCTTTTTGACAACCTGCAGAACTTTTTCGGGTTCGATAACTTCAAGGGGGAGCAGGAAGCGATTATAACCAATATCCTTGCCGGAAACGATACTTTCGTGATCATGCCAACCGGCGGGGGTAAGTCTATGTGTTACCAGTTACCGGCATTGATGAGCGATGGAACAGCGATTGTGATCTCGCCATTGATAGCACTGATGAAAAACCAGGTAGATCAATTAAGGGCATTTGGCGGCTCCGACAGCATTGCACATTTCTTGAACTCCTCATTAACCAAGGCTGAGATAGCCCGGGTAAAAGAAGATGTGCTTGGCGGAAAAACTAAACTTTTATACGTTGCACCTGAATCATTAACCAAACAGGAAAATGTTGATTTCCTGAGACTTAATCAAGTGTCCTTTGTTGCTGTTGACGAAGCTCACTGTATCTCGGAATGGGGGCACGACTTCAGACCTGAATATCGCAAAATCAGACAGGTAATCAGCAACATAGGGGATGATATTCCAATTATTGCCCTTACCGCTACGGCTACACCTAAAGTTCAGCAGGATATTCAAAAGAACCTGCAGATGAACAATGCAACGGTTTTTAAATCGTCCTTTAATCGTTCGAACCTATTTTACGAGGTGAAAGCAAAACGCAATGTGTTAAAGGAGATTGTAAAATTTGTAAAACAAAACGCCGGGAAGTCGGGAATTATATATTGCCTTAGCCGCAAAAAAGTTGAAGAAGTTGCAGAAGCACTTAACCTGAACGGTGTAAGGGCTTTACCTTACCATGCCGGACTTGATTCAAAAGTACGTGCCGATACACAGGATAAATTCCTGATGGAAGACGTGGATGTGATCGTTGCAACCATCGCATTCGGTATGGGTATCGATAAACCGGATGTTCGCTACGTAATTCACCACGACATGCCAAAGAGCATGGAAGGATATTACCAGGAAACCGGACGTGCCGGACGTGATGGCGGCGAAGGTGTTTGCGTGGCTTTCTATTCTGAAAAGGATATCGATAAGCTACAGAAGTTTATGAAAGACAAACCGGTGTCAGAACGTGAGATCGGCACACAGATATTGAAAGAGGTAATTGATTATGCGGAATCATCTGTATGCCGACGTAAACAATTGCTTCACTATTTTGGCGAGAATTTTAACGAAGCCGGCTGCAATAATATGTGCGACAATTGCTGCGCACATAAAGAGCATTTTGACGGCGAAGAGCATCTTCATAAAGTATTGAGCCTGATCAAACAATTGGGTGAAAAATTTGATGATGCCCACATCATCAGTGTATTGATGGGCAACGATAACCCTCAGGTGCATAATTATGAGCATCATTTGCTGGATGTGTTTGGATCGGGTAAGGAACAGGGTGAAAACCTATGGAATTCCCTTTTAAGGCAAGCGCTGCTGAATAATTATATTTCCAAAGATATAGATCAGTACGGCGTGTTGCGCTTAACCAAGTTAGGTAACTCATTCCTTGAAAATCCACACAGCATTCGTTTTATCATGAACAGGCCGATGGGTGCTACGGATGACGATGAGGATGCAGAAGGGCCAAAACAAGGCGGAGGGGCGTTAGATGCCGAACTGCTGCAAATGCTGAAGGACCTTCGCAAGAAGATCGCAAAGCAAAAAGGTTTGCCGCCGTTTGTGATATTCCAGGATCCTTCATTGGAGGAAATGTGCACGCACTATCCGATTACCACGGAAGAGCTGAAACAAATATCAGGAGTGGGAGCAGGTAAAGCCATGAAATTCGGCGCTCCGTTTATTGACCTGATCAAGAAATATGTTGAGGATAACGAGATCGACCGTCCAATAGATATGGTGATCAAGAGCGCTGCTAATAAGTCTGCACTTAAGGTTTATATCATCCAGAATATCGACCGTCATTTGAACCTGGAGGATATTGCCGCTTCAAAAGGCCTTACATATGAAGAGATACTGCGCGAGGTAGAATCAATTGTTAATTCTGGTACAAAACTCAACCTGAATTACTTTATTGATGAAGTAATTGATGAAGACAAGCAGGAAGAGGTGTTCGATTACTTTAAATCAGCCGAAATAGACTCAATTGATGACGCGTTGGTTGAACTTGGCGCTGACGACTATACCCGCGAAGAAGTGCAATTGATGCGAATCAAGTTCATGTCTGAAATGGGTAACTAAGCAAAAAGCTGAAAAGTCTAAAGCAGAAAACTATAAAAGAGAAAGCCGGATCATCAAGTCCGGCTTTGTTATTTTATGATAACTCTGATTAACTGATAATTGGTTAACCGATCGCTATCTATCAATTACTTCGCCACAATCTTAAACTCCGTCCGACGATTCTTGCCGCGATTTTCATCGTTATCATTAGGAGCTATCGGCTGAGTTTCTCCATAGCCTTTGTAGACAAGTCGCTCCGCCTGTACGCCGTTTCCCAATAAATATTGATAAACTGATTTGGCCCTGTTTTCTGAAAGTATTTGATTCGATTGCGCTGTGCCGACATTATCTGTATGACCGGAAACCTCGATCTTAATATTCGGGTTTAATTCTAAAAAGTCGATCAGCTTTTTCAGCTCTGGTTTCGATTCATCTTTTATATCCCATTTATTGGTATCAAAGAATATATTTTTCAGGACCACCTTGTTTCCCACAGCGATAGGCTGCAGCAAAGCAAGTATATCAAACGGATTTTTATCATTGCGCCCGACCAGTGAGAAGTTGGCCGAGTAGAAAAGGTACCCATTTCTCGAAACATTTAGCCCATAGTTATGGCCCGTTGTCAGCGTGGCAAGAAAATCGCCTTTATCTTCCGAACTATAATCTTGGAAAACAGGCTTGTCACTTGCGAGGTCAATTATTTCTACTGCTGATTCCAGTGGCTGTTTGGTCACGGCATCCTCCACAATTCCCTTCACATAAGTTACCAGACGCGGTCTTAGCTTCTGCGGAAGCTCGAAAGTATAAATGTCAAAACCACCTGCTCCGTTCAGATTGTTGGACGAAAAGAATGCATAATTGCCGTTTGCTGTCAAAGTCAATCCATTTTCGTCACCGCTCGAATTAATAGGGTAGCCCAGGTTTTCCGGTTTTTGCCATTTGCCGTCTTTTCCTAATCTGCTAACGAACAGATCTTTTCCCCCTAAACCCGGCCAGCCGTTGGAGCAAAAGTATAGGGTGCTGTCATCCGGGTGAATAAAAGGTGATTGCTCGTCAAAGGATGTATTGATGTTTGGGCCAAGGTTTTCAGGCTCAGACCAGCCTTTATCTGTTAAATTGGATTTCCAGATATCATAGCCTCCATAGCCACCCTTACGATTGCTGACAAAATACAACGTACGGCCATCTGAACTGATAGACGGTTGCGCTTCCCATCCCGGCGTATTTACCGGCGGACTAATATCAAAAGGCTTGCTCCAGCCTTCGCCTTTCTTTTGGGAGATATAGATATCACACCGACCCAAGCCATCCGGGCGGTTACATCCGGTAAAGAATAATATTTTACCATCCTGGGATAACGACAATGCGCCTTCGTTATATTCAGGTGAATTAATATTGTCACTCAACGGAACAGCTGTTTGCCATTTACCGTTTACTTTAACGCTTTTATAAAAATCTTCATTACTGTTGATTTTCCTCGTAAAGATGATTGTACTTTCATCAGCAGTAAGCGCCGGAAAATACTCATCATCAGCAGTATTGATCTCGGGGCCTAAATTAATTGGCTTAAACTCTACTGGATGTTGAATTGCGTCGAGGCTAAAATTACAATCCTTTAAAAGCTTTTGCGCTAAAAAGGTGCTTTGAGGTGTCAAATGCTCCGTAAAAGTCAGGTATTTTTCAAGATGCTGCTTAGCATCGGCATAAGCGGCCAGGTGTATTTCACAATCGCCCATCTTAAAGTATATGGACTCGTTAAAGTCAGGATTAAGTTTCAGACATTGCCGGTATTGCGCAACCGCCTCTTTATATTTCCATTCCTTCCGGTAAACGTCGGCCAATTGGGCGTGAGCCTCAATAAATTTAGAATCTTCATCTATAGCTTTCAGTAATTCAGCCACAGCTTCATCAAACATATGATCGTCCAGGTTTTGCCCGGCAAGCGCATAATGCTTGATAGCCTGCTCGTTAGTCGTGCTATAATGTCTTTCCTGGGCAGATAAAGAGACGAGGAGGGATAAAAAAAATACCGATAAGAAAAAAACTTTCATTGTAGATAATTAATACGGTATTTGGTATCCTAAGTTACGTGTTTTACGGAATATTCAAATATTTATGGGTTTGTAAGGATATTTCCCATTTTGGGTTGTTCATTACATAATCCACTATGAGCGGGGTCATTTCCTTCGCTTTTGACCATTCTGGTTGAAGATACAATTTGCAATCGGGTGATACCAGTTTTGCATGCTCTTCGGCCCATGCAAAATCTGATTTATTGAATACGATTACTTTAAGTTCATGTGCGTGCGCTGCGATGCCCGGCGATGGTGATTTGAATTTCTTGGGCGACAGACATATCCAGTCCCAGTTACCTGAAAGGGGATAGGCACCCGACGTTTCAATAAACGTCTTGATGCCTTTTTGCTGCAATTGCTTAGTCAGATAATCAAGATTGTATAGCAAAGGCTCTCCGCCGGTTACTACAACCGCTTTTGATGGGTATTTGGAAGCGTTTTCAACTATCTGGTCTGCTGCGGTAAGCGGATGCAATTCAGCATCCCAGCTTTCCTTTACATCGCACCAGTGGCAGCCCACATCACACCCGCCAAGGCGGATAAAATAAGCGGCCTTACCGGTATTAAACCCCTCGCCCTGTATCGTATAAAATTCTTCCATTAAAGGAAGGAATGTGCCATCTTCCGGAACCTGGTGTGCCATAATTAAGGTTGCAAAATTACCTTTTTAAGCTGAGATAGGAAAGTGGAATAACAGCAACGGTTTGGTTTTTACTTTAAAAGGATAAACCTAAAAATAAGATTATCAATAAATTGTTTTTTGATGGATTATTTGAGTTTTCTCTTTTAAAAGTCCGCTAAATTTTTTATTATTACTTAAATTGTTAGTTATGCGCAAACTCTACATTTTGACTATGGCTTTGGCGATTTTTTGCCTGACATCGTGTGTAGATGTGGAGGAGCATTACGACTTCAAAGCTGACGGTTCATGCAAGGTTGCTTATAGTTTTGACATGAGTAAAGCTGTATCCGTATTAATGAATTTAATGTCTGATTCAGTAAAAGCGACACCTCAGTTTGCTGTTATAAAAGATACTACACTGAATTTCTATAGCGCTTTACCCGACAGTACACAACAGCGCATGACACTGAACGAATCTAATCTGGCAAAAAGCAGCAATCTGTCAGTAAAAATGAATTTGCAGAAAAGCCTGATGAAGATAAGCATTACCCATGATGCAAAAGACGCTGCTGACCTTCAATATTATCTAAGGAATATTTCAAAAATAGAATCGAATAGCAACTTAAAAGGCGTAACTAAGGATAAAAATACCCGCGATTTTGACGCAAGCCAATTAATAAGCGGTCAGGACTATTATACTTATGAAGTAAGTCCGCATAAATTTTATCGTATAATCGATAAGGCCAAATTCAATGCTTTTCTAAAAAAGACTCGATCTACCTTTGCTATGGCCAAAGCAATGCTGATCGATATGCCTTACAAGGTGGTTCTTAATTTTGCCAAACCGGTAAAGAAAATAAACAATCCAAAGGCAATAATCTCTGCTGACAGGAAAAGAGTTATACTTCAAACCAATATGGACGAGATAATCAAAGATCCCAACGTAATGAATTTGAAGATCGACTTTTGATCTATGAACTGGTACCCAATACCTGATATAAAACTCACCGGAAAACCATTCATAAAAAAGGGAAAAGCAGCGGGCAAAACGATATGCCTGGTAAGTGTTGATGATAAGGTATATGCGCTAGGTGCCCGATGCCCGCACGCTGGCGGCGACTTAACGAAAGGATGGTGTAAAGAAGGAAAACTTATTTGCCCTGTGCATCGTTATTCATTTAGCCTTGAGACCGGCAGAGGGAGCGAGGGGCAGAATGACTATATCGAAAGTTACCCCGTTGAGATAAGGGACGGAGTGATCTATGTAGGCATCAGGTCGTTTTGGGATAAGTTGAAACAAGCATTTAAATCATGAGTACTGCAGAGATCGATTACCTGACCAAAGATTTTTACCGGGCAATCAGTTTTGATCAATCAACACCGCCGGATTTTACGCCGGTGAAAATATTGTTCTATGGACCAGGCATGCTGATCAACAATACCTTTAGCAAGCCCATAACTTTTACCGCAGAAAGTTTTATAAAAGCGATGGAATCTCAGGCTGCTGACAGAGCAATAGAGCAGTTTATGCAACGTGAACTTTGCGCAAACACCGAAATATTCGGCAAAGTTGCACATCGGGTTAGCGTTTATGAATACAATTTTGCCGACCACGAAATGCCAAATTTACCCCGTGGCATCAACTTCATCCAATTCGTACAAATAGAAGGCCACTGGCGTATTTTATCAATGGCTTGGGCTGATGAGAATGAAAATCATTTGATACCGGAGGAATACTTAGTTGATAAGTTGGAGAGGTTATAAAGGTTATAATGGTTGAAGTGGTTAAAACGCCAGGCAACTAATCTTCAAGTGGTAGTGATTAATTAATGATGTCTCAATAAAACCCTTTTACAACCTTTATAACTTCTACAACTTTTACAACATTTACAACCAAATCACGAATACACTTCCTTCTTCGCAGAAGCCAATGTATTCTTAAGTAACCCAATAATAGTCATCAAACCTACGCCTCCCGGTACAGGAGTGATCCACGATGATTTTGGAGCTACATTCTCAAAATCAACATCGCCATACAGTTTATAGCCCGATTTGGTTACGGTTGATACTTCGCGGTTCATGCCAACGTCGATCACAATCACACCATCTTTCACCATATCAGCAGTAATAAAGTTCTTTTTACCAATGGCTACGATGAGGATATCAGCTTGCAGTGTATAATCTTTAATATTAGGTGTACGGCTGTGGCAAATAGTAACGGTGCAGTTACCTGGTTGGGTGTTACGTGCCATCAAAATGCTCATAGGCGAGCCGACAATATTGCTGCGGCCCACTACTACGCAATGTTTTCCAGTGGTATCAATGCCGTATTCCTTCAGCATTAAAGTAATGCCATAAGGAGTAGCCGGAATAAACGACGGTAGGTTACGCTGCATACGGCCCAAGTTGATAGGGTGGAAGCCATCAACATCTTTGCGATGATCGATTTGCTCGGTTACTTTTTCCGGGTCAATATGTTTTGGTAGGGGCAGTTGAACAATAATGCCATCAATATCCGGGTCAGCATTTAATTCAGCCACTTTTTTAAGTAGTTCTTCCTCGGTTACATCGCTTTCATAACGTACCAGGGTAGATTTAAAACCTACTTTTTCGCAGTTTTTCATTTTGCTGGCTACGTAAGTTTCGCTGCCACCATCATGGCCAACCAATACCGCAACCAGATGCGGTTTGCGGCCGGTATTTTCTAAAATTTTAGCTGCTTCCTCAGCTATTTCGCCCTTTAATTTTTCTGATACGTATTTTCCGTCGAGTAGATTCATTTTATATCGATTAGGGAATCAAGAGACGAGAGCCAAGAACCAAGACGGGAAATCTGTCCTGATTCTTGACTCTTGGTTCCTGACTCTAATTAGTCCAGTTTCAACACCGCCATAAACGCCGATTGCGGTATTTCTACGTTACCTACCTGGCGCATGCGTTTTTTACCTTTTTTCTGTTTCTCCAACAGTTTACGCTTACGTGAAATATCACCGCCGTAACATTTGGCGGTAACATCTTTACGTAATGCTTTCACTGTTTCTCGTGCGATGATCTTCGCACCGATAGATGCTTGTATAATGATCTCGAATTGCTGGCGAGGTAATAACTCTTTTAGCTTTTCGCATATCTTTTTACCAAAGTCATAGGAGTTGCTGCGGTGGATCAAGGATGACAAAGCATCAACTGGTTCACTATTTAAGCGGATATCCAGACGTACTAAATCCGATTGGCGATAACCTATCTGATGATAATCAAATGATGCATAGCCTTTTGAGATAGTTTTTAGCTTATCATAGAAATCGAACACGATCTCGCCCATTGGCATCTCAAAGATCAACTCAACACGATCTGAAGTAAGATAAGATTGATTGATAATAGCGCCACGTTTCTGAATACACAGCGACATTACCGGGCCAACAAATTCGGATTTGGTAATGATGGTTGCTTTAATATATGGCTCCTCTACATAATCCAGTTTACTTGGATCGGGCAGATCGGACGGGTTATTTACGTGTAACTCTTCGCCTTTGGTTGTATAAGCCTTGTACGACACGTTGGGGACGGTAGTGATTACCGTCATATTGAACTCGCGCTCCAAACGTTCCTGTATGATCTCCATGTGCAGCATCCCGAGGAAACCGCAACGGAAACCAAAGCCTAAAGCAGCGGATGACTCTGGTTCGAAAACCAGCGAAGCATCGTTTAGCTGCAGCTTTGCCATTGATTCGCGAAGTTCTTCGTAATCTTCAGTATCAACCGGATAAATACCGGCAAATACCATTGGCTTTACTTCTTCAAAACCCTGTATGCCGCTTTCGCACGGACGTTCAACATGTGTTATCGTGTCACCAACTTTTACTTCGCGTGCTTCCTTTATACCCGAGATAATATAACCAACATCCCCGGTTTTTATCACATCTTTTGGCAGCTGGTTTAACTTCAATGTGCCTACTTCATCTGCAAGGTATTGCTTTTCGGTAGCCACAAATTTTACTTTATCGCCTTTCCTGATCTCGCCGTTTACTACTTTAAAGTAAGCGATGATACCACGGAATGAGTTAAATACCGAGTCGAATATCAATGCCTGTAATGGAGCCTGAGGATCACCAACAGGAGCAGGGACACGCTCTACAATAGCACGAAGAATTTCGTGCACCCCCATGCCGGTTTTTCCCGAAGCTGCAAGAATCTCTTCACGTTTGCAGCCCAGCAAGTCAACTATCTGATCTTTCACTTCCTCCGGCATAGCACCGGGAAGGTCCATCTTATTTAATATTGGAATGATCTCCAGGTCGTTTTCCAAAGCCAGGTACAGGTTAGATATGGTTTGCGCCTGGATACCTTGCGCAGCGTCCACAATCAGCAAAGCGCCTTCGCAAGCAGCAATAGAGCGGGAAACTTCGTATGAGAAATCCACGTGTCCGGGCGTATCGATCAGGTTCAGAACATATTTCTTACCATCAAGAATATAGTCCATTTGTATAGCGTGGCTCTTGATTGTAATACCGCGCTCACGCTCCAGATCCATGTCGTCAAGCAACTGTGCCTGCGATTCGCGCTGGGTAATGGTATTGGTATATTCAAGTAACCTGTCGGCAAGTGTACTTTTACCGTGGTCGATATGTGCTATAATACAAAAATTACGTATGTGCTCCATTTGAAGCGCAAAAATAGCTTTTTAAGGCGAGATTTTTGAGGATTTCGAATTTCGGAATTTCGATTTCGGATTTATGGTTAATTTGTGATTGTTCAAAATGAAACACTGTTAGTGCATCTGAATTTATTGGGCTGGGATATTTGGGGCAGATAAGAGATTATTAACGCAATTCATCTGACACTGCCTCTGCGTACTTTTTAACATGGAGAATAATAAACTTTGCCAGTTGCTCCTGTTCGTCAATGCTCATAACCGAACCATCATATATCCAATAGCCTTTTACATCAAACAATATCCTGCCCAAATAGTCAGAATGCTCGTCGAACGCGTTGTACAGATTATAAGCAATAACCTTGCTTCCAACACTGTGGTCAAGCACCACATGTATAATCTCGCCTGTACCATTTTTCCGTTTTATCCAAACTTTCGTTTCTGTTATCAAACTAATATGTTTCATCATAACAAAACAAAAATGAAAATTATTTGCTAAAAATACTAAAAATATTAGCAATTTTGTTATCTGTAATAAACAGTTATGCCAGATACCAAAAGGGACATAATCAGCAAGTTGCAAAAAGATATTTTGCTTTGGGAGGGATTTAAACCGCCCCGGGCAGATAATGCTGATGTTTTTGGTCTCGGGCCTGTAGAAGCCGCTTTTCCCAATGGCGTTTTTCCTGTCGGTGCTCTGCATGAGTTAGTTTGCCCAACGCCAGAGCAGGCAGCAGCAACATCCGGTTTCATAGCAGGAATACTAGGAACACTGATGAAACAAGGCGGCACCTGCCTTTGGATAGGTTCATCAAGAAAACTCTTCCCATCTTTTTTGAGTGTGTTTAATGTAGAACCCGACAGAGTGATCTTTATAGACCTGAAAGGAGAAAAAGATGTGCTATGGGTAACAGAAGAAGCTCTGAAATGTGAAGGCTTGACCGCAGTTATAGCAGAATTGCAGGATATCAATATTGCACAATCACGTAGACTTCAACTGGCAGTTGAAAGCAGTAGGGTAACGGGATTTATTTTGCGAACAGACCTGAATAAAACCAAAACAAGTACCTGTGTGGCACGCTGGCGGATATCGCCAATATCAAGTGAGACAGAAGACGGTTTACCCGGTGTAGGCTTTCCGCGTTGGCAGGTTGAACTGCTTAAAGTGCGTAATGGCAACCCTGGGGTTTGGCGAATGGAATGGGCCGGCAGAAGTTTTGTATCGCTTGATGAAAAAGCAATAGCGTACGAAGCTTTGGAAAGGAGGGCTGGCTAATGATCAAAAGACGGTTTGTTTCTATATGGTTCCGTCATTTGATGACCGACTGGATGACTCTTCGCCATCCGGAATTTCGTGAATTGCCATTTGTTTTGACTACACCGGTTCGGGGACGTGTGGTTATCACGGCAGCTAATGCACCGGCAGAAATACAGGGAATTACTACCGGAATGGCTATGGCCGATGCAAGGGCCATTATCCCATCTCTTGAAATGATGGATGATATACCCGGACAGCCTGCCAAATTATTAAAAGCTTTGGGCGAGTGGTGCATACGCTACACACCATTGATCGCTGTAGATATGCCCGATGGATTGATATTAGATATTTCCGGATGTACTCATTTGTGGGGTGGTGAACGTGCTTATTTGGGCACAATTATTAAAACACTCAGAAGTAAAGGTTACGACGCCAGAGGGGCTATGGCTGATACGATAGGCACGGCCTGGGCGGTTGCACGTTTTGCTAAAGTAAAACCGATAATTGAACCAGGCGAACAAACGGAAGCTTTGCTATCTTTACCGCCAGCAGCATTACGACTGGAACCACTGACCCTTGAGCGATTACAGAAACTGGGGTTTTTCACCATCCAGGGATTTATTGGCATGGGTCGCTCGGTATTGCGGCGCCGTTTTGGACAAGCGTTTTTAATGCAGCTCGACCAGGCTTTAGGCAATGAAGATGAGCCCATGCAGTTGTTACAACCCATTGAGCCTTATCACGAACGCTTGCCATGCCTGGAGCCGATCAGAACAGCTACCGGGATTGAAATTGCAATCAAAAAGCTGCTGGAAACTATTTGTCGTCGTTTGGAAGGTGAGGGGAAGGGCCTGAGAACCGCTGTTTTAAAATGTTACCGAGTGGATGACAAAATCATACAAGTAAGCATCGGTACAAGCCATGCATCGCGTTATATCGATCACTTGTTTAAGCTATTTGAGTTAAAAATATCACTTATTGAACCTGCTTTAGGAATAGAGCTGTTTACCCTGGATGCATTAAAAGTAGAAGATGTTGAACCTGAGCAGGAAGTACTTTGGTCAACCACAGCGGGAGGGTTGGAGGATTCACACCTAACCGAGCTGCTTGATAAAATATCCAATAAAATGGGCTCAGCGAGTATTCATCGCTATTTGCCACAGGAGTGCCATTGGCCGGAGCGGTCAATAATGCCAGCCAAAACCTTGCAGGATAAACGTATGACAGCCTGGCGTACTGACAGGCCAAGACCATCTCTGTTATTACAAAAACCTGAAAAAATTCAAGTGTCGGCTCCAATACCGGATTATCCGCCAATGCTCTTTGTTTACAAGAATAAAGTTCATCAAATCAAAAAGGCGGACGGTCCGGAACGAATTGAGCGCGAGTGGTGGCTGGAAAAGGGTGAGCACCGCGACTACTATTATGTAGAAGATATGGATGGACAGCGTTACTGGTTGTTCCGCGTTGGGCACTACTCTGATGATCAGCCCAAAGAATGGTTTATTCACGGTTTTTTTGCCTGATGTTATGAGCTATACAGAATTACAGGTAACCAGCAATTTTAGCTTTCTACGAGGTGGCTCCCACCCCGAAGAATTGGTGCAGCAGGCCGCATTGCTTGGCTATACAGCCATTGCAATTACCGACCGTAATAGTGTGGCCGGTGTGGTACGTGCCCATAAAACTGCACAGGTTGAGGGCATTAAATTTATTCCTGCCTGCAGATTGGATTTGTTGGATGGGCCAAGCCTGCTTGCGTATCCGACTAATATTACTGCCTGGGGACGTTTATGTGCTTTACTCAGCAAAGGCAACCTGCGGGCTGAGAAAGGCAAATGTGATCTTTATAAGAATGACGTTTTTGAGCATGCTGAAGGGATAAAGTTCATCGCTATTGCACCTGAATCTTTAAATGAGAGATTTGACTTTGATGATTCATTTAAAAGAGATATCGAAGAATATCATAAAGTACTGGGCAATGATCTTTATATAGCCGCTAACCGGACTTATAATGGAGATGACGCTAAGCTGTTTCATCGTATTTCGCAATTGGGCGTCCCGATGGTAGCAACCAATGATATTTATTATCATGAAATACAACGGCGCGAATTGCAGGATGTGGTAACCTGCGTTCGGGAGAAATGCACTATAAATAATGGTGGGTTTAAATTGTATGCCAATGCGGAACGACATCTAAAAACAATTGATGAAATGGACCGCTTATTTCGCCAATATCCGGATGCGATAGCACGAACGCAAGAAATAACCGATGCTTGCCAATTTTCGCTGGACACACTGAAATATTTGGAACCGGAATGGAAAAGTCCGGATGGACGCACAGCCGATGAGCATCTTGCAGAACATACCTGGAATGGCGCTAAGAAACTGCTTGGGGATAAAATAACTCCTGAGATAATCACGCAGATCGAATTTGAGCTGGCTTTTTTTGCCCGGCGAAAACTGGCGCCTTATTTTTTGAGAATATACGAATACACCAATAAAGCAACTGAATTAGGTATCCTGCACCAGGGGCGGGGTTCGGCTGCAAATTGCACAGTTTGTTTTTGCCTGGGCATAACTCCTGTAAACCCCACCAAATCGAAAATGTTGTTCTCCAGATTCATGTCTGACGCACGTGATGAATGGCCCGATGTGGATGTTGATTTTGAGCATGAAAGGCGCGAAGAGATCATACAATGGATATACGAAACTTATGGCCGTGAGCATGCCGCCATTGTGGCTACTGTAACCCAGGAGCGGCATAAGGGGGCTATTCGGGATGTGGGTAAGGCGATGGGCTTGTCTGAAGATACGATCAAGAGACTTTCCGGTGCAATATGGGATTTTTCTGAAGAAGCATTTGACCGCCAACGGATACTTGAACAGGGGCTGAACCCGGATGATCTTCATTTGTTCAAAGTCTTGGAGCTGACTGACCAGCTAATGGGGTTTCCGCGACAATTGGGACAGCATACCGGGGGCTTTGTTATTACCCAATGCAAACTATCAGATATATGCCCGGTAATGAATGCCCGAATGGAAGACCGGACACAATTGGAGTGGAACAAAGACGACCTGGAAGACCTGGGAATTTTAAAAGTCGATGTGCTGGGGCTTGGCATGCTCACTTGTATACGCAAAGCATTCGACCTGGCTAAATCGAGTTACAACCTCGACCTCACTTTAGAGAACGTCCCTCAGGATGATGAAAAAGTCTATGATATGATCTGCAAGGCAGATACACTAGGCGTTTTCCAGATAGAAAGCCGGGCGCAGATGTCGATGCTGCCGCGATTAAAACCAAGAGTATTCTATGATCTTGTGATAGAAGTAGCTATAGTTCGGCCCGGACCGATACAGGGGGATATGGTACATCCTTATTTGCGCCGTCGTAATGGGGAGGAGCCGGAAGAATATCCAAAAGAAGAGTTAAGGGACATATTAAGCCGAACTAAAGGCGTACCATTATTTCAGGAACAGGCAATGGAGATTGCTATTGTAGCAGCAGGTTTTACCCCTGCTGAAGCTGATCAGCTAAGACGCAGCATGGCAACTTTTAAAGCGAAAGGTTTGGTAAGTCAGCATCGTAAAAAATTGGTAGATGGCATGTTGGCAAAAGGATATGAAGAAGAATTTGCGAACCGCGTATTTAAACAGCTGGAAGGATTTGGCAGCTATGGTTTTCCTGAAAGCCATGCCACCAGTTTTGCTCATTTGGTTTATATCTCTTGCTGGCTCAAATGCCATTATCCTGATGTTTTTACTGCGGCTTTGCTCAATAGTCAGCCTATGGGTTTTTATCAGCCTGCGCAGATCGTAATTGACGCACAAAAACATGGGGTCATCGTACGGCCGGTAGATATTAATCACTCCATGTGGGATAATACCCTGGAAGAAAAAGAAGGTGAATATTGTGCTTTGCGATTGGGTTTCCGGCAGGTAAAAGGATTGAAAGATGAAGAAATGCAATTGCTGATAGCAGCACGCGGAAACGGATATAAAAGCATCAACCAGTTGAGTGATGCAGGCATATCACAAGTTGCTATAGAAAAACTGACTGATGCAGATGCATTCAGGTCGCTTGAGCTTGATCGGAGGCAGGCTTTATGGGAGGTAGCTGCTCTTGGGGATAAACCTACTGGGGTCTTTACCGGACAGCCTTCTGAAAGTACAAAAGAATATCAAATGGCTTTACCTTTTATGACCAAGGCAGAACATGTGGTTCAGGATTATGCCGCTATTGGTTTGTCGTTAAAAGCGCATCCGGTGAGTTTTGTTCGCGAAAAGCTAAACCTCTTACATGTAAAGACAACCAGCGAATTATCTACTCTTAAAGATGGAGATTCAGTTAAAGTAGCCGGGTTGGTAACCGTCAGGCAACGGCCCGGCACAGCCAAAGGCATTTTGTTTATCACCATTGAAGATGAAACAGGATTCTCCAACCTGGTGGTTTGGGAAAAATTGTTTGACAAATACCGGAAAGAAATACTTCAATCACGTTTGTTAATGGTGGAGGGGAAGGTGCAGATAGAAGGCCTGGTTATCCATGTGATCGTTAACCGCTGTTTCAACCTGTCAAAATATTTATCTGACCTGGTGCCTCAAAAGAATGAAGATGTGCCGGTGCTTTCTTTGTCGCGTGCCGATGAGCGGACAGCCTCTGTACCTGATAAACGAATACTGGATTAAAATAAAGGGTTAGAAAAGGCTTTCCATAAAGTAAGGAATTTTCAGTAAGAAGATACTAAAACATTACAGCGCTTGAGTGATAAAACTTCAAGCGCCATAACGATAAGATCATTCTCCCCGTTTTAGACCGAATTTCTCTATTTTACTGTACAAGTGGCTACGTTGAATATCGATATCATCGGCAGTTTTGGATACGTTCCAGTTGTTTTTTTCCAGTTTGAATTTGATGTACTCGCGTTCTGCATAATCTTTGTATTCCTGGAAGTTGGCGAATTGATCAAAATCTGTTTCCGGGACCGCAGAAGTGCCATTGGTACTCGGAACAACAGCTGAAGGGTTAGCAAAGGCCCTTACATCATTATCCGTAATTATTTTATCGCTAAGGATGATCAAGCGTTCTACCATATTTCGCAGTTCGCGGATATTGCCGGTCCATGGTAATTTCTTTAACTCTTCAATGGCAGCATCTGATACTTTTTTCGGCGGCATACCATAATCGTTACATATCTCCTCAATAAAGGTTTGTGTAAGCATGCTGATATCATCTCTCCGTTCTGAAAGCGGCGGAACGTGGATAAGGATCACACTTATACGGTGGTATAAGTCCATCCGGAAGTTACCGAGTTCAATTTCCTTTAGCAAATCCTTGTTGGTCGCAGCAACTACGCGTACATCGACCTCTATTTCTCTTTCTCCGCCTACACGTGTTATTTTATTTTCCTGTAATGCGCGCAGTACCTTGGCTTGTGCGGAGTGGCTCATATCGCCGATCTCATCCAAAAACAGTGTGCCACCATGAGCAGATTCGAACTTACCTATACGCTGTTTTACTGCCGAGGTAAATGATCCTTTTTCATGACCGAATAATTCACTTTCGATCAGTTCTGATGGAATAGCGGCACAGTTCACCTCAATCAAAGGCGCATGAGACCGGTTGGACTTTTCATGCAGCCAACGTGCCACTAATTCCTTACCGCTACCATTCGCTCCGGTAATCAATACGCGGGCATCGGTGGGAGCAACACGTTCTATCGTTTCTTTTATTTTCTGAATAGGTTGAGAATTGCCGAGAATATCGCGGACTTTGGAAACTTTGCGTTTTAAAACTTTCGCTTCAGAAACCAGGTTACCACGGTCCAAAGCGTTTCTAACGGTGATCAGAAGGCGGTTCAGGTCGGGCGGTTTGGAAATAAAGTCGAAAGCGCCTTTTTTGCTGGCCTCAACTGCTGTTTCAACTGTTCCGTGCCCCGATATCATAATAAAAGGCAAGTCTGGTTTTATAGCAAGTCCTTCTGTTAGAACCTCCATGCCGTCCATGCGGTTCATTTTGATATCACATAATACAAGGTCGTAGTTATTTTTTTGAATCAGATCGAGGCCATCGATGCCATTATCTACATCTTCAACCTCATAATCTTCATATTCAAGTATTTCGCGCAGGGTGCTGCGGATTGCCCGTTCATCGTCAATAATTAAAATTTTAGCCATGTTTTTTATAAGTTCGGTAGAATGATAACGTGCTAAGTTATAAAATTGTATAGAAAAGCAAACACTTTGCAAATAAAAAAATAACCCCTTCACTTTTAGGAAAAGGGGCTAAATTCAGCAGCAAAGCTATAAGCCGGGTTCTGTCTGGTTCTATCATTGATCTGGCCCTGCCATTGCTGACAGGTTCAAGCAACCTACCCATCCTGGTGATCGCCGAAACGATACAGAAGCGAGCAACTTCATTTCCAGGACCTATTTGGTCTTTCAACTCCTGAGGTTTACCGCGATCCCTGTCGCCAGGGAAAGCCGTGAGCTCTTACCTCACGTTTTCACCCTTACCCAATCGAAACCAGGCGGTTTATTTTCTGTGGCACTTTCTGTCGCCGGCTGAACGGCGCCTTCCCGTTAGGAAGCAGGATGCTCTGTGTTGCCCGGACTTTCCTCTTCCGACTTAGGCGGAAGCGATAGAACGTTTCGCAGTTACAAAGATAGTAATTTTAGTTCATGGCTGATAGATCATAGTTCATGGCAGGTTTGGTTAAGAAGCTATGAACATTACCTATGAACTACTGGCAAGCAGCTAAACTCTTTTGCACCGATTGCTCATCAATGGTATTCAGTTTATTGCCAAACGAATTGCCGACATAAGTTAGAACCTGCGCAATTTCTACAGGCGACAGGTCATTGGCCGGCATGGCATCTTCAAAGGTTTTACCCTTAATGACGATCTGGCTTTTTAAACCGTTTTTAATGTAACAGGGTAGGATTGCTATATTTTCCCTTAAATAAGTTGAATCTGATAATGGCGGAATCAGTGCTGATAAGCCCTCGCCATTAGTGCCGTGGCAGTTCTGACAATGTTGCTGATAAACCAGAGCACCTGACGAATAATAGCGTTTAAATTCTAAACTTTCATCGTTTTGACATGCTGCAATAAATAGGATAACCACAAAAGCAATTAAACCACTAGTCAGTCTCCAGCTCATTGTACGATCATTTGATCTGGTTCAGTCTGTAGTGTTTTGATATCGGCTATCAATTCATCCACTTGTTTGGGATCGGTGCCATCATAGGAACCCCTGATACGTTTCTGCTTATCTATCAACACAAAATATCCGGCATGAATGTAGCCGCCAGATGCACTGCTATCCTGTTTTACAGCAACCAGGTAGTTCTTTTCGGCTATGGTATAAACATCTTCTTTTTTACCTTGCAAAAACCACCAGGTATTGCCGGATATACCAAGTTTATCAGCATATTTTTTCAAAACAGGGACATTGTCGTGTTTTGGGTCTATAGTATGAGATATGATCTTAAAATTACCTGTACTCTTAAATGTTTCATAAACCTTCAACATATTTCGGTGCATAATAGGACAGATAGACGGACAAGTAGTGAAAAAGAAGTCGACTACATAAATATCGCCATTCAGAGTTTTATTACTTACACTGTCGCCATACTGGTTAACAAACTTAAAAGGTGGGATAGTTTGGTAAATGGTATCTGTTACTTGTTTACCATCAACGGTTTTGGTTATCGGCTTCCGGTTGCCGTAGATCGGCAGTGTTTTTTTGCCGGAATTAGATTCGCATGCGCTCCATAATAATATCGCAGCAAATCCTAATGTTACTGTATTTCTCATTTTGATCGGCTTGATAAGTATTTGGTAGATTCATCAACAGCGGCATTCATTAATGAATCAACTGATTTGATGCTCTTTTCCTGCTCATTGTAATACTTCACTATCTCATCATGCTGCTTTTTATTAATAATGTCCGGATCAAATTTCTGCATCCAAATTTCCATAGCTTCTTCAGCAGATTTTAATTTTAGTTCGATAGCCTTCATATTTGCCCATTCGGCTGTATCTTTTGTAGGCAGCTTTAACAGGCTATCCAGTGTCATTTTGTTTTTCATCAGTGCTTCATCCTTGCCCATCACCTTGTCGTGAACCTTAAGGATTTTATCCAGGAGCTCTTTTTCCTGTTTCTTTTCGTTGGTGCAGGCCGTGAAAACAAGACTTGCAAAAAGTATTACAGATAGTTTATTCATAATGATGTATTTCAGCTCAAAAGTAAGGTTTAAACTGCAAATGCGCTATGCAATATTCAATGTTGCCGGGCAAATAATATATAGTCTGTGTTAGGCAGATCTGCTCCAGCAAGTTTTAATTGCTGACCGGCCTGAGCACGATGATGAGTGCCATGGTTAATCAGATGAGTTAGAATGTCTGATAGTTTAGTCTCAAAATTATCTCCCTGCAAATTTTTATAACTTATCATTTGTTCGAAATCATTGTCATTTAAGCTTTCCAGGTAAGCGAGCCATTGCTGATGGTTCTCATTTATCCGTTGTTCAAATGAATCAGTTTTCCAATCGGGCCATAAAGTGGCAACATTGGCAGGGGTATAAATGCAACGGCCCAACCAAACTTGCTGTGCAACCAGTAAGTGTGCCATGAGTTGTTCCGCTTTTGTACGATCTTCAGTTTGAAGTAAAGTGTTAAGAATACGTAGATTGGCATACCGATCGTAATGAAGCAGGCGGATAAAGTAATCTTTCATGCACCAAATGTAATTAACTGTATAAATGATTTAATTGTAACTGAGTCTGTTTAAAGTCAACTTTTCAACGCTTGTGCATAACATAAATATAATGTTGCCGTCACCATAAGGTTACATGACTATGTTACTTTTATGTTGTAAAAATTGATTGGTTATGAAAATCATTTCGGCGCTATTCAGAAGCATACGTGAGTGGATGATCTTAAAAAGCATGAGATCAACCTTTATTCACTAAATTGTTTATTTATTTTTTTCTTTTCTTCAACAAATTATATTGTACAATTTGGGATTCATATTATTGTCTGCTGTTAAAAGTACTTCAAACTTTTTTAATGGCAGGTTGTCCTGCGTATGGATCAATAAACTATGGATCATTTGAATAAAGCGCTTTTCGGGGAAGATTTTAAGTGGGGGATATCAACAGCCGCGTTCCAGATTGAAGGAGCCTCCGATGCTGATGGTAAAGGGATATCCATCTGGGATGCATTTACTGCAAAAAAAGGCAAAATCCTGAACGGCCATAAAGCAGATATAGCCTGCGATTTTTACAATAATTACGAGGCTGATATCGACCTGGTCAAGGAACTCAACATTCCCAACTTCCGGTTTTCGATATCCTGGACACGTCTATTGCCTAACGGAACCGGCGAAGTAAACCAGGTCGGTATTGATTATTATAACCGTGTAATTGATTATTGCCTTTCACAAGGCATTGAGCCATGGGTTACTATTTACCACTGGGATTTGCCGCAAGTTTTGGAAGATAAAGGCGGGTGGACAAACCGACATATCGTAGAATGGTTTATTGAATTCGTCACGTTATGCGCTAAAAGCTTCGGCAATAGGGTAAAATACTGGATGATAATGAATGAACCCTCAGTATTTTCAGGTGCAGGGTACTTCTTTGGCATTCATGCCCCCGGCCGTACTGGTCTGAAGAACTTTTTGCCGGTGATTCATCATGTTGTCCTGAGCATGGTTGCCGGCGCTAAAAAACTGCGTGAAATATTACCAAATGCGGTAATTGGGACTACATTTTCGTGTTCTGATATTGAGCCGAGATCTGATAGCAAACGCGATGTTAAGGCCGCTAAGGTTGCAGATGCCCTGGTAAACCGATTATTTATCGAACCCGTATTGGGATTAGGGTATCCCGTAAACGATATCCCTGTCTTAAAGGGCCTTGAAAAGTTTTACCAACCTGGCGATGAGCAAAACATGTCTTTTGATTTTGACTTTATTGGTTTGCAAAACTATACGCGGGAAATTGTACGCTACTCCTTCTTTACTCCTTATATCAATGCCAGCCTAGTGAAAGCCAAAGACCGTAATGTTGAAATCACTGCCATGGGCTGGGAGGTATATCCGCCTGCAATATACAACATCATAAAAAAATTTGATGCTTATCCTCAGATCAAAAAGATACTGGTCACTGAAAATGGGGCAGCGTTTCCGGACAGTTTAACTAATGATGAGGTAAATGACCCCAGGCGCGCCGCTTATTTACGAGATCATTTGAAGCAAGTTCTAAAAGCGAAACAGGAAGGCTGTAGGGTAGAAGGTTACTTTGTATGGACCTTAACCGACAATTTTGAATGGGCCGAAGGTTATCACCCCCGTTTTGGGCTAATACATGTTGATTTTGATACACAGAAACGCATTGTCAAATCTTCCGGTAAGTGGTATGGTGATTTTTTAAATGGTTAAAACTAGCTCACTTTTTGTTTACTGGCTTGGGTACCAGGTTCCATAGTTACCAGCTCGATTTTCTTAGGTTTCGGTAACCGGATGTAGAATGTAGTTCCTATATCGGTTTTGCTTTCAAACCAAATCTTGCCCTGGTGTTTTTCAATGATCTGCTTACAAATAGAAAGGCCCAAACCGAACGATTTTTCGCCAATGGTCCCCGCACGCTTGGCATCGGTAAACATATTGAATACCTTATCTTTAATATCATCAGGGATGCCAATGCCATGGTCAGTTACCGATATTTGGATATAGCTTGGCTCGTTGACACATTTCAGATAAATAGTTTCGCCGACCGGACTGAATTTAATAGCATTGCTGATCAGGTTGCTGATCACGCGCCATATCATTTCGCGGTTAATGTATAATTGTTCAGCAGTGTTTAATGGGTCTAAAGCGATTTTCTGATGTTTTTCAGAAGCTTTAAATCTCAGTAATTCAATACTATTATTCAACAGGGAATTTACCTCAACCAATTGTTTTTTCAAATGGGCCGGGGTAGTATTGGTGGCTTCCAGTATCTCATTGATCAGCTCAAGCGTATCAGATGACGTGTCTTTAATGATCTTTAACTGATATTGCAGGTCGGTATCATACCCGGTTTCTTCAACCATGATGCTGGTTAACGATGCTATGCCGCCAAGTGGGTTGCGTAAATCATGGGCTACAGTTCGCAAAATGCGGTCTTTTTCACGACTGCTGTTCCTGATCTCTTCAATCGCTTTTTCAAGATCCTTCTTTTGCGAATTAATTTCTTCATTCAACTTCTTCACAGTGATCACATCTAGCTTTGATCTGCTCCAGTTGCGCCATACCAGAAACCCAATCGCTGTGGCCATCAACGCACAAATGACCGCTACAGATAGATAAATCTTCTGCAACTTATTATAGTTGCTCAGGTTTTCAATTTCGTACTGCTTCTCAAAGTTAGCTAATTGTTGATTTACATCACTTTCTTTCAATGTGCTCAATCTTTTAATGGCCGAGTCTTTTAATAAATTATAGTTCTGCATGTAGGTCAATGCCTTAACTGCGTCTTTTTTCTTCAGGTAATAGGCTCCCATGAGCCTGTTCCAATCTGTTTCAGCGTCAGGATTGCTTACAACATCCAGTTGTTTGCGCAGGATGATGAGTTGTTTATATAAAGAATCGTTCTTATGCTGATTGTAATATATCTGCGCTAACTTTATTTCTGATAGCTCCGCATCAGAATTATCGCCGCCTTTTTTGAGATTGATCGCTATGCTTTTTCTTAGCAGGCCTTTGGCTTTGTCGTACTGCTGGTTTATGATCAGGGCCGCTGCCTTATTGCCGTAAACAACTGCGCGAGCCATCTCCAGCATATTGGCCCTGTTTTTGAAACGATCTTTGTTGGTATCTATAAATGCGAGGGTTTTGTCGAAATAAAACAAGGCGCTATCAATATTGCCGCAGTGCTTGTAACTTATCGCAATATTATCAAGCAACTCCTGGCGACGATAAAACGCGGGAAAGTCATCTTCGCCGTTGTTTGGAGCAGACAGATCCTGTGTATAGCTGTCTTTAAAATATTGTACAGCCTGTTTATAATGCGCTTGCTTGTACATTATTATACCCATCCTATAGGTATAGTCAGAAAGCGGCCTCTTGTTTAAATAGTTTTTGGCGATAAGGTATCCCTGGAAATAGCATTGATAAGAATCGTTGTACTGATTTAGATTAAAATAAGCATCACCTTTTGCGTAATTGGCCTCGGCAAAGTTGGATACATATTGCTGCTTGCTTATACTTTGCTGTGCAATGGAAAGCATGCTATCCGCAAAAGCCAATGCGAGCTTATAGTTGCCTTTAATGTTTTTCTGATAAATGTAGTGGAAGCCAAAATACCGAAACCGGTCGTTCAGATTGGGTTTCTTGATATGCACATAAGCAGAATCAAGATAGTACATCCCCCGGGCGGGCTGACCGAATTCAAAATCGCGGGTCGTATTCGCAAAAACCGGCTTAAAACCTTCGGAGTATTCGTTCGGCTCGATGTTTTTTTTATTGCACGAAATGATAAGAAGCGAGAAGAAATATAAAAATAAGCCTCCTGTACACATACTGATGGTAAGCGCAAACGACTTGTTTTTAGATTTTAACAAAATCATCGATAGATATTCGTAACCACACACTTATACGGATAAAGCAGAGATGATGTTATGACCTACCGGGCTTTTAATTAATTATTAAAACAATTTACTTAAAAGCATCTTCCCCGGTAATATCCATTCCGGTTATCAATAAATGGATATCGTGAGTACCTTCATATGTAATTACTGATTCAAGGTTCATCATATGGCGCATGATGGAATATTCACCGGTGATACCCATCCCACCTAATATTTGCCTGGCTTCACGGGCTACATTAATTGCAGTTTCTACGCTATTACGTTTACCCATCGATATTTGTGCAGGAGTGGCCCTGTTCTCGTTCTTTAAGGTTCCCAAACGCCAAACCAACAATTGTGCTTTGGTTATTTCTGTGATCATTTCGGCGAGTTTCTTTTGTTGTAACTGAAAACCAGCTATTGGTCTGCCAAATTGCACGCGCTCTTTTGCATAACGTAAAGCGGTATCATAACAATCCATCGCAGCACCGATTGCTCCCCACGAGATACCGTAGCGCGCCTGGTTTAAACAACCCAGCGGGCCTTTTAATCCTGAAACATTCGGAAAGATATTTTCTTTAGGAATTTTAACATTATCAAATACCAATTCACCGGTGGCTGATGCACGTAAAGACCATTTATTATGTGTTTCTGGCGTACTGAAACCTTCCATTCCGCGTTCCACAACCATACCGCGAATCTTTCCATTTTCATCTTTTGCCCAAACCACCGCAATATCAGCAAATGGAGAGTTAGATATCCACATCTTCGCACCATTTAAAACGTAATGATCGCCGGCATCTTTAATGTTGGTAACCATACCGCTCGGGTTCGACCCATGATCAGGCTCTGTTAAACCA
>JACXTT010002529.1_pt1 | contig 28891 bp, 17 predicted proteins | sample 9270951 | NCBI WGS metagenome assembly JACXTT01 (sample SAMN15532306, study PRJNA645909) | rock metagenome | isolation source: weathered quartz diorite | place: Puerto Rico | collected 2017-06-21 | reverse complement strand
AAGTAGTAACGAATGCATCGGTGTTCCCGCCGTAGCATTGCAAAGGTTTGACCAGAGGAAAGTTCGAGGAACTTGTCTGCCCGGTCACGGTAGCGTTTCCGGAGCTATCGGCGGCGATGGCGGTGCCCATATCAAATCCGCTGCCACCGAGGTAGGTGGAATAATGAATCGTGCCATCAGTGTTGAATTTCGTAACGAAGGCATCAAACACGCCGTTGAGTGAAGGCTGCAAAGCATTGACTGTCGGAAAATCTACGGCTCCGGTAGAGCCCACAATGTATGCATTCCCGGAAGAATCGGCAGCTATGCCCCTTCCATTCTGACCCGCCTGGTTGCCATTACGGCTGACCGTTCCTCCCAGATAAGTTGAGTAGACGAAACCGGACCCAGCCGTATTAATCTTTGTTACGAAGGCACTGCCGATGCCGTGGAGTGTTGACTGAAACGCTTGAGCGACAGGGAAATTAGATGACCCCGTATTGCCCGTTATATAAGCATTTCCAGTGGGATCGACGGCAATACCCAAGCCTGTATCAACATCGTCTCCTCCCAAGTAAGTCGAGTAGACTAGGGCTGTTCCGGTCGAGTTTAATTTCAAAACGAAAGCATCCGGTTGCAGGTCAGTGCCCGCGTAAACAATCATTGTATTGAGCGGATCGACGGCCAGGGTCTGGATAGTCTGCGCCGTGGTGTCCGTGACACTCAACGCGCTGAAGTTCATCCCACTATCAGTGCTCTCAAATAGGCCGTTGCCGGCGCTGCCAACATAGAGGGTTGATGGCGTCGAAGGATTGAGCGCCAGCAGATTAGGAGAGCTAGGCAGACCATTGCCGACCCCGGTCCAGCTGGTAGCGGAGTTGGTAGTCTTAAAAAGGCCGGGAGTACCATTAGAAGTCGTGTATAACGTTGTCGGAGTAATTGGATCGATCGCCAGATCGTTTACAAAGCCACTGGGAATGCCGGAATCCGACCGTGCCCAGGTAGCTCCGCTGTCTGTACTCTTAAAGACAGTGATCGCCTGGAGAAACTCTACGCCGCCTGTTAGTTGATAAATCGAGCAAATGGCAAAAAGATTCGTGGTCGTCTTCGGATCAATCACCAAGAGGTCGACTCCGCCTTGGCCGTTATCAGGGAAGCCTGTGCCCAACGTGCTCCAAGTTGCGCCGGCATCCGTGCTCCTGAACAATCTGGGATGGTGAATGTCGCTAAAAACGCCGGCGTAGATCGTCGTCGGTGTCTTCGGGTCGATTGCAAGAGTCTGAACGCCCTGTTCGGTTAGCCCGTTATTAGCAACGTTCCACGTCGCGCCGCCATCAGTACTCTTATAGACACCGAAGGTCTTGGTTGGATCAAACGCAAAGTGGGTATCATCAGGCGCCACGTATAAGGTGGAAGAATTACTCGGATCAATCGCAATAGCGCTAATCGGATGACCCGGAAATCCTTGATCCTTCTCCGTCCAGCTGGTACCGCCGTCCGTGCTTTTGAATAGACTGCCGTCGATTAAACCGAGATAGATAGTGCCGGAGTTATTTGGATCGAGGGTAACGGCGTGTGTTTCACGGTTTGGCAGATTATTGACTGCCTGTTGCCAGCTACTGCCGCCATTCGTGCTCTTGAAGAAAACATGGCCGGCGAGTGTGGGCTGGATAGCATTGGCCGTAGGAAAATCGATTGAGGCGGTTTGTCCAGTAACGTAGGCGTTGCCGTTGGGATCAACCGCGATACCACTCGGACTAGCTGCGCTAAGATAAGTGGAATAGACGAGACTATTTCCAGCGGCGCCTATCTCAGAGACAAATCCGATAGTGTCAGCGCAAAAGCTGTTATTTGTCGCGAATGGAACGCATGAACTCTGAAACGCGCCATTCGTTGTCGGGAAATTTGCCGAATCGGTGCTCCCGGTGACATAAGCGTTTCCATTTCCGTCAACAGCAATGCCGATCGCATTGTCCGTTTGGTCTCCTCCCAAATACGTTGAATAAACGATCGCGCCGGTGGGATCGAACTTAGTGACGAAGGCATCTTGCGACCCGCGCAAAATGGTTTGAAAAGCACCGTTGCTGTGGGGAAAGTTCGTCGAGAATGTTTCGCCTGCCACGTAGCTATTGCCCAGACTATCAACCGCAATGCCCGCCGCATCGTCATCATTACTACCACCCAGATAAGTTGAGTAGCTTAGGACCGGATCGATGATGAGCGCTCTGTGCCGATCGTAATTTGCTACGTGAAACGCGATCTCATCTTTCCCACGCACCACATAGCTGCCGGCAACCTTCTTTCTCTTGCCATCTTTAAGTTGATAAATTTCGGCCAGGCGCAGCAGGAAATCGCCGGAACCCGTATGGAGGATGACGTCACCGTGCGGGTCAAGTTCGGTCTTTTCGGTGCCAGTTAGTGACAATCTGATTGAATTGGGATCGGCGCCGGGAGCGACTACAATGTCATACTCGAGATCCCGCCGAGTCCCATAATAAACCAGGTCGATACCAGGATAAACGTCCTTGTAGCGAACCTTCGCATAAGTGGAAATGTTCGTGTGCCATTTTACCGGGTCGTTGCCGATGAAATAATTGACTTTCCCCGGCAGCTTTTCCTCTCCCTCGACGCGCGATGTGGCATCGGCGCCGGCCAGTTGCATTGTCATTACCTTGAGTTCATGGTGTCTGTCACCTTTGGCCTTTGCTTTGAGCGCCGTTTGGGCTCGCGTCAGTGGCGCATTCTCATCCGGTGCGCGTGAATTACCCCTGTCCAAGACTAAGACTGCTTCAGCCGCAGTCAGAAACAGATTGTATCCGTTGCCGCGTGCCAGAAATCTCACAGACGCATCAAATTGTCCGCTGTTAACCTCGAACGGCAGCGGCCCCCGGTCGACGACGCCAGTCGCTACCGCTTTTTTCAGAGCATCCGGATTTGAAGGAACTGACGAGACATTGATGCTGCCGCTCGTGGTTGTGGCCGATGTTGACGTGGGCAGCGAAATCGAAGGCAGTCGCTGCTGGGGCCCCACTGCGGTTGTCTTGCGAAACAAAAGTGACGGCGCAAGAGCGCTGGCGAATAAAACGAACCCGCCGGTAAGAAAAAGGAGGCTTAGACTCAAACGGATTGAGCGAGCGAGATCAGAGCTTCGGTTTCTCATGAGTTCGGGTTGTATCGATTCTGTCCGCCGACCTCGCGATGATCCAAGGGAAATTCTACTGAGCTTGGAAAAATTCGCTCAGTTCGTCAAGGGAAAACGCCACGCGGCTGATTCGACGCATGTGAATCGAACGCCAAATTCCCGAATGTCTTGCGCCTGCAACCAGAGATATCCGTTGAACTACGGGAACTGCGACATTTTCGATTTCAGATTTTCGATTGCCGGTTGCAAACAGACGCGGCCCGGATGTCGGAGATCCGTTTTCACAGGACGCAAATGGAGTAAGTCACGCGCCGGGCTTTTACCCCTTTTCTCCCCTCTTGGCACCGGCTTTGTTCTCGACGGTCGGCGGCATGTGGAGTTATGGAATTGATCTGTTTTCACGTACCTTCACGGGATGTCCGCCGAGGTTAAAAAGGAAATTCGGCTCGAGATCGCCCATGTCTTGTTCATCGACATCGCCCGTTACTCGGAGCTGCTGATTAATCAACAGAGCGAATTACTGCGCGAGCTAAACAAAATCGTTAGCGTCCGAAGGCATCGGAGCATTGCGCACATTTGTGCTGCCCAAGGTCAAGTAGGTTGCGGTGATGGCGGCTCGCAAAACGGTCGCCGCGCGGGCAAGCCTCAACAGCTGAAGATTATGCTTGCAATTCAACAACCGGCGATGCAAACCGGCCCTTATGAAACTCCGTTTGATTTTTGCCCTCAGTTTGTTTGTCGCGGCGCTCCTTTCGTGCGAGGGAATTCGCAGGCAATCGGCTGCTGCCGGTCGCGATCGGATCAAGATTGACGAACATTCGGTCCTGATCCCCGGAACTGCGATTTCTGGAGAAGATCGGGAGGCGGTGACTAAGATTTTCAGGAAATACGACGGCTCGCTCTATCGGATCGCGGTCTACAAAAATGGCAGCGTGGAAAAGCAGCTGGGAAAGATGAGCGAAATGGACATCGGGACAATCGCATCGGAATATTCCAGTGACGCTAAAGCCAGCGGCTTGACAAACTGGACGATGAAAATCGGAAATCCGACCCACGTTGGCAACCCGACTCACGTTGGCAACCCGACTCACGTTGGCAACCCGACCCACGTCCCGACGGGAAGGCCAACACATGGCGCGACAATCGCACAAACGTCTGACGCACTTGTCAAAGAAGTCACGCCAATCCTGGAGAAGTACAAGTAAGTAACTAACAATCGGAAAGGCGCAGAGTGTCTCGGCGCAAGGCATGTTCGAATGGCCTGCCTTGGCGCCCAACTTTTCCTGATCGTAACCGTGTCGCTCCGCGACACCTTCTCGATTTTTGCGACAGCCCCCACAATTTTTCCCGCCGAAGCTAACGAGTTCTGGCAACGCCGCGAGCAAACCACGGCGGCGCTGCTTGGTGAGCGGCTCGATCATTCAAACTGGTTTCGAAACGGAATCGCTGTTTACCTGCACAGCGCAGGCATTGAAACTGGCTATGGCTTTTTCGCTCCGAATGTGCCCGCGAATTACAAGCTCGTTTTTGAATTACACTATCCCGATGGACGCACCGAGTATGACATTCCCCGCGTGAGCAGCGCCGCCGCCGGCGTGCGCTTAGCCGGATTGCTCGACCAACTGGCTGATGTCAATTATGCGCCGTTGCGAGCGACGATGATGAAAATCGTGGCATACTCTGTCTGGCAAGAGCATCCCGACGCCAGCATGCTCCGCGCATATTTCGGCCGCGCGCGTCTGCCCGCCCCCGCAGAATTTGAGAGAGGAAACAAGGGATCGTATGAACTTCTCTTCGCGTACGATTTTACCTTCCGCGGAACAAACCTGAACGCTCCCTGATGCGGAGCTCAAAACAGCGGCTGGAGGAATTCCTATTTCCTGCCGATTCAGACACCTGGCTCGGCATCCTGCGCATTGGTGTCGGGCTTCAGGTAATCATCTACTGCCTGTCTCTACGCACCGACTGGACTGACCTGTTTTCACTCGAGCGCGCCGGACTGATCAAGCGGGACCTGAGCGAGGCCGTGCTCTCTGCGCAGAGCCACTACATTCCCCGTCTCGGATGGTTGGTGGATTTCGCCGCCCAGTTTGGCGTGAGTGAACAGGCCGCACTGACGGCAGCGTGGTGGAGTTTGCTTTGCGCCGCATTCCTGTTGTTGATCGGGCTATTAAGTCGAGAAGCAGCGATCGCTACTCTGTTTTTACATTTGTGCGCCGTGAAAAGCACGAGCGGGTTGACCTACGGCGTGGATAATTTCACCAGCATCGGACTTTTCTACATCACGGTCGCGCCACTTCCGGACAGGTGGGCGGCAGATTGCTGGCTCCGCAGCGTACCGCGAAGAAATGCCCACGTGCAAGGATTCCACCGGCGGATTCTGCAGCTGCACCTTTGTCTGATCTACTTCTTCGGCGGCATCACGAAATGCGCAGGGGCCGGGTGGTGGGATGGCACAAGCATCTGGCGCGCGTTAATTCGGCCGCCGTTCAATTTGCTTCCGCCCGAGACGCTGATTGGGTGGAAGGATTTGTTTCCCGTCCTGAGCATTTCCGTGTGTCTATTGGAGACTGGATATCCGTTATTTATCTGGTCTCGGAAGACGCGCACGTTTTGCCTTCTGGCGGTGATCACGATGCATCTGGCAATCGGAGTGGCGATGGGATTGTACCTTTTTGCGCTAGTCATGATCACGCTGAACTTGGCAGCCTTCCGGCCAGAGTTTAGTTTTAACGGGATGCGGACGAATGCCACGCGACAAATTGCTGCGCCGCCCGGCCCGATTTGATTGAGCGGCAGTCGACCATGCGAACCCTTTGTGATCGACGCTAACGATCGAATCTGAGATATCTTTGCGCTCTATTGCAGAGGCACCGATGCCTACGGAAGTCAAAAGCGATCCTGAGCTGGAGATTGCCCACGTATTGTTCATCGACACGGTGGGTTACTCGAAACTATTGATTAACGAACAGCGCCGCGTGCTTGAAACTTTAAACACGATCGTGCGCGGCACGCGAAGTTTCAGAACCGCGGAATCTGCGGGCAAGCTGGTGTCTCTGCCGGCCGGCGACGGCATGGCCCTTGTCTTTGCCGATGACGCGGCCGCGCCTGTCCGATGCGCGATGGAAATCAACCGCGCCGTGCGCGAAAATTATGCCTTGTCATTGCGCATGGGCATTCACAGTGGCCCGGTCAGTCGCGTGGTCGATGTAACCGAAAAGGTGAATATCGCTGGCGCAGGCATCAACACTGCGCAGCGCGTGATGGATTGTGGCGACGCCGGGCACATTCTTCTTTCCAAACATGCAGCTGAGGACCTCGCCGAGTCGGAGCAGTGGTTGCCGTTCTTGCACGACCTCGGCGAGTGCGAGGTCAAGCACGGCGTTGCCCTCGGCCTGTTCAACTTTTTTGGCGATGACGTTGGGAATCCGGAGCTTCCCAGCCGGTGTAGGAAGGCAAAGGAAGAGCAGGTGGCGCGGCGCGCGGTTCAGCGCCGGAGATTGCTGCTCGGCGGAACTCTTTTGCTCGCCCTCGTTGCGTTTAGCCTTGCGGCGTATGTGACGTTGCAGCGAAAGCACCCAAAAAGCGATGCTGCAACTATTCCGAACAAAAGCATCGCAGTTTTGCCCTTCGAAAACTTGAGCGAAGAAAAGGCAAACGCGTTCTTCGTGGACGGCGTGCAGGACGAAATCCTGACTGATCTGGCGAAAATCGCGGATTTGAAAGTGATCAGCCGCACGTCGGTGATGCAGTACAAGAGCGGGGTCGCGCGCAACCTGCGCGAGATCGGAAAGCTGTTAGGCGTCGCGCATCTATTAGAAGGGAGCGTGCAACGCGCCGCCAACAAGGTGCGTGTGATTGCGCAGTTGATTGACGCGCGAAGCGACGCGCATCTTTGGGCGCAGACCTACGATCGCGATCTGGCCGATGTCTTTGCCATTCAGAGCGAGATAGCCCAAAAAATCGCCGACCAGCTTCAGGCCAAGCTCTCGCCGAAAGAGAAAGCGGCCATCGAAGAGCGACCAACAACAGATCTCGCTGCCTATGATCTTTATCTTCGGGCAAAGGAACTCATCTATGATGGTCGGGTTAACGTATCTCGGGCAAGAGAGAATGATTTCAAATCCATCCAGCTCCTTGAGCAAGCGATAGAGCGCGACCCGGCCTTCCTCCTTGCTTATTGCCAGCTCGCCTTCGTCCATGATGACATATACACGGAAAATTATGACCATACTGAAACGCGCCTTGCTTTAGCTGAAGAGAATATCCACGCGGCGATGCAGCTCCAGCCTGACTCCGGCGAAGTGCATCTCGCGCAGGCGATTCATTATTATTGGGGCCATCGCAACTATGATCAAGCGCGTGAGGAACTGGCGAAGGTTCAGCGTGCACTCCCGAATAATGAGCGGGTCTTCGTGTTCCTTGGTCGAATCGATCGCCGCCAAGCACGCTGGGACGAAGCTATTCGGAATTTTGACGGCGCGGTGGGCTTGGACCCTCGAAATACGGACACGCTCGTTGATTTGGGGGAAACGTACTTCAGGTTGCGCAGATTGGGAGAGGCAATCGCAATCCTAGATCGGGCGCAGGCGGTGCAGCCGCGGAGCGCCTTCCTGCGGGCCTTTCCGGCATGGATGAAAGTCGAGGCGAAGGCGGACACGGCACCGTTGCGCTCGGTGCTGAACACGATCGAGGCCGAAGGTTCATCGTCCGCCGCCGAAGTGGCTGATCTCTCGTTCCAACTTGCCCTTCGCGAACATGATCCGGTCGCGGCGGCGCGTGCACTGGCAAACATTCCCAGGGAAGGTCAGATTGATTACAATGGTTTCCCATTCCCGCACCCCTGGTATGAGGGTCTGCTGGCTAAGCTAAGACAAGACGCGCGCGCCACACATGCTGCTTTCGCCGCCGCGCGGCCTGAAGTGGATAAGATTGTCCACACTCAACCCGGGGGTGCGCAACCGCTGAGCATGTTGGGACTTATCGACGCCAAGTTAGGCGAAAAAGACACAGCAATCGAAGAGGGCCGCAGAGCGTGTGATATGCTTCCAGTTGTAAAAGATGCGGTCTACGGCGCGTTGCTGATCACTAATCTCGCTCGTGTCTATGCACTCACCGGTGAAAAGGACCTCGCCTTGGAACAGTTGGACGCCGTAAATAACGTTCCGTGGGGGCCGACGTATGGTCAACTCCGTCTTGATTCCGAGTGGGATTCCTTGCGTGGCGATCCGCGCTTCGAAAAGCTCGTGGCTTCGTCCGCGCCGAAGTAACTTCATCGCATGTCGGCCGAGGTTAAAAAAGAAATTCAGCTCGAGATCGGTCATGTCTTGTTCATGGACATTGTCGGGTATTCCAGGCAGCTGATTAATGAGCAGCGCGCCTTACGCCAGACGCTCAATCAAATTGTTCGGCAAACGGAATCATTTCGAACGGCAGACGCGAGCGGGAGCTTGATCAAGAGTCCGACCGGCGACGGAATGGCGCTCATCTTTCATGGCAGCCCGGAGGAGCCGGTGGAATGCGCGCTGGAGATCAGCCGCGCATTAAAAGCCCATCCAGAGCTGCCGTTGCGAATGGGCGTGCACAGCGGGCCGGTGAGCGGGGTGATCGACGTTAACGACCAGACAAGCGTGGCCGGGGCCGGGATCAACATGGCCCAACGAGTGATGGATTGCGGCGATGGTGGACACATTCTGCTTTCCAAACATGTCGCCGAAGATTTGGAGCAATATGCGCACTGGCAACCTCACCTACACGACCTCGGTGAATGCGAAGTGAAACACGGCGTCCGGGTTTCTGTTGTTAATCTCTACACTGGTGAACTCGGAAATGCGGAAGCGCCGGAGAAGTTCAAGCCACAACGTGGAAAAAGGCTGATTTCCACGCCAATCGCAACGGCAACAAGTCCCAGATGGTCGATGATCGTTGCCGGAGTATTGATCGCTGCGGTTTTCGTAATCGGCCTGCTGATGATGTTTTGGCAGCGCACATCGTCCAAATCAGCCAACGCTTCTGCACCAATTCCCTCGGCCTCGATCGCGATTCCCGAAAAAAGTATCGCAGTGCTTCCATTTGAGAATTTGAGCCGCGACCCGGACAACGCCTATTTTGCGACCGGCATTCAGGATGAAATCCTGACTCGGCTGGCGAAGATCGGTTCGCTCAAGGTGATCTCACGCACTTCCACGCAACAGTATGCCGCACGTCCGGCGAATCTGACCGAGATCGCTCGGCAGCTGAATGTGGCGAATGTCCTGGAAGGCAGTGTGCAAAAAGCCGCCAATCAGGTTCATATTAATGCGCAACTCATTCGCGCGGCAACGGACGAACATCTTTGGGCCGAGACCTACGATCGCACGCTGGACAACATATTTGGGGTCGAGGCCGAAGTGGCGGGCTCAGTTGCCCAAGCACTGAACGCGAAGCTCAGCGGTGCCGAACAACATGCGCTTGCACAAAAGCCAACTGACAATCCTGATGCTTACGATGCCTACCTCCGCGGTCTGGCCTACAGTCTGAAGGCAGGCAACACACCCAGCAACGCCAGCGCCGCACAGAAATATCTGAAAGAAGCGGTGCGGTTAGACCCGAAATTCGCCCTTTGCTGGGCGCTGCTCGCGTACGTAGATGCACGCGGCTACGGAACAACCTCTCTTCAACCAACAATAGCCTTGCGGGAAGAAGCGCGGCAGGCAGCCGAAACCGCGCTCACGCTTCAGCCCAATCTCGGCGAGGCCGTATTGGCCAAGGGCTATTACCGCTACCGCTGCCTGAAAGATTACGACACTGCTGAGCGTTACTTTGAGCAAGCACGGCAGCTCCTGCCCAATAGCAGTCAGATTCCTGAATCGCTTGCCTATGTCGCACGGAGGCGAGGCCAGTGGGACCGAAGCGAAGCCTACTTCAACGAAGCCGAGCGGTTTGATCCGCGCAATGTGAGGCTACTGACGCAGCACGCGCTTTCCATCATTTCTCTGCGGCGCTTCCCTGAAGCACTGCGGAAACTTGATCAGGTTCTCGATATTACACCGGACGATATCGATACCCTGGTGAATAAGGCAGGCGTCGCGCAATGCGAGGGCGATCTGCCGCGTGCCGCGACTCTTCTCGCGCCGCTTTACCCGCCTGCCGACGACCCCAATGCGTTGGAAACGCAGGTTTACCAGGCAATCCTCGAGCGCCGACCTGCACCGATGATCGCGCGCTTGAAGGAAATACTTGCCAGGCCCGATCCAGCATTCGGTTATATGAATGGCGAGCTGCGTTTTTGGTTGGGCTGGGCACAAGAAGTCGGCGGTGATCATGCTGCCGCCCAGGAAAGTTGGCGGCAAGCGCGCAGCGAACTGGAATCTTTCCTTAAGGAGCAGCCGGAAAATAATTCCCTGATGGGAGATCTCGCACTCACCGATGCGGGTCTCGGTGATAAAGCGGGCGCCCTGGCTATGGCCGAACGGGCCATGGCCATCAATCCAATCGAGAACGACGCGTGGACTGGTCCAAGTATGATCGAGATCCTCGCCCGGGTTGCGGCGCAAGTGGGAGAACCCGATCGCGCGATTGACGCCTTACAGAAGCTACTCGCTGTGCCGTATGAAGGCGCAATCGCTGCAAACACACTGTTCACCCCTGCACTGCTCCAGCTCGATCCCATGTTCGACCCGCTTCGAAATGATCCGCGTTTCGAAAAACTCGTATCAAGCGCGCCCCAATAAACATGGCCGCGGAAGTTAAGAAAGAAATCCAACTCGAGATCGCGCATGTCCTGTTTATTGACATTGTTGGTTACTCCAACCTTTCGACTAACGAACAGCACGCGGCGATTGAGGAACTAAACCAGATTGTTCGCGCGTCCGAACAATTTCAGCGTGCTGAAGCGGCGAGCCGCTTAATTAAAATTCCAACCGGCGACGGCATGGCCTTGGTCTTTTACACGAGCCCCGAAGCGCCGGCGCAATGCGCGGTCGAAATTAGTCGCGCCCTGAGAGAGCACCCGCGCCTAAAACTTCGAATGGGTGTACACAGCGGGCCAGTAAGCGGGGTGATCGACGTGAACGACAGGGCCAATCTCGCCGGTGCTGGCCTGAACATGGCTCAACGGGTGATGGATTGTGGCGATGCCGGCCACATTCTTCTCACCAAACGCGTCGCGGAAGACCTGGGTGAATATGAGCAGTGGCGTCCGCTCCTGCACGATCTTGGCGTCTGCGAAGTGAAACATGGTGTGCGCATCGCGGTCGTGACCCTTCACGCGGACGAGGTCGGCAATCCGCAGTTGCCAAAAAAGTTCCAAGCTCTGAAGAAGCACCGCGCGCGAGTACGCTGGGCGGCCATTACAGCAGCGTTACTCGCGCTTGCGGCGATCGTCTTTGGCGTCCCAATGTTTTCCCGTTATCGCGCGCGACTAGCGCTGGCCGCGCCGGAGAAAAGTATCGCAGTTCTTCCGTTCGAAAACCTTAGCACCGAGAAAGAAAATGCCTACTTTGCCGAAGGCATCCAGGATGAGATCCTGACCTCTTTATCGAAGATCGCCGATTTAAAGGTCATCTCGCGCACGTCCACCCAGCATTACAAAAGCGTGCCAGCGAACCTGCCCGAGATCGCACGGCAGCTTGGCGTGGCTCACATCCTGGAAGGAAGCGTGCAGAAGATCGGCGAGGCTGTCCGGGTGAACGTGCAGTTGATCAAGGCAGCTAATGATTCTCATCTTTGGGCTGATACATTTGATCGCAAACTGATCGATATCTTTTCGGTCGAGAGCGAGGTGGCCAAAGCCATCGCCGACCAGTTGCGAGTGCACATCACCGGTCGAGAAGAGCAAGTGATCGCCACTAAACCGACGGACAGTATCGAGGCACATGATGCCTACCTGCGTGGTCTGGCTTACAGCCTGAAAGCGATAAATACGCCCGCCAATTCCCTGGCTGCGCAGAAATACCTCAAAGAAGCGGTGCGATTGGACCCGAAGTTCGCTCTGGGTTGGGCCCTGCTGTCACGCGTGGAAGCGCTCGGGTACCTCATCCAAACTCTTCAACCAACATCCGCCCTCCGGGATGAGGCACAGCAGACAGCTGAGACGGCCCTCACTCTTCAGCCCAATCTCGGCGAGGCCATATTGGCCAAAGGCTACTATCACTATGCCTGTCTAAAAGACTACGACACTGCGGTGCTTTACTTTGAGAAAGCACATCAATTCCTGCCCAACAGCAGCCAGATTCCTGAATTGCTCGCGTATGTCGCGCGGAGGCGAGGACAGTGGGACAAGAGCGAGTTGTATTTCAACGAAGCCGAGCAGCGCGACCCGCGCAACGTTTCCCTGCTTTCTCATCACGCAACTCTTTTTTATACCAACCTTCGTCGTTTTCCCGAAGCCGACCGGAAACTTGATCAGGTCCTCAATATTATACCGGACGATGCCAATACCCTGGCTTTCAAAGCGGGCATTGCCCAAGCAGAGGGCGATCTGCGAAGGGCCGCTGCGCTCCTAGCTCCGCTCCGTCCGAACGCGGACGATACCCCGGCATTGGAAACACAAGTTTACCAGGCGATCCTGGAGCGGCGCCCTTCACGAATCATCTCCCGGCTAAAGGAATTACTGGCCAAGCCTGATCCAGCCTTGGGTCCAGCGAACGGAGAGCTGCGCTTTTGGTTAGGCTGGGCCCAAGAAGTCACCGGCGACTCGGCGGCGGCCCGCGAAGATTGGCGACAGGCGCGCAACGAACTGGAACCGTTCCTCAAAGAACAACCGGGAGACTTTGTCCTGATTGGAGATCTCGCGCTGATCAATATGGGTCTTGGCGAAAAAACGACAGCGTTGGCCCTGGCCGAACGGGGCATGACCACAATCTCGATCGAGAAAGATGTCGTGCATGGTCCCGTTCCGATCGAATTCCTCGCGCGGGTGACGGCGCGCCTGCAAGAACCCGACCGAGCCATTGCCGCTTTAGAGAAACTACTCTCGATACCGTACGAAAGCGCGCTGGCTTCAAACATGCCGCTCACTCCTGCACTTCTCCGACTTGATCCCATGTTCGATCCGCTCCGGAATGATCCGCGTTTTCTGAAACTCGCTTCACCTACACCGAAGACGGCGGACAAGTGACGCGACCCTGGAGCGTTTTAACAAATGTTGTAGCCACTGGCCTGTGGCTGGTCGGACTCCACCGCTGCTTTTTCGCAACAGGGAGACGGCTACACCGGCCAAGTAATTAGCTTTAGATTTTGGGCAGCAAATTGATAGTTTTCGCTCGACAACGCTGCGAGATTTCCTTTAACACGTCGCAATTAAAGAGATCTGAACCTGGGAGGAGAGAGCTCCGCCCGGTAGTTTCTTTCTCCCTTTCAGATCTGCAATGGTACCTTAACCCTGCCCGGCAAACATGGAGAAACAAATGACCAGAAACATACTCAACAGATTCCGATTGGTTCGTCTGACTTTCGCAGCGGGCGTCGGACTGCTTTTGGGCGTCGTAACGCGTGCGCACGCGCAAAACGCAGGGGCACCGCCCACGGGTCCCGGCGCACAGGTCGAAGCCGAGCGCGTTATCGTGACCGGTTCCAACATTCCTACCTCGGAAGAAGTCGGCGCGAATCCAGTCTTTAATCTCAACCGCGATTTGATCAACAAATCGGGTCAAGGCACCACGGTCGAGCAGCTGCTCAAGATCCAGCCGGTGATGAATGCGAGCAGCGTCCCGACTAATAACAACGCCACCAGCCAGGGCGGCCCGGCCGGCACAGCGTCCGTTTCGCTCCGCGGTTTCGATCCGGGCGCCACTCTGGTCCTTGTCGATGGACGCCGCGTCGCGGCGTTTCCTGGAGCCGCCAACTCGGGCGCCGGGTTCATCGATTTGCTTACTTTGCCCATTAGCGCGGTCCAAAGCATCGAGATTTTAAAGGATGGTGCTTCGACCACCTACGGAGCCGACGCCGTTGCCGGTGTCGTCAATCTCAAGTTCTATAAAGATTATCGCGGCGCCCAGCTGACCTTGTATTACGGCGATACCCTGGACAAGGACGCTGGTCAGTATAACGGCGACATTCTCTTTGGAACAGGCGACGACAAAACAAGCATTGTTGGTGATATCTTCTTTTTCCACCATAACTCATTGTTTAACCGCGACCGCGGCAACTCAATTAAGCCGCCGTTCCTAAGCTCGAACTCGAGCCCGTACAATCTTCAGCTGAGCACAGAGGTGGCGATAGCTGCAGGGGCACGCCCTAATACGTCTGGAACGACGGGTGTGCCCGGTGAGCTGCCGCCAGACCCTGGAACCAAGGTATTTGGCACTCCGCCCACTGGGACCAACGGTTTTGCTCCGATAAGCCAGTATATCTTCAACACACACCGCGTGCGAGCTTTCGGCGGATTGCTACCCGGTTTTAACTTTAACTTGGTCTCAGCATCATATCCGGAGCAGGAACGCTGGGGCGGGTATGTGTCGTTCAACGAAAAGATCTGCGACGATCAGCTCCAGCTTTACGGCGACTTCTATTATGCCGATGTGAAGACGCATGATGAACTGGCGCCAACCGCAACGGGCGATTTCGAGACACCTGGCTCTGCTACGATCTTTATCCCGCCGCATGCCCCCATAGCAGCCGGGGCCGAGCCTTTGAATACTCCGACTGCTCCGGAAGTTGGAGCACCTCTAGGTGCCTTTAACCCATTCAACCCGTTTGGACAGTTCATTTCGGGCGGCTCTCGTGCGCGCATTGCCGATTTCGGTAATCGGTTGGTTGATAATGAGAACGAGGCTTGGTTGAGCACTATTGGTGTAAAAGGGGACAAACTCTTTGACGGAAACTGGGGCTACGATGGCGCATTCCGCTACAGCCAAATCCTGAATATTTCTCGTTTCCAGAGCCTCAATTCCGAACGATTCGAGCGCATTCTCAATGCCAACGATCCACTCTTTAATCCGGTGTCATCCGACTTTATCGGGCAAACGATTCCGTACAATCCATTCAACGATTTCAAGGTTCCTATCGCAACCAACCTGCCATTGATTAACTTCGCGAGGCTGCATGAACGCGACCTTTTCGAATCCAAACTCGCGACATTCGACCTAAACATTTATACTACCGACTTGTTTGATTTGCCCGGCGGTCCCGTCGGACTCTCTTTGGGGGGGGCGTTCAGTCGAGAAACCTACATTATCAACCCCGATGACCAGCTCCGCATCCTCGGCCAGGAGCCGCCGGTTAGGGCCGGTCGTAAAGAGGTGGCGTTTTATGCGGAAACACGCATTCCAATTTTTGGACCGGAGCAGGGTATTCCTGGCTTCCATTCGCTGGAGTTCGACGTTGGGGCGCGTTTTGAAGATTGGAGGAATAACGACACTAACGTACTAGTCCCGAAGGTAACGATGCGCTGGCAGCCGTTTGATCAGCAGCTTACCATCCGTAGCACTTGGGGTGAAGGCTTTCTTGAGCCTTCGATGGTCGAGTTATATGGACCTATATTTTTCCCCTTGGGGCCGGTGAGCTTCCACGGCTTTGCTCCTGTCGCGATATTTGGACCAAAAGACACCCCAACACACCCGAACCCGAACAATACAATCCAAGACGTGACCGATCCCGAAACAACCATCGAAGAGCTCCCGAACCGGCATCTCGCCCCCGAGCACGACCGTACTTGGACCGGTGGTTTTGTTTATACTCCGAAGTGGATCCCGCCACGATGGGGAAGTCTGACCTTCTCGGTTGATCTCTGGGATGTCGAGCGGACTGGTGTTATCATGGCGCCTGCGCCTCAGGTGATCGTTGCTAGGTATGAAGCAGAGGCGGTCCCAGGCGTGGGTCCGATTCCGGCCATAGTCAGTCCGCAAAGGCCCAAAACTGGAGAGACTGGAGTTCTATTCGACCCGGGAGGCGGTTACGCGGGAGTGGCAAGCCCATTTCTGAACGCTGGGAAACAGCTCGCGCGCGGTGTTGACCTTGAACTTCAATACCAAATTCAAACGCCGATTGGAACATTCAGTTCTCTGACCCGCACAAGTTACCTGGAGGACTTCGTGTTTGCATTCCCCGGAAGCAAACAAGGGTTCCACGTGGCCGGGCGCGCCAACAACGATTGGATCGAAGGCTCCTTCTTCGGGCAAGTGACCGGTGGCGACGGCTGGATGCGATGGAGAGGGATAGAGAACATTGACTGGACGTGGAAGAACTGGAACCTGAACTGGACCGTTAATTACCTGGGAGGATTCCGGGAAGAAGTCGCTGCCCCACAATTCGATGGCCACTCAAGGTTGCATTACGTCAATGCGACCTGGTTCAACGACGCCCAGTGCTCCTACAGTTTCATCTTCACGCCTCCGGTGGAGTCTCAGCCAGTGGCTGGCTACTCCAAAGGTGGCAAGGAGGTCATGACCAGCAAAGAGGGTAAGGCCATCGAGAGCACGGCGGCTTATTCCATGCCGTGTTGGAAGACAATCTTGAATAACACCACCATCACCGTGGGTGTGAATGACATATTTGGCGAGGATCCGCCCACTGCGTTTGGGTTCGAGCAGGGCAATTCCACGAAGTACCCTGGGTTCCTCTATGACAACCTGGGACGATTCGTTTACGGCAGAATAACGAAGAAATTCTAAGCAATCATTTCTGGGAACCCGGAGCGTTCGTTGACCCGCGTTTCCAGAAACTGGCACCGACCCCCGAAGGTGTGGCGAAATAAAGGGTCCCAGCCCCCTGGAATATATATCGAGCGTCGATATAAATGGCATGGCCGGTGCTATAATTCCTAGAAATGAATAGGCCGCTCCTAAATCGAAAAGGGTTTACCCTGGTTGAAATTATGATCGTGGTTGCGATCATCGCTTTGCTTGCCGCGATCGCTGTGCCCGGATTTCTCCGGTCCCGCAAGCGCTCGCAAGCCACCCGAATTCTGAACGACCTGCGAATGATTGATTCAGCCGTCGATCAGTATGCAATTGAAACGAACAGAAAGACCGGTGACTCAGTCGCGGTGGCCGATTGGACGAACTACGTCAAAAAGAATTCCCTCCTGTACAACACTGCCAGTAGCCTCTTTGGTACTAGCTACGGTTCGCAGACCGTGGACAGCATCCCCCAGGTGCCGCCGGCCGACCTCAACACGTTATCGGATGTAGCCGGCACAGGCTTCTGGTCACCTTACGGCCCGTAACGCAAAGTCTTGTCGGCTTGCACCGGCGGGTTGACTGCATCAGCGACCCGAGACAAATAGGTCGTTGAGATGAAGGCGAGAGCGAATCTCCGAGCGGAGGATTACGATGCCCTTGCAGCGTTCCGTTACGCCATGCGGAAATTCCTTCGCTTCAGTAAAGAGGCGCTCGCTGCCGCCAGGCTCACGACTGAGCAATATGAGGCTCTCCTTGCTATCAAGACCCGCTCGAATTCGACAGGCATCACGGTGGGTGAATTGAGCGAGCGCCTGCAAGTTAAACATCACACGGCGGTGAGTCTTCTCGACAAGTTGGTGGCGCGCAGATTAGTTGTCAGGCAACGGGCGAGCAAAGACAGACGCCAGGTCCATGTTAAGCTGCTGCCCGGCGGACGTTCAGTACTGGCGCGCATGGCGGCTCTGCATCGCCCGGAAATCCGGAATCGCAGTTCCGAAATGATCCAAGCGCTCAGGCGCCTGCAAAAATAACCGGACGGCAAACTTCGTATCAAATTGAAGCATGGTCCCGGACTGACTGATCCAGATTTCGGATAGCCCCTGAGTCGCGCCGTGCTGTCGATTTTTATTTTCGCAAAACAGAGTGGCTAGAAGTGACCAGCAAAGAAATTCCCGATCAGCCAGTGGCCGCAGAGACTCACCTGGCGCGACGACTTGGACTGTTCGACACCACCATGATTGTGATGGGTGGGATCATCGGCTCAGGCATCTTCATCAATCCGTATGTAGTCGCCCAACAAGTCTCTTCGCCGGTTTTAATCCTGGCAGCGTGGTCTGCCGGCGGATTAATTGCCCTGGCAGGCGCCTTCATTTATGCCGAGCTCTCGTCGCAAAGCTCAGTCAGCGGTGGTCAGTATGTATATCTGCGCGACGCGTTCCATCCGGCGCTGGCGTTTCTATACGGGTGGGCTTTGTTGTTGGTAATCCAGAGTGGCGGGATGGCAGCAGTCGCGGTCACATTCGCAAAATATCTTTGCGCGATTGGCGGGACCCAGCTTAGTGAGAGTGGCGCCACCCTGCTCGCGGCCTGTGCCCTCGCCTTTCTCACGACGATCAATTGCTTCGGGGTCCGCGCCGGCAGCACCATGCAGAACTTTTTCATGATTCTGAAGCTGATTGCGATTGCGGCGCTGGTCGCCTTTGGACTCACCGTCACAAGCGGACCGCACACTCAGGAAATGAACATGTCGATCGATAACGGGACGACACTTTGGGATTCGTTGAATTCGTTCGGCGCTGCGCTTATCCCGGTAGTTTTTGCCTACGGGGGCTGGCAGACGGCGTGTTTTATCGCTGGCGAAGTGCGTGAGCCGCGAAAAAATCTCCCGCGCGGTCTCTTACTCGGCGTGCTCGGTGTGATTTTGGTTTATCTCTCGATTAATTTCATATGCGTCCGCTCGTTAGGCCCGCAAAATCTCGCTCAAACCAGAACTCCGGCCTCGGCCGTCATGTATTTGGCCCTGGGCGAAAAAGGAGCGCGGATCATCGCGGCCGGAATCGCGGCTTCAACTTTGGGATTTCTTAGTCAGAGCATGCTGACTGCGCCACGCGTTTATTTCGCCATGGCGAAAGACGGTTTGTTTTTCCAGAGTTTGGCCAAACTAAACCATGCGCGCGTGCCCGCGTTCGCCATCGCCTTGCAAGGAGCGCTCGCGATCGTGATCACATTCTCCGGGCGCTATGAACAGATTTTGAATTACGTGGTGTCTGTGGACGTTGTCTTTTTCGCTTTGACCGCAGCCTGTGTCTTTGTCTTTCGACGCCACCACCCGACCGACAATTCGAAGATCGATCCGCCATCCGAGGGGCTCGCGGCGGCGAACATTTCCCGCGTCCCTGGTCATCCGCTGACGACGCTGTTTTTCATCGCCGCATGTTGTGCGGTTGTGCTGAGCACAGTCTATCGTTATCCGCACAATAGTTTGATCGGCCTTGGTCTTATGCTTAGCGGATTGCCAGTTTATTTTTTTTGGCGAATCCACCAATCGAGATTCGTTACATTGTGAACCGTTACATCGACACGATTGACGATTCTCAATTCTCGAATCACGAATCACCATGACTGTGAAGCAATCAACCTTCCAGCACTGGGCGAAAACGCGGCCAAAAGTGAAATATGATCTCGCGTCCAGCGGCCTTCCTAATCTTCCGTTCGCCGAATTGGATGTGAAGTTAAGCGACCTGGGGCTGCACGGTGACAATGCTTACGGTTATGAACCATTGGTCGATGCGCTGGCGGCACACTGCAAAGTCGCCCCGGAAAACGTGGTCACAATTTCGGGCGGTGGTTCGATGGCAAATCATTTGGCCATGGCAGCCGTGCTCGAATATGGCGACGAGGTTTTAATCGAGCAACCAACTTACGAACCCATTCTCGCTGTGGCTGAGTATCTCGGTGCAAAGATCAAACGTCTCCGACGAAGGTTTGAAAACGGTTATCAGATTGACCTTGAGGAAATAGGCAAGGAAATCACAGGGCACACCCGCCTGATTGTGCTAACAAATCTGCACAACCCGAGCAGTGCGCTGGTAGATGAACGGACGCTGCAACCGATGGCAAAACTGGCTCGCGCTCTGGGGGCGCGCGTGCTCGTGAACGAGATCTACCTCGAAACGCTGGGCCAGGACGCGCCACCTTCTTCGGTTCGTCTCGGTCCGGAATTTATCGTAACGAGGAGTTTAACCAAAGCTTACGGACTAAGCGGACTGCGTTGTGGCTGGATCCTGGCTGACCGGGAGCTGGCCGACAAAATCAGAAGATTTAATGATCTTTTCGGCGTCGCCGGGCCCTATCCAATCGAGCGACTGAGTCTGGTTGCTCTCGCGCAGCTGCCGAAGATCGTTTTGCGGGCGAAGAAAATCCTGGAAGCTAACCGCGCGACCTTGAACCAGTTTCTCGATACGCGCACTGATCTTGATGTTGTCCGGACTAACTCAGGGACAACTTCCTTTCCGCGCTTGCGAAATGGAAACGTTGAAGACCTTTGCGCTCTCTTGCTCGAGAAGTACGAAACTGCGGTTGGGCCCGGCCGCTTCTTCGAATCTCCGCAGCACTTCCGGATCGGAATAGGCTGTGAGCCGGAGATCTTCCTGGCTGCAACGCAACGATTGGGTCGAGCTCTCGATCAGTTGGCACTCGGAGACGAGTAAAGGTCAGGAACCTTGTTACGTACTGACTTGATCCAGTACGCTGCGCAACTCATGGAAGTCCACTGGCTTGACCAGATGAAAATCGAACCCGGCCTCTTTGCCGCGCCGGATATCATCGTCTGTACCAAAGCCGGTCAAGGCAACGCCCTTGACCGGCTGCGTTTGTTTTGCCCGCGAGATCACTTCATAGCCGCTCCCATCGGGCAGACCAATATCGCTCAAAACAACGTCGAAGTCCTGCGACTGCACGATTTTCAAAGCACTTGCGATCGTCTCGGCCGTGGAAATTTCATGCCCGAAGTGACTGAGCAACCGCGTTAAAGTCCGTCGAGTGTCGCCGTGATCTTCAACCAGCAAAATTCGCAGTGATTTTGCCGGCTTTTGCGGGACTCTTGACTCCACGCCGCTTTCGCCAATCTGATCCGCCATGACGTCGAGCGTAATCTTGAAAGTCGTTCCGTAACTTCGGCCGCGGCTGTAGACTTTGATCGCGCCATCGTGCAGATCGATCACATGTTTTGCGATCGCCAGCCCGAGCCCGAGGCCGCCAAATTGGCGTGTAACTGAAGCATCAGCCTGCTCGAAAGGCTTAAAGAGGGAGGACTGTCGTTCCGTTTCGATCCCGATTCCGGTATCTGAGATCTCGAATTGGAAATGATTCCGCTGATCGTTCGAAGTGCGAATTTCGATGCGACCCCCATGAGGCGTGAACTTGACCGCGTTATTTATCAGATTCCAAAACACCTGCTCAAGGCGGATTCGGTCGGCCCAGATATGATATTCTTTCGCATCAAAGATAGTTGAAACGCTCAACCATTTCCCCGCGATAGCTTCCCGGGCAATATCGAGCGCTTCGCGAACGACCGAGTGCGCGTCTACTCGATCGAAATGCAACTCGATTTTACCGCGGCTGATTCGGGTTAGATCGAGTAAATCGTCAATCAAGCGCGCCTCCAGCTGGATGTTCCGGCGAATCATGTCGAGGTCGTCGCTAAACTCGACCGGAAGCTTATCGGAGTTATCAGCCAGATAGCTTGCCGCCGCCAAAGCCGGCGTCAGGGGCGTGCGCAGCTCATGACTGAGCGCTGCTAAAAATTCCTCCTTTGCCTTGTTCGCCTTCTCGGCCGCGACTCTGGCAGCTTCTGCGCTGCGCGCACGAACCTGCTCGGTCATATCGCGCGTCACTTTAGAGAAGCCTCGGAGAGTGCCAGCTTCATCTCGCATGGCAGTCAAAAGCATTTCCGCCGGAAAGGTCGATCCATCTTTACGGACGCGCAGCCCTTGTTCCCGCAAACGTCCATCCCTCTTTGCCTGCTCCAAATTCCGATGCGGCTTCCCCGCCGCGACATCTTCCGCCGTGTAAAAACAGGCAAAATTTTTCCCGGTAATTTCCGCCGCACTGTATCCCTTGATTCTCGCCGCACCTGAATTCCACGTCACCACGTTTCCAACGGAATCGAGCAGGTAGATGGCATATTCCTCCACACTCTCTACCAGGAGGCGAAACTGCTCCTCGGTCGTTTGCAGTTTCGTCTCAGCAGCACGCGACACGGCTGCGCGACGTTTCCGTTTGGGCCTCTGGACTTTTTGCTTCCTCATGTCAACAGGTGCCCGCCAGCCACAGGCAAACTCTCTTTAAGATCGATTTGTCGCGTAACTTTGGACGTATCTGGCGTGTGAGAACTTTCGATTCTCATAAATGCGCGCCCCGGCGATCTATGGTTATCATTGAAAACACATAAATTATCGAATCGTCGCCCTTGCTACCTCTGATCTGACAAAGAGGTGGCCCGGCAAAAAGTCGGGACCGACTAATCGTTCGTAAACAACCCCCTTAGCACTAGTCAGACGACGAATTGATTCAGCACCGTGCGCAGCTCGTGGAAATCCACCGGTTTGCTGAGATGGAAATCGAAACCAGCTTCTTTGCCGCGACGAATATCTTCCTCGCCATCAAACCCGGTCAGAGCGACCGCTTTGACCGCTTGTTTCTCTTTCGCCTTCGAAACAACTTCGTAGCCACTCCCATCAGGCAGACTGATATCGCTCAAAATCACATCGAACACGTTTGATTGTAGAAATTCGAGCGCGGTCTGCGTGCTGTTGGCGACAGAAATTTTATGGCCAAAATGGTCAAGCAAACGAGCGACTACTCGCAAGGTATCGACGTGATCTTCGACGACCAATATTCGCAAGCTCTTACCGGGTTTGGGCGGCGGCGGTATTGGTCTGTCGTCGCTCATTTAAGGCCGATGGGCGGGGCGGGAAAATGCACTGAAATTGGCACTTCGTCCACCACAGAATGTGAATAAGTTTTTGAGACTGCGCTTACAGCCCTACCCGACGCGATAAGCTCTCAGAAATGGAACGAGATTCCACCTCGTAAACGATAGTCCGGCACCACCTGCAACGCTGTATTGTCGATCAAAACGGGAAGCTCAGCCGCCACCTCTGCGCTCAAGCGTCCGCGGGACGCGACGACTCGCGGGCCGAGAAACACGGAATTGATTCCAGTGTCCTCAGCTCGCTTGCCACGAAACCAGTCCACGTTTTTGTATTCGCCTGAAGCTTCGAATTGCAGGCCGACGATGGTGTCGCGATTGCGAACGAAATAATAACCAGGACCACCGCTCCAGGTCAGGTCGTTCGCGAAATGATATTGATGCGCGCCATCACCGCGCAAAGTGAACTGCACGTTCGTTTCAACGAAAACATTTCTATATCGAAGCGAATTCTGTTCACCAAAAATCCCGTCGTATGATCCGGTGCCAGGTGTTAAATCCTGACAGTGAATGCCACTCGGAGGCGCACCGGGAGCTTCGATTTCGTGAAACTCTTCCTTGAGTCGGCTGGTGCTGCCGGTGGGAAATTTTAGGCCGGTGAGCAAGACAGCGGATACGGTAAAATCCGACTCATGTTCAACCGCGATGAGATTTTTGCCCCCGAACTCAAACGTCCTGCGCACAGGAAAGGTGTAGTGAAAGAAAACAGTTTTCAACAGGACCGACACATCGCCCAGTCCAGACTCCGTTCCGCGATCAATGGCAAAACCTTCCGGCCTTTTGAATTCGCGATAGATGATCGGAATATTGAGCTGCAGCGCGAACCGGCTGTTTATCTCATAGCCAGCGACGAGCTGCGTGATCCAGCTGTTTTCATACTGCCCCGTTGGGTTTGCGACCTCGCGCCCGTCGATTTGGACCGTCGCGAAACGAGTAAACTGCTCGCCAAGCCCGCCATACCAGCCTGCCAGCCAGAGATACGGCGGGGCCATTTCCGTTCGCGGCATGGCCTCAAGTTGCGGCGTGTAACAACCACAAAGGTCACACGCGCGCCCATTCGTTAGGCCGGCGGCGGTCAAAATAAATAGAACTAAACGCGAAATTTTCATCCGGTTGGAAATTGTAGGGCAAGCGCATCGCTTGCCGTCTGAGTCGTTGGCAGGCAGAGCGCCTGCCCTACAATTACCTATTACGATGGCGATGGCGGCCGGGTAGCCGCCGTGCGAATTAACTCAACAACGACCTCGGCGGCGGAACCGGTGGTGAATGGCCGATCTTAGATAACAAGCAATCTAGCATTGAGTATTCGAAAGGAACGAACGGCCGGAATGCGCCAGTGGCGTTCGGCGCGCAGATCATGTCGATCTTGGCCGTCAGCAATTGTGGGTCCGATCTCTTTTCAGAATTTTTGCCCTTATTCACGGCGTCACAAAGTGAACACGGGTGCGCGCCATCGAGCGTTTGTGCAATCGCCTGACGAAACGGAGCACGCTGCGAGTAATCAACGAGCATCGTCGTCCAGGCGACCGATTGAAGCAAAATCCAATGCAGGCCGATCGCGCAGCACAGCGCAAGAACAGTAATGGCACGGCCAAGGAAGCGAACCATCCTCACGACGCTAGTAAGCCGAATGAGTAATGTCAATCAGCTCAAGCCGGCGCTCTCCCGAGCGCCGTTTCATTCAATTTGGTGGCTTGGAAACCGCCGCTCCTTGTTTGGCCTCAAACCCGCCGTTGCCTTCGTCGAGATAAACGGTTGAGCCGACGTGCGAAATACGAAGCGTTTGGCGCCATGTCCCCGATGGGAAACGCTTCGTTGTTTCAGCCGTTTCGGTTTGCGGTTTCACCGGCTCCAATTCCATCCCGGTCAACGCCTCGCATAAAACACGGCCGTCCTCTGGATATGGCATGGTGATGCCTAGGATCTTCAGGATCGTTGGGGCAAGATCGACGTTGCCACTTGGCAAATCATCCGCCTGGCCGCGGCGGAAATCCGGTCCAGCTGCGATCAGCATATTGTGCATATCAAATCGGCTGAGCGTAGCGTGCGTCCCCTCGCCCGCGGCCCGTTGCCAGTCGGCATCGATCATTCCCGCAACAGCAAACTGATTCCTATTTTCGTTCCAGCGAAACGACAAGACCAGGTCCGGCGCATCCGGACTGTCGATTTTACCCTGTTCGAGGGCAAAAGTTCCTTCCAATTTTCTTTTTGTAAAAATCACGCCCGCGAAATCAGACCGTTGCAGAAACTCCACCAAGCGCTGTGCTACCGCAGGATCATGGTTGACCACGTAAAAGAGCACGCAGCCGCCGCCGCCAACCATCATGATCTGACCAGTTCGCGGCTCGCTTTTGAATTCGGTCACGACATCAAAATCGGCCGCTGGCAGAACTTTCCGCAGGTCGATTTCGCGTTCAATGGTCGAAAAACCATGATCGGAAACAATCAACACGTCCGTTGACCTACGTACGTGTTGCCGATCCAGCGCTGAAAGCACGGCTGCCAAATTGTCGTCAGAAGATTTGATTGCGCGCAACGCGGGGGCCGCGCCCGGCGCCGTTTCATGTTGGGTTAGATCCGGTTCGCCGAGCCAGAGGAGCGAGAAAGCCGGCACGCCCTTCCACAAAAAATTGGTCAACGCCTTCACCGTCCAATGGTCTTGCTCAGAACGCGATTTTGGAAACGGGCCGAGTGCGCCTGTCAGCGATCCGACAATTTCGTTAGGCCAAGTCGCTCCAGCAGAAAGCGTCAGCCCGTTTCTCTGGCGAGGATCGAAGTGCCGATCATGCAGTAGTCCAACCGTTTTACTTGCCGCAATAATGGTGTGTCCACCGGATTTTTGCACCAGCTCAGCGATGGTCGGCGCAGCGATATATTTTCCGCCGGAAAGTTCGTCGCCTTTTCTGACGACATGCGGCTCTTCAACATCGACTGGTCTGCGATTGTCGATCTTCGGCCGGAATTCATGGTTCGCGATCAAGCCAGTGTGGCTTGGGTAATCACCTGTGGCAAGTGCCGCGCCGTTCACGTTTGTGGACGAAGGATAGACCGCATGATGGTTCCGGAATACCACGCCATCCTTTGCCAGCTTCCAAAGTGTGGGCGTGTTTTCTTCGCTGACAAAATCCGGTCGCATTCCGTCCCAGACGACGACAACGACATGGCGGGTCTCATTGGCAAGCCCCTGTGAAGTCGCCATGCTGCTGGCAATCGCCGCCAAAATCGAGAGTAACGTCTTCACGCAAGTGCAAAACTGGATTCGTATTCCAGATTTGTCGACGCTGAGAAAATCTCGAGACTGCACAAATGAAAAAGCTTCTCGTGAGACGCAGCGAACAAACGAAAGGTCCGGTTGTAAAGACGGGTCAGTTACAGAACACTGGTCTCACCGAAGATGAAAGCTATCGCTGTCGCCGTCATCCTTTTACCGTTCGCTTGCCTCGCGGCAGAACCAATCATGCCGGCCACCAATGGAATGAGTTGGAATTATAAGATGACTCAGGAAGCGGGCAGCTCGGATTCGAAACCTGAGGCGCAAGGAAAAGTCGATTTGTTAGTTACGCATCGCATTAACGGGATGCAAGAAGTTGGCGGAAAGGATTTCCTGAGATTTGAGACGCGTCAGGCCAGCAGGCTCTTAAAAACAGATCTCCTCGCAATCGATGAAAAGGGTATCACCTGTTCAGCGCAAATCGGTGAAGATGGAAAAATGGCAAAGCTGGTCCCACCCCAAAAGATACTAATGGGTCCGATAAAATCGGGAACAAAGTGGAGCTATGACGGCCAGGTTGGCGACGTCAAATTACATCAGGATTATGAAATTCTTGGCGAAGAAGATGTGAAGGTCCCTGCGGGAAGATTTCATGCATTTCAGATCCGTCGCAAACAGTCCACCCCGGATTTAGTAGCCTTGAGCGAGACTACGGAAGACCGTTGGTTCGCTCCCGGTACCGGGTTCGTAAAATATGTGACAACGGTGCGCTCGCCATCGCGAGATCTGCTCGAGCGGACTTCTTTGGAACTAAAGGACGTCCCGAAAACTACGGCGACGAACCTTACCGTTGGTCTGTCGAAGCAACCGATCGGAGATTTTACCGGCACGCTCGCCTCCAATACGCCGAAGATTTATGCCCGGTGGCAAGGCCATGACTTGCGTAAACGGGCAAAAATCCGCGTGGTTTGGATTGCTGAGAATGTTCCGGACGTTGCCTCAGACTATGAGATCGACGAAGCTTCAACTGTCGCGACCGCACCTGACTCTCACGGAACATTTACGCTCGCCGCCCCGGACAACGGCTGGGAGCCGGGCGATTACCGGGCACAGTTCTATCTCGACGGTGTGCTGACCGCCACGGTTCGGCTGACGATTACGAAGTAAACTTTTTGAATCTGTAATGGCGTTCACCGCATCAAAATGAATAGACCACATTTCTATGAAGAAGATCACAATCTCATTTGCGGCCGTTTTGGGGGTAGCGCTGGGCGGTTGCAATTGGGTCGGGGCTAAAGGCAACGGACAGATCACCACCGATCAACGCACCACCGCCCCGTTTTCCGAAATCCAGGCCGGCGGCGCCTTTGAGATCGAGTGGCGCAGCGGTGCGCCGGCTTTGAGTATTACGACTGATCGGAATCTTCTCCGCTACATCCGCACCCAGAATATCGATAATCGGCTTCGGCTGCGTTCAGAGAGAAACCTTTGGCCGACGCACGGAATCAAAATCAAAGTCGTTATTTCAAGCCCGACACGAACCGCGGCAAAACTCACCGGCGCGACCCGTTTGACTGCGAACAAGCTTAGTGGCGCAAAATTCGCAGTCGAATCGAGTGGCGCGACCACCGTCACCCTCGATGGAGCCGTTGATGAGCTATTGGCGGACCTGACCGGCGCCAGCGAGTTAAGGGCCGGATCATTGCAAACCAAGACCGCCGCAATCTCTACCACCGGTGCGGCCGGCGCTGACGTCATGGTCAGCGACACTTTGAAAGTCTCGATCACCGGCGCCGGAAAAGTTACCTACTCCGGCAATCCGGCCACAGTCGAAAAGCATGTCACGGGCGCAGGATCCATTCGGCATAAGGAATAACATGTCATTCGTACTAGTACTTTGGGTCATTATTTGTAACGCAAGGCGGAATTAGGGCCCAGCCGCGCGATTGAGCAAGTCGAAGTAGAGTAGAGAGGGACGCACGGGATGAGAGGCAAAGCCAATGACCGCCGCGTTTCCTCCCCCTGCTCAAACCGGACGGGCGGATTTCCCGCATCCGGCTTTTGCATGGCACTTGTTTTAGAGCATTCATCGCGTTTCGGCGATTTGGCTTCCAATCGCAGCTTCGCTCTTCAGTGAAGGCATTTGCTCTGTCATGGGATTTCTCCAATCAGGGCCTTCACCTGCTGAGTCCGCTCGGCCATGCCATGGCCCCTTCGCTCTACGGGCGTTACCCCGCTTCCTCGCTACTATGGGCCTCTCCGACTCCCCTGCCTCCAACGTGGCAGCTTATTGATTTGCTGCCTGTCTCGTTGCGTCGCCGCAACCAGCGGCAAGGGCCTCCCAGCCTGCCCAACCTAACTTTCCCTGCGCGCTGCCCCGTTTCACCCCGGAGAACTCCGGCGTTGCTCTCAAACGTCTCTTCACGCCGGACCTCTGGCTTCAACTCTTCTGGAAGTCTGGCCGCTCTCATTTGGTTTAACGAGGCCGATTCGGGTTCGCTTGCGCTGCGGCCCACAGGTTCGTTCCACGGAGTTTCAGCGCGGCAATTGCTCACCGCACTGTCCGTTTCACTACATGCTGGACGTTCAGTTCGCACGATGAACACTTTTCAGTTCATTAGTTCGCTTGGCGGTACTGGCACACCAGGAGGAAACGAAGGTAACGAACTCTCGTTTTAGTTCTGATAGAAAAATCTTCTTTCCCTTCGTTACCTTCTGTTTAGGAATCTGCGGCCCATCTGATTTGAATCGCTTAAACCCGCCATTTCCCACGGTGAGACATCGCCGCTACAGACACTCTCGGCGATGGAATATGTGTAAAGCGGCATTATTTGCAGCGATCACAGATCGTGGTTACGAGGTCTTGACCTGATGAACACAAACGAACGAACGCTCCTCTTTCGTTACCGCCTCTGTCTCGCCGCGTTTGTCATCGGATTGATCGTGAGCGGCTTGACCGCATTCCC